>Ga0209216_1000037_pt1 | contig 66850 bp, 62 predicted proteins | sample TexAe_OM2H0_O2_FD_187940 | JGI IMG/M metagenome (GOLD analysis project Ga0209216, IMG submission 187940) | Forest soil microbial communities from Davy Crockett National Forest, Groveton, Texas, USA - Texas A ecozone_OM2H0_O2 (SPAdes) (version 2) | ecosystem: Environmental > Terrestrial > Soil >... | reverse complement strand
AGTAAACAGAATCCAACACCGAAGGTGTTCGCAAATTCCAGCCCAGGGTTGAGCTTTGGCAACCCTGGGACAAGGAAGTTCCGGTAGCTCATCAAACCCTGAAGGGGTTCGCTAACGCGGCAAACCTTTCAGGCTACCCTCGGCCATCACGCACTTGATCCCAGGGTTGCAAAGCTCAACCCTGGGCTGGAATTGGCCAACACCTTCGGTGTAAAAATCTTGTCAGGAAAACAAGAAGTTGTTGGTTTGTTACACAGACCACACCGATTAGAGCGAAGTTGACTGAGCTCTGATTCTCTTCAAATCTGCGGAATCTGCAGACGGACGCGATGTTTTAAAGTGACTAATGAGTTGGGCAAAGTTCGCGATTGAGAAATTGAAAAAGGGCGAAGCCGTACAAATTCGTCCGCGCGGTCATTCGATGAAGGGAAAGGTCAATGACGGAAACCTCGTCACGGTTTCGCCTTGCAAACCTGAGGAGCTGTCAGTTGGCGATATTGTCCTGGTCCGTGTTAAGGGAAATGATTACCTACATCTAATCAAGGCTGTAAGCCCGGGCAGATTTCTAATCGGAAACAATCGTGGCGGAATCAATGGTTGGGTCGGCCACAATTGTGTCTACGGAGTTGCGACTAAGATCGAGCGTTAACAAGGCGGTTCAACGCTTTGCACAAAGTCAAAATCCCACCCCACGGCGCGATCAACCCACTTCTCCGTGGGTGGGATTTCGTACCTTTTATGCAAGCTTCAGTTAAGAAAGCACGGCACCTCTGTACTCTATGAGAGTGGTGCTGATGCGCTTTGCCCAAAAGTGTGATTGGCGGGACGACCAGCGCCAAAGGCGCGGAATATGAAAGCCAGGGGCAAGCGCGTAGCGCGTCGCCCCTGGACCAGTCGCAACAATTTGGGAGCACTGAAAGTGCGAAATATCACGCCTCTAAGTCCAAATTATTACGCTCTTTCAGAGCTGCGAACTGGATACTCTCCTACCCAGGGGCGACGCGCTCCGCTTGCGCTACGCGCTTGCCCCTGGCTTTCATATTCCGCGCCTTTGGCGCTTGAGGCAAAGCCGTGCTGATGAATCAAGATTACAGAGCTTAGACAAATTGAGATAACTTTTTGACACCAATCCCTTTGGCTGTCGTTAGAATAAGATAGTGCACATCGTTACCATACTCTTGAGATTCATATTTGGTGTAGTCCTCGCGGGAGGTCTAGCGTTGTGGAGTGGTTTGCCTTTTCTACCTGTTGTCACATTCATCGTATTTGTGGGAATCATCTCTGCAGTGTGGGGTGATAGATTCTTGCTGGGTTTGATGTCCGTGATGCGTTATCTGAGATAGCTAGATCGCCACTTACATCATGGAAAGCGCAACCAGGCGGAACCATCCGTTACAATCTTGTTGAGAGTTCTACGCGATGACGCTTTCGGCCAAGCAGTTAGCGCAATCGAAGTCCCGTCGGGAGCGGGTAGTAGAAACGTGCCGAACTCTTCCTGAAGTTACCTATGAAGTTGTAGGCGACGGACACATTTCCTTCCGCATTCGCAAAAAGATATTTGCTTACTATCTTATTGATCATCACGACGATGGCATCATCGCCTTCTGCTGTAAGTCGAGCCTAAGTGAACAGCGTCGCCTGATCAGAGAGGACTCCGAAACATTCTTTCTGCCGGCTTATCTGGGAGCGAAAGGTTGGATAGCGATTAGGCTCGATCTCGACGAGGTGGAATGGGAGACGATAACTGACCTTGCGCGACGAGCATTTCAGTCAATCGCGCCGCGAAAGTTAGCCGCGCTTGTTGAAATATCATAAAGCGGTTGCTTTTAGGCCACTGGCTTGTCCAGTGGTCTTTAGCGCTCGTTGCTAAAAATTTGATCTTGAATATTAGTTCTGCGCGCGCCAGCGCGCCGGAAGGAAAACTCGAGTTTCTTTATAGCAACGAGCGTAAGAACCACGGGGCAAGCCTGTGGCCTTCCTGAACGGGCGTGACTGGCCCATAATGGTAAAAGAGTTATTGAACATTGCTATGAACGATGGCAGTCGTCAGTTCGGTGACCTGCCGCAGTCAGTACTCTGGTATGAGTTGCGCGATCATATCAATCGTCTGGAAGGTGCCAAGGTTACTGATTTCATCACAGATAACATCACTGAAGCTTGGATAGACTTCACCTATCGCGACCATCGATTCTCAGTTAACGATCAGTTTGGTGAGTATTGGTTTTTTGTAGACGATCCACACTGCCCGGATGAAATTCTCGAAGTTGTCCTAGGTCACTGCGCCGTACTGCTGGGTAGTAGGTAATGGCACCTCGGTTGACCTGCCGCAATCCATCAAGCGGACTCTGTATGCCGGCTTCTTTGCTGAAGAAATTGCAATGAAACCTATCAAAGACATTCTTCGCTCCGCACGTTTCATGCGCGAAGTCTCACTGTTGTTATTCTTTTTTGCCGGTCTAAGCGCGCTAAGTGGAGTTCTATTGCTTGGACGGGCGAGTTCCGATGCAGACGTCCTGGCTTCGGCCATTGGTGAAATTGTGCAGGCGTTGATTTATGCGATTCTTGGAATAATGATACGACGCGGCTCGATCAAGGCTCTTTGGATTGCCGGTGTCTTGTTTGTCCTCGATACTTTGTTCATCTTGCTACAGCCATCAGGAAAGGGTTTGGGCGTGGCGGTTGTGAGCCGTGGTATTCTGATCTACGTATTGATCCGCTATATCCGTCGGGAACGAATGAGCGCTTGAGAAACTTTTGCTGTTTGGGGTGCGCCGTTACAGCTCGATGGTCCATTGTGGGATTGATAGCCCTGATACTCACCACGTAGTGGTGGTTGAGTTTAGTCAGGCGTTTTAACGCCGGGTTGCCAGATGGTCAGAGTTTGGCGTCGCGTAGCGACGCATGAGTATTATTAGACGTTCGAGGTGCTACTGTTCACGCGTCGCTACGCGACGCACAATCCTTGCGCTCACCGTCCCGGCGTTAAAACGCCGGACTAAATTCAGTCACCACTAACGTGGTGAAGAACAACTGCTAACGCTCGTGCTTAACTCTCATAGGCGAACTGCCAACGCAGCACGTTAAACACTCCTTCATGACCACAAATATTTACTCTCTCTGGTAAATCTATGTTGACTCAACCACAAATATTTCCTTGTCCAAATTGCAACGAGATGATTAACGACCTAATGCGGACCTGTCGCTTTTGTTCAACGCCGATCGATCTGCAAGCTGCATCTGTTGCAGCGGAACTTCAGAGCCGCGTAAACCGTGCCTGCAGTGACGCAAGTTTCCTGCGAACAGCAGCAGCAGCTATGTTTGTTCTTTTGGCTTTGAGTGTAGTACCGCTCATCTCCCTGGTAACATACCTTGGCTTCATCATTACGTTTTTCGTCGTGCTCGTATTGATGGTGCGTTGGCAAATCAAATTTGGCAGTATCAAAACCCAGGATGTCGATTATCAAGGTGCGAAGCGATTGCGCAATGTAGCCCTGGTTTTGTGGGTCGTGGCTTTTCCCTTGTTCCTGCTGAGAGACATCTTCGTCACATTAATCGCTCGTGCCTTAGTTTAACTACGGACGGCGTCGGCAAAGAGACACAGAGTCGCAGTGCGGCCGCGACCAAATAAATTTGCGACTTGGATGAACAGTGAAATCGGTTCCACTTCGTCGTGTGCCATGTCTATAGTTACGCTACGGTTCTGCGACGCCCACTGTTAGCGGTGCGATGTTTGGTCGCCGCAGCATAACCAAGGCTCTCGCTCTCGTGATTTAGAGAGATCGCACTCCTGACGGAGTGCGGAGCATCGAGTATTCCCTATTGGCGCTTAAAACTTTGTCAGACAAAACAAGATACCTTCGCCGACTGACGCGCCCAGTTTCGGCACCGCCGCCCGACTTACTCGCGATGATCCGTTTCCCTGTGCAAGTTCGCGGGCAAAGTACCGAGCTAAAGCGTTGGACCAAAACATATGGATGTTGCTGATCGCAATCCGTGGATTCGAGCGGCGCTTATCTTTGGTGCGTTGTACTTTATCGTCAACTTTTCAATCGCAACGTTTGCCGGTTGGTTTACTTCCATTGCGATGCGCGCTACCTGGAACCGAATGGGCTTCTTGATTTGCGCAATCGCTTTCGTGGTTCAAATTGCTTACGAACACTTTCGCTTGCATAACTCGCCTCGGGTGACAGCGATGCATGTTTCTGCCGCCGTGGCCCTTGGGGCTTTCGCTCTGGCAGTCGCAGCAAACATTCATGGGTTGTGGGTGGGCTCAAGCCAACGTCGTTCACTCGCTTTCGCCCTCGTAGCGTGGCCCCTGATTACTGCTGTTCCGGCTTTCGTGGTCGCTCTACTTACGGCAATCGGCTTATCATTCAAACGGTGGAACACTTAGTAAATCGCCGATCAGCGCCTCGTCATAACAAGGGTTCCTGCATGCGAAACCGCGCCTTTGTACGAAAAGTCGAGTTATCCTCTACGCCTCGGTGTTCTCTGCGTCTCGGCGCTGAGCCTGATCGGGCATAAATTACAACGCAGAGACGCAGTGACGCAGAGAACACTGAGACACAGAAACAAGTTGCGGCGCCCTTGCCGATGAAGGGCTTTTTTGTTATTTGCATATTGAAGCAAAATACAAAACGGAAATTGATGGCAAACGATTAATGGAACTAACGCTGCAGCGGCCGTCGTTAAGCGTTTGATTAAATGAAAACCAAGATTAGTTGGCCGTGAACCATTGAAGAGCTTTGCTTCAAAAGTCTGAATTGAGACCAACCTAGCGCCAAAGGCGCGGAATATGAAAGCCAGGGGCAATCCCGATTCATCGGGAGTCGCCCCTGGACCGGTCGCAACAATTTTGGGAGCACTGAAAGTGCGAAATATCACGCCCCTTAAGCCCAAATTATTACGCTCTTTCAGAGCTGCGAACTGGAGACTCTCCTACCCAGGGGCGACTCCCGATGAATCGGGATTGCCCCTGGCTTTCATATTCCGCGCCTTTGGCGCTGGTCGTCCCGCCAATCAGTACTTTTGAGGCAAAGCGCAATTGAAGTGCAACGTTAGACTACCGTCGAGTACTAAATGGAGGGATTGATGAACAAGCCTCGCATCTTTCTGGGCTCATCAGGAAAACAGGAAAAGCTACTTCAGGCATTGGCACGTGGTCTCGAAGATGTCGCGCACGTTGTACCCTGGACCACATCTTTCAATCCTGGGACAACTACACTGGAACGTCTCCTCGAGCTGTGCCGCGAAGTCGACTTCGCCGCGTTCGTGTTCGCTCAGGACGACTGGACCACTCAAAGCCCACAAGAGTTCCCATCGTCCGAGTCAGGTCAGGCATCTCCGCGAGACAATGTAGTCTTCGAAGCCGGCCTTTTCGGTGGAGCTCTCGGAATGCGCCGCACCTTCATCCTCCATGCAAATGGCGCCAAGCTTCCAACCGATCTCCTCGGGCTCACGTCTGTACGTTACCAGGGAACCACCCCGGCCGAGATGAGAGTTATCAATCAAACGCTCCGGAAGGCGATCGAAAGTGAAGGTCGCGTCGCCAGTATCGAAGGCCAGTGGTGGCAGTTTTCTCTGACAGAGCGAACCGAGCAAGAGCCTTCTGCCGTGAGCCTGGTGAGGATTTCGCGAGACCGCCACGGCGCTCTGGAGGTGATTGGTCACTCATGGCAAGAGAACGGTACCCTGTCAGCGAGATACTGGAGCGAAGCAGTGAAGGAGAAGAAGGACTCTCCGGGCGTCTTCTATTATTGGAAGGGAGAGCGACCGCTGCAACCGAACGCGCCGCAGTTAGACGGGACAGGGGAAATCCGGATTGAGTCGGCCGAGCGCGCGTCCGGGTACTTCGTTACTTGTGTGAACACTCAACCGATAGAGTATATGCGGACATCTGGTGTCTACTTGCGCGCGGATCCCGATGACATGATCATCCTCGACGGACGCGACGATCAGAAACGTGCGGAGCTGATCGCAGAGCGGCTGAAGCATTGGAAGTCGATCAAGACCGCCTGAGATCAAGCAGCAGGATGGTCCAAGGACTTGCGGTGCCGTCACGGTAATCCAACTGCCGGTTGCGTTTGCACCCCAGGGTTAAGAGAATCCCACCAACGGCAGAAGCTGTGTCAAAAGTCTGACACCACCGGCTTTAGCCGCGTGGAGCATCAATTTTTCGCTAGTCAACGCGTGATAGATTCTTTGGGAGACACCACCGACTTTAGTCGTGTGGAGTTTCAATTTCTGCCATTTACTTCAGTACTAGGTCGAAGTTGAAACTCCACGCGACTAAAGTCGGTGGTATCTCCCAATGTAATAAGTGACACACCGAATAGCACAAAGTTGATGCTCCACGCGGCTAAAGCCGGTGGTGTCAGACTTTTGATACAGCTTCGGCAGTTGGTGGTTGGTTCAGATCCTTTCTACAGAGAGCATCTCGACTTAAAGGATCCAGCGTTATCGCGTATCGTTACTTACCTCAACACCACCCCCGCTAACTCAGCCCTCCCAACTACCGTTTGAGCGCTTGCGAAAGTCGTGAGTGTGGTGAATGCTGGGCGCTATGGAAATACAAAACGTAGCGTCTTTTGTCGAGTATTTCGACAAGATCCATCATCGCACTCAACTGGTCGTTGACTGCATTCCACCTGAGCACATTGAATGGACCATCCAGGAAGGTCGCTTCAGTCTTGGCGATACGGTGCGGCATCTAGGCGCGATTGAGCGTTACATGTACGCTGAGAACGCGCGCTGTCAACCGAGCCAGTATCCTGGCCACGGGCAGGAGTTGGCTAGTGGCTACGACGAGGTGCAGGCCTTCTTCGCCAAGATGCATCGAGAGTCAATGGAGATCTTTCGTTCATTGAGCGACGAAGATCTTGAGCGGAAGTGTGAAACGCCTGCTGGAGTTCGAATCACAGTGTGGAAGTGGTTGCGGGCCATGGTAGAACACGAGGTCCATCACCGCGGTCAGCTCTATCTGTATCTTGGCGTACTCGGCGTGAAGACTCCTCCGATTTTTGGACTGACGTCTGAACAGGTGAGAGAGATCTCTGCGGTTGGAACCACGTCGAACTAAGGTCGAGCTTACTCCAGCTGTCTTCGGCGGCAATCGGATATGTCCATTACCCCGGCACAGTGTAAAAGAATGATTGGGAGGTGATTACGTCATGAAAACCTATCGAAAGGAACTCACGATAGAGGTGCCGACTCGCCACGCCTTCCTCAACATCACTCCTCAAGTAGAGGAATGCCTCCGTGAAAGTGGTGTCAGAGAGGGACTCTCGCTTGTAAACTCGATGCATGTGACGGCTGCTGTGTTTATTGATGACGATGAAAAAGGATTGTTCCGGCACTACGAAAAGTGGTTGGAGCAAGTGGCGCCGATTGTGACGGCCGACCCGGATGATGAAGATACAATCGGGGAAGACATTATCGATGCCCACATGAAGAAGCAGATAATGGGGCGTGAGGTGGTTGTGGCCATAACGGAAGGCCGGCTGGATTTCGGGCATTGGGAAAATATCTTTTACGGAGAGTTTGATGGCGGACGAAGGAAGCGTGTGTTGGTAAAGATCATCGGCGAGTGAGCTATTTAGACAAGGTCGACTTTAGCCTGATCGTATACCAGGTCAACTCTAGCCGGACGTGTTCACTTCATTCTCCCCAACCTTTAGGTTGGGGTCAGTAGCCATTAAAGAGTGGCGTTCAGACCGATGGCCCATCGACAGACTGTTTTTCCTGGGTTTGTGATCTCGTAGCACAGATTCATTTTCTTGCAGAGTCCTCCCGAATGACAAGGCTCTGTTCAAAATAGACGACAAACTGAAGTTTGTCGGACATTGTCTGATATTTGCTAAACCAAAATGGCAACTTTTCCGTATCAGTACCTACTTCATAGAAATTGATGGCGTGGCAACATACTATTTGCAAGAATCTGTCGCTTAAGATCAATAACCAATCAACGAGAAAACAATGACTGCCCATACCCCTAAGCTAAAAACGGATCGCAAACTACTCCACTTCCTTCTGCAACAAGCCTGTTTGATGTGCGCGCTGTTGTTTGTGTCATTCACGGTCCATGGCCAGGAGATCGCCTGGCCACAATTCCGTGGGCCAGAATCAAATCCAGTCGGAAAACATCCAAAGCTTGCTGAACGTTGGTCGAAAACCGAGAACGTGGAGTGGTCGCAACCAATTCCGGGACGTGGCTGGTCGTCACCAATCGTGACCGGCGGCCGCGTGTACGTGACCTCTGTAACGACGGATGGGAAGTCAAAGCCACCTCAAATCGGCACCGAGTACAGTAACGAGTACGTCGCGGAAATGCAGAAGCAGGGTCTGCCTATGGCGGAAATAATCAAGCGTGTGACGGAGCGCGATATCGAATTGCCAAACGAGGTGACGCTTCACTACTTCCTTTATTGCCTGAATCTGAAAAGTGGCAAAGTGGAATGGCAGAAGGAGTTTCACACCGGGCGACCGCCGGGCGGACGCCACCGCAAAAACAGCTTTGTGTCAGAGAGTCCTGTGACCGATGGGAAGTTTGTCTATGTGTATGTAGCGAATCTAGGCTTATGGGCATTCGACGTAAGAGGCAAGCAGGTATGGTCCACGCCGGTCGAAGCGAATCCAATATACCTCGACTTCGGAACAGGAAGTTCGCCAGCGCTCGTTGATAACCTGCTCGTGATCGTGAGCGACAACGAGAAACAGCAATACATCGCCGCGTTCAACAAGCAAACAGGCAAACAGGTCTGGCGTACAAACCGGGACCTCGGCGGAAAAGGACAACCACAGCAGCGCTCATCATGGGCGACGCCATTTGTTTGGCGGCACCCACAGCGTACGGAGATCGTTGCAGTTGGACCAACTGAGGTTGTTAGTTATGACCTAACCGGAAAAGAGTTGTGGCGTATGTCGGGGATGTCCGCGGCCCCTATACCAACGCCCTTCGCCTACGATGGATTACTCTATATCGATGGTGGTCGTGGACGTGCGCTGTTCGCACTTCGTCCAGGCGCCACAGGCGACATTTCTCTAAAAAATGATCAGACCTCGAACGATTATGTCGTTTGGTCACAACCGCGTGGTGGAACTTATCTTCCGTCGCCTGTTGCTTATGAAGGAGCGGTGTATTCGCTCACAGAGACTGGCATCCTAACGCGCTTCGACGCCAAGACTGGAAAGCAGACTTACAAGACTCGGATTGATCCAGCTGCATCCGCCTTCACGACCTCACCCTGGGCATACAATGGCAAGCTGTTCTGCCTGAGCGAAGAAGGACAAACGTTCGTGATCTCAACGGGCGACGAATTCAAGCTATTGCATGTGAATGAACTGGACGAGATGGCCCAGGCATCGCCAGCGCTCGTAGGCGAACGATTGTTGATACGGACAGAGCAGCGACTTTATTCGATCCGCCGAAAGAGTTAGGGTAAGTAACCGCGTCAATAACGTACTTGACTCATTCCGCTTTGCCTTGCCCCGAAAGGGGCAATGCCTCAAAGCCCAGGGTTGCCGCTTGGGCTACCCTGGGAAATGACCGAATGAGAGTTACAACCGCAACGCGGTTGAGTCAATGTTTAGAGACCTGCGCAACCGCGTTCCGGTTGTAAAGTCGAGTGTGCTTTCTATCCCAGGGTGGCCGAAGCGGCAACCCTGGGCTCTGCGGCGTTGGCCCTTTGGGGCAAAAGGAAGACTACTAATCTTGAAAACAGATCTCACCAGTAAACTCTGTAGTAAAGCTTTGTCCGTCAACTGATGTTTTGCCGGTGGTGAATACATTGCCCGTCGCACCACTGAAGCGACCTGTTCCTCCCGTCACTCTACCAACACCCGCGAAAATACCGCGCGGCGTATCGAATACAGATACGTCGCTGATGGTAATTACTCCGTCGTCAGTCGTGTACGTCGAAATTCCTGGAACCACCAGTCTCCCCAGAGGATCGCTTACTATCGGATCGAAACTAAGAGCGCTAAAAAAGAAGTTTCCAGAGAATCCGTGGTTGCCTCTGAATGTGCCACCAGCGCAGAACCCGATTGGGCTTGTACACCCTTCAGTGATTAGACTATCGTTCTGTACCGCAAAGATTGTCTTGCAGTTTGAGGATGCTAACGCCGGAGAAGCTGTCAGTAGGACCAAAAGACTGATAATAAGGATCGTCGATTTTGTTTTTCGCATTTATTCCTCTCTGTTTTCAAAATTACGCGCGCCATGAGCATGGAGTCGCGCGAAGTGACTGCGAAAGGTAAGTGCTCAAGCCAGAAGAAGTCGTTAGGATGTCTTTAATTTTCGTTGAAAGATTTCTGATTGAGTCGGAACTGTGGGTTTGCTTTAGTGACGTCCTTTGACAACGCCATGAGAGCGCTTCTGTCGGATACCAATCACTGGTCATTGGTCATTTGACATTTCCCATTCCATTTGTCATTTGTCATTGCTCGATGGGTCTTTAGGCCACTGGCTTGTCCAGTGGTTCTTTACGCTCGTCGCTAATAACCGATCCTTGATTCTCACTCCTTCGCGCGCAAGCGCGGAGGAAGGAAACGCAAGCTCCTTGTAGCAACGAACGTGAACAACCACTGGGCAAGCCAGTGGCCTGAAGACCATCGAGCAAATGACAAATGAGAAATGTCAAATGACCAATGACCAATGATTGGTATTCGACATAAGAGCTTGCGTGGTGTTCGCGGTGGGAGTTACTAAAGGGTGTCGTTGTGCGATTAAGTTTTGGCAGTTAAATGGAGACATAAAAGATGACAGCAGAAAACGAGACTTCAAGACGCGCCACATTCAGTGATATGGCATCAAGTACGGAGAGTGATTGGAAGATTATCCTCTCGCAGACTGCACCTTATGCGAAAGCGTTGCCCGATCGGGTCCTCTCTCACCTTCGCCTTCTCGACGGAGACTTTGGAGGCTTCCCAGTCGACAGGCTTACTCATTCGCTCCAAACAGCGACGCGAGCACACCGGGACGGTCGTGATGAAGAATACGTGGTGTGCGCACTCTTGCATGACATAGGCGATACGCTGGCTACCTTCAATCACCCCGACATCGGGGCCGCTATCCTTAAGCCTTTTGTCTCCGAGGCTAATCATTGGATGGTCCAACATCATGGAATATTTCAGGGCTACTACTTCTTTCACCACCTTGGAATGGACCGCGATATGCGCGAGGCTTTTCGCAATCACCCATGTTTTGCACAGACCGAGGAGTTCTGTGCGCTCTATGACGGTCCAGCCTTTGATGCAAAGGCTGAAACACTCACACTCGACTACTTTGAACCAATGGTCCGTCTTGTATTTGCTCAACCCAAAGCCAGTATTTACAAAGCTGCCATGGAAAGGACTCCGGGACGGGTTTGAATGAATGATCAGCTTGGCCGCGCTCCTTTGCGTAAGCCTTTAGTTTTCCTTTTGCAAAGGCTGCGTCTCTCCACGAGAGACAAGGTTGAGCCAAACCTTTTACTGCATATGTCGAGACGCAAGACAATCGCGATTTCAATCATTCTTTTGATTGTTTGCTACGTACTCTATACACGACCTGAACGCGTGCAGCGTGGGAACTCTGTTTACAGTGTCGTCACGCGAATTGACGCTGGTTCCGGTCGAAACATCACTGTGCTGTTAGACGATACTTTTCTGGAGATTCCCGGCTGGTACTTTGAGATCAATGAGGGTTCGCAAATAGTGGTACCGACCTTCTTGTTGTGGGGCTGTTGTCGTCCTGATGTCAATCCGAACTTTAGATTGTTATCTTCGATTGACCACACACTCGTTGGTGTGGTCTGGGGAAAGGCGTCCAGATGTCTTGTTAGTTGTCCATGATTTTTCCTCGGGAGAGTCGTGGCCCAGGGGACCTGATACTGACTCAACTGAAGTTAACTTACTGCGTGGGCGAAAACTGAGGGACCGCATACAAAAAGACAATCCAACACCAAAACTCTCATTGAGTTATGAGGTTCCGTAATAACATGCCGGATTTTTCGGGCGCGGAAAATTAAAGTTAAGTGCGCCTTGCTCACTTTTGTTTGACTCCCTGCTGTCAAACTCAACGCTGTTGTTCGATTAATAAACAATGCATGTCCTAGTCTTAGGCGGAACTCGCTTCATTGGACCATATGTCGTTAGAGGTCTGCGCGATCTAGGACACGACGTGACACTCTTTCATCGCGGCCGAACTGAACAAGAGCCTTTGCCTCACGTGCGTCACATTCACGGTGAATTCTCAGAGTTTGAAACGTATGTGCCAGAGTTGCGAAAACTCGCACCTGATGTAGTGCTGGACATGGTTCCCTTAACCGAAGAGGAAGGTAACCGAGTGTTGGCATTTAAGGGTGTCGCTCGACGCGCAGTTGTAATAAGTAGTGCAGACGTCTACCGCGCATTTGGGAGATTGCTTCGCACCGAACCAGGAGAACCCGAGCCGTTGCCATTGACCGAACAATCTCCCTTGCGTGAAAAGTTAAGCCCGCGTGGATTGGAATACAACAAGACGGCCATGGAGCGAGTGGCTAAGAGCGACCCGGAATTGCCTGTAACGATCCTAAGGCTGCCCGCCACGTATGGACCAGGTGATTACATGCACCGGTTGTTCTTTTACATAAAAAGAATGGACGATGCGCGCCCTACGATCTTGGTCGAGACCCCTATAGCCCAATGGCGCTGGGCGCGAGGCTATGTTGAAGACGTAGCAACTGCCGTTCTGTTGGCAGTGAGTGAAGACAAGGCAGCTGGAAAGATTTATAACGTCGCTGAGTTGAGGGCATTCAGCGAAGCGGAATGGATTGAGAAGATTGCAAAGGTTACCGGGTGGAAAGGCAACATCGTCACTGTTGAATCTGAGCAATTGCCGGAAACTACGCGCAACACAGCTGACTTACGGCAAGACTTTGTGATCGATAGCGATCTAATTCGAAGAGAGTTGGGTTATGCCGAAGTTGTAGACCACACAGAAGCGCTGCGTCGAACTATTGAGTGGGAGCGAGCAAATCCGCCCGAGATCAAGCCGGGCGATTTCAACTATGCTTTGGAAGATCAAGTTTTGAAGTCTCTTCGAGTCTCCTTTCCATGACCGGTAGGAGATTTCGCCAGCCCTTCAAAAGTATCCTCGCAGGCTGCGGGAACAGAGTATGATGTAGCGGTCCGCCTCACCCTAACGACTTTCGAAGGGAACTCACTCATGTCCACTTTCAACTCTGATAATCAGAACTCTGAACTCTCGCTGACCTCAGCTGACATATATCGGGCGGCGGAGGAAGGAGTGTTTCTTCACGCCGATGCCGATCGTCTGGTGCAGTGGGGTTACGAACAACGTTTTAATCGTTCAGGCATAACAGAACCAAAGTCATTGCCAGCCGAACGACGGAAGGGTTTCAACCTCGTCACAGTGGCCTACTACTTCGGTGCAATGCTGATGATCTCGGCATGTGCCTGGTTCCTGGGAGATAAATGGGAAGTCCTCGGCTCGCCCGGAGTATTGGTTACGGTTGTGGTTTACATGATGATCGCCGCTTGCCTGGGATGGTGGTTGCGCAACAAAGGTTACAAAGTGGGTGGCGGGCTGCTCATTACGGTGGCAGTGTTCCGATCACGATTATACCGACTAAACTCTCTGCGTCTCGGCGTCCTCTGTGTCTCCGCGTTGAACTTAATGGGTCACCTGGGTTAACACAGAGACGCAGAGAACGCCGAGACGCAGAGACACAATGAGGTCCAGCGCGGCTACGTTGCATGGTCACATGATTTTTAGTTCGGCTATCCAACTGCTGACATAGTGAGCTATGCTTTGAGTGTGGAAGGATTCTGAGGTGAAGGAACATGAAACTCTCGTTACTTCTCGTTGTTTTTGTTCTGGCTATTATTGTTTCGCCACAGTCGCTCGCTCAAGATAGTCAACAGTCACAAGCGCCGCCCGGCGATCGTAAGGTTAAGGTTAAGAATGGTACGACTACTGAGCGTGACAAGTCGAAGCCAGTTCGTAAAGCTATCGAAGACTGGTACGCGCGCAATACGGAGGCGTTTCGCAGCAAGGATGTCGCTGCGATCATGGCTTTGCGCACAGATGACTTTCATACAGTGACACCCGATGGCAAGCGAAACACGCGCGCCGACATGGAAGCATATACACAAACCTTCCTTGGAAGAATCGACCATTTCATCTCCTTAGATTTCAAAATCGGAACGATTGAAGTACAGGATAATCTTGCGAGCGCCGATGTAACGCAAAAGACGGTTCGCATGCAACGCTTTCCCGACGGAACGTTACACAAGGTCGAAGCCGGTGTGGTCCAACGCGAGAGCTGGAAGAAAACCGCTGACGGCTGGAAGTTGTACCTGGTGGATAATATCCAGGAAGGTTATCTCCTCGTAGACGACAAGCCGTATAAACCAGGTCAGTGAAGAAGGGTGCTGGCCCAGCCTAGTTGGGGGCAACTAGCCCAAGGCGCTACCTCACACCTGTATCGGGAAAAACCCTAATCATCTTAAGGCTGAATCTTTCGCCCCGGGCGCAGCCGTCGGATGTGAGTCGGTTCCTAAGCCCGTCCTCTCAACCTAGTATGCCTCTTCCAGTTGCACATGCTTTGGTTGGCGCTAGCGTCGCCGCGGCCCTTCGCCCACAGTTTCAATCGCATCAATGGAAGCCACTGCTGATAGGCGCATTTCTCGGCGTCTGTCCTGATTTCGATTATGCTCTTAATTGGCTGCGCATCTCAGGCGGGGGATGGCATCACGGCTTTACACACTCAATCGCCTTCGCATTGTTACTCGGACTGATCGCTGTGAGCATTTCGAAAGAGTGGCGGGTGCGAAGTTTTATCATCTTTAGCGCTGCTGCTGTCTCGCATACGTTGCTTGATTTTCTGTTTACTGAATCGTTCGGCGTGGCACTTTGGTGGCCGTTGACTGATCACCGATATAAGCTGAGGTTGCCAAATCCAATCGACTACACATGGAATACTGCATCTGACTTATTCAAGATTAGTCTTTTCGAGTTGCTGATCTTTGCGCCCATTTTTCTCGGCGTGATATTGGCAAGGAAAATACTAAATGACCGCGTGGTTTCTGACTAAGCGGGTTTGGCTTTCAATAGATTGTGCAATCAGAAAACTATGGGATTAGACGCGACGGTCTATTGCAATTGTTTCGAAACTGGAAAGCTAAAGGAACAACCCGACCAGGAAGTATTTGTGTGCCACAACGGTAGTCTCGAGTGTCAAGAAGAAGATCTAGATATACAGCTTGCTTTCGATCAATGGCTCTACTGTCGCGCCTGCGATCATGCCAACGGGATTTTGGTCCATCATCGCATCGGAAATATCGCGCTAGTAGGGCTGCTACGTGAGGAACTGAAGCTAAAGAAAGAGTTGTTCCCCTACTTGCTCAGTAAAATTCTTTATAACGGCATCCATGGAGGTGATTTCCTTCCGATTCAGGATTTTTCCATTCTGCGTGCTGAGCTAGACCAACTTACAACCTTTAGCTGCTCGAGTAAGCGAAACGCAGAGTGTGTTGATTGGTTTCGAACTCAGATGGTTGAGCTTTTGGAAGCGGCTGAAAGTGTGTCAAAGCCGATATCCTTTTGATCTGTCCGACAAGCTATCGTTTGTCGATAATGATCGTTGAAGGGACTGTGAAAGTTGAATGTTACGCAAGGTAACGACAAACTAAACTTTGTCGGACTTGGGGAGGTCGCGTGTAAATGTCAGAAACAACTAGCCAATGCCCGAAATGTTCGGGCGAGATGGAGCGGGGGTTTGTGCTCGATCGTAGCCTTGGGCGCAGCCTTGGGATCGACCGCGTTCTTCGTTGGGTCAAGGGGGAACCGGAAATCGGTGGAGCGACCGGAATCAAATTAGTTGGAAAAGAGACGAGCAAAATAAGTAGAACAGACAAGTGTCGGAATTGCGGATATCTGGAGTTTTTCGCCAGCAATGACGTTGAATATATTTAAGGTCGGCAGCTGAGAGTCGTTGCAACGAGACTGACAGTGGGCCACCTTGAGCGGCCTTATTGCATTTCGGACAACCCTCTCGTTGCTTGAGAAATCATAAAGCGGGTCGTAACGAATGTACTTGCGTTGGTTTTAAGGTCGGTGCTTTTAATCGCTTTCAGTCTGGAAGATCCAGCTTCACGTCTTGTAACAAGTTCGCACATCGGGCGCAGCGCACCCGCTAGTGTTCTCACGCAAAGCGCAGCGTAGAGGTTTGAAATGAATCTCAAGAACTTTCTTAGGACGAGGTCAGTTCTAATCATCGTCACGTTAACAGTATTGCCGGCATATGCTTATCCGCGAGCGCCGCAGGCAACGAAACAGACAAGTACCAACCGTGCGCCACATATCGAAATTCGAATCAAGCCTTTTATCGATCTCTATTCTTACATTTATCGACTTGCTTCAAGTTCGGAAAAACCTCCTGCGCTACACGGCTTCGCAGAAGCAGTTGAAGCTGCGAGGGCTGCGCCGTTCTACGCTACGTTCACGCAAGGAGACCTGCTTCCCTTTCGTTGTGAGACCGCTGCTGAAGCAGTACAAGTCTTCGCTCGTTTTCCTCTAACTTACAAGCTCCGGACTGGTGAGGTCATACCGCTACGCGAAAGGGCGGTGCGTCTAGCACAGAGCCTCGCGGTTGTCGAAAAGGATTTTTTGGAAAAAGTCTGGCCGCTACACAAAGCAATGATTGATCAGGCGGTCAAGCAAATCCACGGGACCCTGGCTACCAAAGAACCGGAGTTTTTCGCTTATCTAACCAAGTCTCTGGGGATGGCGGAAGCTGGAAGGGTTGTTCCCATTTATCTGGTAGCGGAGGCGATTGGACCAGGAGCCTTTACAGCATGGGGCGACGACCATTCCGGCCTCTGTATTGTCAGCATCGGAACCATCAAGGGGACTTCGCTCCTCGATGCCATTTTGCACGAGGCAATCCATGCGCTCGATTTGGAAACTGAAAAAGACAATGTGCTCACACAACTACGCGAACAACTATTAAAGGCAGGATTCGCTGAAACTGATCTGATTGTCCGACATGGTCCACATATGTTGGTATTCATTCAGAGTGCCGAAACAGTAAGGCGATATCTTGAGCCAACTTATGAGCCATACAGTAGCGGCGTTTTCGTAAGAGAAGGTCTGAAGCCAATAGTGAAAGTTGAATTGCCAATCTGGCAGGCGTACCTTGAAGGCAAAATCTCACGCGATGAGGCTGTAACTCAGATGGTTAGTGAGTTCAGCAAAGCACACGTCAGTGATTCAGCTCCAAAGCCCAGGCCTTAACGAGTTGTTTGCCGCAAGCTGAATGCCGGTTTCCTGCCGAATTGTAAAAAGACAACTATATAAGCACGCCGTTCGAGCCGTAATAGAGAACGCATAGGCTCGTCTTAAACAGGATGAAACTAATAACAGAACCTTACTTGCAGCAATCGGCGCGGTGGCCCACGAGAGGTCAGCACATCCTGGCCCAGTTTGATGAAACATCAATCGTTGTGTATCAAGCCTACAATCCCTCGATTGGACTATTCGCCGCAGCGAACAAATACTTCGGAGGTGAATTCAAACTCAGCCGCATGAGCTGGATCAAGACGAACTTTCTCTGGATGATGTATCGCTCCGGCTGGGGAACTAAAGAGGGACAAGAAGTCACCCTCGCGATTACGATACGGCGAGATAGTTTCGACTCGATCCTGGCGCGAGCTGTGCACTCCTCTCACATTTCGGAACTCTATCCGGACTATCAAGGCTGGCGTCAGCAACTGTCCGCTTCATCAGTCAGACTGCAATGGGATCCAGACCATGATCCCTGCGGTCAAAAACAGGAGCGAAGGGCCATTCAGCTCGGGCTGGGCGGTGAAGTGCTGAAGAAGTATGCTCGCGAATGGATTGAAGAAATCGAGGATATCTCAGACTTTGTTGCCAGCCAGCGGCAATATGCCAACTCGAACAACTTTCAAGGCCTGGTAATACCGCAGGAACGTGTCTATCCAGTTTCGGACAGTGCGATTGCTCAGCGGTTGCAACTTTCTCCACCACCAGCCTAGCAAGTCTGGAGTGTCTCTTGTGGTGCTCAAATGTGATCTAGCGTTCAACTTCCGGAACAAATCAATTGCTTGAACGTGCCAGTGTAGAAGTTATTTCAGAGATGGAGGTACGTTGTGAATCAAAGGTTAATATTGGCGACGATAATTGGGGTGTTCACATTGATCAGCGTAGTGAGTTGGGGTGTGCGTGCGCAAAGCGCATCCCGGGTTACATGGGAGTACAAAATTATTTCGAGTTATGGACCTTCTATGACCAATCCCCCACCTAACGTGCAGGTGTTGAATGAGGCCGGACAAGATGGATGGGAGTTGGTGGAGACCCGTTCTGCAGAGTTCCCGAAAACCGACTCCAATCAGTTCCGGACTGATTACTACCTGAAACGTGTGAAGTAAACTGAACTTGTAATGAAGTGATTCACCGACCGGGTCACCGAAGGGATGAAACGACTGTCTTATTTCGACCTGTTGGAAGTGAGGAAGTCGAACTAATTCGGCAGAGCGCCTTCACTCCGTTTTCACCACGTAGTGGTGATTGAATTTAGCCCGGCGTTTTAACGCCGGGACCGAGCGCATGGGGATTTGCGTCGCGTAGCGACGCCTGAAATAGCAACCATGCTTGAGAGCTTCTTGTCCATGCGTCGCGTAGCGACGCCTGAAATAGCAACCATGCTTGAGAGCTTCTTGTCCATGCGTCGCGTAGCGACGCCTGAAATAGCAACCATGCTGAGAGCTTCTTGTCCATGCGTCGCGTAGCGACGCCTGAAATAGCAACCATGCTTGAGAGCTTTTTGTTCATGCGTCGCTACGCGACGCGAACCCTCGTCCCCACCTAACCCGGCGTTAAAACGCCGGGCTAAATTCAGACCACCACTACGTGGTGAAAACCATACAATGCTCGTCTCGCGTCTTTCCGTTCAACCGCACTTCACTGATCTGGCATCAAGCTCACTTTAAGACACAATGGACTGCCGCTTATTGGCTGCTGTAAGGTGAGTTGAGTCAGGGGCTACTGCAATTTTACCGGGGTTGATATCCGATGGAAGCTGCAGCGTTTGAGAACTACACAGAGCGTTTGCGAACAAGTCTGTTGGCCACTAACGGCGTCATCGGTCTTGTAACTCTCGGTAGTACGGCCGATGCAAACTTCCGCGACGAGTGGTCTGATCACGACTTTTGGGTAATCACAAAAGCAGGAGCACAAGATGCTCTTCTTAACGATCTCTCATGGTTACCCGACGCGGATAACATTGCGCTCATGGTTTGCCACGGAAAACATCGCCGCACGGTCATGTACCACAACCGGCATAAGGCAGAATTTGGTGTTTGATTGCAACGAAGCTATCGAAGGCAAAGTAGAACGCTATCGAATTCTGATTGATCGTGGTCAGATAACCGAACTGATTGAAAAAGTTCATCAGAATACCCTCACCGAGGCCCAGGCTAGACCAGACGCCCTTCAGAATCTCTGTGTGCTGGTGTGGTCAGCATGCGAGCGTTACTACCGCGGTGAATTGCTGAGTTCGCGACAATATCTGGATGGATTTGTTGTCAACCAGTTGTTGACTTTGATATCCAGTACCAACAAAGGGATCGACAATGGTGAAGACGTACTCGACCAACGACGACATCTTGAGCAAAGATCACCGAAGCTAGCCGCGGAGGTCCAGAGCGTATTACGCTCGCCTGTGCCGGAGGCTGCGTTGTTACTGCTCGAAATTGCTGAGCGAGAGGTTAAATCACAATCGCCAGCGTTAGCTTGGGACAACGTCATTATGGTTCGAGGCTGGATTGCGGAACTCGTCAAAAATTCTACGGGTCACAATGAGTAAGAAAACAGCAATGAGTAAGAAAACAACTTTGAATGATAATTCGAGGACTTGTTGGGGCTTTCTTAAGGGCACGGGCTTGCCCCGTGGTACTTACGTTGGTTGCTAGCAACGAATTCTGATTTTCATTCCAGCGCGCTTGCGCGCGCAGTGGTGAATAAGAGCTTACTATTAGCAACGAACGTCAGAAACCATTGGACAAGCCAGTGGCCTAAAAGTTTAAGCAACTTGTAGTTGATTTCGAGCTTATGCGAAATAGGTTTTTCCTATCCTTGCCGACTCTCGCTTGTGCGATTGTTTTATCTGGCTATCTTTACCTCTCTATAAATGCGGGCCGGCCTTTGCGAATCCGTGAGTTCGCAAGATTCTCAGCCACGATTTTGAAGTCACTGGGCCATCCTCATGAAGGTGGTGCGAGCAGAGCAATAAGTTTATCCAGGGAAGCACTCGGCTCCACTCCATCGAGTGCATCAGTAGACTTTGATGGCCATAGCGAGAATTTTCCACTTCCTAAATATGCGATTCATGCGGAGAGAAGTCCCGGTAGATATCACTTCCTGGCATTCGTATCGCCCGACGAAATGGAGCGGTACTTTGAGCAAGATTTGCCAGAAGCCGGATGGACAAGTGTGGGGCAAATGGGCGCAGCACACTTGCTGCAAAACAACCACGCAAGCATGATTATTGTTCAGCGCTTCTATCTCACCTCAGATATCAGCGAGTTTGACGTGGCAATTAAGAATCGGTTGTAACGAGAGGAAGGCCATAATGTTACAAACACTCTTCCTGTTGGCTCTTCTCTTTCAAACTGGACCAGTTGTACGGCCTACAATCATCGCGAAGGTCTCTGAACCGCCACAGCGAAATTATCGGATTATTTACTACGATAATTCTTTTCTTTTTGCAGCACGCAATTATGGAGATTCTCGAGACAGTGGCGGTAACACCGAACCAGCTCTCTTTGTGCATTCAAAGGAACACTCCAAGTGGATTCGGATCCTGCAAATTTCAACCGCTGGCGGGAGATTTGGGAAATCCTCGTCGAATGATCCTGAAATACAAAAGAAGATGCGATACGCTTCCGTATCCTGGGACTTCACCAGCTTTGCCGAACGTGAGTATATGGACCAACCGCTGAAGACAAGTGGTTCTATAGCATTCCCTGAGCAAGTGAGGTTCGACAAGTCAACCGATCTTTATGAGCTGCGATATCTTTCGTCATGGGGTATTCCAAGCGTCGAAACAGTTCTTTACGTGAAGCGCAAAGACCTTTTGGATGCCTTTGCGCAGTAGCAGCAGTTTGTTCGACATGCTTTAGCTTGTCGTTCGCCCATAGTTACTAGCCAATAAACCATCTGAAATGTCTTTCTGCTCAACGGCTTATAGACCAGATTGGTCGTGATGATCCACTCGATCTTGGAACAAACATGTCACTTGAGAGCGTGAGAAGTCGTGAAGAGCTCGTGCGCGCAGTGCAAATGGGACTGCGACCTCAGTATCTTTTCTTCTGGGGCCATCGGCCACTTCCAAACGGCGAGATCGGCAAACCATGTCTTTCCCAATGGTGGCCTGCTCCGTTTTCGGTCGGACAAATTACCTATCCAACTGCTGAACACTTCATGATGGCAGAGAAAGCGAGGCTATTCGGTGATGAAGCTGCGAGAGCACAAATCATTCAGGCCGCAACTCCAAAGCTCGCAAAGGAACTTGGTCGCCAAATCAAAAACTTCAAAGAAGATGTGTGGTCAGAGTCACGATTTAAGTTTGTGATCGAAGGTAACCTGGCAAAGTTCATCCAAAATCATGAGTTGGCGAAATTTCTGTTTGAGACGGGTGACAAAGTCTTAGTAGAAGCAAGTCCATCCGATTGTATTTGGGGCATCGGTTTAGCTTTCAAGAGTGAGCTGGCAACTAACCCCGAGCGATGGCGCGGATTAAACCTATTGGGGTTTGCTCTGATGGAGGTGCGACACCGTCTTCGAAGTGGTTGCTAGTTCAGATCCTTTCTACTGAGAAGGTGTCCACTCAACATCTAAATGGTTTTAGGCCACTGGCTTGTCCAGTGGTCTCTAACGTTCGTTCCTAAATGCCTTTCCTTCATTTTAGTCCTGCGCGCGCAAGCGCGCTGGAAGGAAAGACAAGTTCTTTCTAGCAACAAGCGTCAACACCACTGGACAAGCCAGTGGCCTTAAGACTGCATCCTAACTAACTCTGCTAACCGAGTTGATCCCATCCAAGTTCAAGCATTAAGTCTTGCGTACCGGTCCGCCGAAGAGTAAGTTTCGGCGTCAGATATGGAGGAAAATCTATGCCTAACCGGAGATCATTTCTCGAACGGAGCGTTCATGTATGCGCTGGCGCAGTTGCCGCAGGCACGTTAGGAGCAACAACCCAAGCAGTGTCCGCGACAGAGAGTCAGAAATTTCTCTTAGTAGGGCTTGTAGGCTCCGAAAATCCCACTCGCGCTAACTTTCCCTTTGTCTGGGCAACCGCACTCAAAGAGGCCGGACACGAAGTCCGGATTGAGTTGGCCGGTGACGCAACAGTATTGATGCGCACAGCTGTTTCGAACAGTGTCACGCCAGTTGGTTGGCCGCCTTTTAGCGCGGCTCTTGCGAAAGTAGTTGAACTAAAAATACCGATCTATGTTTGAAAAGCGTGTGCGACTGCCCGTGGGGTGGCCGAAGAAGATTTTCGTGGTAAGAATGCACAATTCACTAATCCGAAGTTGACCGCTGAGACGATGGGCTGGGCCACGAAGGTTCTAGTGATCTAGAACGGACGAGCAAGCTGCTACTTTCTCTCATCGGTAGCTCTGGTAAAGAAATTGCGGGTGAAGTGGCAAGCTAAGATTGTTAAGGCCACGGGCTTGCCCCGTGGTCGTTTACGGTCGTTGCTACGAAGAGCTTGCTTTTTATATCCGGCGCGCTTGTGCGCGCAAGAGTAAGAGTCAGGTATCCGTATTAGCAACGAACGTTGAGGACCACTGGACAAGCCAGTGGCCTACCGATAGCTCGTAATTGAGCAGTTGACGATCATTGAGCTTTGCGTGAAAACTAGCTGATCATTGAGCTTTGCGTGAAAACTAGCTGATCAATATTCTAATGGCACCATGAAGACGATTGAAGCGATTCGTAACTACTTCAAGCTTGCTTTTCGCTGGCAGTCAGGTCGTCAGGGATCCGGATACGACAAGATGCTTCTATTTACCTTACCCTGGCCCATTCCCTTTGACAGCTATCTAATCCGCTATCCAGAAGGTTCAAGCGTTCCGCCTCACAAAGATCCAGTTCAAGTTGGACGGCACTATCGTCTTAACATCATCCTCAAAGCATCGACGTCCGGCGGCGAGTTTGTTTGTTCCAATCCGATCCACGAGTCTCGGCGCATCAAGCTTTTTCGACCCGACGATTGTGAACACAGTGTCACACTGGTCCAAGGTGGCAGTAGGTACGTGCTTTCGATCGGCTGGGTGCTCGGCAAACAATATGGGTATGTGTCCCAACGTTAAGGAGATCAAACATTGTGAGTCAACACATAGGGATAGTAGCTGGTAGTGCGGAGGGCGCAGCGCTGTGTTATCGCACGATTTGCATGGAAGCGCCCGCAATAATGGGGGAGCATAACCACCCTCAGATAACCATGAACTCGCTGGCGTTGGCCGAACACATGCGACATGTTCGAGCGGGAGACTGGAAGGCGTTGGCTGAAGATTTATTAGCCTCCGCGCATAAGGTCGCACAGGTCGGAGCAGACTTTGCCATCTGCCCTGATAACACATTTCATCAGGCCTTCGAATTTGTAATCCCGCACTCGCCTATTCCCTGGCTGCATATAGCGGAACCAGTTGCTGAAGAAGCCCGGCAGTTTGGTTACAAGCGACTTGGCATCTTAGGAACCAAATATTTGATGGAAGGTCCGGTGTACTCCAAAGTGCTCGAAGAGTTTGGGATCGAGAGTGAAATACCCGATGAAGCAGACCGGGAAAGGATTAACACGATCATCTTCAAGGAGTTAGTCAACGGCATTTTTCCGGAAGCTTCACGGTTGTACTTCAACGAAGTATCAGAAAAGTTAAAAGCTCGTGGATGTGACGCGGCAGTGCTGGGATGTACCGAGATACCACTGATCGTACGTGCAGACGACACACCTCTTCCGACCTTGGATTCAACCCGACTCCTTGCTAGAGCAGCATTAAAGAAGGCACTCGAGTAACCGTCAGCCTAGGTCAATCAGCGGACACCGCCCACTATGCAGACTGGCTTTTACCTCAAAAGTCTGATTAGCGTAACGAGGAGCGCCAAAGGCGCGGAAATATGAAAGCCAGGGGCAATCCCGATTCATCGGGAGTCGCCCCTGGGTAGGTAAGTCTCCATTGCGCAGCTCTGAAAGAGCGTAATAACCAGGCTCAAAAATAATGATATTTCGCACTTTCAGTGCTGCCTAAATTTACCGACTGTTCCAGGGGCGACTCCCGATGAATCGGGATTGCCCCTGGCTTTCATATTCCGCGCCGTTGGCGCTCGTTGTAGCTAATCGGACTTTTGAGGAAAGCAGTGCAGACTATAAAAAACTTAAGAATACTATCCACCGATTTCGCAGATTACACTGATTCTCTCTTAGAACGTTTGGGACCCTATCATTTTCCATAAGTAATCCGTGGGGTCTGCGTAATCTGTGGATGATCGTTTTTTCGTCTCGAGTCAAAATCAATTGTTTAGTGCCTTTTGTTAGGTCGTGGGTATCAACAAAGAAACGCATCTTGGTCATGATGTGGCGAAGTACGTCGAGACAGGTCGAGGCAAAATTGTTATTAAGCAACCACAAAAGTTTGCGGAGAAGTTATGGAACAAGGACCGAGAACTCCTCAATCTGCTTGACTGATTTGCGAATAGAGACTAGAAAGGGCCATCCCAATTTAGTTCAGCGAAAGGAGACAGTCATGGTAAAAGCCATCTACTGCAATAAGGTAAATCCGAGTTCCGAATGTGATCACGTTATTAGAGGCGAAACCGAAGAAGAAGTGCTGCAAAAGGCAGGAATACATGCAAAAGAACATGGTCTTGAACCGACGCCCGAGTTGATCGCCAAAGTGAAGGCTAATATCGTCGAAGAAAAGGGCGCTGCTTAAGTTAGAAGTAATAGTTGTATGAGTATCCGGCACTAAGCCGTCGTTCGCATCAGTGCTTTCGTCGCGTAGCGACGGTTGAGTTTAGCCCGGCGTTTTAACGCCGGGTTAATATCGAAGGGCTTTCGTCGCGTAGCGACGGTTGAGTTTAGCCCGGCGTTTTAACGCCGGGTTAATATCGAAGGGCTTTCGTCGCGTAGCGACGGTTGAGATCTGCACTATTCAAGCGTCGCTACGCGACACAGCGGTTCTTTGGCCAGGAACCCGGCGTTAAAAACGCCGGGCAAAACTCAAACGTCGCTACGCGACGAAACCACCACTGGCGTCTTCGCCACATTTTTCATCGCGGAATTTCTACGTCGCGCTTCCTGATGACCTCACACCTGGTTCTGCTCTTTCAACAGTTGTACAAACTGCTGTAGCTCGGCCAAATTCAAATCCGATACGACCCAGTAAGTCATGCCCGCACTTGTCCACTGGATCAAGTTATAACCTTGACGAACAGAGGCCTTTTCTCTCGCGTCCTCTCCTCCCGTTGTGGGCCAGACAAACAGATTGATGGTATGTTGACGACGTTGATAGACCAGAGCTGCTACCGGCCGGTTGCTGATGTAATCCAGCCGACCACCGTTCAAAGTAAAGCCCTGTCCACTCAAGTCTTTTACCGGAGGTGAAAAATCCAGCTTGCCGTCAAACCACGGCTTTACTGTGTGTTGATTAGACGACGGAACGTCAGTCATGTGATCTGCCATGAGCGAACGAACGTGGCTCGACACTATCTCCTGGGCCAAGACATCTCCGGCGGACTGGCGCATAAAATTCGCAGCGCTAACCCAAACAAGAAGTACCGCTCCAATCAGTGACGCAGCGGCGACAAGCCAACGCCAACGGAAAATCAACGACTTCGATTCCGCTTCGGACTCATTTCGGAAAGATCTTTGTAAACGCTTTTCGAAAGCAACTGAGGGGTAAAAGCGCAAGGCTTGATCGCTTACAACTGAGCGCAGGTTCCGAAGTCCTTTGAACATTTGCGCACACGTTCGGCAATCGCTGAGATGCTTTTCAATCTCAAGACTTTTCAACACATCAACTTCACCATCGACGTAGGCGTGGATCAACTCACTTGTTTGCTGACAACTCAACGTCTGCCTCCTTTCCCATGTAGCTGGCAAGCATGGATTGCAAACGTTTGCGTCCACGGGCTAGTCGCGACATGACAGTGCCAATTGGAACATCAACTATGTTTGCTATCTCTTTGTAAGAGAGACCTTCCATCTCACGCATCACTACAACTTCTCGAAAATCGACGGGCAATTCCTCAAGAGCATGTCTCACAGTTTGGGAGTCAGTACTCTGCAACAACAGCATCTCGGGATCTGCAAAATCAAGAGTCGTGTCTTCGACATTCTCATCAAGCGGTTCCGACAAACGCAGCATGCGGTTCTTTTGCAACCAGGAGTAACTTGTATTCCTGACAATTGTCAGAAGCCACGAGCGACTATCCCCTCCATAGTAACCACCAAAGAACTTGAACGCCCGTAAGTAAGCTTCCTGCACTACGTCCTCTGCGTCGTGTTCGTTCTGTACCAGCCACCTTGCCAGGTTGTAGGCCGCACCCAAATGCGGCAAGGCAATCTCTTCAAATCGACCCGCTTTGCTTTGTCCTGACAACGAAGTCCCTCGATACCCCCAGTCACGCTCTTTCAATCAGTAGACTGATAAATGTTCCTTTTTATTCCCGGCACATTTTGAGCGGATTCGCAGGAATATTTACACGCAGCGGTAGGTCTGTACAAGCGAGACGATTCGCTTGAAAGGAAGAAAGATCATGAACAACATAATCGACTGGCTACTAAATCCACCCACTGACGGTCCGAGGGCAACTCTATTGATCCGGTTGATGGCCGGTTCAGTATTTCTCTGGGAAGGCATTATGAAATTTGTTTTTCCGAACCAGGGTGTCGGGCGCTTTGCAAAACTTGGCTTTCCGGCACCAAATCTCACTGCGACAGCAGATGGCTGGTTTGAGATCATTGGTGGGCTGCTCCTTATTTTTGGACTGCTCACACGAGTTATAGCGGTGCCATTCATCATCGAGATGGTCGTCGCGATGGCCTCAACCAAGATTCCATTATTTCTCGGCACTTATCCGTTACCTTTGCCACCCGTTCCACCACAGATTGGGTTCTGGGCAGTCCTTCACGAAGTTAGATCCGAATACGCTCAGCTATTCAATTGCGCTTTCTTGTTGATAGTTGGACCAGGCGTGTGGTCTATCGATGCCGTATTGGCAAGAATGAGTAATCCGCTCTCGAACGAGGTGGTTCCTCGAAAGAAGCTTTCCAACCTTGAAGCGGCATAGTGCCAGTTTTTAGGGGCGTCCCTCCGTGGGCGCCCCATCTTTTTGCAAAGAAGCCTGTTCACTAAGGAAGGGCGCTCACGAGGGACGCCCTACACAAAGTTGATGGACCATCCACACTCTTTTCGGATAAGCCTTGAATTCGAGAGAAACTAGAGAGACAATCGCCTCAACTGATTGTCACGCCGTGACCTGTATGCCACGTTCCGGGTAACCCTTCCCGCCGTTTGAAAGGTTTGACTTCACAATGATTGGTCAAACAGTCTCTCACTATCGAATTGTCGAAAAACTCGGCGCGGGAGCGATGGGCGTAGTCTACATTGCCGAAGACATGGTCCTGGATCGACGTGTCGCTATTAAGACTCTTACCGCTGCTCGAGACTCACCAGACCACCATTTTCGTGCGCGCTTTCTGCGAGAGGCTCGCTCCATCTCCAAACTTTCCCACCCTCACATAGCGACCATTCACGATTATGGAGAGACCGAGGACGGCCAGCCATACATCGTCATGGAGTTGGTCCAGGGTGAAACGCTCAGTGAACTCCGGGCGCGTGAAGCCCTCACAATCCGGCGCGTCATAGAGATTATTGAACAAGTTGCGGACGCACTCAGCGAAGCTCATCGTCACGGCATAATTCACCGTGATATCAAACCATCAAATATTGCTATTGGAGAACGAGGCGAGGTTAAAGTTCTCGACTTTGGGTTGGCCAAAGAAATCAGGCGGGCTGATATCAAATCAAAATCTCCAGAATTCCTGAACACACAAACTCGCGAAGGAGTCGTGGTCGGTACACCGCAATACCTGTCACCCGAGCAGGCGCTCGGTAGCGAAGTGGACGAGCGAAGCGATCTCTTTACTCTTGGCTCCGTGTTGTATGAATGTATTGCCGGTTACCCTGCATTTCCAGGTATTGACCCATTTGAGATTTGTTCAAAGATCATTAGAGAGGTGCCTCCACCTCCCTCAGTCTTCAATAAAGAAATTCCTCGTGAGCTCGATCGAATTACATTGAAGGCTCTGGAGAAGAAACCGGCAGATCGCTATCAGACCGCGGCGGAGTTAATTGAGGATTTACGCGGGCTGCGCTCAGTACTCGATAGGAAGGGTTCCGAGCAAACTGTTACCCGTTTGATCACACGGAGTACGTCGGAACATCCGACGGGAGCCATAGCAACTCTCTCAGACATTTTTAGACGTCCGCGATTATCTGTCGGCGTTGTAGTACTGACCGTAGCGATGATCCCTTTGGCAGCCTGGGTATTAATCGCGGCCTTCAAACCAAGGCCGCACCAACCATCAGCCGAGGCACAGAAATGGTACAAGATCGGAAGTGAAAACCTTCGTGAAGGCGCCTACTTCAAAGCAATAAAACCGTTACAGCAAGCGGTAAGCACCGACGACAATTTCGCGCTAGCCCATGCGCGACTGGCAGAAGCCTGGACTGAATTGGACTACACCGAACGAGCGCAACTTGAATTACTCCGAGTACATGGTCTGGTTCCCGATCGCTCAAGCCTGGAAGAAGCTGATGGTCTATATCTTGATGCCATCCGCGCCACGATCATGCGCGACTTTAATCTGGCGATTAGTTCCTACGAAAAGCTTGCGAAGCTCAAACCAGACGAAGCCCAGCCGTACTTCGATCTCGGACGTGCCTACGAAAAGAATGACCAAATCGACAAGGCGATTGAGAACTTCAACCTGGCAATTCGACGCGACGCTCAATACTCTCCTGCGTATCTTCATCTGGGCACCATTTATGGTCGGAAACAGGATCTGACAAATGCGAACGCCGCATTCGACAAGGCAGACTCACTTTTTCAAATCTCAGGTGACTTCGAAGGCCGCACAGAAGTTCTCTACCAGCGCGGTGCACTTCTAAATAAGGTCGGCAAACTCGCCGAAGCACAGGATCAGCTCGAATATGCGCTCGAGATTGCTAAAACCTCAAATAACGAGCACCAGCAAATCAAGACAATGCTCGAAATGAGTTCTGTCATGTATCTGCGCGGAAATACGCAACAAGCAAAGGAGCGGGCCAACTCCGCCGTCACACTCGCACAGAATCTGGAGATCGAGAATCTCGCAACACAAGGTTTAATAGACCTTGGCAATCTCTACATTGTCAGACGTGAGTACTCGGAAGCAGAACACGTTCTTACGCAGGCACTCGAGTTCGCAAAACGCAACAAGGGTCGTCGGAACGCAGCAAGGTCGCAATTGACACTGGCAAAACTTTACCTGCAACAGGAAATAAAAACGGACGAAGCCCTCGGTTATCTTGAGCAGGCATTAACTTATTTTCAAGAAGGCGGATACAACAAAGAGGTTTCAGATGTAATTCTCTCCCGCGCTCAAGCGAAGCTATTGAAAGGTGATTACAACGGATCGCTGAAAGACTTTGAGCAGCAGCTGAAGTTTGTTCAGGAAACGCAGAATCATTCGCAACTCGCAAAAACTCTGCTGCTAATAGGAAACGCACTCGAGGGCCTCGAACGGTACCCGGAAGCACTGACCAGCTTCAAAAAGAGTTACGACATCTTCAAGAGTCTGGGTGTTCCCCTGACCGTTGGTTATCTCCTGGTCGATCAAAGTGAGATGCTTTGGCGTATTGGTAAGTCGAGTGACGCACTGTCAACACTCAACGAAGTCGGCGAAGTTGCGAATCGAGTCGATAGTAATTACCGGGAAGTGCTTAATGCGAGAGCTAACCTTGTCAGGTCGCAGGTCGCTTTAACTGAGGGAAATATTGCCGAGGCCAGATCTGCTGCTGAACAAAGTTTGAAGCTTTCAGGAACAAAAGTGAATCACACTGCGGTTGAGGCAAAGTGCCATCTGGGCCTCGTCCAGGCTCGTTCGGGTGCTGCGAGCGCCGGCTCGGCGTCGAGTGCACAGGCGGTCGAATGGGCCAAACAGTTAAACGACGAGCATCTACTGTCGCTCACGATGTTGGCTCATGCGGAAACGCTGTTAGAAAACGGCCAGGCCAAGGAGGCATTGGCTGAGGCACTACAAGCTCAGACTCGTTTCAAGCAGGCCGGGCAACAGGAGTCTGAATGGCAAGCTTGGTTTATCGCAGGACGTGCAAGTCTGAAACTTAGTGACCATGCTGACGCTCGAGAAAGATTTGACCGAAGTCTCGCGACACTTTCCTCGCTTGAGCAGACCTGGGGTAGCGAAGCATTCAACACCTACATCAATCGACCCGATGTGCGAACCTGGCGCAAAGAGTTGGAACAGTCTAACGCAGCGGCTCGGTAGATCTTTCTATGGGCCACAAAGGTCAATCGCCTTTGCAACATTCAGTCTTCCTTTACTCTTAGTCTGAGTCAAAGACGGGGTGATATCTACACCACCTACGATCTTAGTTTTCAGATCTGCCGCCGACAGCGCTGAGCAAGGTGGCACCGACAGCATTAAAGCCGCCGCACCAGAGACAAAGGGTGCAGCCATCGAAGTGCCACTCTTCACATAGTAAGAATCGCCGAGGCTCACTGGGTAAGTGGAGTAGATTGATTTACCGGGTGCGCCTAGATGAACGCTATTCACACCATGGTTCGAAAGACTTCCACTGATCTTGGCTAGAGCGCCGCTTGAATCGATGGCTGTCACTGAAAGAACATTGGGTAGATCAAAACCCGAAGGATAGTGCGGGTTTTGGTCGTTATCGTTGTCATTCTCGCCCGCCGAGGCAACGAGGAGTATGTTCTTCGTACCCGCAAACTCAATCTCATCTTTTAACATCGAAAGATCTGAAGCTGGCACTCCAGGTCCAAGAAAACCAATACTTGCATTCAAGACGCGGACGTTAGCCTGTGCTCCCCACCTCTCCTGCAACTGAGTGGCGAATTCAATAGCACTCACTACGTCAGCCATTTCGACTGAATTGAAAATATCTACTACTTTTAGCCCGACGAGTTTTGTGTTCCAGTTTACGCCAACCACGCCTTCTGCGTTATTCCCAACTGCTCCGATGATTCCTGATACGTGTGTGCCGTGACCCGAGTTGTAGGTTTGGTCCAATGGATCACAAATCTCTGAGAACGTGAGAGGAACTGCATTGTATCCATGACTGCCTTCGGGACAGGTTATTAGTTCCCCTTTTACTGTCACTTGATAATCGCTGGGTGCACTCCAGACGTTTTTTATCAAGTCGGGATGGTTGTAATAGATCCCTGTGTCAATGACGCCGACGACGATGTCGGGCGAACCTGTGGAACGAGTCCACGCGTTCTCAGCGTTGATATCCATTCCCGCTTTCGTTGGATTCTTGAGTCCCCAAAGACTATCCGCCTGGTAGTACGTGTCATTTGGACCACCTGCAAGAGTTCCAGAGGGAGTGGCGACCGGAGTTGCTGACGGCACCGCGATCGGAGTCGGCGCGACCGGAGCTATGATGGGTTGATCACCAGCTGGCGGATTAATGTGGATCAGGTGATTTGGATCTGCATCAACAACAATTGTCGTTAGTCCGTTGATCGTAACCGCTCGTTTGGTTTCGATTGACTGCCTAAAGACGGTGAGCAACCGCTCGACGGTTAGCGTTGAAGATCGGATCTTGAACCAGCAACCGTTTGTGGCCCGAGTTGCTGTTGCACTTTCATCATTGGTAGCTTCTCGCGCGAATCTCGTTACTCCTTCTACCAAATGACCACCTGAGTCAATCCCATCACATTTCTCCATCTTGATAAGGACCTGTCTGGGAGCGACATCGACGCCACGAAACACTTCGCGCTCGTTAGAGAGCCTTGGAGTGACCTCAGGCTTATCCGAGCGAAGTTGTGAAGCAGGTTTTTTACAAGCGAACAGGAAAAGTAAACAAAGACCACAAATTGCGAAGCACGAATTCGCAAGCTTACGGTTGGGAGCAAAGATCATAGACATGACGCGTACCTCAAACAGGTTGATGTTAAAAACAACCGAACCAATCAGTGGCCGGTTGTTTGAGCCCACCCCTTGTCGAGAACGCGTCTAAGGTTGAAAGTGTCCGTAGCGAACGTAGAAAGTGTAATTGTCGGCGTTATTTGCACCTACAAGCGTCGTGCCGGTGCTGGTTACGAGGCGCCACTGTCCAATGCGGAAATGCCGGGCCATAACCCCTCCGCCAGAATGAGCGTAGCGGCGCGGCCGGTTCTTTTTGTGACTCTTAGACTCATCCAACCTTTTTTTCTTCACGAACAGCTTGAAGGTGTTGGCTCCCCGACCACCAATGAATTTGATATCAGGATCGTTGTCTGGAAAGGTCACAGGCGGATAGGTCGTGTCGTCCGGATCTACTGGAGTCGGACTTATGTTCTGATACCACAGCCATAACTGAGTGCCTGGTTGAAATCCGCTAAAGATAACCGCTTGAAGAAACGGCTCGGTGGCGATTTCTGTGATCACAGTCACACGGTCAATTTCGCCGTATCTATCGTCGGGATCCGTCACGCCGTCTTCGTCATAGGTAAATGGACCATTACCAGATCCATTTGGTTTCAGTTTGTGTCTAGAGTCAACAATGAGCGAGCCGCCTCCGTCAATCCGCATCGGTGGGATGTGCTCTTCTGTTCCTCCTGGATGATCATTACCAAAAGAGATTTCTGTGTAACCATCGTGTGGTGTAGACGGGCACTGGCATGGTCCAGATATTGGACTTGGCGTTGCGCTTGCGGAAGGAGTACCAGGTTGGGTTGGAGACCCTGGAGGAGTTGTGCCTGGTGGTGAAGGTTCTGGTCGACAAGCAGCCAGCGAAGCAGCGATTGGAGCTGCTACGGCTGCAGTAACAATTGTTCGAGTGAATTGGCGGCGAGAAGTAGTTTCAGTGGGATTTGATTCGTTTTCCATCTTTGCGTTCCTTTCAGGTGGATGGTGTGGTTAGGAACCCTGGGATTAGGAACCGGTGACGAAACGCTCGTTCGTGAGTCAGTGAAATGCGGGCCTTAGCCTATGCCTGTCGCTGTCGGATGTAAAGTCTTTTGCGGTAGGATTTGGTCCGACGGAACCAAAAGTGAAAGGACCACCGCATAAGGCGGTGGCCCTCATTTCTCTTTGCAGCACCAATCACGATACGCCGGGGACCGCTTACGTTGTCGCTGCCTCAGTAAACGCAAACCTGGACACCAGCGCTGCAATGATGTAGCAAGCGCTGCCCATCAACATCGCAGCCTGAAATCCCGCCATCAGAGCAACAAATACTGTGACGATAGATCCAATTACCGACATGATTCCGTTTAGACCCCAATAAAAAGGCGGCTCAGGAAGAACACCACCGGTCCGACGCAATCCGCCTGGAAACGGCATTCCCATTACAAGACCCAGTGGCGCGATCATCACTATTGCGCAGACAATTCGCGCCCACAGTGGAAGCCATAGCAGCATCGGCACCAGCTTGGGCAATGCGAGTGCTTCGACCGTTCCAATAACTGCAACAGCAACACATGCAATCCACATCGGCACCCGCTGATTGATCGCACTACCGATTCCACCCATAGCGAGCAAAGTAAACAGGAGTACCGACAGTGTGTAGATTGGATGACCGACAAGCAGTATTAAGTTTTGCAATAACGCGAGCTCAACCGCGATGAAACCAAACCCCAGCGCTGCAAAGTAGATCACTGAGCCCGTATATGGTCCAACAGATGCGCTTTTGGGTCGACCAAACAACGCAAAGATGAGCAGCAGCACAACGCTCGGCGCGAGCAACCAACGCAATAATGAATTGGCAATCCCACTGGGCATCCCGAAAGGACGCTCGATTGCAAAATAAAAAGGACTGTCATCTTTGACTGGACCTACCAGCCGCGGGGACTTTTCTTCGTACTGAGCGAGCGTGGTTTTTCCTGTCAGTACATCGCCGATCAATTCAGGTGCAGGACCACCCGGCATGATGAGAGGCTTGGCAAGGCTCCACTTGTCTCTGATCTCCGTAATCTCATCGGGCGTGAACGGCCGTTTGCGAAGCATGAATAGCATTTGCGCTGGGTTGTCCGCGTAAGTGTCTTTCTCCATCAGGGTGACGATGCGTTGTGATGCAGCCTCCGCACCAAGGTTTGACACTGAGTTTGTTACCAAACGCGGTACATCGGAGTCCCAACGAAGAATAACCAGAATTCCATTATCGGTAAGGTGATCGTAGTAAGCGCGAAAGGCTTCCGCTGTGTAGAGATAGTTTTCTGAAAGCGAGAGTCCACCAGAAGCAACCGATGCCCAGGAGTCAACAAATCCCAGCAGGATGATGTCAAACTTTTTATCAGTGCGACTGATGAAGTTGCGACCTTCGCTTAAGATCGCCTCTACGTCTTGCCGATCGTACAAGTTCGCGGCGCGCGGTCCGTAATGCCTCACAAACTTCAGCATCAAAGGATTCATCTCAACCGCCGTCACTTTTCGAGCGCCCGATGCTAGGGCAGCCACAACGTCCGGACCACCACCTGGTCCAATGATTAAAGTTTGGGCGCCAGGTGTCAGGCGAAATGGAAGTGCTCGAAATGAGTCCTTCAGATCCTTCGCGGTTTCGATTTGGCCATCCCACTCGCGTACACCTGTCCATGCATCCGAGTCAATGAAGAGTCGCGCGAGTTCGTGACGATCGATCCCTTCGACTGCGTCGATGCGCGAGTAAGCGTTCCAGCCAGTCTGCGTAATCCGCGCTCCTGGGTTTACGTCCATTTGACGCCGCATGGCCTTCGTAGTTCCCGGAGTCACTCGCAACATTCCGAATGTGATCGCAGCAAAAGCAGCACCGACCGAGACGACAAGAGCCGCGATTGCGGCGATCCGAATAGCCGGTGAGTCCATAGACAAACAGACTGCGGCAATAGCTGGAAAGACCGCGCCTGCCAACAAAGCCGCTTCGCCACCAAGCCAGTGCAGCAGCAGCGTAACTAAAACTGCGCCAATTGCTGCACCAAGAAGATCTGCAAAATACAGTGATCCTGCTTCGGCACGATGAAGCGCAAAAATGATAGATAGCGCCATTCCAGCAAGAAAGAAAGGAACGAGTGGCGCGAGAAAATACAGTGGCAGCCTGTCAATTTCGAAAGGGTAACGACCCAACAGCCACAGACACAGTGGGATCGCCAGCGAATAGACAGCGGTGATCAACGCTGCCGTGTTCATTGTGAGTTGCATCCTTCGCTTCAACAGGTGGACAGTAAAGCCACCCAGACCCCAGCCAAGTAATGCCACAGAGATTGCAACAAACGCGAAGTGATACCAAACACTTGCCGAATAGATGCGAGTGAGACCAACTTCGAGTACGAGTCCGGATAGAGTTATGAGAAAAACGCTCAGGCGTGTGCGCATATGGCGGACTAGTAAAGGGGAAGAGGCCCTCAACGTCAAGCTGAATTTTGTGTTAGAAGTACGGCAAACACCGATTGGTGATCGATTACTGAAACGGTTTTCTATCCAAGCTTCAAAGGAAGAAACCGTTCAATGGCTTGTCCCGAAGACCCTCAATCGTGTGATAGACCTCAAGCTCGACAAGAGTATCAATGAGAAGAAGAGTTTTCAGATTTTTGAGGCAAAGCGGTACGATTTCTAGCCTGTCTGAGGTATTAAGTCTAAACAAGATCGGGAGACGAGACTGCGCGCCCCGCTCAAGGAGAAAGATGAAACGATCCACCACACTTCACATTGCGATTGTTAACAGTGCCTTTTTGATTCTTACTTTGTCTCTGCCGACCTTTGCGCAAAAATCGTCGATCAAAGAAACACTTCCAAAACTCTTGCCTGTGCGCGAACAACAAGCCGTACGCGAGACCTGGTTGAAGAAACGGCTCGACACAATGCTTCTTCCAATGATGCGTCAACAAAAGATCGATATGTGGATCGTGATCAATGAAGAGTTCCACGCTGATCCCGTTACAGCTTATATCGCTCCTCCTCTTCCCTATGTCGGGCGTCGCGACTTCTTCATCTTCTCGGATCGCGGTGGAGACAAACTCGACCGAATCGCGTTGGTTCGTTACCCGGAAGAACACTTGAAAAACTTCTTCGAGATCGTGAACCCACCCGGCAGAGAAATCGCTGCCACACTGCGCCGCCTGGTCGAGGAACGAAATCCAAAGACAATTGCGCTCAACATAGGCGGAACCCGAGGTGCAACAACTGGTCTAACTTACGATTCTTACAAGTTTTTGAGCGAGTCTCTTGGACAAGACCTCTCTTCTCGTTTCGTCTCGGCCGCCCCACTTATCGTCGAATACATGGACACGCGTTTGCCGGAAGAGCTTGAACATTATCGAACTGCGGTGGCACTGACAGATTTGTTAACGCAACGTGCGTTTTCAAATGAAGTGATAACACCCGGTAAGACAACCGTTGGCGATGTACGTTGGTGGTTTCTGCAACAAGTAAATAATTTCGGGTTGGACACTTGGTTTCAACCCGACTTGCGTGTTCAACGGCAAAATCAGGAGACGGGTAAGACACAGCAGTTTCTCAGCGTTGCTGAGGAGTCAGTCGTCATTCAACGAGGTGATGTGATTCACATTGATTGTGGATTGAATTACCTCGGGCTCAGCACTGACTGGCAGAAGATGGGTTACATATTGCGTGAAGGTGAGAAGGATGCTCCCGAAGGTCTTAAACGCGCACTCGCAAGTACGAACAAACTTCAGGACGCATTGTTCACCCACATTAAGCCTGGAGCAAAAGGCTTTGAAGTGTACGATGCTACGATGGCCGACATGAAGAATGCTGGGATCGAAGCGATGATCTATTCACACTCAGTCGGCACACAGGGACATGCACTTGGTGCAAGCGTTGACTTCAGACGTCCGACTGCAGGAGTAGCGCCTATCGAACCTCCTTTTCGGGAAGGCTCTTACACTTCGATCGAGTTAAATACCAGCACAGCTGTTCCCGAGTGGGGCGGACAAAAGGTAACAATAATGATGGAAGACGACGCGTACCTAACTAAGGATGGAATGAAGTGGTTCCGCCCACGCCAAACTGCTTTTTACTTGATCCGTTGAAACAAGATCGGGAGAGATCTTGGGTGGCGCCCGATGTGCAAGTCAGAAACCCTCTTTGGAATGACTCCCCGGATTAGCAAGCAGAATTCGCACACTGATGTAGCCAAGCGCCAGAATAATGCCGAAAACGAAGGTTACAGCGAGCGGACGACCATTCGATAAGGGGTGCATCAGGCCATAGGCAATATCGAAAAGTCTTGTTGGACTTATCAAAACATCCCAACTATTCCAACGAAGGAACCTGCCGAGATAGATCGCAAACCCACTCAACACCAGTGACAGCAAAGCAAAGATCCAGCCGACAACTGAATTGAAGTTACTTGCAACAATTTCCTCCACGTCAATGAGGGATAGATATCCCATTAGTAACCCCGTGCCGGCACATGAAAGCAACAATGCCAGATCGTACCAGGCTGGAGCGTGAGACGCGCGGGTCAAGTGCAGTATGTCCGTTAGGATATAAGGTGCATTTGGTAGAAACAGCAGCCACAGGCCGAAGATTGCAACCTTGATGGTCCAATGGCTTCGCCGGTGATAAGTGATACGTAGTCCTGTGCTCAGAACCAATGGCACACTCGCGAGAAACAAATTGGTGAGGAGAAATCGATAATATCCGGAGCCTGTTCGTTCCACGCGCACCGCGATCATGGCTGCGCACCAGAACACCAATACTCCCATGATCACGATTCTCTTGACATCAAACGATTTGAGAATTTCAGACATTGGCGTAACCCGATTTAAATGACGAATATTCATTTCGACAAAAAGATGGCTGCAAGCACAGTCGGAACGATCTGCATCGATACGTTGTCCCAACCTCGTGGCGACAGTGCTTCAACCAGAGTGCATGCAAACGCAATCAACGGCACGACAATCACCGAACGGCTGTTAAGTTGAAGGTCTGGGCTAATTGACGCGCTGATTAGAAGAGCCACTACCGAGGTGGCAAGTACAGCAAGAGAACCCTCGAAAGTTTTGGAAACCTTAGCTGTGCCAACGCCTCGGATTAAATAGTGATGCTTGCCCCAGCGCGTTCCAGCTGGCTCGCCGGCGGCATCACCCAATCCGCCTACCAGATAGCCAACCACCGCAACCGGTCCGAAGAATACGTTGCTCGCAACGCCACCAATCAGAGTCGCAAAGTAAGGAATAACGATGTAATAGGTTCGGTGTGGTCGATCTTGTTCACGTGCGATTGCCTCGTATAGCCGGTTGCCTGGTCCAAGGAGTATTGCGTGGCCCACGACGATTGTCACCATCAGGCCAAACACGCAAACGGCCACAAAACCACCCAGCGCATTAACCACTACAGCCGAAGCAAATATCAAAACGTGGAACACTTTGCGCGTATATCCCGAGCGGACACCTGAGCTTATCCTCAGATGCCCGGCAAGAGTCAGACAGGAATAGGACCAGAAGAGAGCGATGAGTGCGCCCAAGCCGATTTCGCCCAAATTTGGCATGTTTATTAGAGAATTACTCATACTTTGCGTCGCCAAGTACTTTTTAACATTAGTGAGCTTGTGAGGTCAACAAGAATTCCATCTAACCCTTCAGTAGCCCCTTTCGATTTATCATTCAAGCTCTTCTGTCGGAGCGCGTACGTCCCCGTGCGCTAACCTACGCAACCACGCAAGGTAAGAACAAACGAGCATGTAATCTACCTTAGCGCACGAGGACGTACGCGGTCCGACAGAAGAGCTTGAGTAATCTTCTCGATGGAAGCTACTAAAGGGTAGCAATAATTTAGAAACTCACCTTCAAGCCAAACTGAATCTGGCGCTGGTCCGAATGCGCCGAAGGACTGACGGTAACGAGAGTTTAAAAGAGGTTTTGAGTAAACTCACAAAACAACCGGGAACGTTGTGTGGGCACGATATACAGAGTCGATGGATGTTTCAAGGTTTGTTTCGCTTGGCGACCGTGTAATAACTCGGATCTGAGTTTAATGAACTCAATACCGAAACGCGGTAGCGTCGGGTCCGTTCAGCAACTACGACTTGTGAGAAGTATGGCGTACCCGACGCTACCGCGTTTCGGTACTGACTTCATGACACTTGAATCGAAATGGCGTGGCGTGCGAACTTGCTGATCGGACCGGACGCTACTGAGCTGTGGTACTGTCTCGTTTCCTTTGAATGAAAGATCGAATGACACCGTCTCAAATAACTGAAAGCAGGTCCGCCGAATTAGTAACTGACCGAAGAGAGTCGGCGAGCTTACCGCTTGCGAAGAGAGTTCGTGCAGGCCTTAGCTGGAACGTATCGTCCGCAGTAATCACTGAATCGATGCGTCTTTTGCGTTCGATCATTCTCGCGCGTCTGCTAGTGCCAGCGGACTTCGGATTATTCGCCATGGCCCTGACCGTCGTCGCGGCATTGAACGCACTCTCTTCGCTTGGATTGAGCCGGACAATTGTCGCAAACAAATTTGAGACTAGTGATGAGCTTAAAGCACACCTCGACACAGTATGGTCGGTAGAACTACTCAGAAGTTTTGTCATCGCACTCTTAGTGTCGGCTTCGACATTTCCGATGGCGCGATTTTACGGACAAGACCAACTGAAGGTCATCATTCCAATCCTCGGTTTGACAACGCTGGTTGGGGGATTTCAAAACATCGGCCTGGCGCTTCTTCGGAAGGAGATTAGCTTTGCAAGGATCTTCTGGTATGACCTCATAACAAATCTGGCAGGCATAGCGTTGACAGTGGCCTTGGCCGTGGTCATGCGAAACGTTTGGGCGTTGGTGATTGGTCTATTGCTAACGGCTGTGCTGGGGACGGTGCTCTCTTATGTTTTTCACTCGTATCGACCCCGGCTTGCATTTGAAAAGAACGCTCTTCGTCGTGTCTTGAGCGTGGGAAAACTCACGCTCTTGATCGCGATTGCGTTGTATGTGCTTAACATGGCGGATAACGTCATGGTCGGTCGTTTGCTCGGAAGCAGCGCACTTGGCAACTATTCTCTCGCTTTCAACATTGCAAGCACTCCTATCAGCGTGTTGGTTTTTTCTCTAGGCAACGTGCTCTTTCCGGCCTATGCCGAAATTACATTACAGCGACCCAAAGCTCTGGATCTCGCGTTTACAAAAGTCTTTTCTATCGCCTTGTTGACCCTTGTCACGATTGCGATGTCGTTGTTCCTGCTGGCCGGCGAGGTGGTCCAACTATTCTTTGGCAGCAGATGGACCACTGCGGGATCGGCCCTGCAGATCCTCGCACTTGTCATACCCCTGCGTGGTTTCAGTCTTCTTGTTTCTACTTTTTTCTGGGGCTTAAACAGGCCAAAGGATGTGGCAGTAAACACAACTTTTGAGGCGCTTATCTTTCTTGCTGCGCTCTATCCGCTCATAGAAACACTTGGATTGCGAGGTGCCGCCTGGGCCGCAATGATCGCATATGGATTTGGATGCATAAGTCGCGTAAGGGCTTTAAGCCAAATCATCCCTGGCATTTCTGTGAAACTCTTTCGGATTTCATTGTCTGTCGTCGCGGCTGCTGCTATCGGGTTGCTGATTACCTGGGTTAGCTTGAGATTTGTTACGTCACCGTTGCCACGAGTAGTATTTGGCGGTCTCCTATCGGCGATCATTCCTCCGGTGCTTTTGCTATCGTTCAAACCGGAGTTGAAAAGGTCGCTGGTCGAGTGGCTCTCTTGATAGATGGAGCGTCTCCGAAGTACAACCTAATTAGCAAACCGCACATGAGCTTCACGGAGAATCCTTCTATTAGTGTTGTGATGCCCGTACACAACGCTTTGCCGTTTCTTGAAGAGAGCATCAAGAGCATTCTCAGACAAACACTGCGTGACTATGAATTTGTAATTCTCGACGACGCTTCGACTGACGGCTCCTTAGAACTGCTGCGGCAATGGTCCCTCCGCGAGGAGCGAATACATCTTCACGAAAGCAAAACACAACTCGGACTAGCGGGAAGCTCGAATGCTGTGATAGCCAAAGCGCGAGCGCCACTAATCGCGCGCATGGATGCAGACGACATCGCTCACCCCGATCGGCTTCTCCGCCAGATGAACATTCTGAAAGACCGGCCAGACGTTGCTGTTGTTGGGACTCTCTGCAATGGCATCGATGCCAGCGGCCGGGTAGTGAGACCACGTGATCGCTGGAGGTTACTGCGGCGGTCGAATTATGTTCCGTTCCCGCATGGCTCCGCGATGTTCCGCCGCGAAGTGTTTGATCAAGTCGGGGGTTACCATGAAATCGTCGGCGCTGAAGATCAGGACCTATTCTCGAGAATGGCACTTCGCGGCCGCGTGCTGACTCTCCCAGACGTGCTTTACAGCTATCGTTATCATTCAAGTAATGCGACGCTCGTTAACGGCAAACGCGCGGTCGGCGAGGATCATGCTACAAGTGGCGACGCGTTGGCTGCGTTTTATATGCTTGGCGCCATGCGACTTTGGTCAGGCCATCCACCAAGGTTGCTTGAACCAATGCTGCAGAAAAAATCGTTGAAGTGGAATTTCAAGACCTTCATGATCTTGGTTTCAGCCGTCTGGGGTCACATTAGCCCATCTACTCTACGGGCTTTCTTGCGTTCTTCAATCCATGCTCGTGATCTTTTAGCCAGCCTGCGAGTAAAAGACGGGAGACCATACGAATGGCGATTAGAATAGTTGTCGTTGGTATGGGCCCGCGCGGGCAAGACTGGTTGCGCGAAATCCAAAAGGCTTCAGAATTCAAAATAACTGCCTGCGTAGATATCGATCCCGCAGCATTACAAGGAGTCTGTAGCAAAGGAGTTGTTACAGCGAACCAATGCTTCAGCAAACTTGAAGCAGCTCTAGATCAAAATGCTTGCGATGCGGTAATGGTTGCCACGTCCCCCGGGAGTCACTTCGAGCCTTGCAAGTTGGCCCTTACGCGTGGTTTGGCAGTCATGGTGGAAAAGCCTTTCACACTCCACCTAAGCGAGGCAGTTGAGCTGGTAACTTTGGCGGAACAAAATGGAGTGGCACTCATTGTCGCGCAAAACTATCGCTACATGCGTTCCTTTCGCACTGCTCGCCGTCTTATTTCTAACGGTGTGCTGGGTCAGGTGGGAATGGTCGTTTGCCAGTATTACCGCGTCCCGCATGCATCAATGGGATCGCTCGCACTCCTTACTAATAGTGTGCTATGGGGAGCCGGCATTCATCACATTGATGCTCTTAGCTATACGCTAAACAAACGTATCACCGCCGTCATGGTAGAGAGTTTCACCATGCCATATGGAAAACTACCGCGCGGCGCATCAATGCACATACTCCTTTCGCTGGAAGACAACACGCGCGCAATTTATTCATCAACCTATGAGTCCAGTGGTCACGAATTTTTTGAGCGTGGACAGGAATTTTATGTTCGGTACGTAGGCGACCGCGCTACGCTCCATGTGTTTCAACGTTGGCTGATACTTTGTGAAAGCGGAAAGCTTCCGCGACTGGTCAGACGCGGACCAAGAAAGGTGACCGAAGAGAAGGTTCTTCTTGATCAACTCGAGCGCGCGCTGATTGCGGGTGAAAAGCCTGATGCTAGTGGCCGAGATAACCTGCAGACAATGGCCGTTGTTGAAGCGTGCGTGCGATCTGCTTCTGAGCGAAGGTGGATTAGCCCACAGGAGCTACTCGATGAGTACAAGTAACGGTCCAAGCGTTCTGGCGATTGGCATCGATGCGGCAGAGTCGACGCTCGTGAGACAGCTTATCGAACAGAATGAAATGCCTGCTCTCAAAGCATTGCTGGAACGCGGTCGATGGTTGGGCGTGCAGTCACCTGCGCCTATCGGTAGCGGGGCAGTGTGGCCCACCTTCATAACCGGTGTTGGGCCAACAACACATGGAATGTACAGCGAGTGGAGTTGGAAGCCGGATGTGATGGGTTTGAGTCGATACCATGGACTCCACCTGACGCCGTTCTGGAAAGAGCAGGCTCAGCAAAACATTCCTGTTGGAACTTTCGATATTCCGTTTGCTCTTCCGGTGGGCTTGTCAGAAGGATTTGAAGTTTCCGAGTGGTGGGCGCACGATTCGACGGGCGCTGGTCTTCAGGCCGGACCAAAGGAGATTCTATCTCTCGTAAAAAATTCCCCCACTCATCCACTCTCCGCTAACCGCTTTGTCAACGCCACTCCAAACAGCCAAAGTGATCTACAAGCATTAAGCGACGCCTGTATCGAAGGTGTACGCTTGCGTGGCGCACTGGCACGAACCCTGATCAAACAAACGAATCCACGATTGTCCGTGATGGTCTTCCCGGAAATTCATCACGCAAGCCATCAGATGTGGCACACTGTGGATCCAAATCACCGGATTTATGATGGACGGAAATTGAAAGTCGTGGAGCCTTTCTTGAAGGATCTATACCGCGCGGTGGATTCCCAGATTGCTGCTTTGATCGACTCAAGTAACAGCGAAGACTCAATCCTGGTTTTCGCGCTTCACGGAATGCGGCCGGCATTTGGTTTTCCTGCGTTCCTTGGTCCACTACTCAGCGAGCGCGGTTTCTCATGCATTGCAAACTGGAGGTCACAATCCCTGCGTGGTCGCGGGCTCTCGCTACTTGCGGAGACGAAGCGTCATACGCCGGAGAAACTGAAGCAGCTCTACTACAAGATGACGCCTACGAGAGCTACTCACAAGCTGGCCCGGCCCACGATGCTCCCCCAGTACAATTGGACCAGGACGCGCGCCTTTTCTTTACCAACTGATCAGTACGGATGGATTCGGATCAATCTAATTGGACGTGAGACAAAGGGAATTGTCCCGTTGGATCAGTATGAAGATACTTGTGAGCAGCTGAAAAAGTTATTGCTTGGACTGACTAACGATGACGGCCAACCGCTCGTGCGAGATATCGTCTTCACGGCCGCAAACGCTGAGCGCGCGGCTTCTAATCCCCTTCCCGATCTGGTGGTGCATTGGGAAGATGCGGCATTCGCGTGGCCGTTGAAGCTTAAAGACAGCAATGTTCAGGTGGACCCTGTTGCAAGAAAATCGACCGGGCAACACGCTTCAGAAGGTTTTTGTATTTACAACGCCAGGGGCGATAACTTTTCCAGCGGGGTCATAGAAGCGAAGGACCTGGGCCGTCTGATTACACAAAGTCTAGTAAAGCTTACTTACGCTCATGTCGCTGGTTCGGCTATCGCCGGTGACGGGTGAGAAAATTCCATAAATTGGACCCAGACTGCTTCAAAAATAAAGGCTTCTCCTGGACACTTCGCGGCACCTGCTAGTTTCAGATCGCGCCTTCAGCGTAACGTTCGAGTGCCTCTGCAAGTGGTCGGATGTGATCACGATAGCGGAGGACCTCACGATAATGACCAGCCGCGACTTGCTTCTCACCGTACGATTCATAAAACGGGAGCTCATCACCATCGAACATAGCTGAGTTTGGCCCAACTGGACGCATGCATTCCACTCGAAGCGCAGCGATTGATGTTTGATCCACAGTCGCTTGAACCTCGCTGGCAAGTTCAGCATATCCGTTTGCAGCCTTCATCTTTTTCGCGAATGCTTCGTCGTCCAGTACGCGGCAAATCCCATCACCCTTGTGCGGGGCTTCATGAGATGCGGTCGGTGGGCTGATAAGAGAAAACTCCAGATTGCTAAGGCCATATCCTTTTGCGCGCTGCGAGGAAGTTACTGCCGCATTGATTACCAGCCGGCAAACGTCATGCATCGGGTTGTAGCCTTCAAAGGCATCGCCGGCAACGTAGTTAATGTCGTTAGCCACGAACGCATCGCAAAGTTCTCTCGCGAGTCCCACAAAGAGATCAGAATCGTTATTGAGAAGGGCGGCATACGATTCAGCGTCCGCGAGACGTCCATAGATGCTGCCGCATTTCGCGCCAGCCTGGTTGAGTACCTTTGTTGTTGAAGGCAGCCTTGACTGGTTTGACCTCCCTGACCCATCCGTAAGTATGAAGACAAGGGGCTTCGTTGCTTCTAGCCAACCGTGAACCATCAGTTCGTGTCCGGGATGGCCTATTACCAAAGCGGGGCGAGCATGAGGCAGAAAGAAATCGAAAGTTATAGGGACATCGTCCATTCGTTTACACGTTTCTTAAATACGAAGGTTTATTAATTGGAGTTTTTACGATGTGCGCCGATACCGGATAGTCGTTCTACGAGGTAGGTTTTATTAAAGTGGACTTCTTCGAATGGTGCCTTCTCAATTGGTGACTGCACGAATCGGTGGCCTTCCTGTATAAGGTCATAGTGAATATGCCATCCCTTGGCTCTCTCTTTTGGATTCCACCTGGCTTTCCGTTCGCGAAAAACTTTTTTCTCTCCATGTTTTTGTGACCTGAAGGAATAGTGCTTCAACAAAAACTTGAAGGGATAAACGCGCCGTCCAGCGAACAGCACATCGTGTCCCGCAGATGCTATCGTTGAGATCGATTGCCCAGAATTCTTCCAGGCTTTTCTTTGGTTCGAATGAGATAAGTTCTGAAAATCAAAATGCCGGAAGTAAGCTTCGTGATCCATGCCCGTCGCAAAACCGTCGTCCACTGGATGAAACTCAACAATCGTATGATCTACGCAGTTGAAGCCCGTCTGGTCCACGAGATAAAGCGCATCTTTGTACTTTACTCCCGGCCATGGAGATACCAACACTTCGTCAGCACCACGTCGTATAAACCAGTCGGCCTTAATCACTTTGGAGAGCGCTTCGAACCGTTCAAGCATGGCGCCCCAGTCAAAATACTCTGAGGGCCCGTCGTTAGGGAATCTTTCAACCGTGACTGGGAGCCTTGTAGCCAAATCTTTTAACAAATCATAAGTCGAGTCGGTGGACCAGTTCTCCAGAACGTGCACACTGATTCCCTGGTCGGTCCACTTCGTAACAGACTGGACAATGATGTCTTCTTCATTGTACGCAGCCATAAAAGCAACCACTCGAAAATCGTCGGGAGCGGTTCTTACTAGCTTCGGAATACCATCGTTCGTAGTGACAGCCAGGATTGTTTTCTTTTCGTAATTGACGTTATCGCTGGCGGTCCATCCGATGAACTCAAGATTGAATGCTTCAGACCTGAGCTCATGCTCGAGGTCTTTGAAATTCCATCTGGGAGGGCGACTGATATGGTTTGCATTACCGTTAACTCGAGTCAGATCTCTATCAGTAGTTGTCATAATACAGACTGCCGCTTGATCGAGCCGAGCCCTTAAAGTCTTTAACAAAGACTCAGGACTATCAAAATGATCCAGATCATTGACGACAACGACTGAAGACTTTAGAAGCTCTTCCGAAAACGATAGCGTGGCAGCGAGATTAACGTTTTCTTCCAGCCAGGTACCGAATTCAAATTTTTCGCGGTAGCACTTAAGGTCGCCACTGGGAACGATTCCGATAACCTTAAATTTGGGATAGAGGTGTATCAGATCGTTTGCACTTGGACGGCCAATCGCTATCACATGGCTGCAGCTGAAACGCTCAGCAAGATACGCCGCAAACGGATAGACATCCGGTTGAGACTGGATCTTTGGCCCTAACCATGAATTGAATAACAGCCTTAGTCCATGGCTTGGACTTGGCGAGAGGATTTTTGCGGCGCTCAGACTGCGTGAAATAGGTTTGCTAAGGGGGCCTAGAGACCGTCGTATTAATTTTCTAAGTCTTGAATTCCGTTTTCTCAGCATTCCAAGCATAGTGCCCCGCAGGGATTCGATACGGGGGACGAACTCTACCCCCCACTTGAGGTTGTAGTCAATAGAAAGAAAAGTGACACGTGGGCTTGGTCCGGACGGTCATTTATCATCGCTAATGAGTCTTTATCTTTCGTAATTTCCATCTTTCAATTTTCTGGTGCAGTTTATATGTGGATAGTAGCGACCTGCCCTGTGCAAATATTTGTTGCCTGGGGAATGGAGTTAGTGTCAATGTTGGTTCTGCAGACTACGACTCACCCGGCTGCGAGATACGGCGCCATGGGAGAAATTTACGATCAATTTGAATTGGAACTAGCCAGCCTGGGCCGGAAGTACGCCGGACACCCGCGCCGGCAGATGCTCCGCCTATTCCTTCTGGCGCTGGAGCGCGAGGAGATCGTGTCGGTTGGTTACCGCGAAGAGATGATCGCCGCACGTCTGAACACCATGCCTATCTCCGAGCAGGAGCGAGAGATTATTCGTCACGCATTGCTTTGGATCTGGAAGGACGAAGAGATGCACGCGATCTACATTCGTGGTGCGATCTTTAAGGTCGGGGCTTTTCCACTTCGTGCCCGCGCTTTGGTCCGACAACTCGCGGGTGCACTTGGTGGCTGGTCCACCTCGGTTCGCCAGCACGTTCGTTGGTCAGACGCTCCACTCTCGCGCACGGTAGCCACGCTCCTCACCTGGACGGGATCGCTTACTGGAAAGGTTCCACCCGATGTCCGTCAGCATCTTCGCTATAGTTCCTTTCGAGACTTCTGTTTGTTCAACGTCGATGCGGAAAAGACAGCATGGCTGTGCTGGCAGCGATTAATCGAATTGACGAGCGGACAACCATTTATGCTGCCCTCTTTAATAGACGATTTTCGACGCATTAGAGAGGATGAAGATCGCCACCGGCAAATCTTTGAGATTCTCGCAAGCGCGCTCGACGATAACGATCAACTCGTGCCCGAAGAAACGGCCGACAGCCTGGCGCAAAGAATCCGCGTTGTAGGAGAGTCTTTCCTTCCGCGGGCATTGCGCAGACGACCAGTTGCCGAGAATGCGCTGGGCAGCGGTGGCAGGGTCACGATTATGCAGGGAGATGCGCTCGATGAAAAGTTAACGTTATTTAGAGGATTGCTTGATGACCATCTGAGGGACCTATTGCTGGATCGATCCACAAGTCTTGGGAAACCATTGAGCGAACTTCGAGTTGCTATCAAACCAGCCTTCATGATGGGCTATGACCGTCGCGATCGTTCAATGATTACGGACCGGGAGTTGGTGGTTGAGTTGGGTCGCTTTCTCGGAGAGTGCGGTTGCAATGACGTTACTGTCGTCGAGGGTCGTAATCTCTACGATCAGTTTTATAACAATCGTTCAGTGCTGAATGTAGCGCAATACTTCGACATCTCGTCGCCTGATTTTCGCGTCGTCGATTTATCTGACGAGCAAGTTCCGCACGAATACTTTCGTGGGATGGCTCAGTACACAGTCGGCAAGACATGGAAGGACGCCGACCTTCGTATCTCTTTTGCCAAAATGAGAAGCCATCCGGTGGAGTCGGTCCATCTTACAATCGCAAATCTCGAGGGTATCGGCGCGCGTTGCGATCAGTTTTTGTTCACCGAGCGACAGGCGGAGCGCGAAACCGCCACGATGATGTTGATGGATGAGTTCCCTCCTCATCTCTCTATTCTTGACGCTTATGAGCAGGCCGCTGATGGATTGGTTGGCATAATGGGCTGCCCTCGACCAGCAACTCCCCTGCGGTTTTATGCGGGAAGAGATGCTTTAGCAGTTGATATGGTAGCCAGTCGCCACATGGGGTTGAATGATCCTCGAGAAGCAACCAATCTGCGCGCCGCGTGTCATTGGTTTGGCGACCCTGAAGAGAGCATAGAAATTGATGGTCCAGACGAACCACTTCCTGATTGGCGCAGTCCACATCACAATGAATTCTCAACCCTGCTCAGTTTTGTGGCGTTGCCAGTTTATGTGCTTGGTAGTGGACGCGGTACTCTCTTCGTTCCCGAAATGGACCAAGAAGCATTTCCGCCTCTCCGTTCTGAGAGTGTGCCGTTGAGATTAGGCCGCTTCGGTATCCAGAGATTACTGGGATTGCGCCACCGAAGATGACACGACGCGTAGTCATCATCGGCGCCGGAATGGGCGGGTTAACCGCCGCACTGCGGCTGGCGCAGCAAGGGTTAAGCGTACGGATAATCGAGGCCCGCCCTGAAGCCGGAGGACTCGCATCGGCTTTTGAAAAAGATGGTTTTGTATTTGATGCTGGTCCATACATCCTGCTCGATCGGCCTGGACTTGAATGGGCCTTTCGATCACTGGGTCTTGAACTATCAGAACATGTAACGTTGCGCCGGATCGACGACGTCTATGAAGTGCGCTCGGGCCAGGACGCTACGGTTCATTTCTATGCGGATGAGAAAAGAACAGCGGCGAGTATTGATGCTGAATGGCCGGGAAGCGGCAAGCGTTACGAACGTTTTGTCGAGGAAATGAAGGACACACATGAGCGTCTCAGTCCACTCTTACACATCTCACATCCCTCGCCAGCGAGTCTCGTAAGCAACCGCGCATTTACCCGAATTCCTTTTCTACTTAGATCGTTGGGCTCGATTCTGGCACGCGCAAATCTTCCGCAGGCTGTGATAGATGCAATTGCGATATGGACGCAAATCGCGGGACAGCAACTCGATGAAGCACCCAGCCCGCTGGCTTTTGTGCCTGCCCTCATTCATTCAGTTGGAGCTTTCTATCCTGTTGAGGGCATCGGAAGTATTCCGCGTACGTTGACACGAGTGGCCGCAAACGCCGGTGTCGAATTTCAGTACGACAGCTCAGTGCGATCGATCGTCTCTGAAAATGGAAGAGTCCGCGGGGTCGAGACAAATCAGGACGAGTTTGTGCCAGCTGACGCCATCGTCTCAAACTACAACGGGATTGGTACATACCTCGAAATGTTGGGCGACACTCCGGCGCGTGCTCGAGAGAACCTCAGGAAGCTTCCGCTGCAATCGCCCGGAGCGTGTGCGTATCTTGCGGTTCGCGGTGAAATCAAGCCGCCCTATCTAAGGTTTCAACTTCCAGGAAATGGGGAGCTCTGTCGACTTCTTGTTACGCCAACTGTCGTCGCACCCGAGTTGGAGAAGAACGGATGGGTTCCTGTGCGTCTTATCAGCCCGATGAGATATGACGTGGCTGAAGGTCTTTCGGTTTTGGAGCAACGCGAATATCTTAATCGGCTGCTTGATGAGAGTTGGTGGCGAGAGGGTCTCGACGAATTTCGTGTCCTCACCACCCGCGTTCCTTCGGAATGGGGAACACAATTCAATCTCTATAAGAATAGTATGAATCCCGTTATGACCGCCGGCTTCATGCGCGCTGGACGCTTGGCCCATAAGAGTCCCTACGCACGTGGGCTCTACCTTGCCGGGAGTTCAACACACCCCGGGCAATGGGTGAGTTTCTGCGCGATCTCGGGAATACTCGCCGCTAATGACCTGCTCCAGGATATGAACAAATAGATATGAACAAATAGACATGAGACAAATGGACATGAACTAATGTTGGCAACCAGCATTGAGAAGCTCTCTTCAGGTCAACGGCTGCGGATCGCTCGCGTTGGTAGTGGACCACCCGTGGTTTTGCTTCATGGATACCCGGACAATCTACAAATTTGGTCCGAGTTGGCCACAAGGCTTGCAGATCAATTTGAAGTGATCGCGTTTGATTGGCCAGGAATGGGTTACAGCGAAGCATGGCCAGGTGGTACGACACCATTTCATATGGCGGAGCGTTTACACAAAATCCTTGATGAACTGGGGATCGAACGCGCAAGTCTGGTTGGAATGGACATGGGAGGACAACCAGCTCTCGTATTTGCGGCCAATTACCCTGAACGGATTGACCGCCTGATTGTCATGAACTCACTGGTCCTATGGGATGAGAATACTTCCTGGGAAATTCAGGTATTGCGCAAATACGGTTGGAACCGTTTCATCCTGCGAAAATTTCCTCGCATCGTATTCTGGCGCGCAGAAAAAAGTTTCCTCCCTCGCCGTCGCAGACTTCCTTCCGAACTGAGAGCTGATCTGTGGAAGAGTTTTTCACAAAGCGACGTTCGCTCGTTTATTGCACGCCTATGCGCCGGCTATCAGGGAACATTAATGCAGTTACCCGAAGTCTACCAGAAGATCACTTGTCCCACGCTTGTGCTCTGGGGAGAGCAGGATCAACACTTCCCACCAAATCACGCAAAGCGTCTTAGTGCGTTTGTTTCGGGCTCCAGTCTCGAGATAATCCCCAAAGCAAAGCATTGGATGGCCTGGTATCTTCCCGATGCAGTAGCTCAATCAATTCGCACTTTCCTGGCCTGATATTTTAAAGCTTGTCTACACCTTCAGCTGCAAAACGCCGCGATGAACTAGATCGATGCTTGCACAATAGCGCCAGCTCCATCGTTCGCCCCAGAGTCAATGCAAACCGTCGCGCGCCTGCTTCCAACTCACCAAGCTCCCTTGCCTTTCTCAACCAACTCTCCGCGTGAGCGAAAGCGTTCCGCACTACTGTCGCCAGTTCTTCGCCAACTTCAGTAACGCATCGTTCCGACTCATCTTTCAGCACTTGCAAAGCTCGGTCCTGAGGTCCCAATGCTCGCAGAGCGTCCAACGCCAGAACGTTGGTGGTACCTTCCCAGATTGGTAACACTTGCGCGTCGCGAAGTAATACCGGCAAACCAGTGTCTTCCACATATCCTGCACCTCCAAACGCTTCAAGTGCTTCGCTTGTCACCGCGACCGCTTGACGAGCAGTTGTCAGTTTCATCAGAGGAGTTAGCAAACGCAGAAGAAGCGAATCGTCCTCGCTTATCTCCTTGCTCTCTGCACGGCCGGTCAGTTCAGCAACAAAGAACGCAATTTGAAAAGCAGCTTCACTTTCCGCCTGCATTCCAGCCAGCGTGTCCATGTGCAGGGCCTTCTCTGAGAGAAGTGAACCGAAGGCGCTTCGCTTCCGTGCATAGTCGAGGGCCAACACGACACCGCGTCGCATCAGAGCGGCAGCGCTTATCCCGTTCCAAAGCCGCGTAATATTCAACAGCGGTGCAATGTTCTTCACCCCGTCAGTCGTTCCCATCACAAGCTTTGCGGGCGCTCCATCGAGAGTGAGTTCTGCTGTCGGTACCTTGCGAGTCCCGAGTTTGTCTTTGAGCCGTTCCACACGAATGTTACGCAGTCGCCCATGCTCGTCTCGCGGCTCGACGTAGAAGAGTGCAAGCCCGCGACCACCTGCAGGGTTTCCTTCGGGTCGCGCCAATGTCAGCGCAACTTGCGACGTGGCCGCCGACGTAAACCACTTCTTCCCAAACAAACGCCAATTCCCCGACTCTGAATTTTGTGGATCGTTTTCCGGACGCGCGATTGTCTCCGAGAGCCCAACATCCGAACCACCAGTCAACTCAGTCATCCACTGACCGCTGGTCCAGAACTCTTGCGGATTGCGACTCGTCAAATGGGGAACCGCGCGATCGATCAACTCCTGGTTGCCGGAGTTCAGCAGGGTGCGCGCTGCACCGTCAGTCATTGCGAGCGGGCAACTGTAAATATCTGTTGATGGTGTGAAGAGGTAAGCAAGGGCGCACTGATGTAAGCGAGAAAACCGACCATGTTTCTGTTCATAAGCGCTAGCAACGAGCCCGTGCCTGGCCGCAATCTTCTCGGCCTCGCGCCACAAGGGAGTAACTTCAATGTGGTCTATGCGGTTCCCCCATGCGTCCCACTGCGTGAGCCTGGGCTCGTTAAGCCGATCTGCTAACTGCATCGAGTAAAGCTCACCGCCAGAGAGTCGGCCCATTTCGATCAACTCCGGCTCAACATCCTCAAGGACATCAGCGGGAAGCACTCGTCTTAGGTAAGAGCGCAGCACGTGATCATCCTGGTATTGATTTCCAAGCGCAGGAGGTTGTTGTTGAAACGCCATAACCGAGTGTTAGCGTAGCGACAAACGAGTGACTGGTAAAGGTGGCAGTGCGACGGCCTAAAGGTTTCAGCTGATGGTTTTCTTTACTACCAGGTTACGTCTCGCTGTCTTGAGGAAATTGGTCAGAGCTGATTAAGGCCTCGTCGTCTCGTAACCGGTCGAAATGTGCCGAAAGCCATATCAAAGAATGGCGAGGTTACACCGAAACGGAGTTCAGGAGTCTTATAGTGGTGTAGCAGATGATACCTTCTGAGGTACTTCAAAACTCGCAGACGACTCTTACGGTGATGGCTTTGAAAATGGAGCCACTCGTAAAAGAAGTAGCCGGTTGCCATGCCGATAAACAGGTAGGACGCTTCGGCGACTGAGCCCGTGACTATCCACCCTAGTAGCCAGTATCCGGCCGAGATTGGCGTACTCAAGAGTAAACTTGCGAAATGTTTCTTAATCGCTTCAGGATTTTCGTGGTGTGAGATGTGCGCCTGATAAAGGATCTTACGGCCTAAACGAGACCGAGCATGATAGTGGAAAATGAAGCGGTGCAAAACATACTCGATCAATCCCCAACTTAAGAAACCGCATACCAGTAAGAATATGACGCTCAAGGTGGATAAGCCTTCACGGGCGGCTAGTAACCCAAGGCAGATAGCCAGGACCGTATAAAAGTAGAAGGGAGTGAATTGCCTCCAAGTCGCAGCAGCCACAATAACACCTTCCCAAAAAATCGTAGGGTGCGTTAGCTACCTTTTTGATACCGGATGACCACTAATACGTTGCTCAGTTTCTCAGGAGACCTATGCTAACGTCCAGTACGACCCGATAGCTGTGGTCAATCGAAACCCTTTGTCTCGATGCATTTTTCCTAAGTGCTAGTTAGAATCAACATGAATACCTACCAACCCAATAGCCTCCGCTTATACGGCCTCCCTTAAGACTGACCTCCGGAGTTATTCGTTGAAACCGAGCACTGAATTAGTACAGGTGAGCAGAATAAGTAACAAGGAGCATTGATATTCCCAGCATCCTGATAAATTTGCTACGGAATATCGTTTGCCAATAAATTTGGGCATCCGACAGGTATGAAAAGACTTAGTTACTTATTAAGACCTCACTGGCCCCAGTTGGCCCTGGCGTTCGTTGCGGTACTGGGCGAAAGCATCACCGATCTCTTAGAACCCTGGCCATTAAAAATCGTCTTTGACAACGTACTAGGGTCCAAGCATCTGCCTGACTGGTTGTCGGTGGTGGTCCAATCTATCGCAGGAACCAGTAAGCTCGCTATTCTTTCGTTTGTAGTGATAGCGGTCCTTGCAATAGCTACCGTGGGGGCCGTCAGCACCTACGTCGAGAGGTACTTGACAACCTCCGTGGCCCAGTGGGTTTCTCACGATCTCCGGCGCACTCTCTACAATCACATCCAGAAGCTGTCGCTCTCGTTTCACGACAAAAAGCGAACGGGCGATCTGATCAGCAGAATCACGAGCGACATCGACACAATACAAGACTTCATCTCACAGGTGTTGTTGGGCTTTGTCGTCAATGCACTAACTTTGATTGGAATGCTGGTTGTAATGTTTTATCTAAACTGGCAATTCACTCTGATCGCCTTATCAATTGCGCCTCTCTTATTTGTCGTCGTCTACAGCTTCACGTGGCGGATCAAGCAGGCCTCTCGCGATGTGAGAAAGAAAGAAGGCGAGATTGCTTCGATCGCCAGTGAAGTCCTCTCCTCGATTCATGTTGTCAAGGCGTTCACAAGGGAGGACTACGAACAGCAACGATTCGAGAAACAAAGTCTGGAAACCGTCGAAAGTGCACTCGCCGCCCGAAGCTTAAAAGCAAAACTTACACCGGTTGTCGAAGTCATAGTTGCGGCTGGCACTTGTCTTGTACTTTGGTACGGAGTGAGGCTCGTACTCGCAGGCACGATCAGTTCGGGTTCTCTGCTGGTCTTTCTCCTCTATCTGGGGAAAATGTACAAACCGATGCGCGACCTCTCGAAGATGATGGACACGATTTCAAAAACTCAGGTCGGTTATGAACGCATCCGTGAAGTGGCGGAAACTGATCGCGAAGTGCGCAATCTCCCTGGAGCCAGGCCGGCGCCGAGTCTCAGAGGTGAGATTGAGTTCAGACATGTCGATTTTAATTATGAGGATCGACCGCTAACACTGCGGGACGTCAACTTCAAACTCGAGCCAGGTCAGGTAGCGGCCCTTGTTGGACCAACCGGTGCGGGCAAGACAACCATCGCGAGTTTGATTGCTCGTTTTTATGAACCCACTGGCGGACAGGTCATGGTCGACGGCAAAGATGTGCGAAGCTACAAAATAAAGTCGTTACGTCGACAAATGAGTTTTGTGTTGCAGGAGAGTCTTTTGTTCCACGCGCCTATCTGGCAGAACATTGCGTATGGCCGGCCTGAAGCCTCACGGCAGGAAGTAATCGAGGCAGCGAAACTTGCTAACGCTGATGAGTTTATTGCTCAACTACCGGATGGGTACGACACAATGGTTGGTGAACGAGGGGTGACTCTTTCAGGTGGACAGCGTCAAAGGATCGCTATTGCGCGGGCCATTGTTCGCAACAGCCCCATCCTTATTTTAGACGAGCCCACCTCAGGTTTGGATGCCGCTTCGGAAGAGTTGGTGTTTGACGCGCTTCAACGGTTAATGGAAGAGAAGACCTCGATAGTGATTGCTCACCGGCTGGCGACAATTCAGAATGCTGATGTGATATTCGTCATTGATGGTGGCACCATCATTCAGCACGGTACGCATGAGGAATTAATTGAGAGTCCAGGGTTATATGCGCACCTTTATCAAACGCAATTCCAACATGAAGCAGTTGAAAACGTTGACTTAAGCTCGGTGGGAAAGTAGGTTTTCGACCTGGAACCCGAGTAGTGGTTCAGTTTGAATTCTTTTTTTGGGTGCGACCTCACGGCTTGCGCAAATCCAATCAACTCTCTGCGCAACCTCTGCGTACTCTGCGTCTCTTGCGGTGACTAAGAGCTTTCAATTACCGCGAGAGACTCAGAGTTGGTAGGTGCGATCTTGTTGACGTAGGCCGCCCGCTACCGAGACTGTATAACAATACAACCTCTCATTCTCCCCAACCTTTAGGTTGGGGAGAATGAGAGGTTGTGTTGTTGTAGAAAGGATCTGAACGAACCATCCACTCCCGTGGGTGATGTTTTGAACTTTTTGTGCAAAGACTTACCGCGGAATGCCCATGCGCTGCAGGAGGTCGGCGAAACGCGGATCGTTGCGAATTGGATCCCAAACTGGCTCGTCCTTATAAAAGCTTCCGATCGCTCCGGCGGCCAGTCCGCGGTTCAGCCATGACAACGCCATCTCCTTATCGTTCAAGATCGCATAGACTTTGGCAATGTAGAGCGCCTGGTCCAGGTTCGGGCCGGACATCCGCTCTAACTCGTTAATGACTTGGAGTGCTTCGGCCCGCCTCCCCTGCGCCGCGTAGACTGCCCCCGTGCCGTAAATCAAAATCGAATCTTGTTTCCTCGCCCGCTTGGCTTGTTCCAACTCCGCCAGCGCCTCGTCGAATGACCGGTTCTGGATGTAAATCCCTATTTCAAATGTAGTATTCAAAGCCGGGCCTAACTCATTGGCCTGCCGAAGCACCTCCATGGCTCGCACGTAGTCCCGCTTGAGGTAGTAAGGAAGGGCTTCCTGCCGCGCGATGATTGAGGAGAGCGGGTCGAGCTCGCGGGCTTTCATTATTTCCGCTAAGGCTTCATTAAGACGCCCCTGCTTTTCGAGCGAGAGTCCGAGGTATTGGTGAGCCACCGCAAGGCTCGGGCTGAGTTCGATCGCCCGCCGGAGCTCTGGGTCCCCCAGCAAGAAATTGTACGGGGTGAACAAAGTATGGAAATAACCGACTTGAGCGTGAGCCTCCGCCAGGTTCTCGTCGAGCGTCAGGGCCTTGCGCGCCGCCTCCTGCCCCTTGCGCAGAGCTTCCACCGGCGCGATGTAGCCGCGCACTCCGAGAGCCGCATAGGCGTCGGCTAAGCCCGCGTAGGCTAGCGCGTAATCGCGATCTTCCTCGATTGCCCTCTCGCAATAGCGAATGGCCGTCAAAAGGTCATCGCGGGTGCGGCGGCTCGTGTAGGTTCGTCCCTGCATGTAATACTGGAAAGCTTTGAGGTTCTCAGTCGGGCGCTTTGCCAGCTGCTGTCCCTCTGCGCCACTCAGCTTCACGCGTAGTTTCTCGGAAATCTCTCTTGCCATCTCCTCTTGGATCGCGAACACGTCTGCAAGTTTGCGATTGTATTGCTGGCCCCAGATCTGGCTATTGTCTTGCGCGTTGATAAGCTCCACACTGATCGAAAGACCGTCACCACGTTGTATCACCCGGCCCGTGAGGACTGCCTGCACTTTCAACTCTTTTGCTACCGTCTGCGCGTCCATTTCCTTTCCCTTGTAATGGAATACCGAGTTGCGGGACATCACTTTGAGATTCGGCAACTGTGACAGACTGTTGATGATGCTTTCGGGAATTCCGTCCGAGAGGTATTCAGTGTTCGGATCGTTGTTCTGGTTAACGAAGGGCAAAACGGCAATTGATTCTAAGGTAACGTCTATGTTTCTACCGCGCCGATAAAGGTTAAGGCCGACGATGCCAATAACAAGGACCAGTACGACCAGGGTAATTGTTGCCAGGAACTTGTGTTGCCGGATCCTCGAAACGATGTACTCAGCGCTGGAAGGAGCACCCGCGGCGCTGGGCGGTACGGTTGCGGTGACCACGCCAGAAACAGTCGCCGGCGCGCTCTGCCCAATAGTTGTTGACGCAGAGTCCCTAAGCTCAGGTGCGGCGGTCCGTTCAATCTCGGCATCGACTTCCAGTTTGCGTCTTAAGTTGCGCAGATCAATCAGCATGTCCTTCGCCGTCTGGTAGCGCTCCTCGCGGTCTTTTGTCAGGGCCCTCGTGACAATCCGTTCGAGTTCAGCCGGTACTTCGCGCACAAAGCGAGTGAGCGGGGGCGGCTCTTTCTGAAGAATTAGTGAAAGGCTTTCAGGAACAGTCTCGCCGCGAAAGGGCAAATGCCCTGTCACCATCTCGTAAAGCACCGCGCCGAGACTCCACAAGTCGGTCCTTGGATCCAGGTGTATTCCCTTAGCCTGCTCGGGCGACATGTAATTTGCCGTTCCGATAACTGTGCCTGCCGCGGTATGGACCATCGCTTTGGTCGGCGCGTCAGTGTCGGTAGCGCTCCCCTCCGGTTGGCTGAGTTTCGCGAGGCCGAAATCGAGCAGCTTGATGTAGCCATCGCGCCTGACCATTATGTTTTCAGGTTTGATGTCCCGATGAATGATGCCTGCTCCGTGTGCAGCTACGAGCGCGCTCGACGTCTGACAACCTATCTCGAGGATCTCAAGTAGTTTCATTCCCAGATTGATCCGATGCCGGAGGGTGTCGCCGTCTATGTATTCCATGGCGATGAAGTGCACGCCGGCGGCCTCGCCAATCTCGTAGATATGTGCAATGTGGGGATGATTCAGCGCAGCAGCAGCCATCGATTCCTGGTGAAAGCGATGCATGCGACTGCGATCAGAGGCGAGATCGGCAGGCAGGATCTTTAAAGCAACCTTGCGATGCAGCCTGGTGTCTTCCGCCAGATAGACTTCTCCCATGCCGCCGGAGCCCAACAGGGAGATTATTTCGTAGGGACCAAGTGTGCTTTTGGCGATAGGCATAGAGCCTGTTGTCGGGGGAAATCCCGAGTGGATTCATGAGACGGCGTTCATTCTATCTTCATTCGAATTGGGAGACTATGCCTCTGAGGCGCTGTAGGCATATTCACAAGAGACCAATGACGCGTGAAGAAAATGGCAGGAGAGGAACTACATTCATACGATCTCTGCAGACTGTGAAAACTGCGGGAGCGTCCAGTCTTCTAACAACTAGCGGCGGTGGCATGCATCGCGTCTATCCTGTGAATACGGATTGAGCAGAGGAATGCTGACCTGTCGCAGCCCAGGCAGGCGTTACTGTTGTTGGGCAGCTGATCTGGCTAATTGCTTCGAGTAGAGCTAACTGCACCCCCATTGCGAGAGAACGCCTGAGGGCTAGTCGCCGAAAGACTGAAAGCACCTCAGGGCCCCCACTTGAAGCCAGCAATCTGACAACTGCTAAGCGCAGGTGCATATCTGGGTGTTTTTCGATCAACCGTATTAGTGGTTGAACCTCTCCCGCCTTAGCTACCAGAAAAAGCAGCGATAATTCACTGTAACTGTTTTCGCGATTCCCCTCCATCAAGTTGTTGATTGCTTCATCCACTACACCTGAAGCAGCGAGTGCCGCGCCAATCTCTTGGCGCTGTTCAGGAGAAGCCTCGCGCAAGGCATTATTAAATAATGAGGCGGCGCGTTCCGGATCCAAATCATATAGATCCCGGACAGACATCTTACGAACTGCGGTCGAGGGATCTTCTGGCGATTCAACCTTCTGTTGTAGCGGAGCCTTGACGTCTGTCTTCCGCACAGGTTTTGCTGAGTCGTTTCTCCGAAGCGCCAGCTCCGCAGCAGCTCTGCGCAACGTCTTTATATCCTGTTGCCAGCGTTCGTCTTCCGTAAGGTCCTCCTTATTCAAGGCTTCGCTCTTCAAGTCCTCGTCTTTCAGGCCAGTGTCCGAGCATGGCATGTCCAATGAACGGCTGCGTGATCGAGGGGTCTGCGCTTTCGTACTTCTCTTGACCGGCTTAACAGCGAGTGTGCTCGTCATGCGTTATTCCTCTTCGAACAGGTTCCAGATCAGTTTTGTCTTACTTCCACGTAACAGTATTGTCGGATTGAGCTTGTGGCCCAAGGTCAAGAACCTCCTCTGGGGTGACGTCGATAGATCCTACAGCCCCATTACCGGTGTTGAAGACTTCTCGAAAGTTCATGGATGCATAAGCTGCCAACGCCAACTGAGGTTCGGTCGGTGAGTAAGTCGGTGAGGAAGTCGTCACCATGTCATCAACGACGTCCGGAGTTTTCGCTTCTTCAAGACGGCGCGGTAACTGAAACTTGGTCAGCACGAGTCGACTCACATTTAGACCGAGACTGTAATCAAGAACGCACAGCTGCTCCGCAATAGTTCGTTGGGACACTCTCTCAAGGGCACTCTCCAGCTCCCTACCAGCGCTGGCTACATCGCCTGCAAGAATCATCTCAAAATCTTGACCTGCGCTTATGTGCCGCCTGGCGTGATTCTGCAGTAAGACCGCCGCTTCCTTATGGACCCTGCCAGTAGCCACAATAACCAGATGGCAAGCCTCAGTTTTGACCTCAAGATCAATAGCCGATCGGGCAAAAACAGTTGTTAAGTCACCGTCGCGAGTAACTATTAGGAACGATTCGCCGCACACATTGGCCATTATCTGCCCATAGCCGTTGCCTTCAGAAGTTCCGACGGCAATCTCTCTTTCGGGAATTCCTATCTCACGCAACAGGGAATGTAGACGACTGACTAGCCAGGACCCATCTTCAAGTAGTGACGAAGCGAGTTGGGTAGGTGCAATCACTTCCTCCACGTTTTCATCGGCCACTGGCAAGCCACACTCACTGCAAGTCGCATCGCTAACGGTTACTACTGCCAATGCATGAGGATTGGGTAATCGAAAGAGGGGATGTCCAGTTTTTCTGCAACTAACCTGCACTTCCCTGGCGACCAGTCCGACTGCTTCGAGTCTCTCTATTGGCACCTCATACGACGCCGTTTCCCCAGTTAGAAGTCTGACGGCTGAGCCTTCGAGATGTGCGTTTCGAGCGGTGCGGAGGAAAATACGTGCGCCCTCATCTTCCAGGTTAGACGCCGCCAAGATGCGCTTACTTGTCGTCTCTTTGCGCATGCTTGTGTACAAGGAATCTCCGTCCTGCCTCGCAATGAAACCTCTAAAACCCTCCGGAACGTTTTGCTTACTATGTTCCCACTGCGGAAAGTCAGCGGTAACGTTACTTTTCTGATATTGTGAAAGAAGCAAATCACGCACGGTTGAGCAGAAGGAGTCGAGCTTCCTAAATGGTTCAGGTGTCTTCGCCTCGAAAATAATCCCCACTCCGATCTGGGGATCTCGTTGATCCTCGTCTTCGAAGACAAGAAACAGAACATGATCGGAAAAACAGAATAAGTCTCCCGGGACAAATGGCTCACTGGATGCCGCCTCGGTCCAGGAAGCAATAGCTGCTTCCATCTCATCGGTTCGTTCTGAATCTCCTAACACAGCCTCAAAACAATGGTGTCTTGTGGATCGGATTAGAGGAGACAAATTCTGCTCCTGCAGTTCTTGCAGGAGCCTGGTTCGACCTTCAGTGTCTACTGCATAATTCAGGGTCTTGCGTTCAAGAAATAGCATATGACCTTTCTCGGCTGTCCTTCAGTTCTGGGCTGATCTTAATTCGGCCGGGCCACGGTGATCTGGACACTTTCTTGCCCAGTTACTGTAGCTGGGTAACGACGTTGTTTCGCGATTCGCAAAGCGAGGCCTTCAAAACTATCCATTCCGGGCTTATGATTCGCGATTGAGGCTTTCAAGACTCTTCCGTTTTCGATTTGCATTATCACTTTTACGGATTGAGCGCTCGCGACAGAATTCGCAGGCGTACCGGCCCGTTCACTCAATCCATCGGAGGCGGGCTGCGACAATGGTTCGCTGGATGAACTTGGTTGGTTTTTCGGCTCGGGCTTAACTGTTGAGACTCGCGTTACCTGGCGACGTGACTGCTCGGATGTTCGAGCTGTTTTCGAAGTCTCGATGGGACTGACCCCAGGCTTTTGTATTTGCAAGGCCTCCTTAGCAGCTCCTGAGGTTGTTTTCTCAGAAAAGGAACTAGCCAGATTTAATCTCCCTGATAAGGCAATCGCTGTAGAGAGTCCGATCATGACTACCGCGGCTGCCGCCAAAAATAGAATGGATCTGCGTTGGATCCTCGCCTGAAATGCAGGCAGCAGTTGCGGAGGTTGCGGATTTCCAGATGGAATAAGCGGCGGCGCATTCGAGGGAGTATTAACTGGCGGGAGAGAACGTTTCGAATTGTCGACGATTGTGGTGCCCTCGATTTGTAGAGCGCTTTCATCCCAGCAGCCGAATAACTCGGAGACAACTCTTTGAACCGAGGGCGCAATCGATCGGCGAGATGGCTGAATAAGAGGGTTAAAATTGAAGGAAGCTTCCGGCTGGGCCATGGCCACACATATAGCCTGCAAGCCTGTTAGATCACTTAGTTGTGCATCAACTAGCTCTCCATCATTGAAGAAGAACGTTCCGGGGCCTTTTGGGTACTCAATTGTTAATCGTCCGGTCTTGCGTTGGTGGCGAAGAATCCCCACAAGATCGGACAACGGGTAGTCGCGCAGATGGCCTGTCAAAACTACGAAACGGCTATTCTGCATTGCTGCTCCTTAATAGTCCGGCGATCAATGGCAAAAATAGTCCGGCGATCAATGGCAAAACTCCTTAATCCAGCATCCTGAGTTGTTGTCGCGGAACGTTTTGGCAAGTCTGTTAGCTAGATCCTTATCCAGGAGCTCGAGAATCCTGTATTCCTCAACCACGGAATTGTTTTCCATCAATTCCTGATACGCCATTCCCAAGCCAAAATGAGCCTTCGCCATTTTCGGATCCAGACTCGTCGCCTTCTTAAATGCGATCACAGCTTCTCTGTATCGACGCAAGCGAAAGTTTGAGAGTCCTAACCCGTATTGAGCTTCTGACAAACCGGGATTGAGTTTCACCGCCTGCTTGAAAGCTTTGGCAGCATCAGTGTTTTTGTCTAACTTTACATAGGCAGCGCCGAGACTGATGAAAACCTCAGCTGATTGAGGATCTAACTCGACTGATTCAAGGTAAGCCTCGATTGCAGCTTTAACGTTACCAGCGGCGAAGAACGCTGAAGCGGTTCGGTAGGATTCTAATGCGGCTTTTTTAGCAGCGGCGTCATCCGACGGTTTCAAGTTTTCGGGAGAACCTTCCGGCCTTGAGGCGTCAACTGTTGAAGAATTGCGCGCAGCTAAAGGAATCGACACGCTATCCGGGCGCTTCGATTCAATGGCTTCGCCCGCAGTCTGCACTTGCCCAGCACCTTTATTTGCTGAAGGTCCATTAGAAAGACGCGCCCGCACAATCCCGGCACCAGGTGTCCGATTCAGCGTTTTGGTCTCGTCGTTAACTATCCGGTCCTCTGCGACGATCTTTGCTACCTGTTTGATGGGGAAAGGAGGCGGAGTTCCTGCGGCATCGAGTGAGCTTCCCGAGACCGCCCGGCTGACAGAGAAACTAACGTTTATTCCGTCCTTTTCCAGGCTCAGAGGCTGAAACTCTGAAGGTTCCGTGGCCGTGGGCATCTTCTGAGGCAGCGAAGCGGTAACGATATTGGCGATGCTCTCATTGAAGTAGTAGGTGACTGTCCTGTAAGTAACCTCCACAGGTTCGGATTTCAATTGACCATTTTCGAAAACAACAAGACTGGTAACCATTTTTGTCCAGTTGCCAAATGTGTCGAACTCATAGAGGTAGGCTTCTCTGCTTAGAATACTGCCATGGTCATCTCGCAGGGTCATCTCAACGATGTTACCCCGGTTGTCGTATTTATATTCTTCCTTGCCAATCAAGGAATCGCGACCAGGATAGGAAGTATTCTCAATTCTCTTTCCGTTGACTCCATAGGTAGTGAGTTCAAGAAGCTGCCGGTCCCCCTCTACAGGTCGCCCATCCTGGACCTCAACTTTGGCTGATTCAATCTTGACTCGTCGCACTGAGCCGACAAGGCCGTCCTGTTCTTTCGTGCTGTCGAGTACTGATATAGCAGGACGTGATTGCCCGGCCCCAAAGCTGTTTTGTGCCTGAGCGGAAGTCTCAACGGCAAAAACAGGTGCCAATACAGATAGCAAAATAGCAACGGAGACCCTTCTTGAATTGCGGTACATTTGCGCCCTCCAGTTTTCAAATCTCGCACTGAGCCCCGGTCCGGCTAGGACCGGAATAGCGGAGTTGCGAAAACGCTACCTGGATTTATTTGATTGATCGCTTGAAGAGTGGGTTGAGAAAGGCGGATGGGTTTGACCGAGTCCGCACCTCGCTCCAGCCACACCATATCTTGTACTGTCCGGCGCGAAGAATACAATAAGTGCTCGCGAATTACTAGACATCATTATCTACTTTAGAAGAAAAGTTGAGATTTCTCGGATGAGGAGCGCACCGTAACGCAACTACAAGTGCGTGAATGTCATTACCAGTGTCCTCCAGATACAGGATGAGAGAGCTTTGCTCCAAGAGTCGGATCTAGCTCGAGGCAAAGTGTTTTGCTTCGTGTTGGTTAGGGTGACGCGGGTGGATCGTCCTTAGTTTTCTGGACTAAAGGAACGATCCACGCGCGTCACACGAACTTTGAAATGTTTCTTCGTTTCTTGCCAGTACGGATATGCGGAGATTTCGAAGAGGAGAGATAACGATGAGAGACTACTGGAGAACAATCAAACTGTTTGGTATGGCCGTGTTTCTAAGCTTTGCGGTTTTCACGCTTCACACTTCAGCAGCCGAGACTCGCAACATGGTCCTTCCAGGGGGAATTACTGCAACCGCGGAATCCCAGATCTTAATTCACAATGCCCTCGCGATTACTGTACGTTTCAAAGTACATCGTGACGGTTCAGACAACAACTTCGCGCAGCGACAAGTTCGGTTTAGTTTGATCTCACCCAATGGAGCTGTAGAGAATCTTGTTCGTTCTATCGGCAGTACAGAAGAGACTTTCCAGCTTAATCTACCTGCCGCGGGAGGCGGTAACGCTGTCCGACTTTGGAAAGTTGAATTGAGAAATCTCGAAGCTGCCCAGAACCAGGAAGTCAATCAGCCGGTTCGGGGCTCTGTCGAGTTCTTCACCACCGGTGCGTCTACGCAATTTCTTAGTTCGCCAACCAAGTTTGGCTTGGTCCAATCGGATACAGCCACCAAAACTGTCGTTGTGCCTTTCACTGGAAATTTGACCGTACAGGCAAATTGGGATACGGACGAAATCAGTCTGGAAAACTATCAACTAAAGTTTGAACTGTTCAAAGGCAGCACGCGGTTGGATTCCGATACGGGATATTCCCGCGACTCAATTATCTTAGGAGTTAGCGATAGCCAGCGAATGAAAATTACCTATCAGGTGAAAGCATCAGATTTCCAGATCCCCGGGGATTGGAAGATCAAGGTTTACGGCTCCAGCAAGGGCAAAGTAAAGAACATTGATTTGAAACTAAAGATCAGCGACGGCTTGTTCGAATGAACACGGCACTGAGATGTGAACAATCGCGTCGCTAGCTCAATAGCGCGAAGGGACAGGTCACTGCTTACTCATCAACGAAGTTGGACTAAGCAAGGTGTAGCAGTATTTAACGAATCGTCAGTTGGCAAAGTCTAATCAGCGTTGTTGCCCAACTTTTCGTAACAAGCGTCATTGAGCTTTAGGAGGCGCTCCGACTCAAACTGGCCTGCAGGTAGGCCCCACTTGGCACTAAGTTGCGGACAGTTGTAAGGAGGCGCTTCAATTTTTCCCTGGATCGTATTTATGATTTCGTGCGTCAGGATTTGCGCGGCATGACTCGCAAATCCATCGACCGGCTCATTCACATACCACGGCTGGTCGACCGGAATACTGGAATAGGGACGAGCTTTTCCTCCTTTCACGATTCCATAGTTGACACCAAGCGCCGAGCCCGCCTGTAGTGGCCGAAGTCCGTTCAACGTATACAAGAACACATATGATGAGCTCACTGGCAGCGAATCGATCGTCGTTTGCGGTATGTTCCATCCCATCATGAGATAGGCGACCTCATCTCCTCTGCCGTCACCATCGTTGTCTGGGCCAAGATAATAGGGCGTGTAATCGAAACTCGGATAAGTCGTTACATATTGAACATCGAAGACGAAACGCGTTCTAGCCTCGATGAATGAAACGGCTTCCTTAACCGGAATCTCAGCTTGCTGGACCGAGTCAATCGGGCCCATGAGAACGATAGTGAGTCGCCAGGGCACGCTTGGATGATCGCTGGATGACTGATCGTCAGCTCCTTGATTGATCGATACTGGATCGACTTTGGCGATGCGGTAGCTGGCTGGTTGGCGAAAATTACTATTGGTCAAACTATTGGTTAAGGAAACGTCTTTTGCATGAACACCTGTGGAAGGCATCAGTAGCATTAACAAGCTAAGAATGATTAGTGCGGTGATGGAAAATTGTGAACCCATGTTCTTTTAGACTACCAGTCAGCGGGAGAAGTTTCCCTGCCAATCTCACAAATTCTTCCCGTAATTTTTCTTTCCGCGAGTCGAGCCGATGTTCGAAGGCACATTTGTTAGTGCATGCAAATGGCGCATGACAGCAGGGTAAATTTGATCGGTGATGTCGGAAGCTCGCGAGCTAGTGAAGCTGAGACGCTTGACCATCAAACAGCTCGACATACATAGTTCATTGACTTTTGAAACCAGAGCGCAAGGCTTTGTAACCGATGGCGAGCTTTGAGCGCCAATCGATCTCAGACCGACGTCATGTCGATTGCGCTGTCGTCATTACAAGGTTGTTCATGGCAAATATTGTGCGCGGACAGTTGGTGGCGCTGTTTGCCTTCGACATTGGATATGAAGTGACGCTGGACAAGCTCGGTTCGCTGTTCGCTGCTGAATTAATTTAGACACGCCAAAAACCATTTGATCTCATTCTAATTCGATGTCATTCAACTCATCATACTGCTTTGCCTCAAGAGTCTGATTAGCGAGACGAGGAGCGGCAAAGGCGCGGAATATGAAAGCCAGGGGCAATCCCGATTCATCGGGAGTCGCCCCTGGACACGTCGCAGCAATTTACGACAGCACTGAAAGTGCGAAATATCATTATTTTTGAGCC
>Ga0209216_1000032_pt1 | contig 84129 bp, 65 predicted proteins | sample TexAe_OM2H0_O2_FD_187940 | JGI IMG/M metagenome (GOLD analysis project Ga0209216, IMG submission 187940) | Forest soil microbial communities from Davy Crockett National Forest, Groveton, Texas, USA - Texas A ecozone_OM2H0_O2 (SPAdes) (version 2) | ecosystem: Environmental > Terrestrial > Soil >... | reverse complement strand
CGTTGGTGGGATTCTCGATCTCGTCAATGTGAGTCTTAGTAGAAAGGATCTGAACCTATCCACCAACTGCCGTTGGTGGGATTCTCGATCTCGTCAATGAGAGTCTTAGTAGAAAGGATCTGAACCTATCCACCAACTGCCGTTGGTGGAAGTTTTGGACTTTTTGTGAGAGGCCTGGAGGAGGAAACAGTGCTGGGGCGGGTACAGGAACGATGAGTTACAAGTTCCGAACACGGCCGGACGTTAACAAGGAAGTGAACGGTAACCCCTGAGAGTCAAGTTCCGACTCCGAATCAGAAATCACCAGGCGTTGCGTATCTTCGGAGCAGGCTTCCGACGCGCTAGTCGCTTCGGAGCCGACAAGATCCTGGCGATACTCTGTTGGACTAACTCCCCAGATGCCACGAAAAGCCTGTGCAAAGTGCTGCTGGGTCTTGAAGCCACAGGCCACGGCCACGTCCAATACTCGCGCATCGGGAGCACGCAACATCGCTTTAGCGCGCTCAAGCCTTTGGCGCAGAACAAATCGATGCGGGGTTTCGCCCGTTGACTTGCGAAACATCCGCGCGAAATGAGCTGTGCTCAGCCCTACCGCTTGCGCCATCTCGTCGAGACTCAAGTCGTCTTCGATCTTCGCATGGACCAACTCTTTAATCCTGCGCAGGCGCGCTGAGCCTAGTCCGCCTCGGTACAACTGCACAGGACGGTGCCTTACTGCATGACCATTGACCAGCGTTACGGCCATTGCCTGTTCGACCGAATCCAGAAACAGCCGCCCGCTCGGAAAGCCAGCAACCATCTCTGCATGAACAGCCGCAACCATCGCACTTAGGCGCAGGTCCGCAAACTTGCGTGAAGCGCGTAGTTCTACCTCGCCGTAAGCTCCGTCAGAGCAGGCCATCAGTGCCGCGTCGGAAACTCCGAGCTGCAGATGCGATACTCTCATGAGTCCAACCCACTCACCCACATGGCGATCACACAGTGCTAAGTCGCCCGCACCATAGTCGAACTTCTCCAGCGCGGAACGCTTCGAGCCCCATTCAATTGACCCGGGCCCCAACATCATTGCGAAGGCTTGATCATGCCGCACCCAGTAACGCGGCTCTGTTTCAGAGTCGGGAGGGAAGAGTTCAACTTTCATTCTTTTACTCCATGCCTCGTGTTGGTGAACAATATAACGCACCGGGGCGATTCGATTGGACCTTGTATCATCGCAAACGATTGCTGCCGTAATTCTATTCGACGAATCAGGGGGATCTTTCTGAATTCTGCTCAAACTTTCTTGAGTTTGCTTGATCCCGACCTGGTTCCCAGCGGGAACCCAATGCGTAACATAGCAATCGGGAATTGCTGTAACGCGTGAACTGCCGCAATGATACGCTGTTCCCAATGTAATCGGTTTGAGAGTGATCCCGCGCTGAGGTTCTGTCGTGTTGATGGCGCGATTGATTACCGAGACAATAGCCGAACGAGACTACACAAGGAGAAATAGTAATGACGACCACTTTTGGTGCGACCTCAACAACTGATGATGTTTTGACAGGTGTAAATCTTCGCGGTAAGCGAGTCTTTGTTACCGGTGTCTCAGCAGGCCTGGGAGTGGAGACGGCGCGAGCGCTCACCGCACACGGCGCACAAGTCGTGGGTGCAGCGCGTGATTTGGTTAAGGCTAAAGCGGCGACCGAGCCGGTGCGGAAAGACGCTGATGCCAATGACGGATCGTTCGAACTGGTTGAGCTCGATCTTGCTAACCTAAAGAGTGTCCGTGCTTGCGCTCAAGGACTCCTGGCAAAAGGTGAACCCTTCGACGTGATCATCGCGAATGCGGGAGTGATGGCGACACCGTTCGGCCATACGGCAGACGGATTTGAGACTCAGTTTGGCACCAATCATCTCGGTCACTTCGTGTTGGTCAACCGAATTGCGTCCTTGCTACGCGCCGGTGGGCGACTAGTCAGTCTGTCTTCCGCAGGTCACCGCTTTGCCAATATCGACCTGGAAGATCCCAACTTTGAGCGGACGCCCTATGAACCATTCGTCGCATATGGCCGGTCAAAGACTGCAAACTCTCTCTTCGCCGTTGCGTTCGACAAACGGCACCGCGACAGTGGCGTGCGTGCTGCAGCGGTGCATCCGGGGGGCATACGGACTGAATTGGGTCGCCACATGGACGAGAGTATTTTTCAAGAGATGGTGGACCAGATAAACCAACAACGTGCTGCCGCAGGTGAAGATCCTTATCAGTTGAAGACCATTCCACAGGGAGCCGCAACTTCGGTGTGGGCTGCCGTTGTTGCACCCGCAGACGAGATCGGTGGCAGATACTGCGAGAACTGCCACGTCGGCCAAATTGTTCCGGACGACGTAGCGCTCAACGTCAGTAGCGAAGGGGTCCGAGGATACGCACTGGATCCAAATAATGCTGAGGCACTTTGGAAGAAAAGCGTAGAACTCACCGGGGAGTCGTTCTAGTAACTCACGGTTTAAAGTAACTACTCGCTAAACAAGTATTAGGAGCGAAAAAGAATGAGTGGCTTTGTTATGAAGAGTATGGCCCGCGTTGTGCCAAACGTAGCAGGCCCTTTTCAGCACCGCTTCGGTGGTAAGCCTGCTCACCGCGGCATCAAGCCGCGAGGCAACAGTCAACCGCTTCATCTGCTTTACACCTTTGATACGCGAGACCCATTAGTTCCAGTGCGCATTCGCGGCGCCAGGTATTTGCCTCTTTATTACTGCTTTCCTTACAACGCCGGAGCCGTTGGCTACCGAGTTGTATCAGATGAAGAAATCAAGATTTTGTACATGGAAACCAAGAAAGTTGAGCCGGGTTTTCCTTACGAAAATTATCCTAACGAGTTTCCGGAAACGCCCATCTCACTCACTCCCATTTCCTACGACGAGCACAAAACGCTGGTCTATTACTTGACCTGTGAAGATTACAATCTACATAAATATTTGAGTAAGGAAGATCGGGCTTTTCTGAAGCAGACCGGCTACCCCTTCACACAATTGGGTGGCATTCAACGTATGTGGCAAGACATTCCCGAAGCCGCGTGTCCGAACAAGCAATGTGAGTATCACAAGGACAATTGTTTCATGCAGGTTTTTGCAGTTGTCTGGAATCATCCGGTGCCCAAGGTTTGCCTCTGGGACGATGACCCCAAATCCCGCTGGGAAATCCAAACCATCTTCCAAATATGTCCCCTGTGCAATTCAATCTACGCCTGCAACCGATGCACATGACAAGTCGAGAACAAATAACGTCAAAGCCGCGGCCAGCGTACTAAGTTCCTGGCTTAAGTTTTATCCAATCTCAGAAAGAAAGTCGCACGCCAAGCTGAATTTCTCCTCCTTACGGCAGGCAATCCAAGTAAGAAACTGGCGAGCGCGGAACCCGTCCCATCGTTAGTTGCAGTCTGGGTTGTGAATCCGTTGGTGAATTGATAATAGCCGCGGTTTTGAAAGAATCCCCACATGGGCCAGATGAAATATCTAAAGCTGCCGCCAAACTTTAGACTGTGGTTGCCAAGCTGCCAACTAACCGAATCTCGCGCTTCGAGAATAGTGTCCCAGGCGTGCATATGGAAAACCGGTTTCGGAAGTAGCGGAAGAGGTGGCGTCACTACCACCATTCGAACGTGAGGCCCTAATACTTTCTGATTACGAAGGACTGGAATTGGAGGAGATCGCGGTTGTCGTTGAAGCAGATTCGAGAACGGTGGCTGCGAGATTGGAAAGCGCTCACCAGCGACTGCGAAACTCGCTGGCAAACCATCGGTACCGTTGATGAACGTTTCTCAAGGAAAACAGGCGTAGCCTTTCGCAAACAGGTGTTATCGGAAAGCCACAGGCTTTCCGCAAGGAACGCAGCCAAGCCGCCTCTTGTGCAAGGCCATCGTGCGTCGGAGTTAGCACACTTACTCCTCGGAGGTAATGGTCAGTCGTTTTTCCTGTGCGTTGTATTCAAAGAGTTCTGCGTAGCGGCCCCAGTCTATGGCCGTCGCGAACTGACGCTGGGCTTCTGGATCAGGATAATGTTCGTCGAGAATATCGAGAAAGAAATCAGCAAGCATTGTCTTACACTCCCGCAGGGTCTGATAAATTGTGGCAACCAACGGAGCGCGCTCAAGGACCTGTCGGCGGAACAACTCTTTGCTTTCTAAGATGCTCGCTCGCGCGAACTCACGCCCAGCATTGGTCAGCTTAATATCTCCCTGTTCGACAATTGCGAAACCGAGTAGCACGGTAGCATCTATGATCGGAAGTAAGTCATCGACATCAAGTCGCAGCCGCACCGCCAGTTGGTAGATATCTTCTTGATGGCCTTGCTTGTCTTCTACCTCCAGGAGTCCGCTAATACCTCCTGCCCGAGCATGCGGCAATGGTGTAGTATACGGCGAACTTTGTTTTTCGATAGCAACAGCCGTGCCCACTTCAGCCGTTGGATTGGTCATCACGGTATAGATATGGTCCACCAACACTTTGAAGTGAGTGCTGTTGCGATCACGCGGGCGCGGCATATCGACTGCAATCTCACCACGAATGTGACCGGGGTTTGCTCCCAGGATAATGATTCGATCAGACAGTAGCACGGCCTCTTCGATGTGATGTGTAACGATTAGAACACTCTGGGCCGGAAAGTTGCCGGCTTGCCAAAGCCCATTAATCTCGTTGCGCAAGTTTTCCGCGGTGAGCACGTCAAGGGCACTGAAGGGTTCATCCATAAGCAACACCTGGGGTTCCATTACGAAGGCACGTGCAAAGCCGACCCGTTGTTTCATCCCACCTGAGAGTTCTTTCGGGTAAGCACTCTCGAAACCGTCTAGTCCAACCATGTCGATAGCTTTAAGGGCACGCTCGCGCCGTTCTGAGCGTGCCACGCCTCGTGCCTGCAATCCCAATTCAGTGTTTTCTTGAACAGTAAGCCAGGGCAACAACGCGAAACTCTGAAAGACCATCGCCACGTCGGAGTTCAGCCCTCGCAGCGCAACGCCGTTGCTGAAGACTTGACCACTGCTTGGCGGAATGAGGCCAGCTAGAATGCGCAAGAGTGTAGACTTGCCGCAACCGCTACGCCCCAGCAAAGCCAGCACTTCTCTCTCTTTCACCTTCACACTAACTTCATTAAGCACTTTGAAGACGCCATGACCTTCAGGTAGCGGAAAGACCTTGCTGACACATTCCGCAGAAATTAGCGCGCTGTTTGTTGCTGACACCTCAGCGATTGTCATAGTTCACCCCAATCATCCCAAACGGAATTTTGTTTCTGCGAGTCCATAGAGTCTGCGCCATAAGATTCGATTCAGTCCGACGACGAACAGGCTCATCATGCTTACACCGAGAACGATGCGCGGCCAATCACCGACACTAGTTGCCTGGTGGATAAACGCTCCCAAACCTTTCGCTGTCAGAGTTTGGTCTCCCCAGGAAACGATCTCGGCCACGATGCTGGCATTCCAAGCACCCCCCGCCGCCGTAATACCGCCAGTCACCCAGGCAGGAAAGATGCCGGGAATGATCAAGGTGCGCCACAATTGCCAGCCGCGTAGTTGCATGTTTGCTGCCATCTCGCGTAAATCGGTCGGGATGCTCATCGCGCCGGCAATCACGTTGAACAGGATGTACCATTGCGCACCGAGTGACATAAGCAGAATTCCTCCCCAGTTCAAACTAATTCCGGCACGAAGGAAAAAAATAGTGGCGAAAGGGAAAAGAAAGTTGGCGGGAAACGATGCGAGGAGTTGCGCGAGCGGTTGTAGCAAACGCGCGACTCGGGGATTGAATCCGATGGCCACGCCGATAGGTGTCCAAATGAGCGTGCTGAAGATCAACAACAACACCACTCTAGCGAAGGTAATGGACCCGAGCAGCGCCGTATGTGCGACCTCACTCCATCCAACTTCACTGTGAACGAAACGTACTCCGTAAATGAAGAGCACAACGATTAGAACCAGCAGTGCACTGTTATAGACAACATCGCCCCAACGTTGTCGTGTTCGATCCACTACGAGCGGTTCACGAAAAGGAACAAGGCGTGAGAAGAAGTTGTTAACGGCTTCACCGACCGGAGCGAGCTGAGTTCCAAGCGCGTGTGGTAGTCGAGCAGCGCGAAACAAATTAAGCAGCCACGATTGCGGTGCCTCGGCCGCAGCACTCTGCTCCAGACGAAACTTATCTGCCCACGCTACCAGCGGTTTCCAAAATAACTGGTCCACTATAATGATGACGGCTGCCATCGTCAGTAACGCAAGAAGGAGCGCGCGGAGGTTACGATTCTCTACTGCAAGGGTTACGTACGATCCGATTCCCGGCAACGTGTAGCTCTTATTAAGGACGCTGATCGCTTCGCTGGCGGCGACAAAAAACCACCCTCCTCCAAAGCTCATCATGGCGTTCCAGGTCATACCGATCATCGATGCGGGAATCTCGAGACGAGTGAAGCGCTGCCACGATGGCAATCGATAAAGCTTTGCGGCCTCATCTAGTTCGCAAGGCAAGGTAGTCAGTGACTGGTAGTACGAGAAGGTCATGTTCCAGGCCTGGCTCGTAAAAATGGCAAACACAGAAGCCGCCTCCAAACCTAACAAGCTGCCACGGAACAACGCGATGAAGCCGGTCACCGTGATCGAAAGGAAGCCCAATACCGGAACGGACTGAAGAATGTCGAGGAGCGGAATCATCACACGCTCAGCTCGGCGGTTGTGCGCAGCAATTTCACCGAAACCAAGGGTGAAGATGAAAGAAAAAAACAAAGCCACAAACATCCGCAGGGTGGAGCGCGCAGCGTAGTAAGGAAGATAGTGCGGGTCGAGCGAGACGCTGGGTAATACTTCCGGAGGACGAAATCGAACTATGGCTCCTGCGCCGACCCGACCAACCACATAGAGTAAGGCGAGTGCACCCAGAAGAACGGCAACGTCCGCGACACCAAACGGCAGTCGTCGCAATGCGGCCCGCGCCGGAATCTGCGTCAAGAACTGAGTCGTCATCATTGCTAGCCGACGCAAGTGGTAGACCAGAAATACCGACTTTCTACCTCCCGATGCAGTGGTCTAAGTACCAGTGTTTCCGAAAGAAAATCTATTGTACTTTGGTATCGGAGTTTGACCGTGTGGCTTTCTAATCAACGCGTGGGTGTTGTGTTTTTGATTCGCTGTGCTCCAGGCGTGAAAGGCTATAGCATTTTTACTAAGGCCCATTGGTCCCGACCAGCGTTGCCGCCTGGCATCCTAGCCCCTAGCGTCTAAGTTAATGTTATAGACTGTAAGTAGGACGCGAGTGAGTTTCAAATGACTGGTTAGTAGTGCTGAACACCTACTAGTTTCATGGACAACAGTGATTCGCAACGACAAGGCAGTCATCCGAATAAAATTCCTAGGTCGCAACGAACATCACTGTGTGCGCTGAATCTACGAATGGACTTTTTCGCAGCAACGACTTGAACTCTATGAAGAGACTCCACTGGATTGTTTTCATAATCACCTTTGGATTCTTGTTGTCATCGCAGGTCCACGCTCAAATACCCTTCTACACTGACGATACGGACACTACTACGAAGGGGAAATTTCACTTCGAGTTTTTCAATGAGCATGACTGGCTGCAGAAGTCTTCACTTCCTGGGAAAAGGCAGAACACAGCAAATTTCACTCTCAACTATGGACTCACTCATCGAATTGAGCTTGCGATCAATGCTCCTCTTCTTAAGATCTACAACACACGGGACTCACTGCTGGGAAGTCCATTCGGTCAAGGAGATACTCAATTCGGAGTGAAGGCAAGGTTTCACGATGAAAGTAAAGGTTCCCGGCTTCCCGCAATGGCTGTCGTCTTTTATGTCGAAGCTCCGACAGGCAGCACTAAAAAGCAAACTGGCTCGGGTTTAGTAGACTACTGGTTGTACGGGGTGCTCCAAAAATCATTCACCAAACGGCTCATTGGCCGATTGAACGGCGGGATTCTTTTCACTGGCAATAACTCGACTGGACTTATCGGAATTGAAGCAACCAGAGGACAGGTTTGGACCGGCAACGGATCGCTAGTTCGGGACTTTACGCCAAAGTTAAAGCTAGGTGTCGAGCTGTTCGGCGGAGTGACCAACAACTTCAATCTAAGCCGTGGGCAACTGGAGGCTCAGGTCGGAGGCGATTATGAAGTGCGTGATAACTTCACCTTTACCTTCGGCGTACTTGCCGGGCACTTCCCAGCTAGTCCACGCGTCGGTTTCCAGGTTGGCTTCACCTATGACTTTAAATAAGAGCAGAAGTCATTAGTGCTAAGCATCACAGAATAGCGACTAAAAGGCGTCCACCTTGGAATATAATGCGCTCGCTCTAAAACGTTGAAACTGCTCTCTATAGAGGAACCTTCATGCCCTGTGATCCAGATTTTCTCACTAATATCAGAATGTTCGAGCTCCTCAACGAAGATGATCGTGTCGCACTGGCGGAGGTGGTAGATGAATTGAAGGTGCCAGCGGGTCGCACGCTGTTTCAGGCAGGCGATCCCGGCGATTCACTCTTCGTTGTTCGTGTGGGCCAGATCGAACTCTATATCAAGGATACTGCTGGCCAGAAAATTATACTCACAACGGCGGAGCAAGGCGATATGTTTGGCGAGCTTGCTATGCTTGATTCCGGTCCGCGAACAGCTACTGCGCTTGCGCTAACTGATAGCGAAGTATTGGTACTCGACCGAGATGATTTGATTTTGCTCTTTAAACGAAAGCCTGAAGCAGCACTTCACATGTTGGCTTCTCTGAGTGGTCTGACGCGTAAAGCGGATGAGTTGTTGCGAACAAGAGTTTCACGCAACGTAAACGAAGAGATGGAGGTTCATTCAACGGTGCTGCAGCGGATCGCCGATTGGATTGCGTGGTTCAGCGGCAGCATGCCGTTCCTCATGATAAACGGCGGCTGGTTTATTATCTGGATCATTATCAATACTTTTGCGGTTGGCATAGCTGCCTTCGATCCTTACCCCTTTGGTTTGCTTACAATGATTGTTTCACTCGAAGCGATATTTTTGTCCTGCTTTGTGCTCATTAGTCAGAACCGACAGGCGGAAAAGGATCGCGTTCGTTCGGATATTGAATACGAGGTGAATATCAAAGCCGAACTCGAGATCGCGCACCTGCATGAGAAGACCGATCGGATTTATGAAAACATGATGGCTCGATTTTCATCCCTGGAAAAACAGCTGGCGACAAAATAAGGAGAGTGCTCGGCTCACCGACCTCCTTGGTTGCCGGCATGATGTTGCCGCGCTGTTCACACTGGCCTTTGCACAAAAAGTCAGACACCACCGGCTTTAGTCCGCGTGAAGTGATCACAACAGTCCTGAGTAATAAAGTATCTGATGCAACACACGATCGCATCGTTACTCTTAATCGCTTAAGTACTCCGTTCAAGAACTAGCCAGACGCCTTGGTGTTGGTCGTCCTTAACTAAATACGCGATTACAATCCCGACTCTTGTCGCCGCCGCTGCCGGAAGTTCGCCATCGCTCGCTATCGAAAGGCTGTCTGAAGATACAGCTCCAGTGTCGAGCCTTGCAGACAGCACACTCGCAGAGCCGTCCGCAATGCCTTCCCAGACCCCAGCGAAGCCACCACTAGTAGCAAGGAGAACTGGAGTTCCTTTAATGAGTCCCGTCCTAACCAGACGGCGAGATCCGAAGGTGGCTCCATGATCTTTTGATTGGCTCCAGTACAGACCCGTTTCTCCACTCTTGCCTGCCGAGAACCATAAGACGCTCAGCGTTCCGTTATTGTCGACCGAAAGCGTAGAGCCCGAAACAGGACATCCAGCTAAAACCCACTGATCATCGCTGACGATCACAGCAGGGCTAAACGTCTTTCCTTGATCTAACGACGAAGAGACCGCGATGTGACGCAGGTCTCCCTCCAATACCTGGCGCCAACTAACATACAGTTGACCGTCAGAAGCTACTGCCAGGGCAGTCTTGCAACATGGACAAACGTTTGTCGCTACACGCTGGTTACGTGCGAATGTATGACCACCGTCTGTCGAGGAAGCGAAGAAGAGTTCACGGTTGCTTTCCATATGATGACCGCTACTGCTGTCGTTCATCTTCATGTCTTTCATCGCGATGGGTTTGAGATTGCGTTCATCAAGCCAGGCCACATAAACACGGCCATCTTTTCCGATCGCCAACGAATGCATTCCGTGTACTGCAGGTTTCGTATCATCGTTAACTTTCACCGCCGCACCAAAAGTCTGACCGTCGTCACGGGATGATGACAAGTAGATGTCTGTCGCATGACCCGATTCAGATTCGACGCGTGCTGTCCATCCGACGAGGACCGTGTGGTCTGGCGCCACCGCTACTGTAGGCGGATCGCCGCGCCAGGCCGTCGCGGTTCCCGGCTGATTATTCACCCGCACAGGCGGGCCTTCCATCTGACCCTCAATACTAAAGTGAGCAATCATCACGTCAGCCTGGCTCTTTGGTCCATGATTTACCCAGACAACGTAGAAAGTTCCGTCGGGCGCTGTTGCGATCGCCGGCTCTGCTGCGTCCATCTCGACCGAAGAGACGCGAAGCGGTGGGCTCAGACTAGCCAAACGCTTACTTGTCTCCGCGTGAAGATTAGTTTTCTTGCATCCTGAGAAGATCAGCAGACTAAGGAAAAAGATTACGGCCAGTCCGAACGCTTTCTTGCTGTGATCAAAAGTTATCATGCTGTTCGTTAAGTGTTGTGTTGACAAGTTCCTCTCACTCTACATTCTTAGCAAGTAGTTTCAAAACTCTGGACGGCGAGTAACAACCCTAAGCGTGTCGCAAAATTTAGAATATATGCGAGTTCGTACTGATCACGTGTTGCGGCCTCCGTAAACAACTGATCGAACTCGGATTTCAATTCGCTGGCAGACTCCGCACTTGTCCACCGACGGACTTCGTAGTTTTTGCAAGAATTAATAAGATATCGTTTTTAGCAACGGGAGAGTGCTCTATGTTGGAGCTATCTGAAGCGGAATTCCGCGAGTTCGGTATCCGCGGATACGTCATACTTCGGGATGTCATTCCATCGGCGACTCTTACAGCAGCGTCGCGGGCGATCGATCATCTTATTGACGAGCAGCCGCCGCCGGAAGGTCACGTGGGCAACCACTTCTATTGGCTTTCAAGTCTTGATGGTGGTCCACTGCCCGGACTGTTTTACGACACGCCAGTTCGCAGTCTTGCGCAGTCGCTCATCGACCCCGGCGAGATTGAGATTGCATTCAATCAAGTGCAGGTGGCGTTGAATATCCCTCCCTTCTCGCATCGACCTGGCGGTCACCACTTGGACGGCTATTTGGAAGGTCAGCAGGACCCGGCGACGTTCACAATGCTTGCCGGTGTACTTATGACGGAGCAGAGAGTCGAAAATGCTGGAAACCTGTGGGTGTGGCCAGGGACCCATCGGACGCATGCCGCGTTCTTTCGAGAGCGAGGGCCAGAAGCGCTGGTTGAGTTAAAGGGCTATCCGAAGATCGAATTGCCGGAGCCATCCCAAATCTTGGGTGGGCCTGGTGATGTCATCCTGGCGCATTACATGCTCGGGCACAACATCGGCGGCAATTATGAGAGTGAGAAGGTGCGTCGCGCGGTGTACTTTCGATTGCGGAGGGTGGGCCACGGGCACCGGTGGCGCGAGTGTCTGTGCGATGAGCTGCTGGAGTTTGATCCAGTCCGTGCGGTTTTGAACCGAGCGACCGGGCCTGGCCATTCCTCGGGCCACATATAATAAGGACATGAGAAACAGTGGGGACGATCCTTTCCTTTCTCCTTGAAAACGCCTCTATAACGCCTCGACTCAACCCGCAGTCGTAGTGTCCTCCGAACACAAATCATCCAGAAAGCTCGGCAAAATCCAGCGACTTTGATTAGATATTCGAAAGAATATTCCTTACTCTGACGACATGATTGTCGACTGAGGTTGGTATGAAGTCTCCAAACAAAAAAGCACCGCTTACAGATGACGAGCAAACGGTTTTTCATGAGCTCTATCAGACTCATCACCGTCGCGTCTATTCCACTTGTCTTCGCATGACTCGTGATACTTCAGAAGCTGAAGATCTCACTCAGGAAATCTTTGTTCATCTCTTTAGGGCTCTTGGAAGTTTTCGTGGTGAGTCGGCATTTACAACCTGGCTTCACCGTTTAACGGTCAATCATGTGTTGATGCATTTCCGCAAACGCAAAGTCCGAACCGTGCCGACGACAGAGGATGGAGAACCACCAGTTCAAGCATTAGCCGGCAATCATGATCACAAGCGCACGAATATTGTCGACCGCATTCTGTTATCGGAAGTTATTTCCCAGCTGCCTGACGGCTACCGTGAAGCTCTTATACTGCATGATATTGAGGGGTTTGAACACAAAGAGATCGCCAAGATGTGGGGCAGAACAGAGGGGACATCAAAGTCACAGTTGCATAAAGCAAGGCGTGCGTTGCGCGCGCTGATTACCCAACTGGGTCCGGAACAGATCGCACTCGGGCGTAATTTAGCTTAAGGCGAACATCAACTAGCTTACGCTTTGGCGATGCTGGAGCTGTCGAGAAAAAGGGGGGAATTATGAGCGATACAAACACTCTAACCGTCGAACGCATGAGCTCGCACACCGACAAACGCAATCAGCCCGGCTCCTTTGATCCGGTTGGCTTTACCGTCGTGCCTCCGCGAAGGTTCGAGGACTTACGCGTCGGCGACGTATTCCGCGCCCCAAGCCGCACACTGACGGATGCGCATGCCTCCGCTTTCCAAACGGTTTCGGCTGACAATCACCCGATCCACTACGATGTCGAGTACGCGCGCCGACACGGGCATAGTGCTCCCGTGGTGCATGGATTACAGGTTTTTGCCTTCACTGCTCCTGGTGCCACCCTCTTTCCGCAATACATCGGCGACGTGTTTCTTACGTTTATGAGCGCCTCGTGTAGGTTCCTGAAAGAAGTGCATGCGGGGGACACGCTGTATCCCCAACTCGAAATCATTAAGCTGACAACGCAGGAAGACACGGGCATCGTAACTACGAGGGCGACGGTGCATAACCAACGAGGTGAGCTCGTGCTCGACGGCGACCATACGTACACGCTGAAAGCTGCGTCCTACGACGAAACGTAACCAGTCCATTGACGAGTAGGAACCTCCAGTCTGGACGCGGCGATCCAAATTCTCCTCACTTCCTTCAACGTTCCGAAAAGGAATCTCGGTAGGAAGAAAGCATTAATGAAGCGGAAAACGATCAAATGCTTTGCGCTGCCGAAGAGGAAGAAAGAGCGCGGAGTTAGAACACAGCCCAATCTCCATGTCCACTCGATCGTAAAGAATGATTGAACACGAAACAGAATGAAGTGAACATGAGAGGGAACATCAATTAGCTTCTGCTTTGGCGATGCTGAGCTGTCGACAAGAAGAGGGGGAATTATGAGCGATTCATCGAACCCAACACCCGACGCGGAGCAGTTAAGGCTGGGCGCGATTCCCGGCAAGCCTGCGCTCGGTCGCGGACCTGCCGTCGACGGCCACTACTCGCGGCATCCATACCATCATCCCGCCGCCGGGTGGGGTGCGGCCGAAAGCGTGGCTGGCGTCCTCGCCCGGGCGGGCGAGCCGATCGAGGGCTTTCGCGCGATCTTCAAGATGAACCATCAGGACGGTGGTTTCGATTGTCCCGGCTGCGCATGGGCGGATGACCCGTCAGGTTTGAAACTCGACATCTGCGAAAACGGTATCAAGCACGTCACCTGGGAGCTTCAACCTGCGAAAGTCGACCGCGATTTCTTCGCCGCACATACTGTTAGCGAGCTGGCGACGTGGAACGACTACGATCTCGAAGCAGTCGGTCGGCTCGCTGAGCCGTTGCTCTACAACCCCGCGACCGACAAGTATGAGCCTGTCTTATGGGAAGACGCTTTCACGTTGGTTGGCGAGACGCTTCGTGCTCTGGAGAGTCCGCATCAAGCGTCCTTTTATACTTCCGGGCGTTTGAGTAACGAGGCGACGTTTCTTTATCAGCTCTTTGTGCGCGAGTTTGGCACAAACAACATGCCCGATTGTTCGAACATGTGTCACGAAGCGAGCGGACGGGCGATGACGGCGGCAATCGGAAGCGGAAAGGGCACGGTTGATCTTTACGACTGGGAAAACGCGGACGCGATTTGGGTGATGGGCGACAACGCGGCAACGAACGCGCCTCGAATGATTACCTGGCTCGCCGAGGCCGATCGGCGCGGGGCTCAGCTCGTTCACATCAATCCCTTAATCGAGGCAGCTTCGAGGCGAACGATTGTCCCGCACGAGTTCGTCAACATGGCGACCTTCCACACTACCAAAACCGGGACCATGGCCGTGCAAGTGCGCATCGGCGGCGACATGGCATTGATACGCGGCGTCAGCAAAGCTGTCCTTGAGGCGGCGGAGAAGGATCCGTCGGTGCTCGACCGGGAGTTCATCGAGTACCACACGCACGGGTTCGAGGAGTACCGCGCTCTGGTCGTCGCCACCGCGTGGACAGACATCGTCAAAGCCTCCGGCATTTCCGAAGCGGATATTCGCAAGCTTGCCGATACCTACATCGCGTCAAAGCGCGTCATCATTGCCTGGTGTCTCGGCATCACACAGCACGAGCACGGCGTCGATACGGTGCGCGAAATCGTCAACCTTCTCCTACTACGGGGAAACATCGGACGCGAGGGAGCCGGACCGTGCCCGGTCCGCGGGCACAGCAACGTGCAGGGCAACCGAACCTGCGGAATTAATCACCATCCCGACGCGGCGTTTCTTGATCGCCTCGGCGAGGTCTGTGGCATTACCCCACCGCGCGAGCGAGGACTTGGCACCGTCGCGACGATCGAGGCGATGCACCGCGGCGAGATTAAGGTCTTCATCGCGCTCGGCGGCAACTTCGCGCTTGCCGCGCCCGACCTTTCATACACCGCCGAAGCGCTACGAAACTGCGAGCTGACTGTTCAGGTGAGCACGAAGCTCAACCGCAGCCACATCGTGCACGGCAAGCGAGCGCTCATCCTGCCCTGCCTTGGGCGCACAGAGAAAGACCGCCAGAAAAGCGGCGAGCAAGGGATAACCGTCGAGGATTCGATGTCAATGGTGCACATCTCATACGGGATGAAAGAGCCTGGGTCTCCGCACTTGCGGTCCGAGTGCTCGATTCTCGCGGGCATGGCCCAGGCGACGCTCTCCAACAGCAAGACGCCGTGGCAGGATTATGTCGATAATTACGACCGGATCCGCGACACAATGCAGCGGGTGCTCGAAGGTTTCGAGGACTTCAACACTCGCGCGCGGCACCCGCACGGCTTCCGAATCGCCCAGCCCGCTCGGGAGCGCGTCTTCCTGACTTCTTCAGGACGCGCCGAATTTTTGCACGCGCCGCTCCCGAACGACACCGACCCTGGCGAGGGACGGCTTTTGCTAACCACGGTTCGCTCTCACGACCAATTCAACACCACGATCTACTCGAACGACGACCGCTACCGGGGACTCAAGGGTCTGCGAACAATCCTGTTCATGAACGAAGACGATATGAAGGAGCGCGGACTCGATGAGTTCGACCTCATTGACGTCACCAGTTTTTCCAGAGACGGTACGACGCGGACCGTTTACGGGTATCGCGCTGTCCGCTACGAGATTCCGAGCGGATGCGCCGCTGGCTACATGCCCGAACTAAACGTTCTCTGCGGTATCGCCGATGTCAGCACGCAGAGCGAGCAACCGGTCACCAAACATCTGGTGGTGGAGGTGACAGCGTCCGCTTCGAAACGATCATAGGCAGATGGAATGATCTACCGACGCTGAGGTGTGGCGTTAAGTCGTAGCGAGTTCGGCCGGTAACCGCTAACGTCGTCGAGTCTTCGTACTCACCTGCGATCTTCAGAGTTGCCCCAACCTACAGAACCCTCTCGGTGCCGAAAAAAAGATAACGAACTATTGCGATCGCCGCTTGCCGATTTCAAGTTAATGATTGGCAATCGGAATCGACACTACCTCACGATTCTGATGCTCGCGATCTGTAGTGAGCTAAATCCGACAGATTCATCAAAAACCGGAAAGAACCTTACTGCCGATCAGAATAGACTCACCACAGTTGAAACCACGGTAATGGAAAGCGTCCTTCGATAGTTGAGCAAACAACGCGGCATTTTGAGTCGCGACGAGGCCGCACCATTGAAAACGACTCTTAAAAGGAAAGCACTTATGTCTTTTGATAAACCAATACAGCGAATTGCGATTGTGGGTACGGGAGTAATTGGCGCCAGTTGGGCGGCGCAATACCTGGCTCGCGGCTTTGATGTTATTGCCACAGACCCCGCGCCAAATGCGGAAGCGAATCTGCGCAAATATGTCGATGAAGCATGGCCAACGCTGACAGAGATCGGCCTCTCGCCGGGCGCAAGCCGTGAGCGACTGTCTTTTACTTTAGATATGAAGGAGGCGCTGGCCAATGCGGACTTCGTCCAGGAGAACGCACCCGAACGTCCCGATTTCAAGATGAAGCTCTACGCCGAAATAGACGATATCACACCGGTTGATTCGCTGATCGCTTCGAGTTCCTCGGGGATAACCCCGAGCGTTATCCAATCGAAATGCAAGCACCCTGAGCGTGTCGTCATCGGGCATCCCTTCAACCCTCCACACATCATCCCTTTAGTAGAAGTGGTTGGCGGCTCAAAAACTTCGCCCGAAGCTATCCAGCGGGCGATGGCGTTTTATACGTCAATCGGCAAGAAAGCTATTCATCTGCGGAAGGAGCTGCCCGGTCATGTAGCGAACCGATTTCAAGCGGCGCTCTATAAAGAGATGCTCTACCTCATTCAGGAAGGAGTCCTTAGTGTAGAGGATACCGATGCTGCTGTTTCCTATGGACCAGGACTGCGCTGGGGAGTTATGGGCCAAAGCCTGCAATGGCATCTGGGCGGCGGTGAGGGCGGGATACAACACTTTATGGAACACCTCATGGATCCGCTCACCGGCATGATGAAGGCTCTTGGCACTCCGCAAATAACTCCCGAACTAAAGCAAACAGTCATCGAAGGCGTGCTGCGAGAAGCCGGAAATCGCTCGGTGGACCAACTGGCTCAAGAGGAAAACGCGGTGCTGGTCGGACTGCTAAAGCTGCGCGCAACGAATGGCCTTGGTTCAGGAACATCCAAAACAGCCCCGACAACTAAAACCAATGCGGCGAACGGTAAGGCATCTGAGCGTGTCTTCTTTTTGGATATGAGCGGCGGTCATATTGAATCGGTTAATCCAGATGGTTCAGATCGTCGAGTGATCCTCGAGGGACTTAACAGAATGCCGGACGGAATTGACGTTGATGTCGAAGCAGGACACATCTATTGGACCAACATGGGAAAAAATCCGTCGGCGAATGACGGTTCGCTCGAACGCGCGAATCTCGATGGTTCAAATCGCAAAACTATCGTGCCTCAAGGCGCAACCTTCACGCCGAAACAACTAAGACTCGATAAGCAGGGCGGCAAAATCTACTGGTCCGATCGCGAGGGCATGCGCGTCATGCGCGCGAACTTTGACGGCTCAGAGATCGAAACCCTTGTGGACACGAGTCGCGGTGACGCCCGTCCCGGACGCGATGCTACGAAGTGGTGCGTCGGCATCGCAGTAGATCACGACGGTGGCAAGGTCTACTGGACACAGAAGGGTGGAGACAATGCCGGCGATGGCCGAATCTTCCGCGCCAATCTCGAGATACCAAAAGGCCAGAGTCCCGCGAATCGCACCGACATCGAAGTGCTTTTTGAGGAATTGCCTGAGCCGATCGATCTGGATCTCGATCTCGATAATCGGCTGCTCTATTGGACCGACCGCGGCAACCCGCCAAAAGGCAACACAGTGAGTCGAGCATCGATCGATAAGGTTGGTAAAGATCAGGAGGTCCTCGTCAACGATCTAATGGAGGGAATAGGACTCGCACTCGATCTTAAAAACGGTCGAATGTTTTTCGGTGATCTGGGCGGTTCTGTTTATTCTGCCAAACTCGACGGCTCGGACAAGAAAGCTTTATTCGCAGTGCAGGGAAATCTGACCGGCGTCGCCTACGTGGAGTTTGCGCAAGTCAAACAGAGCATATCCAACGGTGGTCCACGTCTTATTCCGTGACGCAGGGATGTCCGACATGCTTTAGCTTGTCGGAATTGCGCGACAAACTGAAGTGTGTCGGACACTTCCACCGAAACGAAATTTTAGGAGAACGAAAATGGCAACGCAAAAAAAAGATATTAAGCAACCGAAGCCGCTGCCGGCACCGAACAGCGACTTCTACGACGTCAGATCGACACTGAGCCCTGAAGAACAGGACATCCTGAAACAGGTCCGGGAGTTTGCCGAGACCAAGGTCGCGCCGATCATCGGGAAGTACTGGCTCGAAGACGCATTTCCCTTCGAGCTGCTGCCCGCCTTCAAGGAGCTGAACATCGGCGGCATTTCGATCAAGGGCTACGGCGGCCGTGGGAAAAGTCTCGCGCTTTTGGGCTTCATTCAGATGGAGCTCGCGCGCATCGATCCGTCGATCTCGACGTTCTTCGGCGTCCACGCCGGGTTGGCGATGGGCAGCATCTATCTCGGCGGATCGGAAGAGCAGAAGCAGAAGTGGCTGCCGCCGATGATTAGCCTCGAAAAGATCGGCTGCTTCGGACTCACCGAGCCGCTCGTCGGTTCGGGAACCTCCGGTGGTATGACGACGACGGCGAAGCGCGAGGGTGATACCTGGGTCCTCAACGGCGAGAAGAAATGGATCGGCAACTCACCCTGGTGCGACATTTCGATCATCTGGGCGCGCGACCTCGCCGATAACCAGGTCAAGGGCTTCATCGTCGAGAACAAGACGACGCCGGGGTTCAGCGTCGAGAAGATCACCGACAAGATGGCGCTCAAGGTGGTCCAGAACGGTCACATTACGTTGAAAGATTGCCGCGTGCCGGAAGCAAACCGTCTCCAGGGAGACTTGTCGTTCCGCGACACGGCGCGGGTCCTGAAGGTCACGCGCTACGCCGTGGCATGGATGGCAACCGGCTGCCAGATGGGGGCGTACGAGCACGCGCTCAAGTACGCGCAGGAGCGGTTGCAGTTCGGGAAGCCGATCGCCTCGTTTCAGATGGTTCAGGATCTTCTCGCCAAGATGATCAGCAACATCACCGCCTGCCAGTGCATGGTGGCGCGCATGGCGCAACTGTACGACGAAGGCAAGCTGGCGGACGCGCATGCGTCGGTCGCCAAAGCGTTCTGCACCTCCAAGGCCCGCGAGACGGTCGCGTGGGCGCGGGAGATCTGCGGCGGCAACGGCATCTCCGTGGACTACGGTGTCGGCCGCTTCTTCGCGGATGCGGAGGCGTTCTACACCTACGAAGGCACGTACCAGATGCAGAACCTGATCATCGGCAAGGCGGTCAGCGGGTTGAGCGCCTTTGTATAACTAATGGCAGAAAGGGTTAGTGGCCTAACTTGGCTATGCAGCCTTTGTGTCCTCTGTGCCTCTGTGGTGAGCAAAGTCCCAAGAAAACCATCACCACAGAGACTGTAGAGATCTCAGAGGCAGCACAGAGAACGTTGAGATTAGGACAACACCAGAAAGGAAGTCGCACTGATGAGTTCGCCAAAAGCAGAATTAACTCTTGAAAATGTTTTATATGAGAAGAAAGGTCCAATCGCTTATGTGACGCTTAACCGTCCCAAGGTGCTCAACGCTCTTAACCAAAGAACGTGGCAAGACTTAAGAGCGGCATTTGAGGATGCGCGAGATGACGCAGATGTGCGTGGAGTCATTCTTACCGGAGCAGGCGATAAAGCGTTCATCGCGGGAGCTGACATTAGCGAACTCGCTCAGGTCACCGCTGTTCAAGCGGAGAGTTCCAGCTCGTATGGACAAGAGGTTCTGAACTTCGTGGAGAATCTGGGTAAGCCCGTGGTTGCAGCCATCAATGGTTTCGCGTTGGGCGGCGGATGCGAAACCGCGATGGCGTGCACAATCAGGTTGGCCACAGAGAGCGCCAGGTTTGGACAGCCTGAAGTCAAATTGGGATTGCTCCCTGGGGGTGGTGGAACGCAACGCCTCCCTCGTTTGGTCGGCAAGGGCCGGGCTCTGCAATTGATTCTTTCCGGTGAAATGATTTCGGCGCAGGAGGCTTATCGGATCGGACTGGTCAATGAAGTTGTTCCGGCTGCCGATCTTATCTCTCGCGCTGAAGCGATCCTCAAACAGATCCTCGCGAATGCTCCGCTTGCAGTGAAGTATTCACTCGAGGCGGTGAATAAAGGTTTAGAGACGAGCCAGACTGAGGGCTTGGCTCTCGAAGCCTCTTTCTTTGGGCTGTGTGCCGGAACCGAAGACAAGAGGGAAGGCACGCAAGCGTTTCTCGGAAAGCGCGCGCCACAGTTCCAGGGTCGTTGATGTCTTGAGCGGTCAACTCTATGCAACCTCTGTGTTTTCTGTGGTTGTCTTCCGAGCGCAGCGAACCACGGATACACAGAGGTTGCACAGGGAAGAAGTGATAACAAGAGAAGACACGATGTCTGTTCAAGTCGTTCATGCCGCAATCACTCCTTCCGCCGAGTTCAACTTTACGAGCTCGGACGGATTACGAGTGGCTTGCTTCCGTTGGGACAGTCATCGTCCTGTGCGCGGAGTGATCCAGATTGCTCATGGCATGGGCGAGCACATAGGCCGCTACGCTGAAACGATCGAAGTTCTGCTTTCAGCAGGCTTAACTGTTTACGGAAACGATCATCGTGGTCATGGGAGCACCGCTTCGTCCGCAAAACAATTCGGGGATTTCGGTAATGGTGGCTTCGACTTGCTGGTGGAAGACATGGTTCGCCTGAGTCGTATAGCCAAAGACGACAACCCAAATCTGCCATTCATCCTTTTGGGTCACGGTATGGGTTCATTCGCCGCACAACAATACGTGCTGGACCACAGCCGTGAGATCGACGGACTGATTCTTTCTGGATCAGGCGTGCTCGAAGGACTGGCGCGACTCGCCACCTCAGCGCCGCCCGGAACCAACGTCTTGAACGCTACCTTTGAACCGGCGCGCACTCCATTCGATTGGCTAACCCGGGATACCGCAGTCGTTGACGCGTTCATGAACGATCCACTTTGCTTTGCGGAACTTCAGCCCAAGGCGCTCGCGTCGTTCCTGGGGGCGGCGGCCGACCTTTCCGATTCGCTACGGCTTCGGGGCATTCGCGACGACTTGCCGATTTATCTGTTTTCCGGAAGCGAAGATCCTGTCGGGCAGCAACTGGAAGGATTTGCACTTCTGATCCATCGTTATCAAGAAGCCGGCCTATACGACATCTCGCACGATTTCTACCTCGATGGGCGACACGAAATGCTCAATGAGGTCAACCGGGATGATGTAAGGGAGCGATTACTCGCATGGATATCGTCGATTCTGGAAGGACGTGGATATGGACCAACGGCTTCGATCAATACCTGACGGAAGAAAAGCGAGAACATTCATGCTTACAGGCTTCAACTATCCACTTACACCTAAAGGTAAGTCGACTTTAAATCCACCGCCACCGTGGCACTACTCAGCAGACTTCCTCGACATTGAGTTTTGGGCAAACCCTTCTGCTGTGGCGGCACTGTTGCCTTCCGGTCTGGATCTTGATCGGTCCCAGGATGGTCACAGTAATGCTCTCTTTTACGACTGGCAGTTTAGCGGTGATAACAACGAATATCTTGACCCTGCCCGTTATCAATATCGCGAATTTTTTATACTCGTAGATGCGTTATACGAAGGTAGACCCGTCTCCTATTGCCCGTACATTTTTGTGGACAACGATGCGGCACTGGCTCGCGGCTGGACTCAGGGTTATCCAAAGCGCCTGGGCCAAGTATTCCAGACCAGGTATTACGCAGCGACTGGAAAGGCAGGTCCCGACCTCGCTCCGGGAGCGAAGTTTGCCGGCTCACTCACAGCTGGTGGGCAACGCCTGGCTGAGGGAGTCGTTACGTTGAGAGCGCCGGTGACCGACCTTTCGCAGTTAGGCCAAAGGCCAGTTCTCAATCTCCTGCATTTTCCGCGACTGGCAGCCGACAAGCAGGACAACCCGGCAATTCACGAGCTTGTCGAGAACGTTCCACATGATGTGAAGATTGAGCAAGCGTGGATAGGAGAAGGCTCTCTTACGCTTCCTGTTTGCAAGGGAGAAGAGATCTCAGATCTTGGTCCAGTCCGTTGTGGCAAAGGCATTCGGGCTTCCATGTCTTACATAGTTGACGACCTCAAAACTTTAAGGGATTTGAGGAAATTATCGGAGAGCGTGATTGCGGGTAAATCCAATTGACGATCGTGCACCGGCTGAGGTTCACGAGACTGAATCAGGAGTGGACACGAGAATCGGAGCGAAAAGACCAACAGAATCGAACTAAAAGGGGAAATACATGGCAAGTGAAAACACAACAGATAATATTTTCGCAGGAGTGAAGGTGGTAGACCTGGCGAGCTTCATCGCTGGTCCAAGCGCCGCTGTAATCCTGTCTGACTTTGGCGCCGACGTGATCAAAGTGGAGCCGCCTTCCGGCGAAATGTGGAGGATTGGGCACAAGATACCGCCGCAGCCGCAGTCAAATGATCCCTATCAATGGCACCTCGCCAATCGCAACAAGCGCGGCCTGACGCTCGATCTGAAATCGCCGAGTGCGCAGCAGATCTTAGAGAAGCTCGTCAAATGGGCCGACGTGCTCATCGTCAACACGCCGCATCGCGGACGCAAAAAACTGAAGCTCGAATACGAGGACGTCGCACAGTGGAACCCGCGTTTGATTTATGCGGATGTGACAGGATTCGGCGAAAAGGGGCCTGATGCCGAGCTTCCGGGCTTCGATATCACTTCCTACTGGGCCCGCAGCGGCTTGCTGTCCATGACGCGCGATGCCGGCGCACCGCCCACCTGGCCGGTGGCTGGTAGCGGCGATAATGCGACTGCGGTCGGCCTGTATTCCGCAATCGTAACAGCGCTCTATCGACGCGAGCGCACGGGAAAAGGGTCGTACGTCACGACCTCGCTGCTCGCCGAGGGTATCTGGTCCGCGAGCGTTTCGATCCAGGCAGCGCTGAGCGGAGCGAAGTTTTACGGACCGCACGATCGCAAGAATCCCGCAAACGCGGCGTTGAACGTGTATCAGGCCGCCGACGGCACCTGGTTCGTGCTCCTGGTCACGCCTGACAAAGTGCAAGCAGTGGCGAAAGCCATCGGCCGCGCCGACCTATTAACCGATCCACGGTTCGCTCCAGAGAACCTGGTGGCGAACATGCCGCAGTTGACCGCCATTCTCGACGAAGTATTCAGTGGGCAGCCGATGGCGCATTGGTCCGAAGTCTTCGATGGCGTTCATGTCACGTTCGGTCCGGTGCGCGGGCCGGAAGAGGTGGTCAACGATCCGCAGCTGCGAGTGAATAACATCGTCGTTCCACTTGAAGGTGCCGGCGGCAAGCTGACGTCAACGATCAGCAGCCCGATTCAGGTCCACGGCGTCAACAAGGTAACTGCAAAACGAGCCCCGGAACTGGGAGAACATAACCAGGAAGTTCTCCAAGAGCTGGGCTTCGACGCGAAACAGATCGACAGCTTCCTCGCGAGTGGCGTGGTAACGGCGCATCGTGAAGCGGTGAACAAGTGAGGTGGGTGATGAGTGAAATTCTAACTGAACGTTCGGGCAGTGTCTTGCGGATCACATTGAATCGACCCGGTAAGAAGAATGCAATGACCTCGGCCATGTACCAAAACATGGCCGAGATCCTCAATGACGCAGCGAAGGACGATGACATACTTGTAGTGCTGTGGGATGGCGCCGGAGACTCATTCTCCGCCGGCAACGACATCGAAGATTTCGTGAAAAACCCACCGGGCCCGGGTGAGAGTCCACAAGCTCAGTTAGCGAATGCATTGCTGAACTTTGACAAGCCGCTGATCGCGGCGGTGAAGGGTGTCGCTATCGGAGGTGGAACTACTCTGCTGACACACTGCGACTTCGTCTTCGCGAGCGAGAGTGCGAGGTTTCAATTGCCTTTCATCAATCTGGGCCTGGTACCGGAATTCGGGTCTTCCTGGTCGTTGCCGGCGCGTAGCGGATACATCCGTGCTGCCGAGTTGATTTTGTTGGGCCAGCCCTTTGACGCAAAGGTTGCGGCTGAAATTGGACTAGTCACCCGTGTTGTGCCCGACGAAAAACTGCTCGCGACAGCGACCGAAACAGCTGAAAAATTATCGGCGAAACCACCCGCCGCATTACAAGCGTGCAAGAGACTGATGAAAGGTTCTCAACGCGAGCAAGTCGCGCAGGCGATAAAAGTCGAGAATGAAGCGTTCGCGTCGCGAGTGCGTTCGGCTGAGGCAAAGGAAGCGTTCACAGCGTTTCTTGAAAAGCGTGCGCCCGATTTCAAGAAAACAAAGGAGTCTGCAGGTGCGAGGTAGACTTTCGGAACAGATTTGGAAAGCTACCTCAAGGATGTTCTCGGCGGTCTTATTAAGAGGCCAGACAAACCGTGAAGGAATCATGAAGAGAGATTCGCAAGGACCAACTCTGCGAAGAGTTGCGTCGACCATATTACCTACCAGGTGGGGAGTGTTTGAGACAATTGGCTTCGAGCGCGATATCCCAAACAGCCGCGATGTGGAGACCGCAACCGTCATCATTCTTGGCGACCTGTTAGACGATGCTCCATTGTTGCGAATCCACTCTCAATGCTTCACCGGCGAGGTCATAGGGTCGTTGCGCTGCGACTGCGGACCCCAATTGGAGATTGCAATGCAGGCAATTTCCAATGAAGGATCCGGACTTGTGATTTACGAACATCAAGAGGGACGTGGCATCGGACTGATGGCGAAGTTGAAAGCTTACGCTCTTCAGGATAAAGGGCTCGATACAATCCAAGCGAACTATGCGCTTGGGTACCTTGCGGACCACAGAGACTTCAGTTTGCCAGCCGCGATACTACATGACCTCGGGATCGGCCAGGTTCGACTTCTCTCAAACAATCCGCAAAAGTCTCGCGCCTTATCAAGTGCCGGTATCAAGGTTGCGGCTGAGATTCCCTGCGAGACTTCGCCAAACTCATACTCGCTGCCTTACCTTCAAACCAAAAAAGAAAAGCTGGGCCACAGATTAACGCTCGAACGCCGCGGAAACGTCGACGATCCAACCAGCGAATCATTTGGTGTTGTTTCGCGCGATTTCGTGGATCGCGGATCTGTAGCAGAAATAACATCATCGACTAAATCACACGAACAAACACGAAACTACTCTTCGGACGAACGAGTAGAAAAAAATCAGGAAGCGACTCTCGATGGATTCGAGTTTGCAAGTATTAAGGATGCCATTCGTGAACTTCAAGCAGGACGCATGATCGTTGTGGTTGACGATGAAGATCGTGAGAACGAAGGCGACCTGACGATGGCTGCTGAGTTGATCACGCCCGAAGCGATCAACTTCATGGCCAAACATGGAAGGGGTTTGATCTGTCTTGCAATGACCGGTGAAAGACTACAGGAGTTAGAACTTACACCGATGACAGGGGATAACACGGCGTTAGGTGGTACTGCATTCACCGTCTCAATAGATCTGAAGGGCCACGGAGTAACAACCGGAATATCAGCTTACGATCGGTCGGAAACGATCCGCGCAACAGTTGATCCGAATAGTTCCGCAGAAGACTTCGCACGTCCCGGACACATCTTCCCGCTGTGCGCTCGAACTGGAGGCGTGCTAGAGCGGAGAGGTCAGACGGAAGCGGCGGTTGATCTCGCAAGGATTGGTGGATTATCGCCGGCTGGAGTGATCTGCGAGATCATCAACGACGATGGCACTATGGCTCGAGTACCCGACCTCATCAAGTTCTGCAAGAAACACGACCTTTTGATGATCACAGTAGATGCGTTGGCCAAGTACCGATTCGAAATGGAGTACGAGGAGTCCCTTGCTGGAATACTTGATTTCTTGCCCGTTTCGCTCGATCATCGGATGACTGAACTCGATTATGCTTCACCGCGGGTGGGTTTCCACGAGGCGGCCTGATTAGTTTGAATATCGCAGCAACATCCGCTTTGCATTTGGGAAAGGACAAACGACGGTGGCACAAAATACTATCTGGAATATTGACCCGGCGCACTCTGTAGCTGAGTTCAAGGTCAAGCACATGATGATCGCTAACGTAAAGGGGCACTTCTCGAAAATCACAGGCGTGCTGACTCGTGATGAATCCAATGTGGCTAACTCAAGCGTCGAGGTTTCGATCGATGCGGCTTCGATCGAAACGCGTGATGCTCAGCGCGATGAACACCTGAAAAGCGCTGACTTTTTCCATGTGGAGGAGCACCCGTTTCTTACATTCAAGTCGAACGCGATTAAACAGGTTCAGGACGGAGAGCTTTCCGTCGAGGGAGACTTGATGATTCATGGTGTGACACGGAAGGTGACGTTCGATGTGGAAGGACCCACCCCACCCACGAAAGATCCCTGGGGCAATACTCGGATAGCGATTTCGGGCAGCACAAAGATTAATCGGAAAGACTTCGGTCTCACCTGGAACGCAGCCCTTGAGGCGGGTGGCATTCTGGTTGGCGAAGAGGTAACTATTAATTTGGATGTGGAGTTCGTAAAGGCCTGAGAATCAATCTGGATTCGAGCGCTGATACATTCATATGGAGCTCACAGGATGATCCATACATATTCACTTGGGCGGGCCGTTCGATACTACCCGGAAAAAGCCGCGTTTGCATCGAGCGAACAACCCGTGACCTTTCGTGAGCTTCACGATCGCGTCGGAAGAATTGCCGCAGCGCTACAGAACCACGGCTTCAAGACTGGCGACCGGTTAGCGCTACTACTCCCCAATGAACTCGAGTTTATCGAACTGATATATGCGTGTGCGTGGCTCGGATTGATCGTAGTACCTCTGAACACACGACTGTCAGAGAAGGAAATCGATCATGCTTTGGTTGACGCAACTCCTCATGGACTGATTCGGCACTCGACGCTCGCCCTTCCCACAGTGCAGCTTCCCTGGCAATTGGTGCTTGATAAAGAACCTCTGGAATCTCCAAGTGGTTCTTATCCTGACACCGTTTATGATCCGGATGCGGTATTCACGCTAATTTATACGAGTGGCACAACTGGATTACCCAAAGGCGTGACGCTGACTCATGCAAACATCGTGGCAAATGTGGACCACGTCAACTACTGGATGCGCTATCGAGAGGGCGGTGTGTACCTTCACGCAGCGCCCATATTTCACATTGCGGACTTTCCCCTTATGTTCGCATCTCCGGCTTTCGGCACCTCTCAAACGACGATTCCGAAGTTTAGTCCGCAAACCTTCTGTCAGACCGTCGAGCGCGAACGTGTCACCCATACGGTATTGGTGCCGACGATGATCAATATACTGGCTCAATTCGAGGACCTGAAAAACTATGACCTCACGAGCCTCGAACGAGTCGGCTATGGCGGATCCCCGATTGCGCCGGAACTCATTCATCGGACCAGAGAAATTCTACCGAAGGTGGAGTTGACCCAGGTCTATGGCCTAAGTGAGACGGGTTTTCTAACTGGGTTGAAGAACGATGAACATACGGAGACGAGACTGACGTCTTGCGGCCGCGCGTGTCCTGGCATCGACGTCCGTATTGTCGACGACGCGGGGAAAGAAGTTGGGGTTGGAAAAACAGGCGAACTGGTTGCTCGCGGCGCAAACGTCATGCATGGATATTGGAACAATCCAAAGGAAACCAACCTCGCGTTCCGTAATGGAATGTTTCGAACCGGCGACATCGGTTATCAGGATGCCGAAGGTTACTTCTATTTGCTGGATCGTCTGAAAGACATGATTGTTACCGGCGGTGAGAATGTTTACTCCGGCGAGGTCGAAGCAGTTATCTACCAGCATCCTGCGGTGAGGGAAGTGGCGATCTTCGGGATACCTGATCCAAAGTGGGGAGAGCTCGTGATGGCGTATGTAGTACTCAAGCCTAGTGCAACTCTCACTGCCGATGAACTGATCTCGTTTTGCCGGCTGTCGCTGGCTAATTACAAGGTTCCGCGTCGGGTTGAATTCTCTGATACCGACTTACCGAAGAATGGCTCCGGTAAGATCCTGAAGAAGAATCTCCGCCAGCGTTTCTGGACCGATGGCAAACGAGCAGTAGGTTAGGTTCAAGGAGGGAGTCGTGGCGAGCACTGTAGCTGTAGACAGTCAGGGTTTATTGCATCGCAAAATGTTCGGTTGGGTATCCAACTCCCTACCCACACTCGTCGCCTGCGCGACCTTCTTCTTAATTATCGCGGGCGCATTGGTGACGAGTCACGATGCTGGTCTGGCTACATCTGATTGGCCACTCTCTAACGGCCAGGTTTTTCCCCGCATGGTGGGAAATCTGTTTTGGGAACACGGCCACCGCATGGTTGCCACCACCGTTGGCCTGCTTACGATCGTACTGACGATCTATCTTTGGAAAAAAGAAGAACGACGTTGGGTGCGCCGGCTCGGAGTATTTGCTCTGCTTGCAGTGATTGCCCAGGGACTGCTCGGCGGACTAACCGTAAAGCTTATGCTGCCGCTCGCTGTCTCGGCGGCACATGCGACGCTCGCTCAATTGTTTTTTTGCACTACAGTCAGTCTTGCAGTAGTCACAGCGCCGAGTTGGCATCGGAACCAGGCAACAATCGCAGAGCAGGGAACTGTGCCAGTCAGATATCTTTGCTTAGCTGTTGCGGCAACGGTTTTCTTGCAGTTGATCATAGGCGCGACGCTACGGCATTCGGCCACTTGGGACAAGCCCCTGCCAACCGAACTATTGTTGGCGCATGTCGGTGGCGCATTGTCGGTGACCCTGCTACTCGCCATCACGGCAACCACCATTCTTCGGCGGCATCCCAATCAGATCTTTCTTACACGGCCTGCCTTAATCGCTTTGGCGCTTCTTGGGATTCAACTGCTTCTGGGGCTGGCTGCTTACGTAACGAGACAGGCATCCCCTCACGATCCACAGCCGCTTAATCCGATGGTGGCAATTACGGTCGCACACGTCGCCTGCGGTGCGCTGGTATTTGCCACAACCATAATTCTGACGCTGCGATCATTTAAGCGCTTGCGCTCGACTGCTTCGCTCATTTTTGCAGGTGGATTTTAGGGTGACAGTCGTGACCAATAATGTGTCTGTCAATGAGGAGCGAGATCCCGATCTGTATTTTTTGGATCTCGCTCTTGCACTCGCGGCCAAGGGTGAAGGTCAGGTAAAGCCCAACCCACTAGTAGGTGCCGTCATTGTGAGAGATGGCGTCATCGTTGGCCAGGGCTTTCACCGCTATGAAGGAGTCAAACACGCAGAGGTGTTGGCGCTCGACCAAGCTGGGAGTCTCGCGAAAGGCGCCACCGTCTACACCAATTTGGAACCCTGTTGTCACCGAGGAGCTGGCAAGCGAACTCCTCCATGCACTGACGCGTTGATTGAAGCTCAAGTGAAAAGGGTCGTCTGCTGTACCACGGATCCAAATCCTCGAGTTAACGGGAAAGGCCTGGCGACACTGCGTGAAGCCGGCATCGCCCTGACAATTGGACCACGGACTTCCGCTGCCCGAATCCTCAATGCCGAGTATTTAAGATTTGTCATAACCGCGAACGCTTCACCAGCGTTGTCATTAATGCAACTACTCTTTTGATTCTGATGATGCATCCCCGAGTTTTCTGCGAGGACCTAACTCTAAAGTGGTGTCCTAGTTTGCCTTTCTCTGTGGAACAAACCAACACCTTCTTGTTTTCCTGACAAGATTTTTACACCGAAGGTGTTGGCAAATTCCAGCCCAGGGTTGAGCTTTGGCAACCCTGGGATCCAGTGCGTAATGGCCGAGGGTACCCCGACACATCGGGGTTTGATGAGATACCGGAACTTCCTTGTCCCAGGGTTGCCAAAGCTCAACCCTGGGCTGGAATTGGCCAACACCTTCGGTGTAAAAACCTTGTCAGGAAAACAAGAAGGTGTTGGTTTGTTACACACAGAAGAGCCTCAGATTAGAACTCTCCCTAACGCTACCGATGATAAAGATCCACAGTTTCAAGCAATTCCAAGCAATACGGCCGGTTTTCCAGTTGATATCTTTGTAGCCAGATTGAAAGCAGTTGAAAGGAAAACCACATGGCTATGAAAGTTGCGGATCTTTTGGTCGAGGTTCTGGCGGAGGCAGGAGTTCAGAGGATTTACGGCGTCGTCGGCGATTCGCTCAATGGCATCACGGATTCAATTCGAGCGAGGAAGAACCTCGACTGGATTCATGTGAGACACGAAGAGACGGCAGCTTTCGCCGCTGGAGCAGAAGCTCAACTGACAGGCAAATTAGCGGTGTGCGCTGGAAGTTGCGGACCGGGGAATTTGCACTTAATCAACGGACTCTACGATTGCCAACGCAATCGTGTACCCGTCGTCGCAATTGCAGCCCAAATCCCAAGCCCCGAAATTGGTAGTTCATATTTTCAGGAGACTCATCCTGAACATCTCTTCGCACAGTGTAGCCATTACACTGAACTCATATCGCACCCTGAACAGATGCCGCGCGTACTTGATATTGCGATCCAGACGGCGATCTCCCGGCGCGGAGTTTCAGTAATTGCACTACCCGGAGATGTCGCTTTGCAAACTGCAGTCGAAAAACCGCGTCTGCATTTTCCCACGCCACAGCCAATCGTCTGTCCGTCCGAAGATGAAATCAACACACTCGCAGACCTGCTCAATCGATCCAAACGAACCACGATCCTTGGTGGTGCAGGTTGCGCCGGAGCCCACGCTGAACTGATTGAGCTCGCTGGAAAACTACAAGCTCCAATCGTCCACGCGCTACGTGGGAAGGAGTTTATCGAGTACGAGAATCCATTTGATGTGGGTATGACAGGGTTACTCGGATTCTCTTCGGGCTACCACGCAATGATGAACTGCGATGTCTTGCTAATGATTGGAACTGACTTTCCCTATCAGCAATTCTTTCCCAAGGACGCGACTATCGTGCAAATCGACCTTCGGGGTGAACAGCTCGGACGTCGGTCCAAGGTTGACTATGGTCTTATTGGAGACACAAAGGCTACGCTCCGATCTCTCTTGCCAAAATTGAAGCAAAACCAAGACTCGGCCCACCTGGTGCGATCAGTCGACCACTACCGCAAGGCACGCAAAGGTCTCGACGACCTGGCGGTTGGCCATCCCGGCAGGAAGCCGATCCATCCACAGTTTGTTACTCGCGTCGTAAATCAACTCGCCTCCGAGGATGCAATATTCACGTGTGATGTAGGAACGCCAACAATCTGGGCCGCACGTTATCTCACGATGAATGGCAAACGACGATTGCTCGGGTCCTTCAATCATGGTTCGATGGCCAACGCATTGCCGCATGCCATCGGCGCCCAAGTCACCTATCCAGGACGTCAAGTGATCTCAATGTCTGGCGATGGGGGACTGGCGATGGGTATGGGAGATTTGCTCACCCTTAAACAACACGATTTGCCTGTGAAGACGATCGTCTATAGAAACGATTCGCTGGCGTTTGTTGAACTGGAAATGAAAGCATCCGGCTTCGTGGATTTTGGAACTGATCTACATAATCCGGATTTTGCCGCGATGGCCGAAGGAGCTGGGATTCTCGGATTGAGAGCGGAAACACCGGAGCAGGTAGAACCAATGATTGCACAAGCTCTCAAACATGACGGCCCTGCTTTGGTCGAGGTTCTTGTATCTCGTCAGGAACTCTCTATGCCACCGACGATTACATTGGAACAAGCAAAAGGCTTCGGCTTGTTCATGGCGAAAGCAGTTCTCAGCGGCCGTGGCGATGAGATCATCGATCTGGCGCGAGTGAATCTGTTGCGTTAGTGTCATCCAGTTACCTTCAGATAGTGAGATGTTTTTACACTTACCATCAAGTAGCGATGTTTTGAAAATAGAGCACCCGCCTTTATCACCCCTTCAGGGGTGGGATGTTTACAGCTGCAACACTGGAATATCTATGGCACTCCATTAGGAGTGCCATATCATTTCAACACCTGCGATTGGACCACCCAACCGCCGTTGGGGGTAACCAAATCTGTGGAATGAGGTCAGTACCGAAACGCGGTAGCGTCGGGTCGGCCGTTCCAATTAAGCCTCATGTAATGGACCGCTGACCCGACGCTACCGCGTTTCGGTACTGACCTCATTCCACGCAGATTTGGGTAACCCACGAACGTGCCGTTGCTGGGATTCTTAAACTTCTCAGCACATCTCTTCAATAAGCAACGGACAATAAAGCACTGAGAGGACTTTCTTCAGTGCTTGCTGGTCTATCTGTCGATTGCCGTCATCAACCTCTCGAAGGACAAATGGACCACAAGAGAGCAACGAGCTGGAGTCAAAATACAGCAGTTCTTAATCGAACGCTGAAATCCACACGCGCCGCAGGTGATTACACTCCCGAAGTCAGATGAAGCGACGCTTTGCGGCGACACGCTTCGAAAGAATTTGTAGTGAAGTGGCGCGGTGCCTCTTCGCATTTTGAGAAAGGATTAAGTATTCAAAGGAAATCAACATGTCATCCAATTCACTTTACAAACTCAGCGAGAAAGGACTCTTGACGCCCGACAACTGCGTGGTCGCCCTGATTGACCATCAACCGCAGATGCTCTTTGGAGTCAGCAACTTCGATCGTCAATCGATCATCAACAACACCGTGGCACTCGCGAAGGCAACGCAGGTATTCGACGTCCCGGTCGTGCTCACTACAGTGGAGACGAAAAGTTTCAGTGGAAATATTTGGCCCCAAATCAAGGCTGTATTTCCAGACCGCGAGCCGATCGAACGGTCCTCGATGAATTCCTGGGACGATAAGAACTTCGTCGCGGCGATCGAACGAACCGGGCGCAAGAAGATCGTCCTGGCTGGTCTATGGACCGAGACCTGCATCGCCCTGCCCAGCGTTCAGGCAATACACGATGGCTACGAAGTATATGTCGTCGAAGATGCCTGCGGAGACGTTAGCCAACTCAATCACGACAACGCGATGAAGAGAGTGATTCAGGCCGGAGCAAAACCCGTGACCGTACTCTCCACAATGCTGGAGTGGCAACGTGATTGGGCTCACCGCGACACCTACGACGCCGTCATGGATATCGTGAAATCGCACATGGGAGCATATGGCATTGGTGTGGAGTACGCGTACACCATGGTCCATGGCGCACCGCCGTCGAAATTTCCCGAATACGAGATCCCGTCGCTTGTCGGAGCTCACTAAGAAGAGATTGTCCGACATGCTTCAGCTTGTCGGTCCTGTGTCATAGATGCAACCAGGACGACAAGCTGAAGCATGTCGGACATCGCCATCAAGGAGATTTTAATGCCTGCTGACACGATATTGTACAACGCAAAGATTGCCACGAACGGAATTCCCTCATTCGTCGAGGCTGTTGCCATTACCGACGGAAAGATCACTGCGATCGGAAGTGACCGCGAGATCTTCACGCTGCGTGGTCCCAACACCAGGATCATCGATGCGAATGGCAGCACAGTGATTCCTGGCCTTAACGATTCACACATGCATCCGATTCGGGCCGGACTCAGCTACAACATGGAACTGCGATGGGACGGAGTGCCTTCGCTCGCCGACGCGCTACGCATGCTCAAGGAACAAGCCGCGCGGACGCCAGCGCCACAGTGGGTACGGGTGATAGGCGGGTGGACGGAATTCCAATTTGCTGAGCGGCGCATGCCGACCCTGGATGAAATCAATGCCGCAGCGCCAGACACGCCTGTCTTTATCCTTCATTTGTATGACAGTGCTCTCCTAAATGCGGCAGCGTTACGTGCCGTCGGATATACAAAGAGGACTCCTAACCCGCCTGGGGGAGAAATCCAGCACGACAAAAACGGAAACCCCACGGGACTGCTGATCGCAAAGCCAAACGCCAATATCCTTTACTCCACTCTGGCAAAGGGTCCAAAGCTGTCACGCTCAGATCAGACAAATTCAACGCGCCTCTTCATGCGTGAGCTAAATCGCTTTGGTCTCACGAGTGTCATTGACGCAGGTGGCGGCTTCCAAAATTACCCACAGGACTATGCAGTGATCGAGGAGCTACACCGCAGCGGCGATCTTACCCTCCGATTCGCAGCCAACCTGTTTACCCAGCACCCCAAAGAAGAGCTCGCCGACTTTCAAAACTGGACCAAGATCACGAAGCCAGGCGATGGGGACGACTATTACCGGGTGAACGGCGCGGGCGAAATGCTTGTCTTTTCGGCTGCTGATTTCGAGGACTTTCTGCAAGTGCGCCCTGACATGCAGCCCGTGATGGAATCTGAACTTAAAGCCGTAATTCGCCACTTGGCCGCGAACCGCTGGCCGTTCCGTTTGCACGCGACCTACGACGAGACGATCACACGTGCTTTGAACGTCTACGAGGAAGTCAATCGAGAGATCCCTTTTGATGGCCTGCACTGGTTCTTTGACCATTGTGAAACGATTTCCGACCGGAACATCGAGCGTGTAAAAGCGCTGGGCGGTGGCATTGCGGTTCAAAACCGGATGGCGTTTCAGGGTGAGTACTTTGTGGAACGCTACGGCCGTCGTCGGGCAGAACGAACCCCGCCGATCAGGCGAATGCTTGAACTAGGCGTTCCCGTCGGCGCCGGCACAGACGCGACGCGCGTGTCGAGCTATAACCCGTTCGTCTCTCTCTACTGGCTCATCACCGGGAACACCGTTGGAGGTGTGAACCTATACCCCGAAAACAATCGCCTCGATCGCATGGAAGCGCTCCGGCTGTACACGGTTGGAAGTTCCTGGTTCTCGACTGAGGAAGGCAAGAAGGGCGCGATTGCTCCCGGTCAACTAGCCGACCTTGCCGTACTCTCGGCTGATTACTTTTCTATTGATGAGGAAGAAATCAAAGGACTCGAATCTGTGTTGACGATGGTCGGGGGCAAAGTCGTTTATGCGTCGGGAGAGTTTTCTAAGCTCGCGCCGCCGCCGATTCCAGTCAGTCTGGATTGGTCGCCGATAAAGCACTACGGCGGCTATCAGCAACCGCAGGACTCAACCGTCGGTGTAGGCGACCGCGCCGCACGGTCCAAAATCGAGCCCGAGGCTTACCACCATAAGCACCACCATACGCATCGGTGGGTTTTAAGTGAAGCGGGAATGTGGAGTCTTGGCTGCGATTGTTTCGCATTCTAATTCTGAGTTATGAGTACAACATCGCAACTGCAGTTAGGTCCGTTGATTCGCAACAGCATGCTTGAGCTGATCCTCACCTCAGCATTGCTGTTCGGAGTCACAACGATCGTGAGATTTGTCGTGGGCCCATCGCCGATTTCTCGGGCGCTTCCGCAAATCCATGTCCAGCTATTTCTGGTTGGAGCGTTGGTCGCTGTGCTGCTGTCCTTATTAATCATCAGTCGTGCAGGAAGAGTCAGCGGCGGACACATGAATCCTGCAATATCGCTTGCGATGTGGCGCTTCGGCGTGTTTCCGGCGGCTGGAATAGTCCCTTATATCGCAGCGCAGTTACTCGGGTCGATATTCGGCGTGCTTGCCGCCCGGTTAGTCTGGGGTCCAATCGTCGCCCGCCCACCGGTGTTGTATGCCGTCATTCAGCCAGCGCCCTACTGGCCGGAGGCGTCTGTGTTTGCGGCGGAACTCATCGGTATGGGGTTGATTGTTTTCTTGGTTGGTTACTTTCTATCTAACCCGCGGCTTGCCCCAAAGGTTCCATGGCTGGTTGGGATTCTGATCGGACTCGGGATTGCACTGTTCGGTTCCGAAACGGGCGGCAGCTTAAATCCTGCGCGGCAATTTGGGCCCGCACTTGTTTCCGCACACACAGCCAAACTCTGGGTGTTCCTGGTCGCTCCGATGGTCGGCGCCGAACTCGGCGCACTACTGCTTAACTCTTTACGAAAACGACGACAGGTGCTTACGCACCGACTGTGTGGAACTCGTCTTGATGGAGCCCGGCTGAATGATTTTCAGATGTCCGACATGCTTTAGCTTGTCGGCCGCTTCGTGCCTAACTCCGACAAGCTAAAGCGTGTCGGACATGTGAGTGAAGGAGATTTTGATGCGATTAATACGAGCATTATCTTTTACGATTATTTTGATCATTGGAACGGTTCCCGTCGCCATGGGTCAGCAGCCAGCGACACCCAACGTAGCCGTTGGACCGCAATATGACACAACACACGTTTACGTCGCGCCAGCCGACTTCGACCGCTTCGTTACCAGCGTCTTAGCAACATTTGGCGGCACAACAAGCAAACAAGTCGTGACAAACGTTACACCAACTCCAAGCAGCACCATCTCGCAGTTAATACTGACGCCGGTGGGTTCGATTTCTGTATTCGGCTTCAAGACACCAGTTCCATATCCGTTTGGTGCGGAGCGAACGGGATATCTAGTGAGTGACATGGATGCAGCGGTGAGCGCCGCCAGGGTGATAGGCGTGGATGTTTTGGTTACTCCTTTTGATGATCCGATCGGAAAAGACGCGGTAATCCAGTTTCCGGGCGGCGTAACTACACAGGTCTACTGGCACACCACACCACCATCCTACAAGCCGCTCGAAACGATTCCCGAAAATCGTGTCTATGTGTCGTCCGATAGGGCGGACACGTTCATTCGCAGCTTCCTTTCCTTTTCGAAGGGCGAAGTTGTCTCTGACGATGATCATGCACCTGGCATTGAGATTGGCCGACCGCGAGACACTTATCGGAGGGTTCGAATCTCATCGAATTTCGGGAAGCTCACAGTCTTCGTGACGGATGGTCAGCTTCCGTATCCATATGGACGAGAGTTCACCGGATATGAGGTGGGAAACCTGGCAGACACGCTTGCAAAGGCGAAAGGAGCCGGCGCAACAATTCTGGTTGGTCCATATCAAGCCGATCAGCGGGATGCCAGCTTCGTGCAATTCCCCGGTGGCTATATCGCTGAGATCCACTCAGTAGTTAAGAAGTAGGGAATGTCCTACATGGGAAATGTCCGACATGCTTTAGCTTGTCGGTTCCCAGGTAGGAGTCAACGATGACCGACAAGCTGAAGCATGTCGGACATTGGTGCCTATAGTTTTGGCCTTGGTTCGCAGTACGAGTTAATGATGATCGACAAGCTGAAGCATTTCGGACATTGGGTGGTGCCCACCGTTTTGGCGCTGGGTCTCTTTGTTGGCGTAACCGCCGCTCGTGCGCAGTCCGACGATGAACCCGAACCGAAGAGCCCGGATCGGAGCTACAAATTACTGCGGGAAGACGAGGATTGGAGCTGGCTGCGCGACGAGCGTCTCAGACAGGATCCCTGGGATAAGATCAAATACATTCCACTCCGCAAAAACTCTCGTGATTGGTACATGACGATCGGCGGAGAAGCTCGCGAGGTCTGGGAGCAGATCGGAAACGACAACTGGGGACAGCAACCCATCATGAACGGATACCTCAATGAGAGGTACATGCTCTCGTTGGACCTTCACCTCGGCAAACACGTTCGCACCTTCGTTGAGTTCAAGAGTGGTCTGAACTCCTTCCGTACCGGTGGTCCACGTCCGATAGACGAAAAGAAACTTGATTTTCAGGCGGCCTTTGTGGAATTGAGTACTGCCGGAACACGTAACTGGATCAAACTTCGGGCGGGCAGACAGGAGATGGAATATGGCTCCGGCCGACTGATCGACGTCCGTGAAGGACCAAATGTTAGGCTCAGCTTTGATGGCTTCAAGGTGATGGCAAAAGTCAACTCCTGGAGCATCGACGGATTCGCATTGCGCCCTGATGTCGACAAACCTGGATTCTTCGACAATGTTCCCAACCACGCGATTGGCTTTTGGGGTGTGTACGCGACGCGTCCACTTAATAGGACTACATCTCTGGATGCTTATTACCTCGGCCTGAATCGCAAGCAGGCAACTTTTCAGCGAGGCACGGCCCAGGAAGTACGCCACAGCGTAGGCGCAAGAGTTTCGCGGCCGATTGCGACCGAACAGCCAGGGTGGGACTTTGACTACGAAGCGCTCTGGCAATTCGGTTCATTTGGCTCGGCAAACATTCGGGCCTGGACCATTGCGTCTGAGAATGGCTATCGGTTTCCATCCGTTGCACTGAAACCTCGCTTCAGCGCCAAGGTCGATGTTTCCAGCGGCGATCACCCGAATTCGAATCCGAACACACTAGGAACATTTAATCCACTCTTTCCGAAAGGGAACTACTTCGGCGTATTAGCCACTACTGGCCCAGGCCCCCTTAACTTCATGGATTTCCATCCCAAGGTTGACCTGACATTCCCGCATAGCGTTACTGCTTCCTTCGACTGGATTATTCAATGGCGACAAAGCCTGGAAGACGGAGTTTACTCCGTGCCAGGCTCCTTAATTAGAGCCGCAGACGGAAATCGTGAAAGATTTGTCGGACACAGGCCTGGCATGGAACTGCGTTGGAAGGTTAACCGTCACCTTTGGTTTCAGGCCGATTACGGAATTTTTTATGCAGGTCGTTTTCTGAAGGACACGCAACCGGGACGCAACCTTAATTACTGGGCACTGTGGGCTGGATACAAATTCTAAACATGGGAAGGAAAGATCATTGGTCATATATCATTTGAAATTTCTCATTTGTCATTGCTCGATTATCTTGAGGCCACTGGCTTGCCCAGTGGTTCTTTCCGCTCGATGCTAATAGCCGGTCCTTGTTTCTCACTCCTCCGCGCGCGAGCGCGCCGTAAGGAAAGGCAAGCTCCTTGTAGCAACGAACGTAAACGACCACTGGCCAAGCCAGTGGCCTCAAGACAATCGAGCAATGACCTATGAGAAATGATGACCAATGATTCGTCCAGTGATATATGACCTCTAGCGCTAAAGAAATGACGCCAGAAACTCGTCCCAATAAGACGCTGCCGTTATTGCTTCATATTGCCACGGCTATCACAGGGTTGATCGATGCGATAAGTTACCTCGCGCTCGGTCATGTGTTCACGGCAAACATGACCGGAAACGTCGTTTTCATCGCGTTCGCTGTGGCCGGAGTACCTGGGCTTTCGTTGACGCGTTCGCTCACCGCGCTGGTTGCATTCATGGTTGGCGCCTTGATTGGCGGCCGCGCAGCTACTCATCTTTCAGAGGTCTCCAGACCGAAGTGGATTACGACAGTCCTAAGCCTCGAATCGGCTTTGTTGCTCGTCGCAACGCTTGCTGCGATCAATTTCCGTAATCCGCTGGGAAGTTCGTTCCAATTGTATTCGATCATAGTGCTTACAGCGGTTGCGATGGGAATTCGAAACGCGACAGTTCGCAAGATGGGGATCCCAGATCTCACGACGACGGTTCTAACCCTGACCATCACTGGTATCGCTGCGGATTCAACATTTGCTGGCGGTACTAGTCCACGATGGCGCCGAAGACTGCTAGCGGTTCTGTTGATGTTTGTTGGCGCAGCGATCGGAACGCTTTTACTAAGGCGTTCATTGGTGTGGCCATTGGCTACTGCGACAGTCTTGTCGATCTGCTGTGTCGCAATATCAATGAAACAGCGAGATGGTTCAGCGAGGAGTGCTACGAGTTGACTCGTTCTGATGTTCGATGTGGTAATGAAGTCAACTAATGTCCGATATGCTTCAGCTTGTCGTTGCTAGCGATGGATTCAACTCAAATCGGAGCTTGACCCTTTAGCGACGACGAGCTGAAGAGCCTCCTGCAAAAGTCGCGTCTCCGAGATCGGCGCCAAGGGCGCGAAATATGAAAGCCAGGGGCAAGCGACGAAGGAGCGTCGCCCCTGGCGGAGATAACAAACATTCTTGAAGCCCTGACAGGGCGGAATAAAGCTCGTTTCGGAATTCGGCTTGTGATTTTCTAATGAAATTATTTCGCCCTTTCAGGGCTGTGCCCCGTGATGCCACTTACCAGGGGCGACGCTGCTTCGTCGCTTGCCCCTGGCGGAGATAACAAACATTCTTGAAGCCCTGACAGGGCGGAATAAAGCTCGTTGCGGAATTCGGCTTGTGATTTTCTAATGAAATTATTTCGCCCTTTCAGGGCTGTGCCCCGTGATGCCACTTACCAGGGGCGACGCTCCTTCGTCGCTTGCCCCTGGCTTTCAATATTTCGCGCCGTTGGCGCTGAGATACCTGTAACGACTTTTGCAAGAGGCTCTTCAGCTTGTCGTTGCTAGCGATGGATTCAATCAAAATCGGAGCTTGACCCTTCGCAACGCACGACAAGCTAAAGCATATCGGACATTTGCTAAAAATGAAGGATCGGTTTGGGGACCTTGAAACGATTCTTGTCGATTTTGAGAGTTTTGATTTTTGAGTCCAAAGTAGATCGTGCAATACCCAACCTGGCAGCTGCGCCTGACGGGCCGAAAACTCGACCGTGGGACTCCCTCAAAGCCGCCTCAATCTCTTCTCTCTCACGAGCGGCAACCCTTTCCCGAAGCTCATGCTGGCTCTTTGGCTGTGCTGGCAGCGGTTGGCGGAAGAGCCAACTCTCGTCAACCGACAAACTTTCGGTGTCGCAAACAATGATTGAGCGTTCAATAACGTTACGCAGTTCGCGAATGTTGCCCGGCCACGTGTACGACTGAAACAAGTCCAGCGTTTCTTTGCTTACAGTCCGGATGTTCTTCCCAAATTCCCTGGCATAGCGATCGATGAAGTATTGGACCAGCATCGGGATGTCTTCCCTTCGCTGACGCAACGGAGGAACCTCGATAGGAAAAACGCTGATGCGGTAAAACAGGTCGCTGCGAAATGTGCCCTCAGCGATGGCAGCTTCCAAGTCACGGTTCGTCGCAACTATCACTCGCACGTTTGTCCTAATTGATCGGCTTCCACCGACGCGCTCGAATTCGTGCTCCTGAAGTACACGCAGTAGAGCGACCTGGGTCTCCGGAGAGAGCTCACCTACTTCGTCAAGGAAGATCGTTCCTCCTTCAGCCAATTCAAAACGGCCGAGCCGTCGCTCGGTCGCACCCGTGAATGCGCCTTTTTCATGACCGAATAGTTCTGAAGCAATTAGTGACTGAGGAATGGCGGCGCAATTGACGCTCACGAACGCACGATCAGAGCGTTTCGAGGCCTTGTGAATAGCGCGGGCGATCAACTCCTTTCCCGTGCCTGTCTCGCCGGTGATTAGCACAGTACAGTCTGTTGGGGCCACCTTTGCTACTCGACTAAGTACCTGCCGTAAAGGAGGCGAGTTGCCAACTATCTCTTCAAACATCGACGCCTTGATTATCTCTTCACGGAGCGCGATGTTCTCTTTTCGTATTTCTTCTTCCGCCCGTTTACGATCTTCGATGTCAGTAGTGGCAGTGCTGTACAAACGGGTTATTTGTTCCGGTTCATGTTTAATCGGATCCAATAATATGCCTGGATGGAATTCGTTGAAGCTCTTGATGTTCCTCTCGCTAATCATGGCAGCTCACCTTTCTCATCTCGGTATCGTGGCACTATAGTGACGAGCCCGCACAAACACACCGCTAGATCGAAGGATTTTTTAGTATTCAATTGGGACAATTTGGCTATACCACTATAGGGGTAGTCGGTTGAGGATTGCGTTCCTAAACTCTTAGGCAGATGGGCGTGACTACGGTGCTAGATCTCGATGATGCCGCGTTTGAGAGCAATAGTTACCGCGTGCGTGCGATCATTTGCGCCCAGTTTGGCGAGAATATTCCTCATGTGAGCTTTGGCGGTCTCTTCTGAAATAGCGAGACGAGCGGCAACCATTTTATTTGCACTACCGGCCGCGACCAGACGCAGGACTTCTATTTCGCGTTCGCTCAACGCATCATCAGCATGGTGCTCGGCCATTTCGACGGCTATCTCGGGAGGAATTCTTTTTTTGCCGCCATGCACACAGCGAATCGTGTCGACCAGTTCCTTCCGCAGCATGTTCTTAAGTAAATATCCGGAAGCGCCGGCTTCGAATGCTCGGGTGGCTTGCGCGTCACCACTGTAGGTGGTCAAAACGATAATGTGGGCGTCGGGAAAGTCTTTGCGAATGGCAAGAATTGCCTCGGTCCCGTTCATGACCGGCATCTGCAAGTCCATTAAAGTTACGTCGGGATGATGAGTGCGGAATTGTTCGATCGCTTCCTGTCCATTGCTGGCTTCCGCAACAACAACTATATCCGGCTCACTTTCGAGGACCGCAGCGATTCCTTCGCGCAATACTGGGTGATCATCAACAGTGAGAATTCGAATGGAAGTGGTGGTATTCATTGTTGCTCACCTTTAATACCGGCAGAGCGGCGAAACAAGAATTTTTTAGCTTTGGTCTGGTCTTGATATGCAGTTGCTCCGGGAACGATCAACTCGACTTCAGTTCCCGTATCGGGGCGACTCCATATCTTTAGTTGTGCACCAATCCTTTCGGATCGTTCTCGCATGCCCTGGAGTCCCCAATGGTTGGGGCGGCCTTCCTCGTCCAAAATCTTTGGATCCAAGCCACGCCCGTCGTCGCGAACTCGCAAGCGAAACTGCCGTGGATCGTACGTGATTTCTACTTCAACGTGAAGCCCTTTGGAATGCGTAAGAGCATTGACGATTGCCTCTCGTCCAATGCAATAAGTTTCGTCCCGAACCATCGGATGTAACATCCGAACGCGTCCCTCGACTACTGTTTTGAAAGTGGTCTCGCGACCTTGCGGTGCTTCTTTCGCTACGTGTTCGAATGCCGCTGGCAACCCGCCGAAGGGTATTCTGTTGGTCCGCAGATTCCGAACGCGATCTCTTCCTTCGGCCAGCACCTCGTCAGCTCGGTCCAATGCTTTCTCCAGGGCATCGTGAGCCGGCGTGTCATGACCAGGTATTTGTTTTGCGACCGCGTGGAACTTCAGGATCAATCCCTGCACGCTTTGCAAAAGAGTATCGTGCAAATCTCGCGCGATCCGCTCGCGCTCTTCGAGTCGCTCTTCCATGCGTGCTCGCACTTGCCCCTCCACCTGACGCAGCCGCAGTTGGTAGATCACGCCGAGCAACATGAGAAAGGCGATCGCTAGCAGAACCCGGAACCAGGTCGTCTGGTAATAGGCCGGAGCGATGGTGAAATCGAAGTAGGTGCCGGCCTCGTTCCACACGCCGCTGTTGTTGCAAGCCATAACGCGAAAGCGATAGTTGCGGGGAGGGAGGTTGGTATAAAACGCTTGACGACGATTACCTACGTCCTGCCAGTCGCGGTCGTAACCTTCCAGTTTGTAGCGAAAGAGTATTTTCTCCGGCGCGACCAGACTGAGTCCGGTGTAGTCAATCTCGAGATCGCGAATCAGCGGAGGCAGACGAACTTGTCCGCTAGCATCATAAGTCTTGCGGTCAGCGACGAACTGCTCAACGTGCACTGGTGGCGGAAGCTTGTTGAGGTGAAGGTTACGCGGATCGACGACGCTGACTCCGTCCCACGGCAGGAACCAAATTCTTCCGTCCGAAGTCTTGGCGAGTACGGGGTTGTAGTGGCCACCAGCGGCGAGGGTCCTTACGCCGTCTGAACTATCGAAGACTGTGGATTGGATGGTCCGCTTTGGATCGGCCACCCAGGCGTCCAACTCGGAGCGTTCAATGCGCAGCAGGCCACACGCCGTGTAGAGCCAGAAGGCATGGTCGTCATCCTCCATCACCCAGTTTACCGTGTCGCAGGGCAAGCCATTCTTGCTGGTCACGGTGGCAATGCGCCCGTTCTTCAATTGGCTCAGTCCGCCTTGCTCCGTGGAGATCCAAAGCGCGCCGTCGTCATCGAAACGAAAACTGCTGATCCGCCCGGCGCCGAGCCCCTCGGCAGATGTGTACGACTCGCGCACCTGGCCGTTCTCGAAATAAGCGATGCCGCCCCGAAAAAACCCGATCCATATGCCGCCTCTGGCTGGATCAGCGGCCAGAACACTGGCGTGTTCCTTGTGGCCCAAAGTCTCCCAGGCGATTTGATGGAATGCATTTCCTGCCTGCCCGTGAAAGAGCCCAAGATGCTCATTCGCTAACCACAAGTCCCCGGCCCGGTCCTGGGCGACGGCAAGCACCACGCCACGCTGGGGGACGTCGCGAAGCGGGACAAAGCGCCGGCCCTCCAAATAGCCGAATCCCGAGGTCTTCGAAACCCAGATTCGGCCAGAGCGGTCCTGGAAAAGGGAAGCGGGAAGGTCATTCAGATTCCCGGTCCGGCCAAGAGGGTAGGGTTCGATCTTGCCGTCCCGCCAACGATCCAGCCCTGCGACCGTACTGAACCAGAGGCTTCCGTGCTTATCTGCCAGGACCGCAGCGACGCCATCATGCGACAGACCCTGTTTCGTGGTCAGCGTAGGAACCGTGAAGTCACGAAAGCGGTCGAGGCCGTTGTTGGTCGTCACCCAAACGTTGCGCTCGCGGTCCTCAAAGAGCGAGTGAACTGAATCACCGGAGAGGCCGTCAGATTGCGCAAACACATCTGTACGTTCCGCATGCAGACGCAAAAGGCCGTGGGGGAAGGTCGCCAGCCAAAGGCTGCCGTCGTGGTCGCGGAATATCCTCCTTACTTGTATCGGCCCTGTGATCCCCGGCAGCGGATAGGCCTCGGTCTTTCCGTCGCGGAACTTTTGCAGCTTGCCGTTCCATGCCACCAGGAGCGTGCCGTCCTCCGCTTCACGGAGCCCTTGGATGCCGTTAGGTTCGCCCGGCAGTGAATAGAATTGAGGTGGCCCGGGGCTCCAGCGCCACAGTCCGTCCTTCACTCCCGCCCACACAGTACCCTTGCTGTCCACATAGAGATTGAACGCTCCGCGGCCAATCGTCCCTTCGCCTTCGCAGCTCATGCTGCCGTTGCGAATGGCGCAGAGCTTGCCGAGCTTCGTCGAGATGGCGCTGACCCAGATCGTACCTGCGCGATCTTCGACAATCGCGAATATAAAGTGCGCAATGGTTTCCGCGTAAACCGTGAGCTTGCCGTTTTTGAAGCTGGCCAGGCCGTTCGCAGTGCCGATCCAAAGCGTCCCATCGCGTGCGGCCAGCAGACTTATAACGTGATTGGAAGGGAGATGCTGATCTTGTGGCGGCTGCCAATTGTCGCTCTTCACTCCATCAAAGCGAACTAATCCGAACGTGGTACCCAGCCAAATGTATCCATCGGGCGTTTGGGCAATGGAGTCAACCTCGCCCTTGAAAAATCCTTCGCGGACTGTCCAGGCGCGGTGTGAGTACTGGTTGATGTCGAGTGACGGATCCAACGCGAACACTGAGGGGCACACGAGCAGGAGGCAAGCCAGCAAATTGCTACGCGCGATGATGATTAGTCGTCGGCTTGCTCGCTCCATGACGCGCACATCGTACATCAGGATGATCTCAGCCTGCGAAGCAGGCGAAAGCATAAAAGCCTGGGGCGTGAGCCCCAGGTGTGCACTCCGTAGGAGTGCAATATTTATAGATCAAGCGCGCGAATCGGACGCGCTCCGTAGGTGCGCGATGTTCTGCTGTGATACGAGGGGGAACACATGGCACCCCGCTGGGGTGCAATCTGCAAACAGACTCTTCATCTATAAACATTGAACTCCTAACGGAGTTCGAAAACAGAATGTCCAAACGTAAAGCCTGGGGCGCAAGCTCCAGGTCTTATGTCGTTATCAGCGAAGCGGGCGCCAGAGGACACGTCGTTGCAAAATTGCGAGATGCGCTTTCGCCCGCGTTCGCGGGCTCCCGATTAGGTGGCGATTCTTCCTGGGGCTCACGCCCCAGGCTTTATGCTTTCGCCTGCTTCGCAGGCTCAATCTACTTTGCGGCTAAGCCATGAGCATCACTCGTTTTGGGTATAAGCAGGTCACCCAAATCAGGATTGACCACCCTTCTACTTCAGAGTAGCCTCATGCTTCCAACATCGCGTCAAGATTTCCTTATGCGCAGAGTTCCCATACTCGCGGCCTTCCTTCTTATTTCGTGTACGTCTGTCCTGCGCGCCCAATCCACAAACGCCTCGCTCACCGGTCGCGTCAGTGATCCCCAGAAAGCGTTGATCCCTGACGCGAAAGTCACCGCGATCAGCTCCGGTACGAATGTTAGTTACGAAGCTATGACGAACGACTCAGGCGAATACTATTTGGCGAATCTTGCACCAAACGTTTATCGCATCGAAATCGAAAAGACTGGTTTCAAAAAACTGGTCAAGCCGGATCTGGTCCTTCATGTCCAGGATGCGCTCAAAATCGACTTTGAAATGACGCTGGGCGATGTGTCAGAACTCGTAACCGTCGAGGGCGGTGCGCCGCTGGTGAATACTGAGTCGGCGGCTGTCAGCACAGTGATCGAGCGCAGGTTTGTCGACAATCTCCCTCTCAATGGCCGGACTTTTCAAACGTTGATCGCAATCACCCCGGGCGTGGTCCTCACCCCGACTGCTCTTTTCGACCAGGGACAATTCAGCGTTAATGGCCAGCGCACAGATGCCAACTATTTCTCCGTTGATGGGGTCAGCGCCAATTTCGGCGTCACCGGCTTCCTGGCGATGGGCCAGAGCGCTAGCGGGGCATTACCCGCGCTTACAGCTTCAGGTGGAACGAACAGTCTGGTTTCAGTCGATGCGATGCAGGAGTTTCGCATCCAAACGTCTTCGTTTGCTCCCGAGTTTGGACGGACTCCCGGCGGACAGATCTCGATTGCGACGCGCTCAGGAACGAACACCTTTCACGGGACGCTGTTCGAATATTTCAGGAATGGCGCCCTGGACGCCAACAACTGGTTCGCCAATTTCAATCATCTGCCGAAACCGGTCGAGCATCAGAATGATTTCGGCGGTGTCATCGGTGGTCCAATTTTCAAGAACAAGAGTTTCTTCTTCTTTTCTTATGAAGGCTTGCGGCTGCGCCAGCCGTTCACTCGGCAAAGCATAGTTCCAGACACTGCGTCGCGGCAGCAAGCCCCCGTTGCTACGCAACCGTTTTTGAATGCGTATCCGATGCCGAATGGTCCAGCCGCCGGGCCCGGCGTGGCCCAGTTCAACGCAAGCTACTCGGATCCTTCGTCGGTTGATGCTTATAGCGTTCGCGTGGACCATGTCGTCAACGCCAAGCTGAATTTGTTTGCACGCTACAACTACTCTCCGTCAGACCTGGCCCAGCGGGCTGCTCCCTTTACCACTCCCGCACTTAGCACTGTTGACTTGATCTCATCCACGGTGCACACGTTCACGCTTGGCCTCACCCAAGCGATCACGCCGACTATAAGCAACGAAGTGCGGGTGAACTACAGCAATCACAGAGTCGCCGCTAAATTCGCCGTAGATAACTTGGGTGGAGCTGTGCCGCTGCCGGATTCCCTCCTGTTTCCCTCCGGCATCACGTCCGCCGATAGCGCTTACTTATTTTTAATCTCAGGCGTGGGTGAGTACGCTCAGGGTAAAGGTGGCACGGATGAACAACGCCAGGTGAACATTATCGACAACTTGTCGATGACCAGAGGCAGCCATCAGATGAAGTTTGGCGTGGACTATCGCTGGCTGGCCCCGTTTACAAGTCCGTTCTCTTACCGGCCATTCGTGTTCTTCACGGGAATGGCCGCGGCACCAGGCGGCGCTCTTTCAGGGGTCGCATCATTCGCCCAACCCTCCACGTTTCAAACGAACTCACTGCTGTCACAAAACTTCTCGTTCTACGGCCAGGACGCCTGGAAGATCACTCCCCGATTGACTGTGACTTATGGATTGAGGTGGGACATCAATCCGCCATTGAAGGGCAAGCACCCGGCCGACGATCCATTCACGGTGACGGGGTTGGATAACCCGCCGACGATTGCCCTCGCGCCTCGGGGCACCGACCTGTACAAAACAACTTATGGCAATTTCGCGCCCAGAGTGGGATTTGGCTATCAACTCGCGGACAGATCAAATTGGGGTACCGTGCTCCGAGCGGGGTTCGGCATCTTTTACGACCTGGGGCAAGGGTCCCTCGGTGTCGCCTCCAGCTCTTTTCCATACAGCGCCAACAGAAATCTTTCGCTCGTTCCGTTTCCACTGAGTCCACAGAACGCAGCGCCGCCGCCGCTTACCACCAATCCACCAGTTAACACGATTTTTGTGGCAGTCCCTAATTTGAAGCTTCCGCGCACGTATCAATGGAACGTCGCGCTCGAGCAGTTCATCGGAAAAAGCCAAACTATGTCGGCGACCTACGTCGGCGCGATTGGACGCGATCTGCTTAGGGCGACCAGTCTATTTAATGTCAATCCGAATTTTCTCGCTGTGGGTGTAACCGACAATTCGGCGACATCCGACTACCACGCGCTACAACTCACATTTCAGAGGCGTTTATCGCGTGGGCTGCAGGGAATGGCATCGTATTCATTCTCGCATTCGATCGATATAGCCTCGTCCGATACCGCCGCTGGGAACGTCAACACACCAAGCTCGATTGCCAATCCGCAAGTTGACCGTGGAGATTCCAATTTTGACATCCGGCATTCATTCACAGCCGGCGTAACCTACGATCTGCCCTCTCCAGAGTCGCACAAGCTCGTACGGACGGTACTGCGCGACTGGTCGCTGGATAGTTTCATTTTTGCCAGGTCGGGTCCGCCAGTTGACATCGTTGGCGGAACCTTCTTTGTTGCTGGTGTTGCCCTCGCCCCTCGCCCGAACATAAATCCCGGAGTGCCTCTTGAACTCTTTGGATCGCAATATCCTGGTGGCAAAATCTTCAATCCCGCGGCGTTTACTGCCGCGCCCGCCGGAACGCAGGGTAATCTCGGTCGCAACGTGCTGCGGGGTTTTGGCGCCTGGCAAGTTGACATGTCAGCGCAGAGATATTTTCATCTCACCGAGAAGGTGGGACTTCGTTTCCGCGCAGAGTTCTTCAACATCTTCAACCATCCAAATTTCGGAAATCCAAACAACCTACTGACCAGTCCTCTGTTCGGGTTCTCGACTCAAACGCTGGCGAACAGTCTGGGATCAGGTGGTGCGAATGGTGGTTTGAATCCTCTCTATCAGATTGGCGGACCGCGTTCGATTCAGTTCGCTCTTAAGCTTCAGTTCTGAAGAAACGCCCACAAAAAGCGACAACTACGGTAGCCCGATCCCCCAAAAGAGTTACGAAAACATCGCTCACCTTAGGGTGTATTGCAAGTGGTCGAAGCCACTACACTCAAACCGTGCAACGGTTGTTTTCAATGTTTCCTCAAGGTGGGCCGGGCCTTGCTTTATTGCTTTTAAGGATTTCTGTAGCGGCGGTTTTCCTCATGAGCTTGGCGAGTCGTTTTGGTGTCTCTTCCGCTCCTCTGATCTTCGCAGGCATCTTGCTGACATCTATATCTCTGAGCATCGGCTTCTTGACACCATTTTTATCTGTTGTTGCAGTCGCGGCTGCTCTGGCCAATTTCCTGATTGGTCCACGCTCCGGCGACCTCATTTCCATTTTCACTGTACTCGACGCTGCAGCACTTATGCTTCTTGGACCAGGCGCATATTCGGTTGATGCGCGACTGTTTGGATTGCGCGTTTCCGTCGTCCCGCCTCGAAAAGATACGAAGCGTTCATGATGCTTGCCTCTTTCTTTAGTTATGAAGTCGCCACAATGCCGTGCTTTCTGAGCAGACGCGCGGTACAGACTGCTCGTTGCAGACAAAGAACCGGCTTTCAGTAAAAACAGGTTGCGAGCAACACAGTATCGCAAATGGTCGGTGGTGCTATCGCTGTGCTAAGCACGGCCGTATGTCTTGCACTCAGGAAGATAGATCATTGCGTAGAATCCATCGTTTGCGGAAGCTTTGAACAAAAGTTAGACACCACCGGCTTTAGCCGCGTGGAGGTTCAACTTCCACCCAGGTAAGCCCTTTGAAAAGTCGGCGAAGACACCACCGGCTTTAGCCGCGTGGAGTTTCAATTTCGGCCTCATTACTCCAGAAAATGGCAGAAGTTGAAACTCCACGCGACTAAAGTCGGTGGTGTCTGAAAGAAGTAAACGGAAATCGTTCTAGCAAGAAATTGAAGCTCCACACGGCTGAAGCCGGTGGTGTCTGACTTTTGTGCAAAGCCGGTTTGCGGCTCTAAGCGGTTGAAGACTTGCTCGAACTACGTCCAAGAACTAAGGAATGCGCCGCTAGTCGAGGCGGCTAAATTTCAAGACTCTGTTCAAATTCATCGCGGCACGCTTTGCTAAAATTCAGCAGTATGTCGATGCTACCGTCGCTGACCATTGCCTCGAGCTCTTCTGGAGTCTTGTTGGGCTGGCCATATGTCTTCGTTATCACCCTCAGGACATTGACTGCCGTTTCGATGACGGGGCCAGACGAAACTACATGCATTTGACTTACCAGTGCGTGCAGGTCAATCAAACCAGATAATTCGAGCTTGTCATGAATCAAAGCGTCACCATAGATCTTGGCAACGTTATCGATAAATGTTTTGTAGAGTTTTTGTCGACTGGATTTACTTGTGTCTCTTCGCTGCGCCTTCATTTGGGTCTGCATGGTGGTCCATGAAGTTGCGAACGAAGTAAGACCGCCTAATGCAGCACCGCCGAGAGCGGCAAGGGCGGTTATGTATCCAGAGTCTAGCATCGCTATCCCTCAGCAAACTGTTTGCCGTTCGTCTCGTGAATCGCGGTGTTTTCAGTAGCTATTGAAACGATTGGAGTCTGCCAACTGCTGATTTGCCAGCTATCGGGCATCTCACTAATCCGGAACCATTGCGGCAGCGAAATCAACAAGTAGTCGCTCAGAGCCTGAACATATGGTTCATACATTCGCCGCAACTCCGAAAGTTTCTGTTCAGTAGCCGTGCTGTCTCGCATGCTGACATCCGCTTCCGCCAGCATCTTTCGCAACAGTGTAAAACTGGAAGTTGGCAAGCGATCAGGGGCCGGTCCTGGCGGCGAGAGAATGAAATTTTGAGTTAACTCGACGACGGCATGACGAGCCATAGCAAATGTCAGTTTTGCCTGGCGAATTGGTCCGTCATCGATGCCTGCAATTACGAGGGCAGATGTATCCAGGATGGCGGTCAGCGCTCCCAACCACGATTGATTGACATGCTGCGAGTGGAAGTAAACCAGAAAAGGATAGGAGATATGGCTCTCGAGCAATTCTGCCGACCATCTTTCCCAGTCACGTAGTAACCGGTCGAGTCCTGACATATCTCCGCCGTTCCTGCGTAACAATTCTCCGGCGCTTGGTGGCGAGCCCGCGCGGGCATCGAGTAGTGAAATACTCACCTCGCGGCGCGAAAATGTTTGGTAGATCGTGGGCAGGTAAGTAACGACGCCTCCCAGAAAAGCAAAGCCTAAACCAGCTTCGAGTACGACGAGCTCCCGTCCCTTTGGACCCAACGCAAGCACATCCCCTAGTCCAAGCGTGAAGAAGGTGGTGCCGCTCAAGTAAAGATAGGTGCTGAACGGCGCTGCGCTTCCTCCGACATTCAGCCGATCTTGAAGGCCAAATTGCATCATGGCAAAGCCTATAACCAGTCCTGTTACCCATGAAGTCAGCAGCAGTAACAGTGAGAGCGGACCAAAGTAGCTCAAATAATTTTCGCGCGGTCTGTCGAGACGGACTAATTCGGCGACCGTCGATCGCAACCACCAGGTGAACCTATAGAAAAGCCGGGCAAACCTAAGGCGACGCGTAACGCGTCGGGGTAGGATGATCACCTCGAAAGCATCCCACAACAACAAGGTCACCATTAGGAAACCAAGCGTCGCAATTGTGTACCGTAGCCCTTGCATTCTGCTTTTGTTTTGTCCCTCAGCAGCACCAGATTGCTCACGGCAATGGCGTGACACCGCGTTTCAGCTTTTTCGCTAACTCAACTTTCGCCTCAAGTTCACGTTTCATTTGTGGCTTTAGTTCGATGAACCGCTTAAGATCTGGTAACGCCTCAGTTTCTCTTCCACTCAGAATTAGCGTAACTCCCCGATACACGTACGCTGCAGCAATGCCTGAATCAAGTTCGATGGCGGCGCTGAAATCGCTGACTGCCAAGTCGAGCTTCGCTTGTTTCATGAAACCCAGACCGCGTCCGACGAGTGCCAAGCCATCGTCAGGCCGCAGTTCCATGGCGCGATTAAAGTCAGCGATGCCCGCAGTGAAATTCTGTTTTTCCAGCCAGACATAACCGCGGTGGTAGTAAGACTCAGGAAGTTTGGCGTCTATAGCGATCGCCTGGTCCAAATCGGTCATGGCACCGTCAAGATCGCCAAGCTCGTATCGGAGGGCTCCGCGGTTGTTATACGCTTCATAAAGACGCCCATCGATTGCCAAGGCATGATTGTAATCGCGCATTGCTCCATCCCGATCGCCTTGTACGTTTAAGGCAGCTCCGCGACCTACGTATGCCTGTGCAAGTCTGGGGCTGATTCTTAATGCCCGCTCGTAATCGGCGAGGGCCTGTGCAAACTGAGCCTGGTGAAATCTCGCCGCACCTCGATTCACGTAGGCGTGCGCTGTAAAAGGATCGCTGACACTGATTTCATTCGACTCAGACTGCGCATCAAAGGATTCGCCGTTGTGAGTCGTTGCGGTTGTCGTCTTGAAGCGTGCGTTGGCGGCAATTGCTTTAGTGAAATCTTCGGCGGCCGCAACCCAGTCAGCATTCTTCATTTTCTCTTGCCCAGCTCGATAGTAATGACTGGCTACCTGCGGAGTTTGCCCATGGCTTTCATGACCAGGGAAACCGATCGCAAGCAAGAGTAAGAGAATTGAATACCGCATCACGCATACTTCCTTTCTTCCACGCCGGCACACTTTGGGATTTCAGCTTTGCGCCTGCGGTTTGCATCCTAGGCTCGAAGACACAGAAGGTATGTCACGTATTGCTTAGTTAATTCGTTCTTTTGCGGAGATGTATTGCGTTCGGGCTGTGGTAAATAGAAAGAGCCGCAAGATTTGGAAGGTTTGAAGAGAAGTAAGACAGTTAGAAGCTCGCTTAGCGTCAGCGTCGGGTCGATTGTAGACACACACAAGATTGACTGTATCCGGAGCCGATCGATTCAGGACCCGCCGCTACCGCGTTATGGTACTGACTCTACAGGCGGAGGCCAGCGTTTATGGAACGCTCTTCGACGCAGCCATTGGTTTAGCAGGAATAAGATGATGATGATTGGAGGGACTGCGATTAACTTCCAATAGGAAAGGAGCACGGGTTGCGGCGCCGCCACTACTAGATCGCTTAGCATCTCAGCTCTGGTATCGCCCTGTCTGATGTGTACTCTGATTTCCCAGTGTCCCGCTGCTGGAAGGTTGATCAAACTGCAATAGAGCAGTTTGTTGCGAGCCTGACTTCGCGTCGCTTCAGCATGGATGATCGTACCTGCTTCGTGCTGAAGCTCCATGAATACTTGGGCGTCCAGTATCGGTGAGTGACCATCAGGTTGCTCAAGCAGAACGCTGAGGTCTGCAGGTCCCGGCCTAAGTGGCATTTCAGAAGAGAACAGCGTGATAGAAAACGGCGCTGAAGTTCGCTGACACATAACGACGCCGCCGTCAGCACGAGCGATCTGCGTTATGAGTGATAGCGATATCAAAACGAGCAGTAGAATTAACCACCTTTGCGCCAATGTATTATTAATCTCCTCAAAACTATCAATTCATTGAGTGCATCATCATCATCATGCCTCGCATTTGCATTGGCTGAAAGATGATCCAAACTCCTATCGAGTAAAGCGCGACAGCAAGGGCCGCCCAGGGAGCATTCAACCGCAGCGTCTGGACAAAGGTGAGCCGGAACTTCAAAGCTATCCGCCAGCTGATGTAGAGCGTAAGAAGCAATCCCAGGTCGAGCAGCAGTAGTTCGAACCACGGCAGCCAATCGAGTGAGGGCATTCTGGATGAAAGCAACCAGTTAGGAGTTCCCAGGATCGTAATTCCCACATCTATAGCGGCGCGCTGGATGACTGGTAAAGCCGTTTGCCCGCTGCTGAACAGGTGATATGAGAAATGAATCAACCACATGCTGAAACCTACCGGCACGAACGCAGGGGCAAATCTCGAGACCGTTTCTCTCCATCCTAAGCGTATTCGGCCAAGCATTTTGGAGAACCAAACACAGCAGGCGATCAGCAAAGCAGGAACGACAATAATCGAAAGCAAGTATGAGACAGCCAAGACCGGTTGAATCGATCCGATTCCAAGGCTAGCTTGTAGAGATTTTTCCCACGCTTGGACCGGTAAAACCATCCCGCCCGCATTGATGAAGGCCGCGAAAACGAGCATGAAAATTAGTATCGCGATATCAAAACGGCGGAAAAATCCAACGCCGAGTTTCTTGCTTCGCTGAATCTTGACTAGTTGACTTCCCGGCAAACCGGCCAGCAACGAGACGTTCTCATGCGGGCAGGCGTGGACACAGTCGAGACAGAAGGTGCAATCCATGTTGCTCGTTTTGCGCGGCTGGAAGAGTTGCAACTCACATCCGCGCTGCGTCTCGTTTCCACGAAGACAGTCATGCGTTTGACACGTGCCGCAAACTGCGAGGTTGCGAACACTCACTTCGACTGGGGATATCAAAGACTGAACAAACTGATATTGCCCAATAGGGCATACGTACTTGCAGAAGCTCGCACCTTTAAAAAGACCATCAACAATAATCGCAGCTGCGAAGTAACCTATCACCAGTATGGCCGTGTAACTCGGACTCTCCCACAGGCTGAATGCTTCGTAAGCCCAGAAGAAGATTAAGAGCAAGGCGATCGCGATCCATTTTGAACGTAAGCGCCTGGGCCAGGACCAGCGGGCCGGTAAGATCCGGCGTCCCAACTCACGCGCAAAGTTAAATGGGCACGCAAAACAGAAGACGTTTCCCGCTACTAGCAAGGCGAGTACAGTCAGCCCTCGCCAGTGGGTCCATGGCAGCACGCCTGCCAGATTCATCGGCGCCATTTGCGGTCCAAGGAGCCCATCAATGACGACCATGAGCGCCAGCAAAAACGTCATCAGTTGAGCGGCGCGTCGAAGGTATGGCCATCGTAAGAGCCGACCAACCAGAGGCAGCGAAAGCAAATCCAGTCTGGCAACTTTCGAACGATTTATCGGTCGAACAGCACCAATATGAGCTATAGGAACCATATCGCTCTTGATCGATCGTCTGACCGTTCGCCGCGTACTCATCAGTTCGATGGTTATTAGCCCGACCGGAATCAGAAAGAAGACAGAGCTTGCGACCCACATCATCGCTCCTGCTGCTGCTTGATCTTCGAGCGGGGTGAGACCGGTGATCCGTGGCACTGTTTCATAAGTCGGATAGACCACGCGGTCGTAGAACACGAGGAACGCTGAGAGTGCGGTGTTCTGAAAATCCGCCACGAAGAGGTACGGGAGAATCATCCAACGGGGCGTGCGCGTTACCCAGGGGTAAGGTTGAATGATGGGCCACCAGAAGAGTAGCGCCGTACTCAGAAACGAGAAATGCTCCAACCGGTGCCAGCTCGGAGATCGGAGTGCGAGTTCATACATCGCAGGCAGATGCCAGGCGACGTTGATCGAAATAAATGCTGACCAGCAGAAGGCCGGGTGCGATACGAAGCTGGCTACTTTCCGCAGAACCGTGGACGACAAAAACGGTCCGACTCCGTTGATTGCAAAATAACGAGGAAGCCCTGACAAGAGTGGCAGGTACGGCGCGCCCCAGAGGATTAGCGGCGGTGCGACCATCATCAACAGCAAATGTTGAATCATGTGAACGGTCAGCAGCCATCCAGCAAATGCGTCGAGCGGTGAGCAGAGTGCGCAGACAACAGTGGTCAGCCCGCCGAAGAAGGCTGCGAGGCGTGAGAAGCTAAAGCGATCTGGCGCACGTCGATGTAGTTGCAACCACCCGTGTGCGTAGAGAACACCGAAGATTGCGATTGGAATCAGCACCCATGGATTGAGCTCCCAGGAAGAAAAAACCGCGTTTGATATCGTTGTCTGCATCGCTAAATGTCATTTGACACTATCCACAGATAACGCCGATTACACCGAAACTGATTACCGTGCACCGAAAGGGCCGAAGTTTCATTGGGAGTTCTTAACTGCATTCCTGTTCTGATCTGTGTCATCGGCGTAATCTGTGGATGAGCTTCCTTCTTCACAGCTTCTAAAGTCTCATCGGTTGATCCTGTCAAGGATCATGAACAGATAGAGCAGCGGCAGATAGATCACCGACGCGTGAAGGAGACGTTTGGCCCCCAGCTTCGAGGCTGACTGACAGGCTTGGTACACGAAATAATAAAAGCAAACGCCGAGAATCATCGCCGAAGCGAAATAGAGTGTTCCCATTTGCCCAATAAAGGTCAGCAACAGACTCGCGATAACTAACAGCTGCGTGGAAATCAATATCAGGTGAAATGTGGTGCTTTGGTCGTTTTTACCCGCGGACGGGACCATGCGCATTCCGGCTCGGGTGTAGTCTTCCTGATAGAGCCAGCCGATTGCATAGAAATGTGGGAACTGCCAAAGGAAAAGAATGGCATATAGGGCTGCTGCTTCCAGGGTGAGACTGTTTGTCGTTGCAGACCAGCCCATCAATACCGGCGCGGCGCCTGGGAAGGCGCCGACGAATGTGCAGAGTGAAGTCTTGGTCTTTAAAGGCGTGTAAATGAACAGGTAGGAGATCAACGTCAACAGGCCCAGCAGAGCAGTCAACGCGTTAAGCAATAGAAATACATAGAGCATTCCGGCGGAGGAGACCGCGACTCCCAGGACCAGCGCTCGACCCGCTGTTAGTTCTCCAGCCGGCAGAGGACGTCTTGCTGTGCGGCGCATTCTGGCATCAAGATCGCGCTCGAAATACTGATTCAGTATCGAGGCCCCGGCCGCGAGCAGACCTATTCCCACTACGGTGTGGACCAGCACCGAAACTTGCAATGAATCTGAGGCCATCACTGACCCTACGGCCGCCGAGATCATTACCATCAACGTGATCTCCGGCTTTGCAAGAACGAGGAAGGACTTTAAGCTGCGAGTCGCGGACTTCGATTCAGTGGAGGGAAAAAGAACGTGCCGTGAGTGGTTTACGTTTGCTTCCACTGGACGAACAGCGCTTGAAGTTAAGATTTCGTTGCTTACACTCATAAGATCACGGTTGGGCCAATGCGGTTTGCACTGACGCGGCCCTTTGATTCTGCTCTACCCTCTGTTCGGGTTGTGTTGTGTCACGCGCCTGAACTTCGTTTGGCTTGTGCAGCGTCTGCATGAATGACACAAGTGCTGCCACCTCAGCAGGTGTTAAGTTCTTGCCGTATGCTGGCATGTTGCCACTACCCTGAATCACCTGCCGCACAAGTTGATCTGACGTAAGTCGGGTCGCGACACTGTCGAGCGAAGGCCCACGCAGGCCACCAGCGCCACCTATGTTGTGGCAGTTGATGCATTGCTTGTTATGGAAAACCAGCGCGCCCTGTCGTTCGAGTGGCGAACGTCCTTCCAGAAAATTCGTAGGTGTCGCCGCGCTGGTCCACGCATCCATCTTTGGTGACCACGGCGCGTAGGTGCCGAGATAATTGAACGCACCCAGCACTATAAATATAAAGAGCACGCTCAACACCGCGACCGGCCGGCGGCGCGGACTCTTCTCACCCGTGTTTGAGATGAAAGGAACTGCGAAGAGAATGGCGATGACGATGAAAGGAGCAGTCAGCATTACGACTGTCTCCATATAGTCGGGCATTAAGGACAACACACCGTAGAGCCACAGGAAAAAGAAATCGGGTTTCGGGGCTGTGTTGATCTGGGTGGGATCAGGGATGCCGCGCGGACCTTCCGGACCGAAATAGGCAGCGCAGAAAACGATGCCCAACATCACGAGACCGCTGAAAATCAAGTCCTTGCTAATCGCTTTCGGGAAGAGGGGAACGCCGGTCTTTTTGATTAACGCTTCGTATTCCTCAGCGTAGGTTTCTTTCTTAACCAGCTTGCCGGGAACCGGGTATTCGTTGATTCCTTTGCTAAGTACCAACCTGAGGTGCAGGCTGACGATCGCGAGTATGGTTCCGGGGATGACGAACACATGCAGAGTGAAGAAGCGCGAGAGCGTCTCACCTGCGATGATTGGTCCGCCGAGCATCATATGAACAATCGCCGGCCCCATTACGGGCACGCGGCCCGCCATCGCGGCGCCAATGCCTAAGCCCCAGTAGGCGTCCTGATCGAAACGCAGCACCTGTCCAGTGAACGCCATGCCGAGTGTGCAGAGCAGCAGTACGACACCAGAAATCCAAGTCAACTCGCGCGGGTATTTGAAAGCTCCGAAAAGAAAGACCTGAGTCAGATGGGCCAACATGATCGCGACCATGAAGTTTGAGCCCCAGTTGTGCATGGCGCGCAGAAACCAACCAAGCTGCTGTTGATAGTTCAGGTACTCCAGGCTGGTGTAAGCCTGACCCGCAGAAGGCACGTAGACCAAAGCGAGACAGATTCCGGTCACGATCTGGATCATGAAGCAGAGTAGGGTGCCGCTGCCGAAGACGTAAAACCAACTGCCCGAGGCGCGCGGAACCGTATGGCCCGCAGTCGCGGCAAAGATCTTGCTGATATAGACCCGATCGTCAATCCAGAGCGCTACTTTTCGCAATCTCTCAATCATTTGCATCTCCAACGAGTAAGTGTCCGATATGCTTTAGCTTGTCGGTGGTTGTTGACTCGCTTCGCTGAGCTTTAGTGTGCTTCCTGACCGACAAGCTAAGGCATATCGGACGGCTGATCCTTGCCTTAAGCCGGCTGATTCAGTGTCGGAAGCTGGCCTCCGTGTATCCATAATTGCCCGTTTTCGATCTTGTATTTGTATTCATAGAGTCCTCGCGGCGGCGGCCCGGATGCGTGTGAGCCGTCTTCGTAGAAAGCGCCCCCGTGACACGGACACATGAATAGGTGCGAGTCCTGAAACCAGCGCACGGGACACCCGAGGTGCGTGCAGTTCACCGCAAAGATTTGAAACGTTTCGCCTTCCGTCCGCCGCACCCAGCAGGGAATGTCGGCTGTCTGGCCGTCCCACGGGCGTGTGTAAGGATTGCGAAATTTCGCCATGCGCGTCTGGTTCTCAGGGAAACTGTTGAGCGAGCCAAGCGCTATCCATGATGTGAACCCGCCATCATTACGGAAGGCTGAAAGCAGGTAGCCGAGCAAGGGCACTGACACCATCGTGGCCGCGATGCCGTTGAGCAGAAATCCGAGCTTGAGCAGAAAAGTGCGTCTCGGCATCTCTTTAGTTAATGGTGCCGGAGCTCCATTCATGTTCGTATCAAACTCTTTGACTGCCATTACTTGATCCTCTCTGCTGTTGCGCTAGACGTTTGCCTCTGCGACGCGAGCCATGCGACGACTGCATCGATCTCTTGCGGCGACATCGGATGCCCCGCAACATTTGAACGCCAATCAGGTTTGCCTAAATCCGCGCGGCCAACCACGACGGTTGTGCGCAAGCCTTGATCGCTCACGAGATTGAGAAAGTTGGGATCGACGATTGAACCGGCTGCACCAGTGCCGACTCCGCCGCCCGCACCGTTTGCGCCGTGACACTGCGCACAATACGTCTGATAAGTTCGGGCACCGCTTGGAGCCTCACCAGACGTAGACGCCTTGACAATCGATCCATCTGAAGCTTTGTCTGTCACCGTCTCACTCGCGCTGTACGCAGGAATCTCTACTCCTTTGAACGCTTCCGGCTTGGACCACGAAGCTCGCATTCCAGAAATGATCAGCCCGATCTGACGATCTGTCAGCATGCCGCCAGCCTGCTCTGAAAATGGAGGCATGTTCGTGCCGGGCCTGCCTTGCGAGATCACTTGTTTGAGCGCGTCGTCTGGAACGAAAGATAGGTAGAGCGGATCATTAAGTGCGCGAGCAGCTCCCAGCTTCCCGTTGTTGCCGTGACAACCTGCGCAGTTCTGTGCGTAGAGTTCACTGAAATCAGATACGTCAGCTGGGACGCGCCATCGATCAGCTTCGGTTGGCTTACCCGGCAAGCGCGCGTTACAACCCAGGAGTAGTGAAAGAGAAATAATGGCGACAAGCACCCTTGCACAAACAATCGCTTGCGGCCGAGGTTCTTGCTCCGGAGGAGCAGAATGTTTATAGCCTCCACTCATTTGGTTTACCCACTCCGTTAGGAGTGGAATGTACGACGAAAGGCCAAAGCGCATTGCGCTCCCCCGGAGCGAGTATTTGCGATCGACGGCTATAAACATCGTGCTCCTTCGGAGCACTTTGCTGCGCAACCATGAAGCGGAAAACGTTTCTTGGTGCATAGCCCTCGCATGCCACAAATTCCCCTTCAGCCTTCGCATCATTTATTTCTCCTCTCCCGGCATCAATCCAGGCGCCTCTACTCCAGCTCGTGCTGCCAGTGGCCAGGCCTGCGAGGTCTCAACCCACTTCGAATGGGCAACTATGTACCCTGCAATTAAGCCGTAAGCGATCTGCGAGGCGATGAACCAACCCCATGCGATCCTCGAGTTAAGGGCTGGGTTGATGAGCTGCAGAGTTGAGGCGATCAAAGCTGTCCACAGAACAGGCGCTAGAAAGCTTCCCCAGAACGCTGTGAAGCGTGACGGCATCATTGGAAGGATCGCCGCAAAGAGTAAGCCGACGAATAATGAGACGATGACGTGAATTATCAGGGCGACTATGAATCCCGATACTTGAAAGGACTTCAAGACCTCTGGGCCCGCGTTGGTTAACGATGGCAGGGCAGCAGCAGCCAGAAGGTTCACTGGATACCAGATGCTTCCGTGAGCGATTAGTCCATAAAGGCATGCAATAATGGCCATGCCGACGCCTCCGACAGCTCCTGCAAACAGGCCTGCCGAGTACGGATGAACCTCTACGGGAATGAAGACGCGATGACCTTCCGCGCCGGGTTGAAGGTGGTCCACCCTTCGACTGGAGCGCGGAACCGGCGCAACCCTTAGATCGAGTTCAACCATCTCCTCTTGTGATACTGGAAACACATTGCGAAACCAACCAACAGCGCCCCGCAACAAGACAAGCAGACCGACAACGCTAACGGCCAAACTGGTCACCAAGCCGGCGAAGATAAGGGTAAGACCGAAGGCAGTGACGAAGGGCCACGGTGTTGGCGCGGGCACTTCGATGACGTCCCCTGATGTGTTCGCTTGCTTGGTTTCTGACAACATCTCTTCCTCCACACATGCAAACGCTTCAACGGCCAATGACATACACGACGGTGAACACGATTACCCAAATTGCGTCAACGAAGTGCCAGTACCACGAGACCATTTCTATCCGCTGGTGTTGCGCCGGCGTTACGAGGCCGCGCAGACTAAAGACCAGGACCAGCGTCAGCAGGCACAACCCGACGATAACGTGGCTGGCGTGCAGCCCTACCAGCGAATAGAAAGTTGTACCGAACAAGTTGGTACTGATGGTCAGGTGATGAACCGTGATGAGCCTGTGCCATTCAATCGCGGTCGCGCCCATGAAGACGACCGCGAGTAATATTGTGATGGCCCACCAGAGTTGAAAGGGCCTTCTGTTCTCTCGGCGTAGTGCGCGCTCTGCCAGCATGATCGTCAGGCTGCTTCCGAGCAAACAGATGGTTGGAATGATCGGCGTCTCCAAAACCTCGCTCGGGGTCGGACCTGTCAAGCTCTTACCTAAATAAAAGAGGTAGGCGGCGACGAAAATCGAGAAGAGGCCGGTCTCCGTAAGAATCAGGCAGACAATGGCAACCTTCCGGCTCGACGGCAGTTTCCAGTCGCTCGCTTCTAAAGTCAGGGGCAAAGATGCATCGTTGATCATCGGCTTATTCTCCTTCGCTCCTGGCTCACTCGTACTGCCAATCCGGGTCTTCCGGATGTTTCAGATCCCATAGCGGACGACGACTGCGAACGGACGGCGTCGTTGCGAAGTTATAGTCAGGCGGCGGCGAACTCGTGGTCCATTCGAGCGTCCATGCGTCCCACGGATCATTGCCCGCCAGTTTTCCTTTCTTGGCAGAACGAACAACGTTGATGGCAAACAATAGAATGGCGACCGCTTGCAAGAGCGCTCCGAGCGTAGTGACGAAGTTGAGCGTGTCCCAGCCGCGCCCGAGGTCATAAGTGAATATTCGCCGCGGCATCCCGAGCAGGCCGGAGAAGTGCATCGTGTCGAACGTTACATGAAATCCAATGACGAATAACCAGAAGTGCCAGAGCCCGAGCCGGCGATTGAGCAGCCGTCCTACGGCTTTCGGGTACCAGTAATAGAAGCCGGCGAAGATCCCGAAGAGGAATCCACCAACCAGCGTGTAGTGAAAGTGCGCGACGACGAAGTAGGAGTCCGTGAGCTGCCAGTTTAACGGGGCGACGCCCAACATCATGCCGGTAAGTCCAGCGATCAAAAACTGAAAGAGAAACGCGATGCAGAAAAGCATCGGCAAGTCGAAGCGAATCCTGCCGCCGTACATCGTGCCTAGCCAGTTGAAAATCTTGATTCCCGTCGGCACGGCCACAGTAAACGTCGAAATGGCAAAGAAGGTGTTGCCGACCGAAGTCATCCCGACTGAGAACATGTGATGCGCCCAGACGCTAGTGCTGATGAGGCCGATCATCACGGTTGCTCCGACCATGACGGGATATCCAAAGATGGGCTTTCGCGAAAAAACCGGAACGACCTCCGAGACGCAAGCGAACGCCGGAATAATCAGGATGTAGACTTCAGGGTGACCGAAGATCCAGAAGAAGTGCTGCCAGATCACGGCGGAACCGCCAGCCTGCGTGTCGAAGAAGTGCCCGCCCAGATAGCGATCAATCAGCAGCATGATCTGCGCCGCCGAAAGCGCCGGCAGCGCCAGTAGGATCATGAAGTTCACGACGATCATCAGCCAGACAAACAGCGGCATTCGCATCAACTTCATACCTGGGCAGCGCAGCGCGACGGCGGTGGCGATTACATTGATCGCCGAAACTGTGCTGCCGACACTCGTCATCAGCAGACTAAGAATCCAGTAGTCGGTGCTATTGCCGCGCGAGAAGGCGCGCCCGGTGAGTGGTGCGTACGCGAACCACCCGATGTCCGGTGCGGAGCCGTGTCCAGCCAGGCCAGGTGCGCCAAGGTAACTGAAGTAAAGGAGCAGGCCTCCAAAGACGAACATCCAGTAGCCGAAAGCGTTCAGGCGCGGAAACGCCATGTCTCGCGCGCCGATCATCAACGGCACAAGATAGTTTCCGAGACCCGCGACGATCGGCATTCCCACCAGAAAAACCATTGACGTGCCGTGCATGGTGAAGAAACGATTGAACACGTCAGGCTCGAGGATCGTGTTGACAGGGACGGCAAGCTGCAGACGCATCGCGACCGCCATCAATCCGGCGACGACCAGATAAATCAGGGCCGTGCCGATGTACATCAAGCCCAGCTTTTTGTGGTCCACAGTGACGACGAGGCCGTGTAATCGATCAACGAGTGAAATACTCGATGCTCTGCCAGTTGTTAGCGCGACTTCCTGAATTGCCATCTCGGCTTCCTCTCCTACTTGAGCGTCTGCAAGTAAGCGACGACTTGGTTCACCTCTTCATCAGTCAACTGCATATTGGGCATCAGACAGCCCAACTTGATCTTTTGCGGATCACGTATCCAGAGGCGCAAGTTGTCTGTCGTATTAGGCGCTGCACCTGAAGCCAAAACCGCGCGGCTCATCAAGTGAGTAAGGTCAGGACCAAACTTTCCTTGCGCTGACGTACCACTGATCGTATGGCAGTTGACACAGGAGTTTGCGAAGAAAACCTTGCGACCTTCTGGCGCGCTACTATCTGCTGAAGCCGACTGTTGTTGCTCTTTGGCCCATCGTTCGAACTCGTCTGGCGGATGTACAACGACGCGAAGCAACATTCGTGCGTGCTGTGTCCCGCAGTATTCGGCGCAATTGCCCAGATACGTACCGGGCTTAGTGGGTTCGATCCACATTAGATTTTCGCGGTTGGGAATAACATCGGTCTTGCCGGCGAGCTGCGGCACCCAGAAGCTATGTGCGACATCCGCTGACTGTAGTTTTAGAAACGTGGGCTGAGATCCACGACCATCGCTCGCCGGCACATGTAGTTCGTTAGCGGTAACAATTCCCAGCTCCGGATAACGTATCTCCCACCACCACTGATGCCCGACGACTGTTGCCTGAACGGCGGTTGACGGCGCCTTGCGGTTCTGTATGTCAGCGATCGTGCGCGTGGTGACCAGAATCAGCACAAACACGATCAATATCGGTAAGACTGTCCATGCAAGTTCTATCTGGTTACTGCCGTATACCTGCGGCGGCTCGCTCGCTTCGTCTCCGGCTCGGTGGCGAAAGCGCACAAGGGCGTAGACGAGCAGGCCGGCAACAACGACGAAGATAACGGCACAGATTGCCAGTACGAGGAACGAAGTCTCTTTGATCTCTTGAGCTGGTTGTGACAGAGGGCGAAAGATGCTGGTAACACCGTCAGTATTTCCCAACACGGGTTCCACATGTCCCGCGAAGACCACGCATGCAAACGCGAACGCGAAGAGCAACAGTGTTCGAAGGATTTTGTGATGACGTATGCGCATGGAGGGACATCCTAGAGAAGGTGCACGGGAAGTTCTTTCGTCTCGTACGCAAAAATTCCTGGATTTTGCTCATCTCTCGCGCAAAGCTTTTCCTTATTATGCAGAGAAGGGCATTTCTGGTTATGACTGTTAGTTTTCTTCATCACTCGTTCGCGGTCCTCCCCACTTGAAGTAACGGTAAACAATGCCAGGCCCGTGAGCATCGGGAACAATCGTTCGTTTTAACCTCACAACTGGCATCGTTTGTGCCAAGCCAGCCATCCGCGAAATTGACCGAGTCAGCAGCGAAATTGAAATGTGCGCGGCGTTGGCGCCGGAATTGACGGGCTTTGATTACGACAAGATGTGCGAGTAGCCGACAAAGCACACCGTTTGATCACTGACTGCGACCAAATGGAAAATGAAACTTGATCCCTACCGTAATCAGCGATGGATTCAATTTCACGTGTGCCTTTACGGGCGTACCGTCGTTGAGCACGCCGTGCGCGTTGACCCCTAACCAGACTTCCTTGAAATCGACGAAGAGTGTGTACTTTTTCAGTTCATACTCAACGCCGCCCTGCACAACTGATCCCCAGTTGTTGTGAACCTGAAGGTTCTTTACGCTGCCGTCGAATTCCTTGAAGATGATGGCGTACGCAGCTCCGCCGCCGACGTAAGGTCGGAATGGACCAGCTTTTGGAAATCGGTAGTAACCGGTGAAAAAAGCCGGCCCATAGCGAACTTTTCCCAGGATGCCCAGTGATGCAGCCGCGCCTTCACCCGTGATATGCGGCTTCGGCGGAATGCCTGTCGTCACGGAAGCAGAAATGTTTTTCGTGATCTCACATCCGAGATCGAACGTTAGAGTCATGTTGTTGCTTGCCTTCGCCGTGCCACCTGAGAGTAGTTGCCCGTTCGTGGCGATGCTCGCGCTTGAGTGATAAGGCACAGCCAGAACTCCGAGTCTGGAGAAGCAACGGCTCCGACTGAATGGTGTGCGGACTGATTGGGCCTCCGAAACGGGTTCGGTTTCGGGCTCATCGCGCTGAGGATTACCTGGCGCACTTTTTTTATCGCCTGAATCAGTAGCTGGTCCACCCTGAGCGTGCGCGCTTTGGGTTGTGACGACTACCACCAGGATCAATAGACAGCCTGCTTTTGTTATGAATCGCGGCAAACCCTAATGCTCCGTCCGACTTCTCTATCAGCCGGTCATTTCAATCAAACGCCTCATCTGAGCTACCGCGCGATGCGAGACCTTGTTTACTGTGGTCATGAGCAGGGCTTCGATTGCAGTCTCTTGCTCGGCACTGAGTACACCGAGGCGCTTTCGCTGTTTTCCAAACTCGGCCCGCGCTATGTCCTGAAATCTTCTGCGGATATCACCCAGCGGCGCTCCCCAATCCATAATCAGCAATGACTGCTGAGACTGCTTACCTTCCGATTGCATAGTCAGCTCGACTCCATCTGGCGTCAGAATGGTTAATCTCCGTGCCTGGCGTCGGCGACTTCGATTCGTTGTGGGTTCCAGGCCGGCACGTCCGTGTCTCCAGTGATTAGTCGCGCGCTGCGCTCGCGCGTGAAGAAGGCCCAGATCCATTCGCGCATCACCATCAGGCGGTTGCGGAAGCCAACGAGCAGGACGAGGTGAACAAACAACCACATTAGCCATGCGAGACGACCCGATAAGTGCAAGCGTCCGATCTGGGCCACCGCGCGTTTGCGCCCGATGGTGGCCATAGACCCTTTGTCGAAGTACTTGAACGGCCGGCGCGATTCGCCATGCAAGTCACGCAGGATATTGGCCGCGGCCGACCGACCCTCTTGCAGCGCCGCTGCCCCAAGACCGGGAACGGGTTTTCCGTTTGCGTCCTTGAGTGAAGATAAGTCTCCGATGACGAAAATCTCGCGACGCCCCGCGAGGCTCAGGTCTGCAGCGATGGGCACGCGGCCAGCCCTGTCGAGTTGCACACCTTGAATCTGGGCTGCGATTTTTTTGCCGAGTGGCGAGGCGGCAACGCCCGTAGCCCACAAGGTCACACTCGTAGGGATCCATTCGTCGCCGACCTTGAGTCGACCAGACTCCACTGCCGTGACCATGCTGTTGGTGCGCACCTCGACGCGTAACTCTTTCAACTGCTTTTCAGCTTTTCGGGATATATCTTCGGGGTAGACGCTCAGCACACGGGGCAAGCCTTCGAAGAGCATGACTCGCGCCTTGGTTGCGTCTATCGTTTTGAAGTCACGGGCAAGAACTCGGTTTGCAATCTCGGCGATCGCTCCCGCCAGCTCAACACCAGTAGGGCCGCCGCCGATGATTGCGAAGTTGAGTGGCCCGTGTTGACCGGTCAGATACGCTTCTCGTTCCGCGCGCTCGAATGCGAGTAGTACGCGGCGGCGGATCTCCAGGGCGTCCTCAATGGTCTTCAGACCAGGGGCGTCGTGCTCCCATTCATCGTGACCGAAGTAGGAGTGTCGTGCGCCGGCCGCGACGATCAGATAGTCGTATTGAAGTTCAGAACCATCCTTCAAAAGGACACGCCGCGCATCGGCCGCGAAATCGGTGACCTCATCTAAGATCACTTCGACGTTCGGCGCGCGCAGCAGAATATGGCGCAGTGGCGACGCAATCTCACCCGCTGATAGTACGGATGTGGCCACCTGATAAAGGAGCGGCTGAAACGTATGGTGATTTTTACGGTCCACTAGCGTGACATCCACGGGCTTGCCCGCCAGTTTCTTGGCGGCAGACAATCCACCGAAGCCGCCGCCGACGATTACAACCTTAGGTCTTTTCAGCTCACTCATGTTTCGCTCTCCAATACCCTTGAACTTCCGCGAGGCGCATAAGCGCTGAAAACATTGTGACCATTTACCTCTAAGCGTTCTTCCTGAATTTCGCCGGAACTTGCTTGATTCTGCTGTGCCCTGATCGGCGTACCTCCGCACCTCTGCGGTTTCGTCAATATTGGTGCACTTCACCGCTGAGGTCCTGCTCATACGGATATGAGCGAATATGTAACGAGGTAACTTGTATTCTTCTCTGTGCGATCTCTGCGTTCTCTGTGTCTCTGTGGTTAGAAAGACGGCCCAAAATTTCACCACCGATGCACAGAGAACGCGTTATTAGTTTCTCGGTTTCTGAGAAAGTTTTTACGCCGAAGGTGTTGGCTAGTTTCAGCTCAGGGTTGCGCTTTGGCTACCCTGGGATCAACCAAGCATCGTTGAATAATCGCAACTCTGAAGGAGTTGCGTAACGTGGATACGCAAGGTTTACTGCCAGTAGGACTACCTCAATGTTTATGATCGTTTTTGCGAGAAGCTTGGGTCTGTCAACTGAGGGTTAAACATATCTCCGCCGCGCACGTCACATCGCAACCCATTCAGGGTTGCGATTATTCAACGAGCCCTGGCTAAGTCCCAGGGTAGCCAAAGCGCAACCCTGAGCTGAAGTTAGCCAACACCTTCGGCGTAACACGGAGAAAATCCCCTAAAAACTCCGGGTCCTTGATGACTTACTAAAACGACGCGGATCAGGGCACAGCAGAATTGCGCAGGTTCTAGTGGTATTCCGAAAGAAGCCATAGCCTCTCGTCCCTACAATCCGAGGTGGATAGAGTTGAGAAGTGTGAGGATTGGGGGGTTATGTCTGCGAGATCACTTTTAGGTCTACTCTTACTGATTTTGATTCGAAGCCCGATTCACGCTCAGCAGTCTGCGGCTTCCTCTGCGGAGTCACTTACTCTCGAGCAGGCGATTGACCTCGCTTTACGCGGCAATCATGGAATGAAGATCGCCAAGCTCGAGGTTGAGAAGGCCGACGAGAATATCTCAGCTGCAAAAACTTATCGACTTCCTTCGTTGCATGTGTACACCCTGGTCTCAAAAAATCTCGCCAACAACGAACTAGACGTACCGAACCCCGCAGGCAACTTGTTTCCTGGTGTCGGGCCATTCTTCGTACTAAACGATAGCAGTCAAACGAGGGCAATATTTGCCACCTCAGTTATTGAGCCGCTGACGCAGCAATACCGGATCGGACTTAACATCAAGTTGGAGAAAGTCTCGCGGGAGTTGGCCCAGGCGAAGCTGCGGCAGCAGCAGAACGAAACGATTGATCAGGTGAAGAAGTCGTACTACTCCATTCTGCAAACGAGGAGCGCCTTAAGCAGCGTGGAAGAAGCCCTGAAGTCTTACCGTGAGTTGGACAAGGTTACAGGCGATAACGTGGTGCAGCAGGTCGCGCTAAGAGCAGATCTGCTCAACGTGCAAACACGACTCGCTAAAGTCGAGTATGAACAGCTTGAGTTGAGTAATCAGTTGGCGACCCAAAAAGAGCGACTGAACTCTCTACTTGGGAGAGCGGTAGACACTTCATTTGAAGTCGCGGGTGTTCCGGAGTTTACATCATTCGAACCCGACCTGGCGGCCGCGAGGAAGACTGCTCTCGATCGCAGGCCTGAGCTTCAACAGTCGAGATTGGCTATCGAACAAGCGAATCTCGACCGCCGGATCAAGAAGTCAGAGTACATCCCCGACGTGAGTGCGGGATTCGTTTACTTCACGCCGCGCAATTACCCTGCCGTCATTCCTAAGACCTTCGCGAATGTGGGCGTGGCAGTGAATTGGGAAATTTTCGATTGGGGTCGAAAGAAGCATCAACTTGCCGAAAAAGAGAAAGCAGTTGAGCAAGCGAAGAACGAACTAAAGGAAACGGAGGACCAGGTTCTGATCGATGTTGGCGATAAGTTGAGAAAGCTCCAGCAGAGTGGTCAGGCGCTTCGGGTAGCCAGAGCCGCGGAAAGTTCAGCAAAAGAAAACTTGCGAGTGACAACGGGTCGTTACAAATATCAAACAGTGATGTTGTCGGACGTACTTCAGTCGCAAGCATCTCTGGCGGAGGCTTCTCACGAATATCAAAGCGCCTTACTGGCTTTTTGGACGGCCAAGGCGGAGTTTGAGAAAGCCCTCGGGGAGGACAAATAGAAATGGCTGACGAGAAGGCAAATACTTCGCAACAGAACACGCCAAAGGAGACCAAGGTCGTTGCGGCAACACCTGCGGAACAAACACAACCGGCTTCGAACAATCACGACCACGATCAGTCAACAACTCCCAAAGTTGCATCAACTGACAAGAGTTCAGCAGATGATTCTCGTACCAAGCGTCTCAAGAAGTTCATACCTGTATTAGTCCTCTTACTGGCCGCCGGCATTCTGTTCGGAATCAATGGTGGTTGGAATCGCTTCGTCGGAGGCGGCAGCATACAAAAGACGGACGATGCTTATTTGAGAGCAGATATTACGCCGTTGAGCACCCGTGTTTCCGGGTCGGTTGCACAAGTTGCTGTGTCTGATTATCAGCGTGTGAAGGCCGGCGATCTATTGGTCCAGTTGAAAGACGACGACTTCAAAGCCCAGGTGGCCCAGGCTGAAGCTGGTGTTGCGGCGGCACAAGCAGCACTCGAGAACAATGCGAAACAAAAAGAATTACAGACTTCCAGAATCATGCAGGCAAAGGCGGGAGTAGAAGCTGCCAGCGCCGAGATCACCCAGAGCGGTGCAGCAATCGAAGCAGCCCAAGCCGATGTTGCCAATGCACAGGCCGGTGTTGATGCAGCGCAAGCGAAGATACCCGACGCACAGGCGGCGGTTGAGGGCGCACAGGCTGACGCGGAAAGAACAATTCTGGAACGACGACGCCAGGAAGCATTGTTGGATCTGGGCTCCGCGACGAAACAAAAAGTTGAGCAGGTGGTGGCGGATCAGGAGCGTTACGCTGCCACCCTTGACAGTCGCAAGGCAGAGCTCGCGCAAACTCGCGCAATGCTTGAAAGCAGCCGCGCAGGGGCCGGTAAGGCGCGCGCTCAAGTATCGTTGCGCCAGGCGGAACAACAACAAGCGCGTGCGCAGGCGGCGAGTAAATCGGCAGAGCTGGAGGCCCAGATCAAACAACAGGCGGTTTTGGATACTCAGGAACAGCAACTTCAGGCAGACGTCAACGCCAAACAGGAAGCGCTTAAGGTCGCGCAAACGAATCTTGATTACACACGCATTGTCGCACCAACCGATGGAATAGTAGGTGAGCGAAAAGTCAGAGTTGGACAATTAGTTTCACCGGGCACCCAGGTGATTTCGCTTGTCGAGAACACGATCTGGGTGCAGGCGAATTATGAGGAGACGCAGCTCACTCATGTCGTAAAAGGCGACAGTGCGAAGGTAACAGTCGATACCTTTCCGGGTGTTGTATTGCGAGGTCACGTAGAGGAGATAGCTCCCGCGAGCGGCTCGCAGTTCGCGTTGTTGCCTCCTGACAACGCAACCGGGAACTACACAAAGATTGTTCAGCGCATTCCGGTGAAGATAGTGCTCGATCCGAATCCGCAACTAGCCGACCGACTTCGACCAGGCATGTCAGTGATCGCGGAAATAAATACGACAGCTAAGGGGAAAGTGTGAATGGTTAGAACTTGTTGTTCGTACTTGGTACTTAGTACTTAGTACTTAGCTCTTGTGCTTGGTAACTAGTGACTTGAACTTAAGGGATATAACAGTCAGATACGGATCAATCATTAGGAGTACAAAGCACAAAGTACAAAGCACAAAAGCAAACATGAGCGTCGTAGATCAAAGATTAACTTTACTTAACTCGCTGGATATTCGGCGACTGAGTCTGGCTCGCATTATCGGGTTCCTGAGGAACAATCCGTATGTTGGAACTCTTGGAGTGTATCTTGGCGCCGGCATTGTTACCTTGAATGGCCGTCTGATCAGTGTTGGTCTTCCAGATCTTCGGGGCGCAATGGGGTTTGGGTTTGATGAAGCGAGCTGGATCCCAACCTCCTACAACATGGCCCTAATGTTTATGGGTCCATTCTCCGTGTTTCTTGGTGGTCTACTTGGTCCAAGGCGTGTGCTGCTTTGGTCAGCCTCCATTTTTATTCTCTGCTCGTTACTGTTGCCGCTGTCGCCAAACTTGCAGACGATGCTTTGCTTACAGGTGATCAGTGGTCTTGCGTCAGGCACGTTCTATCCGTTGACGTTGACCTATGCGCTCCGTGCTTTGCCGATGCGCTTCGTAATCTATGCGATCGGGATCTATTCGATGGACATTGTTGGTGCAACCAGCATCGGAACATCACTCGAAGCCTGGTATATCGATCACTTGTCATGGCACTGGATCTTCTGGCAAAGCGTATTGCTAACTCCTGTGATGATGCTTTGCATTTACCTGGCCATCCCAAATCCACCGCCGCGTTCGGGACCTAAGCCCATGTTGAGCTGGAGAGGCTTTCTCTATGGCAGCCTGGCTTTAAGTCTGATCTATGGCGCGCTCGATCAAGGCGAGCGTTTAGATTGGCTGAATTCAGGAGTGATCGTTGCGTTGCTAGTGACAGCAGCTTTCCTGCTAGTCGTGACTGTCGTTCGCAGGTGGTTTTCACCGAATCCAATGGTGAATCCGATTTTTCTGGTTAACCGAAATACCGCCCTTATTTGTGCCTGTCTCTTCTCATTTCGCTTTGTGCTGCTGGCCATAGCTCTTCTGCTCCCTGGGGTTCTCGCTGTGACGCAGAACTATAGGCCGCTCCAGACGGGACAGGTGCTGCTTTGGTTGATTCCAACTCTCATTCTCAGCGGAGTCATAGCAGCGCGTTTGATGCGCCGGATCGATAACAGAATTGTGTTTGCCTCAGGCTTTACGGTGGTGGCGATAGCCAGCTTGCTCAACGCTGAGTTAACTAGTGCGTGGGCAGGTAACAATTTCCTGATCTCGCAAATCGTAATCGGATTCGGGCTTGCTTTGTCTTTTACAGCTCTCGTTGGATCGTTCGTGCAAAACGCCTTTGACTCGGGAGCGCTTTCCAATCCGATTAACACACTTACCTACTCTTCGTTTATCCATTGCATTCGTTTGTTCGGTGGTGAAGCCGGCACGGCGATCATGCAGAGGTTGATATCAGTGCGCGAGCAATTCCACTCGAATATGATTGGTCTACACGTCGATGCTGGAAATTGGTTGACATCCGAACGGCTGCGTACGCTCGCCATGGCGCTGTTTCCAGGTTCAGACGGGACCGAAGAGGCGCAAGCGAGGGCCGCTTTGACTCTGGGCGGACAAGTAAAGATACAAGCCTACACCCTCGCTTATAGCGATGCCTATCTTGCGATTGCGCTAGTTGCAGCATTCGCGTGCATCCTGATTGCGTTCATGAAACCGATGAAGATCTATTTCAATGAAACGTCGATGCCGTCAACAAAATGAGGTAGCGGGTGAAGGAATGCCACTTCAGAACTCAACAGGCGAGCTCGATTTTGTTGGGGCGGTAACGGACGTCACCCCAGCCAACGAGACGGAAAATAGGTACAGCAGCGACATCGATATCCACGACAGGAAGCAGGCGGAAGAAGCACGTAGGCAGCAGGAAATCGAGGTCCGACAGATCTTGGACCTTACGCCCCAACTTGTTTCGGTATACGGCGCCGGCGGCGAACGTATTTACTCCAATCGAATGGCGCTCGATTATTACGGCATTGGCCTTGAAGAGTGGCGGCAGCGGAGCCCTAGCACTTGCGTTCACCCTGATGACCGGGAGCGGGCCAAGGCCTGTTGGGATCGTGCTTTGGCAAGTGGCTCTGCTTACGAGGTGGAGTTGCGGCTGCGCAAACATGACGAAAGCTATCGTTGGTTTCTGGCTCGCTATAATCCGGTGCGCGACGACAAGGGACAGGTCATGCGCTGGTATGTTGCGGGTACCGATATCGAAGACCGGATGCGGGCTGAGGAGAAACTGCAACAAGAAAACGCCGCTCTGAAGAGAGCCGAAGAAAAGATCCGGGAACAAGAAGCAGAGCTTCGGCAGATGCTGGATCTCACTCCGCAGCACGTTCACGTGCTAACTGCCGATGCCCGTCTCGTCTATACGAACGAGATTGCGCTCAAGTACCACGGCGCGGGACTACATGACTGGCAGTTTCGGCCATTGCTCGATTGGCGCATCGACGAGTTGCCAATAACGCTCTTCCACCGAGACGATCGAGAGCGCGTGATGTGCGAGCTCAAGAGCACGTTATCAAGCGGTTGTCCGCACGAGACTGAAGCTCGTTTGCTGAGAAGCGACGGCAAGTATCTTTGGTTCCTTTTCCGCTACAACCCTCTGCGAGATGAACAAGGACGCGTTGTGCGATGGTTTCTGGCGGGCACCAACATCGAGGACCACAAGCAGGCTGAGGAGAAACTCCAGCAAGAAAACGCCGCTCTCCGCGAGGAAATCAACCACACCTCGATGTTTGAAGAGATTGTCGGGACCTCCCCCGCTTTGACCAGTGTACTCTCACGCATCTCCAAAGTTGCACCGAGCGATTCCACGGTTCTCATTTCTGGGGAAACGGGAACAGGTAAAGAGCTTGTCGCGCGCGCAATACACCGAAGATCGCATCGAAGCTCGCGCCCATTCGTGGGCGTGAACTGCGCAGCCATCCCACGAGACTTAGTTGCTTCCGAATTGTTCGGTCATGAGAAAGGGGCATTTACGGGAGCCACGCAGCGGCGAGTCGGTCGCTTTGAACTGGCTGGTGGAGGCACGATTTTTCTCGATGAGGTAGGCGAACTTCCGGCCGAAACTCAGATTGCGCTTTTGCGCGTTTTGCAGGAGCAGGAATTTGAGCGTGTTGGTGGAATTGAATCCATCCGAACTAATGTCCGAGTGATCGCTGCTACTAATCGCGATTTGGAGGCTGTCATGGCTGCGGGGACTTTCCGGAGCGATCTGTTTTACCGGCTCAACGTTTTCCCGATTGAGATGCCCGCGTTACGGGACAGAAGGGAAGACATCCCGATGCTGGTTAAATACTTCATCGATCGCTATGCCAGGGAGTTGGGGAAGAACATCCGGACAGTAAGCAAAGAAACACTGGACTTGTTTCTGTCTTACACGTGGCCTGGTAATATTCGCGAACTACGAAACGTGATCGAGCGCTCAACCATCGTTTGTGAGACTGAGGCCTTCTCAGTCGACGAGAGTTGGCTCTCGCGGCAGTCCTCGTCACCCGTGCCAACGAGTCAGCTTGAACTTCGGCAAAGGCTTGCCGCCCAGGAAAGAGAAACGATTGAGGCGGCCTTAAGCGAGTGTCGCGGGCGAGTTTTTGGTCCTTCAGGTGCAGCTGCCAAGCTCGGTATTGCACGATCTACTTTAGAGTCGAAGATCAGAACGCTCAAGATCGATAAGAATCGTTTTAAGGTCTCCAATCCCTCATAAGAAAATCTCCCCTCAACATCAGGTGCCGGCCTGAGTGCGATGTTTATAGATCACTAAAGAACAAGGCTATGCACTCCTGACGGAGTGCGGGAGCCTTCTATTCGTCGTCGGGGCTATAAACATGGCACTCCTGACGGAGTGCGGAGCATCGGCTACCCACGCTTGGGCGCTTAAAACTTGTCAGGAAGATCTTAAGAACTTGCTACACAGAGAACGCAGAGGTTGCACAGAGAAATCCAAACTAAGACACTACCAATCAGCAGTCGCCATCTTAAACATGCCGCTGGTTGTGTTCCGGCGCGGCCAAAGAAATTGCGAGCGCGAGTAGCGCAAGAGTTGTGGGCAGCATCAAGGACCATAGACCGGCGACCGCAAAGCACGCCGCCCCGAGCGCCGCACCGCAAGAGAATCCGATGATCGCCGGAAACGTGTGCCGCGCTCGGCGACCAGCCTCAGCCACCTTATCCGGTTCGTCTCTGAGTAATACTTCGCCCACATCCATCACGAATCGTGTGATGTTGGTCGTCATAACCGTCGTGGAGGGCGAGTCCTTTAACGACATCACCACCATGGCGTTCTGCACCGCCATAGCCGACACCCCCAGCATGCCTGCAAGTATCGTGATCGCCTTGTCCGGACTGATGCTTGGACCAGCAGCTACGCTGAACGCAAGAAAACCGGTGAGCAGCAGTAACTGAAGCAGCAGCAGAGGTCGCAACGAGGCAAGGCCCGCCTTTTCCAAGCCAGCTACCAGCAGCCTTGTCAGGCCGAGCACCGCGACAAAGACCGGAACCGATAACAGATGCACTGTCTTAACCCCGGTTCCGTTGACCATGTGGGCGGCTAAAAGGATTAGGTTACCGGTAATGTGCGCCGTGAACAGCCCACCAAGTCCGAGGAAACTGATGATATCACTGCTTCCTGCAATCATGCTGAGCACGCTCGGAAGCATCTTCATTCCCCGCGAGCTATCGACTAAAGGCGTCGACACCCGGACCCCTTGGCCTTCGGCCCGCAGCCTCACAATGTCCAATTGAGATTGAATCGACATCGTGTCAAAACGAACGAGTTACACACTCAAATCCTTAAAAATCCAGCTTGATTACTGACGCGGTGAAATCCGCGATGTCAAACTATTACTGAGCGTAATCGCGTCCCGGGGCAATGGTCTTTCATCAGGTTGTTACCGATGTCCAAAACTTGCGGAAGTTACGAGGAGTGTTTGAACAAAGGACTATGAATGCGTCAAAAATCCGATTGGCGTGACATAATCTCGCAAGAATTTCTTGCCGCCGCACAGCTACTATGCATTCATGTCAGTAGTAGATAGGGTCGTTCTAAAAATATCTAGAGTGATCGAAGCAATATTTGACGGAATTGAGTACCGGAAGGCGAGAGTCGCACGCGATAGAGCCGCAAAAGAGACTATTGTTTTCTCTCCGTCTGGAATTTCCCAACATGGACCACAGGTAGATGTCGCTAATTCGGCAAGTGTTGATGTTCCGCACGAGATTTTTGATTAACGTTCACAACCGGGAAGTCATAAATCGCTACAGATGTGGTTTGCTTCGTATCGCAGCTAACGCCGAAGGCGTCCGCTAATATCGATTTAGCGAACGCATTCGTTGGTTTCTCAGCGCGTTGTTTCAGTTAGTCTTTCGCACTGCTGGCTTTGAAGACTTCGCTTGCTCCACCGAAGCCGCGATTGAATGGCTCTCCGCAATCGATCCAGTCTCTTCAAGTCGTCGCTGCTTCTTTGATTTCAGCACTTGATTTCCACCGGCATCGCCTTTCAGAAACACTCGCGATAAAAAGTAAGTGTCACCGACTTTGTCGAACACCAATTCCGTCGCTGATGCAGTCCCTGGGACGCTAACAGGCTCGGTGTCGAAAAGAACCGCTGTCTTTCCATTCGCGCTGCGTATCTCCAGCTCGTTCAATTCAGACGCATCTGGGTCTGCAAGCGTGATCACGTACGATCCTTCAGGCAGCGTGGTGTTGTTCACTACGAATGAGTGTGGAATGTTTGCTCTGATTGTTGCATCGCTTCTAATCTGCGCGTGCGCCGTTAGCGTTGCTCCCAGACTAACAAGACAAAGCGACAAGAATAACTTCGTTACTGTTTTCATCGTCTCTCTCCAGTCGTTTTAAGCGCACGCTCTGAAGCTTGCGTCCGCGATGCTCCGATGGAGTTGGTTATCAACCCCACGGAGTTGTTAAGCCCAACTGCTTCAGCCACCTTTCCAATTTACACAATGGGATCTTACGAATGGAGTTCGAACCACTTCTTTCCGATTTTTGCTGGATTGGTCTATTTCTTGAGGTAAGTTTGAATGCTCTGACGTCAGCTCACCCAACCGCCAAATCTCCACCCGCCTGATTTGAGAGTCGTTTTGCTCGCCTTGCACAAAAGTCAGACACCACCGGCTTCAGCCGCGTGGAGTCTCAACTTCTTCGCTAGGAACCTGGTGCCTTTTTGTTCGGCGCTTTTGCGCGGAGTAACTCTAGTGTCCGCCAGATTCTTGATGAAGCCGTTTCTAGCGAAGAAGTTGAGACTCCACGCGGCTGAAGCCGGTGGTGTCTTGTCAGTTTTGACAATCCTGTATAGCGAAGAAGTTGAAACTCCACACGGCTAAAAGCCGGTGGTGTCTGACTTTTTGTGCAGGCCGTTCAACGCGTAACTAGCAAGTTGTGCCGGTTTGCGAGGTCCATTCGGCTCTTCCGGCTACGTCCGCTTGCCAACAACATTTAGTTGAACCACCACGTCTGCGCTGAGGTGGTTGACGTCTATAACGACCTAATGGTTGGGGACTGAGTAAAACAGCACGAGCTCACTCGTTACGAAGCAACTCGAATCAAGATTCCGATACGTTAGCGCAGATCAGAAAAGAACTGTTCCCGCATAGCGAGTTAGAGTCCGTCACGAAGGGAGTAGTTTTTGAATGACAACCAAACGTAGTGAGATACAAAAGCCGACAAAAGTCTCAGGCACAGACCTGCTGAACCTGCCGATCTTAAACAAAGGAACAGCCTTCACCGAAGCGGAACGGAAGCAACTTGGATTGGAAGGGCTGCTGCCGCCGCACGTCGAGACGCTAGATGAGCAAGTCGTGCGTGCGTATGAGGCTTACAAGCGAAAAGGTGATGACCTGGAGCGCCATATTTATTTGCGCGCGCTACAGGATACAAACGAAGTCCTTTTCTACCGACTGTTACTGGACCACATTGAAGAGATGACTCCGATGGTCTACACACCGGTGGTTGGACTTGGAATTCAGCAGTTCAGTCACATCTACCGGCGAGCGCGTGGCTTATTCATCTCTTACCCTCTTCGTGATTCTATTCCTACGCTGTTGCGTAATCGTCCCAATCGAGACATCGACGTGATCGTCGTCACGGATGGCGAGCGCATCCTGGGCATCGGTGATCAGGGAGCGGGCGGCCTCGGTATCTCGATTGGCAAACTTTCCTTGTACTCACTCATAGGTGGGATCCTTCCAGAACGGACGTTACCCATCGTTTTGGATGTGGGGACCAACAATCAGGAAAGACTGAATGACCCGGAATATCTGGGCTGGCGACACGAACGTGTGACCGGTCAAGCCTATTACGACTTCATCGATCAATTTGTTACGGCAGTCAAGGCGGAGTTTCCGAACACGCTTCTGCAATGGGAGGACTTTGCGACCCCACACGCGCGGCCCATTCTTGAGCGTTATCGCGATCAATTGCTTACCTTCAACGATGACATTCAGAGCACGGCGGCAGTTGCCCTCGGTGCAATTCTGGGCGGAGTTAAAGTCGCGGGAAAGAGTTTGAAGGATCAGCAGATCGTCATGCTAGGCGCGGGGTCAGCAAGCATTGGTGTTGCAGACTACTTGCGGGCGGCAATGCGTGAGGATGGATTATCCGAAGAAGAAGCACGCAGCCGCTTCTTTGTCGTTGACCTAAACGGTCTGCTTCACAGTGGGCGGACGGATCTCACTCCTGAACAACAGGTATATGCGCAGCCTGCCGAGCGCGTGGCTGAATGGCCGCGAACGGTCAAGGGCCAAATCGGACTGCCCGACGTGATCGGGAAGATTGACGCCACGGTTCTCCTCGGCTTTTCGTCTACTAAAGGGGCTTTCACAGAATCGATTGTCCGAGAAATGGCGCGCAAGACTCCACGTCCGATGATTTTTCCTCTTTCCAATCCGACTTCCAGGTCGGAAGCAACTGCTGAGGATTTGATCAATTGGACCAATGGACGCGCGCTGGTGGCGACAGGTTCGCCTTTTGCGCCAGTTAGCTTTGACGGGAGAAAGATTCGCATAGCGCAGTGCAACAATATTTACATTTTCCCGGCCATGGGCCTCGGTATAGTGGCCTCGGGAGCTCGACGCGTGACTGACGGGATGATCCTTACTGCGGGCCGCACTCTGGCCGCGAACTCCCCAGCACTCAAAGATCCTTCGGCCTCTCTACTGCCCGCAGTAGGCGATCTGCGAACGGTGGCCATTCAGATCGCGACCGCGGTTGGTCTCGAAGCGCAAAGGGCCGGTGTGGCTCCCGCTACAACTGAAGAAGAGCTTCGCCGTCGAGTGCTCTCAACGCAGTGGACTCCAGCTTATACGCAGCTATCGAAAGAGTAGAGAAGAGTAGACAAGGGGGGTTCGATGCAGCGTATAAGGCCAGTTCAACTTGCAGTTTTCTTCGTGCTTGTTACGAGTGTCTCCGTTTGGGCGCAGACCGAAGCGAACCAAGAGACAAAGCAACAGACGACGCAAGAGACGAAAGCTCGGTGTCCCATCCCCCACCCGAGTTTTCCCTCAATGACTTATGATGAGGACAATCGTTATCTCCGAAACCCGGAATGCCGAACCGAATTCCTTGACCGGCTGAAGTACATCCCTCTTGGTGAAAACGAGAATTACTACCTCTCCTTCGGCGTCTCTGTTCGTGAGCGAGGCGAGTACTTCAGCAATCCGAACTGGGCAAGTAACCCTCCCGGCAGCGCCTACCTCTTACAGCGCATATATGCGCATGCTGATCTCCACCTCGGTGACAGGTTCCGTTTCTTCACCGAATTCGGGAGCAGTATTGAGTCAGGCAGAAAAGGTGGTCCTCGTCCGAGCATCGACAAAGACAAGCTCGATCTTCATCAGGCGTTCGTTGACGTCGTCGTTTGGCGATCGGGCAAAAACAGTGTGAGGTTACGAACGGGCCGCCAGGAAATGGCATTTGGCGATCAATCGTTTGTCTCTACTCGTGATGGTCGCAATGTTCGAAGGAGCTTCGATGGCGTCCGTGCCACGGGCAAATTCGGTGAGTGGACCACCGACGCGTTTGCAGTCAGACAGAGCACATCCAAGCCCGGGTTCTTTGACGATTCGCCAGATCACACGACAAGTTTCTGGGGCCTTTATGCGAGCAGGCCATTTCGTACGCTGCCGGGCGGGCATGTCGATCTTTATTACATGGGCCTTGATACAAAGAATGTGACTTACGTCAACGGAACAGGTCGCGAGCAACGCGAGACTGCAGGAGCACGGCTGTGGGGGAGCACTGAACATTGGGACTATAACCAGGAGTATACGTTTCAATGGGGTAACTTTGGGTCTGGTGACATTCGGGCATGGGGTGTCGCGGCGGAAACCGGTTACCGACTTGACCAGACTTTGTTCAAACCTCGGTTCTCAATCAAGACCGACGCCTACAGCGGTGATCACGATCGCTCAGATTCAACTCTCAACACTTTTAATGCTTTATACGAACGTGGTCCTTACTTCAGCTATGCGGAACTCTTCGGCAAGCGAAACCTCATGGCGCTGCAGCCTTCTGTCCAATTGAATCTTCCTCTAAGGATCACGTTGACACCCAATGCCGCCTTCTACTGGCGAGAGAGTACGGAAGATGGTCTATACAGCCCTGCCGCCGGAGCCATAGTCGTGGCAGGACGACAAAGCAGCGCTCGCTTTATCGGCAGCCATGTGGCCGCGCAATTGAAGTGGAGTTTGGATCGGCACACAACGGTCTTCGCGGAATATATGCACTTCTTCCCCGGTAGTTTCCTGAAACAGTCAACGCCCGGACGGAATATTAACTACGCGACCTGGTGGCTCGAGTACAGGTTTTAGGAGTATTGCAATGGACACACAACTACCGAACACTACAAGCCGTGCTGTCACGCGGGCTCCCGAATCCACCGCCGCGACTGCAGCACCAACGCGAGCATCCGCCTGGTCATGGAAGGCAATAGCGCCTGTCGCTGTTGCGATTGTTCTTGCGCTGCTGCCGGCGCCTTCGGGATTGCCTCAGCATGCCTGGTATTACTTTTCCATTTTTGCCGGTGTCATTGTCGGCCTGGTCCTGGAACCCTTGCCGGGTGCGGCCGTTGCGTTGATCGGTCTCACCCTGGTCAACGTGCTGGCGCGGTTTGTGCTGTTCAGTCCTGAGCAATTGTCGCAGCCCGGCTTCCGTTGGCCGAATGCTGCGCTCACTTGGGCGCTGTCAGGATATAGCAACGCCACCGTGTGGCTCATCGTCGGCGCCTTCATTCTCGCACTCGGCTACGAGCGGACCGGATTTGGCGAACGCATCGCTCTGGTACTGGTGAAGCGCCTCGGTAGAAATACTCTCTTGTTGGGTTACGGCGTGACCCTTGCAGATACGATCTTGTCGCCGTTTATCCCATCTCCGACTGCGCGCAGCGGCGGAATCATTTACCCCATCGTCAGTGAACTTGCGCTTGAGTATGGCTCCAAGCCGAACGATGTCTCCTCGCGTCGGGTTGGGTCTTACCTTATGTGGGTAGCGATCGCGACTACATGCGTAACGAGTTCGCTGTTTCTCACTGCGGCTTCTTTCAACCTGCTCGCCGTCGGGTTCGTCCAAAAACTTACCCAGATCGAGTTCCACTGGATCGACTGGTTTAAGACTGCAGCGGTGGCAATTATTCCACTCCTGGTTCTAATCCCTTTGCTGACCTATTGGCTCTACCCCCCTGAGGTCAAACACTCCCCTGAGGTCTCAAAGTGGGCTACGGCGCAACTCGAAAAGAAGGGGCGGCTTACGAGAGGCGAGTTGATCCTGGCGGCGATTGTGTTGCTCTCCCTTGTTCTCTGGGTTGGAGGAGCTGCTTACGTTAGTGCCCCAACCGTCGCGGGTATCGCAATCTCTCTATTATTGATTACCCGAGTTCTGAGCTGGGGCGATATTGCAGCGCACAAGCAAGCGTGGACTACATTCGCCTGGCTAGGTGCGCTGATCGCCCTCTGTGATGGGCTGAATCGTGTCGGCTTTATCAAGTGGTTTGCTGGTGGCATCGCGCCGCACATGACGGGCTTCTCGCCAATCTTCGCGATGGTCCTGTTACTCGCGATCTTCTTTTTCGCTCATTACTTATTCGCCAGCGTTGATGCCTACACAACTGCCTTGCTGCCCGTGATTCTGGTAACCGGTGCTGCGATCCCCGGTCTCCCGCTCAAAGAATTCGCGATGCTTCTATGTATGGAATTGGGAATCATGGGGATCATTACGCCGTTCGCAGATGCGGCCAGTCCGATTTATGCAAATAGCGGGTACCTGCCTGCCAAGGATTACTGGCGTCTCGGCACGATTTTCGGCGCCATTTACCTGGTTGTGTTTCTCGTCCTCGGCGTGCCCTGGGCGTCGCTCATATGGAAGTAAGCAAAATGTCCGACAAACTTCAGTTTGTCGCGCAATCCGACAAGCTAAAGCACGTCGGACATCATAAGGGAGTTCAAAGGTCATGAGTTTAACGATCGCAAATGAGTTTCGTATTGAAAAGGATGCTCTCGGTGAGGTTCAGGTGCCGGAGGATCGTTTGTGGGGGGCACAGACGCAGCGCTCGCTTGAGCATTTCAGCATAGGCAAGGATTTGATCCCAACTGAGATGATCACCGCTTATGCGATTCTAAAAAGAGCCGCTGCCACAGCAAACCATGACGGTAAGCGTCTCGGCGATCAGCAGTACAAGTTGATCGTACAGACTTGCGACGAAATTCTTTCGGGTGCGCATCACGACATGTTTCCGTTGCATGTGTGGATGACCGGCAGCGGTACTCAGTTCAACATGAATGTGAACGAAGTGATCTCCAACCGCTGCTGCGAGCTCGCCAGCACACCACTCGGCAGCAAGACTCCGGTTCATCCCAACGACCATGTCAACATGTCGCAGTCGTCAAATGACAATTTCCCCTCGGCCATGTACATCGCGTCAGCGATGAACGTGCAGCAACGGCTGATACCGGCAGTAAAGTCGCTGCACGACGCGATGGCTGCCAAGGCTAGCGAATGGGACAACATCATCAAAATCGGCCGCACACATATGCAAGATGCGACACCGCTTACACTCGGCCAGGAATGGTCGGGCTATGTGGGTATGTTGGCGGACGATCTCGAGCGCCTCGAGGATGCACTCAAAGGAGTTTATAACCTCGCACTCGGCGGAACAGCGGTCGGCACTGGCATCAATGCTGCGCCAGGGTTCGCGGAAGCGGCCGTGTCCGAGATTGCCAGCTTTACAGGTTTGCCGTTCATCAGTGCACCAAATAAATTCACCGTTCAGGGCGCGCACGACGCCCTCGTGCAACTCTCCGGCACATTGCGCACGCTTGCGGTGTCGCTTTACAAGATTGCAAACGACATCCGGCTCATGGCCTGCGGTCCGCGCGCTGGCTTCGCTGAGCTGATCATCCCGGAGAACGAGCCGGGCTCGTCGATCATGCCAGGCAAAGTGAATCCGACTCAGTGTGAAGCACTCACAATGATCGCAGTGCAGGCAATGGCGAACGATGTGGCCGTCGGATTCGGCGGCGCCAGCGGATACTTGGAGATGAACGTCTACAAGACATTAATGATCTTCAATGTCATGCATTCCATCACCATTATCGCTGATGGGTGCACGAACTTCCGCAAGTTTTTGGTTGAAGGCACCAGGCCAAATGAGAAGAAGATCAATGAGTACGTGCAGCGTTCACTGATGCTGGTGACTGCGCTTGCGCCTGTGATCGGCTATGACAAGGCATCAAAGATCGCCCACCATGCGATGGAAAACGATCTGACACTCAAGGCTGCGGCATTGCAATTGGGATTCGTTACTGAGGTTGAATTTGATCGCTTCGTCGATCCAAAAAAGATGGTCCGTCCCTATGTTGCGAAGTAAATGTCCGACATCGAACTGTGTCCGACATGCTTCAGCTTGTCGGGACGTTCGCTTTGGCGAGACGACAAGGTAACGCGTATCGGACGATGGCTGGCAAGCTTCGTTTGTCGGAGGTCGCTTTGGCGTCACGACAAGCTAAAGAGCCTCTTGCAAAAGTCATTTCTTCACTCCGGAGGAGTGCGATGTTTATAGCAATGAGTGCAATCCGCACGCGCTCCGTAGGAGTGCCATGTGGAGT
>Ga0209216_1000027_pt1:0-87500 | contig 93072 bp, 94 predicted proteins | sample TexAe_OM2H0_O2_FD_187940 | JGI IMG/M metagenome (GOLD analysis project Ga0209216, IMG submission 187940) | Forest soil microbial communities from Davy Crockett National Forest, Groveton, Texas, USA - Texas A ecozone_OM2H0_O2 (SPAdes) (version 2) | ecosystem: Environmental > Terrestrial >... | reverse complement strand
AAAACGTCCTCTGGCATTACGTTACGAGCTTCAATCCAGCCTTCAGTTGAATCTTCGTCATGCGCTCGCACGCGCAGCCAACGCTCTTTTCGTGTGTTGTCGTTTGGATCAACGACATCCGTGGTATCGAGGATCTCAACTTGATCTCCACGATTTACTTGCAACAAGTCAGCCGCTACAACCGCGGTTGAACTTCTGATTTGTGCGCGGCGCGCCACAACGAAGCCACTACTACTGCGCTGGGCGAGAGTACTGCAACCAACGAGAAGTGCGGAGAGAATAACGAGGACAATAGTGTGGGGAATGCGCATGCGAAATAGATTGATTCTCATACTTTTAATCACGATAGCCGAGGGAACGTAACAACTTCTTCTGGTTCCCTGTCAAATCCTTCATTACCGTTAGCCGCGAGGTCTTTCCAGTGGCGTCTAAGCTTAGACCGTATGGAGATAACAACTGTTCCAACTGTAGCGGTGTCGTTGATTCAACGTATTCCCTCGTCAGCGCGCTGGCCCGGGTCGAAGTATTCAACAACTTGATTATAACTTCATTTGCGTCTGCACCCTCAGTGCCCCGCAGAGCAAACAGCTGTCGATACCGGGCCGCAAGAGTTGTGGACCCTCCTGACTCGCTTCTCACCGACAGATCGTAAAGGAATGCCACCAGCATGCCCTTGTCGTAAACAGTGGGGAATGTGTTTGTCCATCGACGTTCTGAGGCTTCCATTAGCGACCAGCTGTCCTGATAAGAAAGATAGGAATCGTACACGCGTGCAAGGGTGTCGAGGTACTCACGGAAGTTGATCAACTTGAGTTTCAGCGCTGTGCATAAGGCCTGATATAGAGTAAAGCCCTCGAAGAACCAGTCGTACGAACCTTTGAGCGACAACGAATTAGGCACCCAGAAATGAAGCATCTCGTGAGTAAAGATGACACCGAGTTGACCCAACCAATTCTTAACGTTCGCTGTGGGGTTCAAAACAAGAACTATGCTTCCGTCTCTTGTTTCAGCTCTCCAGTTGGATGCTGTCGGGTACGGTGCGGGCGCAATCATCACTAGCGCCTTGCTCAACCTGAATCCGGTGATTTCCAGGTACTCTTTAAAGACTTTAGCAGCGACGTCCATCACCTTCTCATTAGCAAAGCTCCACTGCCCCGCGCTCACGATGCCGAGTTCCATACCCGCGATGGTCTTTCTTTCACCCTTCAGTCCTTTACCAACAAAGAAGATAGCGTTTTCCGGCTCGCTCAAACTGAAGCGATTGTTTCCTAAAGACCTATTAGTTGAGTAAGCCTCCCAATCCGCCGGCATTGACAGTTCCAAGTCAGTCAAGACGCCTTCGGAAGACTGCGGCAATAAATCTGCCAGCATCAAGTAGCCATAGCTATCGGTAAGCCAGGTTGAGTGAGTTAGATCCTGACCTCGTAAATCTGGCAACTGTACGCGGTAACTGAACTCTGCAACCCCCTTATCCGAACGGTACTCGCCCGTCGCAATCTTCTTAATAGAGATGTCCGGTGTGGTTGCTTGCAGCTGTTTGACTCGTTCAGCGAGGCCGAGCACACCGGCGTAAGCATTTGTGAATGACCAACTCTTTGTAGCTACTGATTGTTGAACATGGACTTGTATTTCCGACGATGTCGAAAACGTCAGACTCACTTTTACTCGTTGTGTTTGTGATCGGGCGGTGGAGATAGACGTGCTGAAGAGAAGGATCAGTATGGCTGACGATACAGGATTTCGTATATGCCTCAGGCGGCAATGCAATTTGGACATCAAGCTTGGCAAGTTGATCGCCGATATCGAATTGCCTTTTGCGAATGGTAATCAGTACAATTCCACGGCGTCCGTCTTCAACGGACTCTAACATAGCATTTCAGACAGTGACCAGCATGCTTACTCGCAAACGCAAAACCGACAGCACCATTTCTCGAGCTATCGGACTGTTGCTGGTTGTCTTCATCCTATACGGCACAACTGTTGAAGCCGCACACCGCCACGGGCGCGTTTTATCCGGGGGAACCAAGTCGTCTGCCGTGGTCAAGCCCGGCAACGAAGACGGTTCCTTCGGTGGCAAAACTGGATGTAGCGATTGTCTAATTTGCCAACTTCACCAGAACTTCTCTGCCACGCTAGTATCGGTTCGTCCTGACTCAACATCGACCGATGCTCATTCAGTTACGGAACGGTTTGATCCCGTTTCGATTGGGTCAGGGGTCAACACTCCCAGATCCGGCCGAGCACCTCCAAAAGCCTAACAGAAAACCGCCCACTTTCGTGTGGTGGTCCAACCACTCCGCGAAAGCTATTTGCGGGAACGCGACGCTTCTCCGAATGGAAAAGTGTGTTGCATTCCCACAACAGCTACAAGCAGCATTTCTGGGAGGCTTAGATGATATTTAGAGGGATTCATAAAACCGCCACAATCTGCGGTGTCCTTTTTCTATTAGTTCAATCGGCGGCAGGACAGGCAAGAATTGGAAGCATTCAGGGAGTAGTTAAGGATCCAACTGGCGCATTGGTGACAAACGCGAATGTAACGGTGACTCAGCCAGTAACGGGTTATCGACAATCAACTCAGACTGATTCGTCAGGCTCGTTCAAATTAGTAAACATTCCATTCAACACCTACAAAGTTCGTGTTGAAGCTTCGGGTTTTCAAGGTACCGAAGAATCGATCGACCTCGAGTCAACCATTCCGCTCAATCTCGATCTCGCACTGTCTCTTGAAGAGGCAACAGCTGCCGTGACCGTGAGCACAACCGGTAGTGCAATGATCGAGACAGATCGAACGTCGTCGGATACAGATATCAATCAAACAATTTTGGAGCGGCCTATAGGAGCAGCGCCTTCACGGGCCATTGAGACCATGGTCGCATCGACCCCTGGTTTCGTCACTGACGATAACGGCCGAATGCATCCACGTGGTTCTGAGTCGCAGGTCCAGTACGTGGTTGATGGCATTCCGGTAACCGACAACATGTCAGCAATTTTCTCCACGAGTCTGGACGCGCGCACGCTGCGAACGGTTGAGGTTTTGACTGGCGGTATACCAGCTGAGTTTGGAGACAAGCTAGCAGGGATCATCAATGTGAATACGAGATCAGGCCTTGAAGGACCCACTCAAGGTGGCCTCTCTTTTTCTGGCGGTAGCTTTTCAACTGGAGAAGTAGCCGCTGATTTTTCCACTCATACAAAGAAGCTCGGCTTCATCACCAATCTCTCGTCGAGTACGTCACAGCGTTATCTTGATCCACCATCACTCGATAACTTTCACAATTTTGGCCGCTCCGGCAAAGGGTTCTTCCGACTCGACTATCAATTCGATCAAAACAACAGTCTGCGAGGAGTCTTCACTTTTGGTGGCACAAATTTTCAGGTTCCAAATCGCTTAGCGCAGGAGGTGGCAGGTCAGGATCAACGTCAACGTCTGCGTGACAACTCGCAGAACGTTACCTATCAACATATCTTTTCCCCAAATACCGTCGCACAGTTCTCATTCTTTCACCGGCAAAGTCATGCTGAGCTGAGCAGTAATCCCCAATCGATACCGGTCTTTGCAACGCAGGATCGCACGCTCCAAAATTACGGTGGGTTAGGCAATGTTGCCCTAACAAGAGGGAGTCATAACATCAAGGTCGGAGGGCAGTTCACAATTACTCCGGTTGTTGAGCACTTCAGTTTCTTTCCAACTGTCCCCTTTCCGGGTATCCCCGATGACGACGGTAACCTTCTCCCTAACCCAGTAAACGACTTCAGTGCTTCAAATCCGTTTGTCTTTAACGGCTCAAAAACAGGACGCACTCTCAGTGCCTATGTACAGGATCGTTTTACTGTACTTAAGAATCTGACGCTGGACCTTGGCGTTCGTTACGACAGCTACAAGTTGCTGATTAGTGAGCAGGCTGTGAGCCCGCGGTTGGGGGTGGCTTATTACATTCCCAAAACTCAAACGACCTTCCGAGCTTCGTACAACCGTTTGTTCCAACCTCCTCCAGCAGAAAACCTCTTGCTGGCCAGTTCCCCGCAGGCGGCTGCAATTTCTCCAATCGCAGTCCTCCAGGGAGTAACAACGGTGCAGCCAATCCTGCCTGACAAACAAAACGCATTTGAAGCTGGTGCTCAGCAACTTCTCTCAAAGTACTTCAGATTGAATGTTACCGCCTATCAGAAACGCATCGAGAACTTCTCCGACAAGGACCAGTTTTTTGAGACAGGAGTGATCTTTCCGATCACCATCTCGTCAGGGCGCGTGACTGGCGAGGAAGTCCGTTTAGAGTCAACAGACATCCACGGCTTCCAGGGATTCGCCTCATATGCAAACGCACGCGCCTACGGAGTGACCCCGATTAGCGGTGGACTCTTCCTAGGCGAGAATCCGCAGGACTTATTCATCGACGGGCTGAAGTTCGCCAACGACCATGATCAGCGCAACGAAGCTCAATTCCAGGTTAGCTATAACCACCGCCGTTCAGGAATCTATACCAGCGTCAACGGCAGGTATGACTCAGGCGTCCCAGTTGATGTTGAACCCGGTACAACTCTGGCTGACTTCGTCGCTGAAGGGTTCGATCCCCGTCTCTATAACGAGGTTGATTTTCAGCGTGGTCGAGTTCGGCCGCGGTTCATTTTAGATCTCTCAGTGGGCGCGGATCTGATGCAAAAGGAACGCGTCTCGTTGAACCTTCAGTTTGACGTGCAAAACCTGACCAATGAACTATTTTTGTACAACTTCGAATCAGTCTTCAGTGGCACCCACGTTGGGTTTCCGCGACTCTTTAGCGGTCGCCTCAGCTTGAGGTTCAAATAGTGGAACAACCGTGTGGTGTCGGACGTATGAGCAAGCGGGTAGTACTTGAAAGTGTCTTCTGTTAGCAGGAAGAGCCCGGGTCTAGTTTGACAGCTAAACTCGGGCACTTCTAAAATATCAACTGTTTTAACCTACTTGTTCGTTCTTGGCCCAATCAAATTGAGAGTTTTGCTGTGAGTCTGGTCAAGATCATCGTCATCACGGTTATCGTGATTCTCAGTATCCTGCTTTTCGGCCGCTTTTTTGTTTAGCCGACGGCAGCATGCTGTTTCCTTTCGTAGCGCTCAAGCCCGGTTTCTTCCTTCGGAGCGCGGTCTACACCTTTTTGTCAGCACTCATACCGACGCTCTTCTGTGTTCTTCTCTGCTTTGTGCCAACTCCAGGGCAGGAGCCAAACGATGATGAAGTAATCCGTGTCAGCACAGATTTATCGGTCTTTCCAATTAGAGTGAAAGATAAGAAGGGTGGATCTGTAAGCGGCCTAACTTCCAACGATTTTCAATTAAGAGACCTCGACAAGATTACAACCTCACTCTACCTGGCAAACGGCGCCGAGCAAGTTTCACTCATTTTTGCACTGGACCAATCAGGAAGCCTGCGCGATGTTATCGCACAACAGCGTGACGCTGCCTTATCTCTCTTTGAACGCTTTGGAAAGACCTCACGCGTTGGTGTAATTCGGTTTACCGATCAACCAAAAACGATTGTTCCACTTGGCAACGATGTGGAAGCGTCTCGCGCAGCTTTCAATTTTTCTGCTGGCATAAACACGAGGACCGCTATTTTCGACGCAGCTGCTGCGGCTGTGCGCAGTTTCAATAAAGACAATCGCGATCCTGCTGAGCGACGAATCGTCATCCTGCTGAGCGACGGACTCGACAATAGGAGCGCCACGTCTCCTTCAAGTGTTATCGCTGAGGCACAGAGCCGGAATGTCTCTTTTTATATAGTTCACATTCCGTTATTCGAGCCTCGTGACGGCAGACTAGTGGTGCGTAGACCAACGAACGGTTTTAAAGAACTCGCGGAAAAAACCGGAGGCAAGTATTTCCTGGTTGGAAACTCAAAGCTCGCATTGGTTCCCGCACAGCCGCAAGACCTGAGTCCCGTCTTTAGCGCTATCGAGCAAGATTTAAGAAGTCAGTATGTGTTGGGTTTCTATGCCTCGGAGAGTGCCCGCGACGGCAAGCCCCATCGCGTCTCAATAACAATCTCTAAACCAGGTTTGTCGTACTCAGTCTCGCAGTATGGATATGATCGAACCCACCATTTCTCAGTGAATCTAACGCCTCGCCAGCCCTGAGATTCGTGAGTAACAACGTCCGCGTCATTCGTACCGCAGTACTGTTAACGGATCTACTTTTGTTGCACGTCTCGCCGGAACGTAGCTAGCAATCAAGGCTACCGCGATCAGCAATGCTGAAATGCCGATGAATGTCGAAGGATCTGTCGCGGTAATTCCAAAGAGAAGCGATGACATCAGTCTAGTTAAAGCGAAAGCGCCCGCTAAACCCAATACAACGCCAATGCACACCAGTTTCAGCCCCTGGCCGACAGCGAGTTTTAGTACATCGAGTTTCTGAGCGCCGAGCGCCATGCGGATACCAATCTCACTTCTGCGCTGAGCCACCGAATAACTCATCACGCCATATATGCCAACTGCCGCCAGTAACATTGCCACGGCGGCGAAGATACCAAGTAACAACATTATGAACCGTTGGCGCGCAATTGATTCCGCAAGGATCTCGTTCATAGTACTTATGTTTGAGACAGGTTGGTCCTTATCGATCTCCCAAACAGTACGACGCACTGTTGAGGCCATGCTCGCAGGATCCACATCTGTTTTCACTACTAGATCGCGCGGGGCAAAGAAGCCGGCTTGCTTGTAAGTGAGATACATTTGTGGCTTTGGCTCCACGTCCAATTGAAACTGACGAACATCATTCACGACACCCACTATCTGCAACCAATCCTCTGGTCTCTCAGGCCTACCGGGGAAAATGCGTTTTCCCACCGCATCTTCACCGGGCCAATAACGCTGCGCCATAGTTTCGCTAATAACTACAACACCAGGCGTATTTGTTTTGTCTTCGTCACTAAGTGGTCTTCCCTTCAGTAACTGAATTCCCATCGTCTCAAAGAATTTTGGGCTGACTATCCTTGTCGTGATTATGATGTCCTGGCCTGGCGGAGGTTCCGGTCGTCCTTCAATCATGATCCCTGTTGAATTGCCCTGACGATAGAGAGGAAGGTTAGTAGTTACAGCAGCTGACTTAACGCCTGGTAACGATTCAATTCGATTGATCACATCTGAATAGAAAGCCGAGCGCTGTTTGTGTTCCTGGTATTTCGGTTCTGGCAGCACGATTTTCATCGTCAACAGATTATCCGCGCGAAACCCTGGGTCAGTATTTCGTAACCGACGAAAACTATTTATGAGCAGTCCGGCGCCAATCAGTAACACCAGTGAGACCGCGACTTCAGCAATTACGAGTAATCCACGAACTCGATTGCTGTTACTGCCCGAAGATGCATCTCGTCCACCTTCCTTTAGAGTCTCATTCAAATTGAATTTTGCGGCTTGAGTGGCCGGAGCCAATCCAAAAATCAGCCCTGTTAGAATTGAGATTAACAAGGTGAACCCGAGCACTCTAAGATCGATTGACGTGACTTTAGCTTGTGCGATGTTTGGGGGGATAAATGCCCTCAAAAAAAACAGACCGACAAGGGAGAGTGCGAGTCCTACGATGCCCGCTAGAGTGCCCAGCAACACACTTTCAGTCAGGAATTGGCGAACGAGCCGAAATCGACTTGCCCCAAGTGCAACTCGAACAGCGATCTCCTTTTGACGCACTGCAGCACGCGCGAGCAATAAGTTTGCGACGTTGGCGCAGGCAATGAGAAGGACCAATCCAACTGCGCCGAGAAGAATCATCAGTGCCGGTTTGATGTCACCCACAACCTGGTCCTGAAGCGGTGTAATGACCGCGCCGATATCAGTATTTGAGTCAGGATGTTGTTGCTGGAGTCGCACGGCAATCGTCGTCATATCAGCCTGTGCGCCGTCAGTGGTAACGCCGGGCTTTAGACGTCCGAGTACTTCAAGGTAATGTCGATGGCGGTTAGCTGCTTCACGTGAGTCAAACGCGATCGGTACCCATAACTCATCTTCAGGCGTCGGGAATTGAAACTGTGGTGGCATTACTCCGACCACCGTGTAGCTGCCGTTGTTCAAAGTCAGAGACTTGCCAACGATGTCCGGGTTCGAAGCAAATCTTCGTTGCCACAACATATGACTGAGCAGCACCACTCGGTTTGCACCGGCCTGGTCCTCTTCCGCCGTAAAGGTACGACCTAATTGAGGATCGACGCCCAACAAGGCGAAAAGATTGTACGAAACACGCCGACCTTCAAGCTTCTCCGGGTCGCCTGCACCGGTGAGGTTGAAACTCTGGTCGGCAATGGCGGCCATCCCTTCGAAGCTTTGATTCTGATCTCGCCAATCTGCGAAATTCGCTGCTGTGGGTGTGTCTTGAGGATATCCATTCTTGCTGGCCTCCTCCCAAATCATCGTCAACCTATCTGGATCTTTGTAAGGCAGAGGGCGCAATAGCACACTGTTAATCACACTAAAAATGGCGCTATTGGCACCAATTCCAAGGGCGAGAGCAATAACTGCTACGGCAGTGAAACCGGGCGTTTTTAGAAGGACACGGGATGCATAGCGCAAATCCTGCCATAAGTCGCTAAGCAAATTAGCACGGGAATGATCTCCCGCGATGATTTTATGATGAGCGCTTTCAACCCGTCTAAGATCGCTGGTCCACCTATCACTTTGCGATAGCTCACTTAATACTCGACGGTAGGCTTCTTCTTTGGCTAACCCGTCGAGTATCAGACGTTCGTAACGATCATCAAGGTCCTGACTAAGTTCTTCTGTTATCTCTGCTTCGCGAGTCGGTGAGAGGTTTAGCGGAGCCAGATGCTTTCTGATCTCTTTTTTCCAAACAGGCATGCGTCAAACTTTCCGAGCAACGGAAAATGGAATGTTAATGGAAGAGTGATTTCACGCAGGTTCAATACCAGCGATGCTGTTGATCGCTGCGACAAATTCTCGCCAACTGCTTCGCTGTGCTTTAAGAACTTTCTTTCCTTCTGCCGTTAATCGGTAATAGCGTCGACGTCTCTGATGCGGCTTCTCGACCCAACGACCCAGAATCCAGCCACGCTTTTCTAGCCGGTAAAGGAGTGGATATAGTGAGCCAACGCTAAATTTCAAAGTCCCACCCGAACGTTGTTCAATTAGTTGTCCGATGTCGTAACCGTGTCGAGGCTGATCTTCAACCAGCGACAAGATTAACAACTCGGCACTTCCCTTTTTTAACTCGCGATCGAGTACTCGGGAACCGATATATGACATATCGATATATTAAATAGCAGTACGTGGAAGGTCAAGCTCGGATTTTTTGAAGGCAACGCACGAAATACTCTAGATGTTGTCGGAATGAGTGAGCGATAGAAAAAGCCGCCGGCCAGTCAGGCGCGGCGGCTGAGTCTGAATTGGTTGGTTATTGTCGGGCTACTGCCCAGTCATTACTTACACTTGCTGAAACCGCAGTCGCGACAGAAGTCGCAACCGCTCGCATGTTCCAACTGGCCGTGACATTCAGGACAGATGCCAATCATGTTCGACATGATGGCGCCGGTCACTGGCGCGGCTGCAGTTCCCTGCTCTTTTTGCTGTTTGCCAAGCGCACGCGCCGAGTCGGGATTGCCTGTCAGACGACGATTGGTAATCATGACGCACTCGGCAACTGCTTGTTCCGGCGACGTTAGCAAACGTTCGTTAAACCAAACAGCGTGAGTGCCGGTGACTTTGTTCAGACTATAAGCCACCTCTGCCGCGTCGAATCCCCCGCGCAACATCTTTGAGGCAAGCAAGCCCACGCCACCGCTGATAGGACCAGTGGCGAAGACTTCCTGAATCATGCTTCCGTCGTGATTAACCGTGACATAAAGATTCTGTCCGTCAAAGGGTATTTGCCAGGTGGCACCCCGAAGTTCACGTGGACGTTCGATGCGAATCGCCGTTAATGTGGGCGCTGCGATACTTTCCGAGTGTTCACGGGCAATGGCTTCCTGTCGGGCTGCAGAGTCGTCAGCAGCAACAGCTTCAGCGTGACTGACTGACTCATCAATCGGCTCAACAATAGCTTCAGGATTACAGGCAATTTCGCCTTTTGGATCCTCAGCTTTCATCGACGTCAACACCTGGTTCTCTCTGGATCCATCCCGATAGTAGCTCACGGCCTTGCAACCAAGTTGACGACCAAGGCGATAAAGCGCGTCGACTGATTCCACCGTGTCGTTGATCGCACCATTACAAGTCTTCGACACACTGTTATCGACGTTGCGCTGAGCAGCCGCGAGCACATGAACGTGCTGCTCAGCGCTTATGTTCATCGCCGAGATGAAGTGCGGTGGTAGTTCACTTTCGTGTTCCACAACATATGCCGCAGCCGCATCGATTGATTCCTGATCACACTGGTCAACGTCGATTCCGAGTGCCTGAGCAGCTAACGTGTGTACGTAGGTTCGTGTTCCCAACGTGTCCTTGCGTACATAAGCCCAGGAGAAGTTTGGTTCGATACCCGAAGAGGTTTCGGCGACGAGCGAAATCGTTCCGGTTGGCGCGATCGTCGTCACCTCATAGTTACGCGGCGTCAATGGAATGTCTTTGGGGATACCGATCTGGTTATATAGAAATTCGGTGTAGTCAGCGCGGTTAAGTTCAAATTCCGGGAAGGTTCCCTTCTCGGCTCCGAGCCGATTGCTTTCCAGCCAGGCTTCGCGACGAACAAAGCCCATCACTTCGTCCATCAAATCAATCGAAGCCGCCGAGCCGTAAGTAATATTGAGGCTGAGACAAAGATCGGCAAACCCCATGATGCCGAGTCCAACCGGACGCGTGCGATGGACCACGTCATTGATCTCGGGAAGTGGCCACGCGCAAGTGTCAATAACGTTATCTAAAAAACGAGTACAGAGATGGGTGACATCACGAAGACGATCCCAATCAATGCGCTTCTCAGAATCGTAGAACTTCGCCAGGTCGATCGAGCCCAGATTGCAAGAGTTTGAGAAATGAAGGAATTGCTCGCCACATGGGTTACATGAGTAGATCGGACCCATCGATTTAATCATGTGGTTGTGACGATTCACTTCATCGATAAACGCAATACCCGGCTCGGCGTACTTGTGAGCGCTCGCAACGATCCTGTTCCAAATATCCGGAGCGAAGATCATTCCGGGTTTCGGTGCTTCCTCAATCGTATAATTCGAGAGGTCAGCATTTATGAAAGCTTGTCGATCGCAGAACGTCACGCTTGAACCATCGGCACGTCGATAGACAACGTAGTCGTCATCGCGCACCGGGTCGTAAATCGAATCGGTCCACGACTCACCGTTGAACTCTAACTGGAACCACTCACTATTATCGACAGCCTTGAGAAACTTGTCAGTAACGTTGACCGAGATATTGAAGTTGGTCAGCGAATGCTGATCGTTCTTTGCGTGGATAAAGCGAAGCACGTCTGGATGCGTTACGCGCATCATTCCCATGTTGGCTCCGCGGCGCACACCGCCCTGCTTAACAACATCCGTCACTTGATTCACAATGTTCATGAATGACACTGGACCAGACGCGACACCGGTCGCGGAGCTAACCATTGCTCCAGCAGGTCTCAAGAACTCATAAGTCATACCAGTTCCACCACCCGTTTGATGGATGGTCGCCGCAGCCTTTGCGTGCTCCATGATTCCAGCCAACGAATCAGGAACGTCGAGGACGAAACAGGCTGCCAACTGACCATTAGCTTTACCTGCATTCACAAGACATGGGGTGTTTGGCACAAACTCACGTTCTAGCATCACCTCGCTCATCGCCGCGAAAAACTTGTCCCGCTTCTCGCCGGTCTCGGCCGCCGAGACATGACCTACCACACGACGCACAATATCTGCCCATTCTTCAATCGCACGTCCTTTATTGTCCTTCAGCGAATACCGCTTGCTGACTACTTTCCTGGCATTGAGCCCGAGCGACTGCGTCTTTTGCCGCGGGGGAGTGGCGGTTGAGTTGCCGTTATTGCCTGCTTTTTTACCGATAGCTGCGCTCATCTTCTCTGCCTTTCTCACGGAGGGAAAACCGAGAGTAAATCGAGTTTCGAAAACGGGAATCCCAGGCGTATTGCTACGCAGGGCCTTAACATTAGAGTGTGTTGCTGATACCCCGGTTGGCTCTAATCGAAGCGACAAATCCCGAGCTGGAGAACAGCTCGAGGGGTCGGCCGCTGCACCAGTTACTCACTTCGTCTCAAGCGGAGCGGAATATACTCCTTTGCCCGCCGAGTGTCAATATCTTGTGGCCATCTTTTTTTTCAATGCTATAGAGTGTGTTACTTGAGCCTCCACATTAACTAGTAAAGTACTGAACCACGATGGTTTTGGGCGGCCCAGGCCTTCGATTTCGTAGTTTTGACCTGGCCTGCGAGCCGTGAATTTTGGGGCGTTTGATTTTGGAAAGAATTGAATCAAGAGACAAATTGCGGCAGCAGTGCAGAGACCTAATTCCCAAGGCCGAAGTCCTATTTAGACGATCCGCTATTGAGCAACAACTCGTAATTTCCGATGTCGCGATTGTGACTGTCGAGGGCGGCGAAAGTGTCTGAAGTTTCTTCGAGCATTTGCTTTGTCATTGCGATTGAATCGCTCAGTTGCTCAAAGTCGAGTGAGGAGACACGCTCGGGTGTTGGCAGGGTAACCACCTGATCATTAACCAGGCCGAAGAAGTTCTCGATTGACTGTAACTGTCCTTCAACTAACTTCACTGAACGTTCGATATCATTAAAAGCAGCCACACGTCGTTTGAGTATCTCAACGTTCGCCTGCTGAATTCTTCTTTCACGATCGTCCTTTGATGCTTCTACAGAACGCTCAGCTTGGACCAGTTGATTCTGTACTGCCTGCCGGTTGATTGATCGCAGGTGGTGTTTGCGTCGACGATATACATCGAGCAAGTCCACAAAATCTTCCCAACGCTGATCGAGACTTTGGATGTTATGAGGAATCTGTTTAGTGCCAGTGAATTTCTTGTAGTTGGAATAGATTTGGTTCTTCATCCAACGAAGATACTCAACTGCTTCTCGCTCGCGAGGATCGAATTGCTTGATCAACGCTTCACGTTGTTGCTCACGAACTTTTAAGAGACGTTGCTTCTCACGACGATCAACAAGGCGACGATAAACAGAACTTGCGGGCACGGTGGCTAAATAAAGTGTTTCTGCCGCTAACGCTGCGACCAAAGGGGTGACATCTTGAACATAAGCAGCAGCAACTGCAAACCCTGCCATCCCCCAGAAGTTTATGGGTTCCTTGAAAGCCTCTTTCAGATATCTGATATCAAACTTGGGAAACTCTGCCATAAACTTATTGTTTCTCGAATTGCAAATTTTCTCTGACTATTACATTAAGATTCTGACCTCAGCCACTTCGACTTCCGTTTCCGGTCCCGTTGTTACCGCCAGTCGTCTCACCTTCAGCCGGTAGCGCTTGCGGGGTCGGGGCGCCAGTGCCAGTTCCCAAAAGTCCCATGTCGCGTTTGTAGGCTAGCAACTTGTCCTGCAATTGCATATCCAGTGCTTCGCGTTCGATATCCTGCATCTGGGTGTCAACTGAAGCGGCACCCAATTGCATTTTTGCTTCCGCCGCTGCTGCACGACGATCAATCTTGTCGCGCATCTCGTTGAAAGTAGACGCATCGTCGCCAAGCTCAAACGATTCCATCGTTTGGGCAAGTTGCTCTTGCAACTTTGCCTGTTTCGACTGGTTTATCAACTGCATCGCTTCGGCAGTGCGACGCTGCATCTGTAGCACGTAATTATCGCGCGCCTTCAGAGCTTGTTTCGATGCGAGATTCGCATGCTCAAGTTGCTGAGACGTCTTCTGTAGATCGATTTGAGCTTGTTGCAACTGGCCGATGTAGGCGGTAGCAATATCGTCACGCCCCATCTTCACGGATGCACGAATTTTTGAGTCAAGATCGACGACCTGGCCCTCCAGCCGCTCTTTGTTCTTGGAGAGCAACTTTTCAGTCGCCATCACTTGAGCAACGGAGTTGTTGAGTTCAGGAACTCGGTCGCGCATATCGCGGATCGTTTGCTGAAGTATGAGTTCCGGGTCTTCAGTCTTCTCAATTATTCCTCCAAAGAGGGAGCGCATTGAGCGCTTCATTCTTGTCCAGAGTCCCATTTCAGCTCATCCTCCGACGTGGAGATGTAAAATCTCTCAATCCCGGGCTCCTACGGCAGTTCTTCGGATCCTGGCGACGCTCTAATGTACGACGTATACGCTCAGGCAGTTTCAACTGACGTAAAAACCAAACTGTGTTGGAGTATAACAGCACTAACGAAAGCCTTCCACAGGCCTTGAAGGGTCTTGCGGCAGCGAGGAATTATGCAACTGCTGAACGTCCGATATCGCGTCGAAACTGCATTCCATCCCAAGAGATTTTCCTGATCGCTCCGTAGCACGAATCTAGCGCCCGGTCCAGATTATCCGCGGCAGCAGTAACGCCCAGAACGCGGCCTCCGGCGGCTCTCACGACGCCGTCTGACGAAATTGTAGTCCCAGCATGGAACACCTTCACAGCGCCTGCCTCAGCCGCTGTGAGCCCTTCTATGACTGCGCCAGTCTCATATTTACCCGGATAACCTCGATTTGCCAGAATGACGCAGGCTGAGGCTCCGGAACGCCATTTTATTTGCCTTTGGTCGATAGTCCCTCGTCGCATCGAATCGAAAATCGCCACCAGATCAGTTTCTAAACGAACCAGAATTGCTTGAGTTTCCGGGTCACCAAACCGAACGTTGTACTCCAGGAGCTTTGGGCCTGCGTCTGTGAGCATTAAGCCCAGGAATAAAACTCCCTTAAAGGCAAATCCTTCGCTCCTGGCCCCTTCCAGAGTTGGCTCAACAATCTCCTGCACCACGCGGCTAAGCGTTGCCGAATCGAGAATCGAGTCATCGGTGATACTGCCCATTCCACCAGTATTCGGACCAGTGTCGTTTTCCCCAATTCTTTTGTGGTCACGCGCAGGTGGCATCAATGCGTAGTTGTTGCCGTCAGAAAAGAGGAGCAGAGAAACTTCCTTTCCCACCAACGCCTCCTCAATTATGACCTGCGACGCAGCTGACTTTCCCGCGACGTGTTTGACCATCAAGTCTTCCAGAGCGACTTCAGCATCTGCTCGTGAAGTGGCCACTACCACTCCCTTGCCGGCAGCGAGTCCGTCAGCTTTAATCACTACTCGTGAATCAGCTTCACCAAATTCCCCGCTCCTCAACGCCAACTTCGCCTCGTCCACTGTTTGCGACGCTCGGTACGCGGCAGTGGGAATACGGTGACGCCTCATAAAGTCCTTGGCAAAAACTTTACTTCCCTCAAGCCTTGCGGCTGCGCTGGTTGGGCCAACAATTGGTAGCCCTTTTTGGTCAAATGCGTCTACAATGCCAGCCACCAATGGGGCCTCTGGTCCAACAAAGGTCAAGTCGATCTTTTCTGACTCTGCAAACGCTATCAAACTAGCGTGATCGTCGGCCTGAAGTGGCAAGGTGCGTGCGTCTTGAGCTATCCCAGCGTTGCCGGGTGTGCAGAAAACCTTGCTAATCTCAGAGGAAGTCTTTTGTATGGCCCAGACAATCGCGTGCTCGCGACCGCCTGCACCTATCACCAGTATTTTCATATGTCGGCGGATGCTGCCACTGCCTCAGAAGTCGTGTCAAGACGATAGTCGGACTATTGGACCGTTTTAACCTTGACACATTTTCGACATAGTTATAACGTTGCCCACCAAGTGGGGCATTAACCCACCCCCAGGCAACTTCCAGTTTTGATGCTGGCCGGCGTTTATTCGACCTGGCCAGCAGCAGGAATTTACCTACGTTCCTTTAACGACCCCAGGGAGTTGATCATGTCACAGACGGAAGCCGCCCATGTAATCGCCACCGCTCCTGATAGTGAGTATCAAGACCGGCCAATCAAATGCGTTGATTGCAACGAAAACTTTATCTGGACTGCAGGCGAACAAGTTTTCTTTCACGATAAGGGACTAAAGAACGAACCGAAACGTTGCAAGCCTTGCAAACAGGCAAAGAACGAAAGACTCGCAGCAATTGCAGCTGCACAATCAGCTGGAGTTCGTCAGCGGATCGAAGTCTCAGTTCAGTGCGCTCAATGCGGTCAGCAGACTACAGTTCCGTTCTATCCTTCCCAGGGACGTCCGGTGTACTGTCGGTCTTGTTTTCTAGCAGGCCGTGCTCCAAGCGCTGACGCCGCGCAGGCATAACACATCGCTTCAGCCGTTATTTTTCGAGGTGATAGAGAACGCTAGTTACTATCACTCCCTTCCTGCACAGCCACATGAATTTCTCGATTATCAGTTGCATCCATGGGATCGACAATTGATTATATTTCAAATGATATAGGACCAATGATCTGTAGAACGGTTTCTTAGACCATTTGTTCACGTTTAGCCGCCGACATGAACAATCGGGCGCCGGGTCGGATCCTTCTCAGCCTTTCGTAAAACCTCGTGAGTTACAGGCGCAGTATCCCCTTCGCCAAACGCTATGTACTTCAATAGATAAGAAATCGGGTTTCCTTCGCTCCAACCAAAATACACATGAGGCAGTTTTCCCATTTCATCGCGAAGGTATAGAAGGAACGCGGCTATCGCGTTCGGAACTGCAGCAGATTCGGTACGCAGAATTCGATAACCATCGATCGCTTCACCTCTCACTCGCAGGATTCCAGAGAACTCTGATGCATCGCCCGGTGTTACCTCGAAAAAGAGTATCGGTTCGCCATCCGGAATATGGTTACTGGTTCGTTTTTCTCTTTCCTTCAGTTGATACTCTGGGGCATCGCCCTTGTCGCGTCTATTCGTAATGATTCGAATCGTGCCTTTTGCAGCGTCCTTAATAAACTGCCGGGCTTGATCGTCCAATTCGATCTGTTCCACGCGTAGTTCGGTTGACCGCCATACACGAGAAACAAGCGAAGCGACAATAATGGTCAGAATAAAGAACGAAGCGATCTTGATTCCTTCGGGTCGTTCATGAATGTTCTGAATAGTCGTGTATATAAAGATAAGAGCGATCAGTAAGTAGGGATACCAATTATTTCCCTTTCGTCGCGCCGCGAGAGTAACCGCGATGGCGGCTGATGTCATCAACACCAACACACCGGTAGCGTAAGCGCCTCCCTGCTGGTCCACATCAGCGTTGAAAATCAACGTGACCGCGAACGCGATTATCATGATTACTATTACCAGCGGTCGTGAGGCGCGAGCCCACTCAGGAGCCATTCCATACCGAGGCAGGTAACGGGGAACAATACTGAGTAATCCAGCCATCGCCGACGCCCCGGCAAACCACAGGATCATTATCGTGCTGAGGTCATAGACGGTACCGAAGATGTCGCCGAAAAACTCGTGAGCCAGATACGCAATCGCGCGTCCATTTGCCTCACCGCCTTCTGCGAACTTCTCGGGAGGAATCAGGATGGAAGTAGCAAAACTGCTGCCGATAAGCATTACACTCATTATTAACGCAGCTACGCGCAACAACCGTTTGGTGTTTGCAATCCTTCCGCTCAAGAGTTGAAGTGCCCGCGACTCGTGAGGACTCCCGGGTCTGGTGGAGTGGATACTTGCCAAATCGTCTTCGCTGAGTTCTTTATCGCCCTTAACCAGAGGCATGACCGCTACACCAGTTTCAAACCCAGACAGACCAAGTGCGAGTTTGGGAAACAAGAACAGCGACACCAGGATGATCATCCAAAAGTTTCCATTAACCCGAGGATGGCGGAACAGGGCTTGTTTCCACTCAGGAAAATGATGAGGATGAGTTATCAACTCGAACACTCCGTATGAGACTACGATCGTATTCAGCAGGAGATATATTCCGACCAGGGCGACAGCTATGCCAATTGCCTCTTTGAACCCTCTCAAAAAGATGGCTCCGAGGATTGCGATGAGCGCCAGCGTTACACCGATCTGATGTTTCAGTATTTCAGGTGTAAATGGATTCTCGATAACGTGCGCGGTTGCGTCTGCGGCAGAAAGGGTGATGGTGATAATGAAGTCTGTTGCGACGAACCCTAGAAGAACGAGGACAAAGAGTTTGCCTTTCCACCTCGAGAGTTGATGCTCGAGCATCGAAATCGAGCCCTCACCATGTGGACTCTCTTCTGCGACCCGATTGTAAATCGGCAAAGCCCCAAATAATGTCAGCAGTACCAGAACAAAAGTAGCGATTGGCGAGAGTGCGCCGGCGGCCAGAAACGCGATACCAGGCTGGTAACCGAGAGTGGAGAAGTAGTCGACACCAGTCAAGCACATGACCTGCCACCAGGGATGTTGCTTGTGTGTCGGTGGGTGAGCGGAGTCTTTAGCCGCAGAGCCTCGAAACAACCAAAGCTTGAAGCGTCTTCCAGCTGTCCTTCTGCTAAGACGACTGAGCATTATGTACAGTAATGAGGACCACTAACATTATCATCGACTAGCTGCTTGAAAAAGAAAAAGGCGCCGGACAAATAAGCCCTGCGCCAGACTAGTCGCGACACCGTCCTTCCTTGCGGCCTACGAGGTTAGCTGTCGGGCTCGAACTGGAAGTGTTCGTCGCAAGCACATCTCGGACGCGCCACGATTTGCCCCTGTTCCGCTCCATGCGAAACATTTGGTTCCCCCGCGTCGCTAGCCTGATTGTTTTTAGCGACTTCGGCAGACACTAAGTTGTCAACGCCTCGTGATATTACGCTCGCCTTCACTCTTAAAGCAACTAATACCTCAGCGTCCGTAACTTGAGTGCTGCGGTTTGGTTCTCACAAGGTAGTGGTGGTCGCAGTTGCTTGCAGCGCTTCAACCAAATTCATGTTACCGCTACGCGGTAACCAAAAACGAATCAACGCATGCAGCTTCTAACATAATCTAACAGAGGCGTCATAGCACAAAGGAATAGGAAATTGATCAAGCAGCGAGGCGTTGGATGGTCCAACTTTCACCTCATCGAACTTCTATATCTACAGCAGATGTAAATTGGGAATTTTGGTAGTCAAAAAATAAGCGGGCGGGAGCCTCCCACAGCTCCCACCCTAAGGCCACGTGTCCTCACCCCACGCGACCACTTCGTCCACCGGGGAGGTGAACGCAAGCGGATTATGCAATAGTCCGTCTAAACTTTCAACCTACTCATATTGTTTTAGGTTGCACACAAAAACACCATTACGAGCAGTAAATCGCTCGCAAATTTCTATCGATTATATAAGCAAATCAAATTGCGTTTTGATCAGAGTGGCGCTGATCAGTGACGGTGTTTCAGCTTGTTCACCTTAGCCGTTTTGCAGCACCTGCTGCATCGTTGCCTTGGACCACTGAACTGCCGTCAGCATCGGTGTGAGAGAGGTCAGCGAGACCTACAACTACTAACAGAGCCGTCACTCCAAGAGTACAAAGAATGTAAAGGATGGCTGTCTTTTCGAAATAGATGAGACCGATCACAATTGCAGAGAGTGCAATAATCCAAATTGCAGTGATTAGTTTTCTACGCCGGCGCTCACCGGCTAAAGTTTTTCTATTCATAACGGTATAGATTTCAATTATGCAAATTCAAAATTTCGTTCTTGATTAATAAAGCACGCGTGTCGGCAAGAAACTCCCTGACGAACTAATGGCACTCGTTAGACCGCCTCCTAGAGCGGACAACAACGTGTTACCTATGCGTCCTGAAGAAAGCATACCCGCCTCGGGTACTTCAATAACATCGTAAGGCTGTAAAAGTACATCAGGCTTTTGGTTCTTTTTGATTGCCGCAACGTCGACGTGGATCACTTCCTGGTTTGCCGACCCAGGTACCTGGCGGTAGATCCTTACATCCGACAGTTTTGCTTCTTGTCGGGCACCGCCTACCATAGCCAATGCTCGAGTCAGCATTAATTGATCGCGAAGAAAGACCCCGCTTGGCGACATTACGCTGCCAGTGATGTATACAGGCTCAGCTTCAGTGACGAGTACATAGTCGCCTGGCCTAATAATGGGATTCGCTTCAGGCTTGCCAGTTCTTAATTCTGTGATTTTAACGATCTGCAGCGGAATCCGAGTTCCATCGATCGGCGCGGCTTCGGCTTCTTCACCGGGATCCGGACACATCAATGGTTCCGTATGGAGAATTTGAATTGTTCCGGAAGCACGCTCAGTAAAGCCACCTGAGACTGCCATCAACTCATTCAGGCGCACCTTCCTTTTCATTTCAACTCGGGTTGGTTGACGTACTGCTCCGAAGACTGTGGCGGGCTGACGGCTATTCCGCTCTGTTATACGAACACTGACCTGTGGATTGTTGATGAACTTGGCGTAGGCAACGGCGATATCTTTTTGCACCTGTTTCTCACTGCGACACTTCGCTGAAATTGGTGCTTCTAGAAATGGCAACGAACTAAGGTTACCGTCGCTGTCCACCTGAACTGTGCTCGAAAGATCTGGCTGGCCAAAAACCCTGACGTCCAGCACATCTCCTGGGCCCAACAAATAATTCCTGATTCCCTGAGTATCAAGATTTGCACCAGGCGCGGGAAATCCGGCGGTAGTGGTTTGTGGTTGCGTTTGCTGCGTCTGCTGTGGCTCCTGACCCTGTGCTAGAGCGGCAAACACTAAAGCAATCACACTTGCAACAACGAGTAATAACTTAACTCTCATATCACCAACCTTTGTTTAAGTCCATTGCTAACCTGAACCAGGAACCCGCGCAGAACAGGCTCCTCGTCGCTATCGTCAAAGCCTGCGACCTAACCTTGCCAAAAGTCGCCCTGAAGGGCAAGCGGCCAGGAACAAACGGCAAATAAATCATTAGGTATCAATTGAGTGTGAGACCGACTCATTACCTCTTTTATCGGAAGAGGATGGACGTCGAAACTTTTTCTTGTGCCCCTTCAGAGTTCCCGGAAGAACGAACCCCGTAAACAGCAGATTACAGTTGTCACACAAAAGGTGATAGATACCAATGATGCGCATTGGAAGCGGTGTTCTCTTGTAGCCTCTTCTTATGCGCGAGCTACGACACTTTGGGCATTTCAACAAACTCATCTTACGTCGTCCGGTTCAAGCGTGCTCTCTTCAGTTCGGGGTCGTCCACGTTTCCTTAGCTGACTCTGTAGCTTCTGGATTTCCTGTTCGATCTTTTGGACACCAGCTACTCTAACCTCGTCCTTTATTGCATCTTGACTCAAATAGAAAAGCGCGTCTCGGTATCTGTCAATTGACCGGCGATAGTGTCCCTTGAATGCCGAGCGTTCTGCAAGCTCAATCCAGTGGGCAACTTTGACCGAAGCGATAAATTCCAGAATCGCAGCTTTTGATTCTTCCAGCTCAAACTCTCCCGGATAAGTCTGCAAAGCCGTGTCGATAGACTCTATTGCTCTGTTGGCCGTCTCGATCTTTTCAAAAATCCTCGCGCGATGCTGTGCTTCTCGAGCGAGCGCCTGTGAATGCCCTCTGGCCCAGGTTAGTAAGTGGTGTTTGTGAAGCGCGCGTACTCTCTGCTGACCAGCCCTAATTGCAATTCCCTTCTCACTTCCAAGATTGCCTGAACGCATCGCTTCCTCACTGCTGGACAAATAGTCCTGACAGAGTTGGGCAACACCCAAGTGTGTTTCCGGGGTCGAGTTCGAAGAGTCAGCGGCGGTTGATTGCTTTTGTATCACCCTCAGAGCTGCTGAATGTAAAGATGCGGAAAAGGACTTCTTGCTGGTCCGAATTGAGCTGCTGCCACTTTTAGCCTTCTCATGCGTTCCTTGTTCCAGAAGGTAACGCGTCCAGGCGCGACGCATGACGACTTCCCGCGCTGAGAGAGCTACTAATAATACAACGCTGGCCGCTAAACCAGCCGGCAACCACGGCGCTTCATCACCTCCGCTAACCAACAGCCACCAGAGGAGTAAGAACAAGCCGACTGCAGCAATTATCGCGACAGTCAAGTAACCCACGCTCGATGGCATCCGACCACGTGGTCTACTCCGCGAGTCTGAGGCAGAGCGCGACTGGGCTTGCGTCTCCCTGGAAAAAAACTGATCTGCGGAGTTGTTTCCCAACAATAACCCTCGGATACCGAACCCACGATCTTAAAGACTAACGGCCTCTGCGCCGCAGGGATGGCTAGAAAATCGTCTCGAGGTGATAATAGTCGGCTTTTTGGGATTGTGCTGTCAATATATGATCTCATTGCAAAACCGGATAAGCCTATAGGAAAACAAAGATGACTGAAAAACAGTTTGACGGAAAGGTTGCACTGGTGACCGGGGCGACCTCGGGCATAGGACACGCTTCTGCCATTAGCTTTGCCCGCGGCGGGGCGAAAGTAGCATGTGTGGGCCGAAATGAAGAGGCCCTCGCAAAGGTGGTCGGTGAAATTGCTGCAACTGGGACCGAAGTCGTTTCGATCAGGGCCAACCTCACGGAAGATGGTGTTGCGCCAAAAGTCGTTGCGAGCGCAATCAACAAGTTTGGAGGTATCGACGTTCTGGTTAATGCCGCCGGACATATAAGCAGCGGCACGATCGAAACTACTTCTCAAAAAGCCTGGGACGACATGATGGAAGTAAACGTCAAGGCCATCTTCAACCTGATGCAAGCGAGTCTGCCAAGCCTCATTGAAAGGAAGGGCAACATTGTAAATGTTTCAAGCGTCACCGGTCTCCGGTCCTTCCCCGGAGTACTTGCCTATTGCGTTTCCAAAGCTGCGTTGGACCAACTAACTCGGTGCGCCGCATTAGAACTTGCTGCTAAGGGAGTTCGCGTTAATGCAGTGAACCCGGGGGTTGTAATCACAGAGATCCACAAGCGCGGTGGAATGGACGAAGCCTCGTACGCCGCGTTTCTGGAACACTCCAAACAAACTCATCCACTCGGCCGAGTCGGCCACCCGGAAGAAATCGCCGGGCTAATACTGTTCCTCGCTTCAGAGCAAGCGGCTTGGGTAACCGGCGCGACGTACTCGATCGATGGCGGGCGAGGCCAGACGTGCGCTCGTTAAGTAAGATAGTGTGAAACCTCTAGTCTGACTCAGAGTGTCTCGTTATACTGCTCATGTAGTTGGAAGACAGTTCACCTTTTCGTGGCAGCGTCGAGTTTCCGATGAGCTTTCCTGGTCCGTATCAGCAAAACGCTGCGGCGCGTCTAGCACCCACCATTACCATTAGGCAATCGCCTCAGGTAAGCGTGATCAAGGTGGCGCTTGCGATCATTGCCATTCTGATCGCGCTATTTCTCGGACTGCTCGTATTACTTGTAATTGGTATCGAGACTGGTCCAGTAGCTTTTTTCCTGGGCCTAATCACAGCGACAATTCCTGTTCCTCTCTACGTCATACTTGTTCTATGGATTGATCGTTACGAGGCAGAACCAATGTGGATGCTGGCTACGGCATTTTTTTGGGGAGTGCTCGTAGCCTCGTTCTTCTCGTTTCTTCTTAACACGATCGGAGGAGTGATCGTCAGTGCCATCGCCGACCCGAACGCAGGCGAAACGTTTGCGCTTGTGATCTCGGCACCAATCGTTGAAGAGTGCTCCAAAGCACTGATCGTGGTTGTCTTCTTCTTTTGGAAAAAAGATGAGTTTGACGGAGTCGTTGATGGAATTGTGTACGCGTCGATGTCTGCACTCGGATTCGCAATGACCGAGAACATCCTGTACTACGGCAAGGCAGCTTTCCAACATGGAATGGAAGGATTGACGCTAACCTTAATAATTCGCGGTGCGTTTGCTCCATTCTCGCACCCACTTTTTACCAGCCTGACCGGAATTGGTCTGGGTATAGCAAGACTATCATCTAACACCGCAATTAAGTTCATCGCACCGATAATCGGCCTGCTAATGGCGATCTTCATGCATTCAATCTGGAACGGGTCCGGAGCACTCGGTGGTGGCGCTGTTTTTATCCTTACATACTTCATCATCATGGTCCCCGCCTTTCTGATTATGCTTGTTGTTATTTCTCTGGCCCTGAGACGAGAGGGCCAGGTCGTAAAAGAGTTTCTTTTACCTGACCTGCAACGTGGTCTATTGTCACAAGAGGAATATCAGCAACTTGGGTCAATCGGAGGCCGGATGGGTTCATCCTTTAACGCTTTTTCTCAGAGCGGATTTAAGGGTTGGCGAACACGCCGTCGATTCAATCAGATGGCGAGTGAATTGGCGTTCCATCGCAGCCGGGTTGCACGTGGATTACACTCCGAACAAGATGCGCACGAGATGGAAAGCGCCTATCTACAGGCACTTCAGGGTTTAGTAAATGAAGTGCGGACACGATAAGCTGAAAGGTGTCGTGGCCAACCTGATGAATATAGTACTCGCAGGCACTCTGTTTCTGGCTTATACTTAGCGCGACTTCAAAGGTCATTTCATCAGAGCAGACGCTCGTGAGAATCCAACTACTACCCAGCACTTTTGACGACAAGGGCCACGCAACCCTTGAACAGCGCTTGACCTGTTTCCTGATTGATGACTGCGTAGCAGTGGATGCTGGCAGCCTCGCAATAGCTTTGACGAATGAGCAACGGAAAACAGTTCGCGATATCATCGTAACCCACCCTCACATGGACCATATCGCAAGTCTGCCTATCTTCATCGACGACTTGTATCCCATTCTGCAACAGCCGGTCAGAGTACATGCGACTCAGGAAGTGATTGACCTGCTCGAGCGAGATGTCTTCAACTGGAATGTGTACCCGCGATTTTCAGACCTGAAGAATGACTATGGTCCAGTGATGGAATATGTCCCGATTCCGCTTGGTCGTGAATTCCCCGTGGGCCATCTAAAAATTGTTGCCGTACCCGTCAACCACATTGTGCCGACAATCGGTTTGATCGTGAGGGATGGGACCAAGAGCGTTGCTTTCAGTTCTGACACTGCGGAGACTGACGAGTTCTGGAGAGTAGTGAACGAAATCAAGCAACTCGATGCGTTACTCATCGAAGCCTCATTTCCAGATGAGATGGCGAAGTTGGCAGAACTCTCACGCCATTTCACCCCAGCTTCATTGAACAAGGAACTCGGGAAGCTAACTCACAATGGCATGGACATTCTTGCGGTACACCTCAAGCCATCATACCGCGACAAGATAATCAAACAGCTCGATGCGCTTCATATCCCTAACTTGAATGTAATGGAGCCAGGAAAGACTTACTCCTGGTAAGGTTTCTGCTAGGCTGACACCGGACGGTCGGGATGAATGGCTTCGAATTCCTTTTCTGCGTGCTCACCCTCTACACCATGCAATAAGACTCTTCCGCTTGTGAGGAGTTCTTTCACCTTAAATGTTCGCTGTCCACGCTCGCGTCCAGGCATTAGTTCGGCGCGAAACGTAACTATCATTCCGGGCCGCGCCCAAACATTTCCAACTTGCTTGAAGTCTCTTAACGGACCCGGCATTTTCTTTTTTTTCCGAAAGGCACCGGCTGCGCTTATCGCTCCGGCCGCGATTGCGATACCACTAATCAACCGCTTAGTCCGTTTTTTCATCTAGCTGGATTACTCACAAAGCGAATCCAACCTGGAAGTAATCGTAGGAAGACCACTTAGGGATCTTTCAGCGTTGATACCCGTGTATTGAGACCATTCGGCGGGAACACCAGCTTCTGCAAACACGGCTTCAACTGGACACTCCGGGACACACGCATCGCAGTCGATGCACGTTTCCGGATTGATAACAAGCATATCGTCGTCTAAATGAAACGCCTCTACAGGACAAACCAAAGCGCAATCGGTGTAACGACAATTAACGCAAGGCTCAACAACGACGTAGGTCATTTGAGAATTTGCCTCCTTGGGCAATTTAAGATTCGTAGGAACCCGAAACCTTCATATATTAAACATGAATGAGGAGCTTTTGAAAGACGAAAGGTAAAAAACTACTAATTAGGTGGTTTCCCAGCGATGATGCGGAGCGCCAGAGCTAAAGTCGTAAAACTGTAGGTCCTTCCCTCCAATTAGCTTCGTCAGCAAAATTATCTGCCCTGTGTGCATCGAGAAGTGTTCAGTGACATGAAAAATTGCTTCCACGGTATCTACTTCCAGACCTTGAATCTTGCGTCGCTGCAATAGCGAGGAGGGGCTTAAGCTGGCCAGCACCAAATCGATCTCGTTGATAGTTGACCTTAGGAGTTCGACTAGCTGTGCACTTGCTATGGGCTCAGTCTGGTTGAACTCAGTGTCACGCTGACGGTTGTCTTCACTTCCACCAACCCCTGAAATTATCCACTGGCGAGCGTTACCGCAAAGATGCAATATCAGGTTGCCGATCGAGTTTGATTCTTGATTGGGGCGCCACCAAATCTGCTCATCAGAAAGTTGCTCAAGGCAACGCTCAATCTTTGGCAGATAGTGTTTGCTCAGGTATTCCCGCGCCGAATCGACAAATGCAAGCGACACTTCCGTTCGAGGTGTATGCGCAGCGTGCATAGTTGTAAGACGCAAATACCAGAAACTTGATTATTCGTCCGCGGGAATTGCCGGCTTTGTTTTGTGCTTTGCTTTACGGCCAGCCGGTCGCGCGACTTCATCTGGTTTTGCTCTCGAAAGAGGATGACCTGGCGGTGCGTTTGGTTTCCGGATGCTGTCAAAAACCACAAAAGTTTTCGACGACTCGGTGGATTTTCTCTGAGCGCTCTTATTTGTCATGTGCGTGCCTGTCTTCAGGGGGGTGTCGCGATGCTATCTCTGTGCAACACCCCTGTCAACAAACGTAGACAATTACAATCGCTCAGGAATGGAGTGAGGCAATTGACCCCTCAAACCTGAAAGTGAGGCGAATTAGCCTCGACTACGCCTCACTACCACGAGGCGTCTTGGAAAGAATTCTCAGTGCGTTCGTCGTTTCGACACGACGTCGCTGCTGAAACTCCGTAACCCAATTTGTTACGGTTCCAACCATATCGCGCGCTGTTTCACGTGCGGAAGTTGTTTTGACTTTGACGGCAGGACGAGTCTTTTCGCCCTTTTTGACTATTCTGATTGTTTTCTTCTCTGACATCGTAGTTATTTCGAGTATTCCGTTGAATCTAACTGTATTCAACGAATTTCTCGCCACTCTGTTCCCAATTTCTTAAGGTAGAACGTCGGACGCGTTAACATCTTGCAAAGAAGAGGCCACAACCGTTAACGCGGAAGACAGCCACAAAAAGGGTCACTCAATGAAAATATTTTTTTGTTCAACGTGGTTTTGATCGCAAATCGTACAGAGACGTCGCAAAAGGGCGATAGCTTGTCGGACAACATTACTCTACTTCGCTAAACTGTGCTCGCTTTTGTTGCATATCGAGCGTCCAAATCTGCTTGTGAGTTTGATAGACGAGGATAGCAAGACCGATGGCCGCTCCGATGTTCACGTATTTCATCCCCGTCACCATCTTCCTGGTTCCGTACTGAACCAATAATCCGTTAATTATGATGATGGCGATCCGAAACTCGGTCGGACCAAGTTTGAGGTAGGCGATCCTCAGCCGATCAGTGGCAGCAAACGAAAGAAAAGTGCTGACCTCGTATCCAGCAAATATTGCCAGCATAATCAGCACCTGGTAGCGAGAACGTTCTGGAAGTATAAATGAATAGCCAATGATTACCGAGCAAAGAAAGACATAGTCCAGCAGGTGATCCATGTAGTAACCCCACCTGACCAAACCGGTACCGCGATACTTGCCTATCTTCCCATCGTAGTGATCGGTCACATACTGCATAAAGACCATTAAAGACACCATCCAAAGCCAGCGAAGATCTTGGGCCGCCAGGTAAGAGAAAAGCAAAATCAACGAGGACCAAACGAGCGTCAGCATCGTCAAGTGATAAGTCTCCAGCCAGGAAGGGATTCTTGGCAGTACTTTCGACGCCAAACGCCTCTCGATTGGTGTCAGAAAAGATGAGCTGACTTTCGTCGCTCCACCGAATTGTTGTGTTTCAAGCATATTGATACCGGCTTTGTACTTGTATTCTGGTTCCTTAGTCTCTGTTGTTCGGTTCCATTCAGAAAGGAACGTAAGTGCCTACAATCGAAAGATTTCAAAACTTACATCTTTACGACGACTGTCGGCTTTTTACTTCCCTCTCTAAAACATCATCAGGAGAATTTCAAGCAGGGAAAAGACAATCTCAATTAGTCCATCACCGACGACTAACCAGCAATTATTTTGGGCTCGTGGCTTTAGATTGAAGCCGTTTTTACTGGGAGATCCCATTAAGTCAACGCGACTCCTGCACTCAAAACAACAACACGAACACGAGCCATCACATCGTCTTGGACCACACTGCATGCCAAGTCCCCCATCTATAACCTGTGCAAGCCCTATGCACAGCCCCGACGGAAGCTATTAGCGCACTCCAAACGACAGTAGCTCGCCACTATTTGGGCCAAGCCCACACGCTGTAATGGTTTTTAGATAAAGACAACGGACTGCGAGGTGGGTATTTCAAACCGACGCCTACAACGAACGTTTCGGCAGGCCAGCATGTCATCGATGCGAACCATATAATCGCGCGACTTTTGGAATCGAGCTCGATCCTGCTCGTTTGCACCTCTGGGAGGTTGAGCTTTGCGAGTTCGTTTCAGCCATCTGACGTCGTACTCAGCTCGCTCGCGACAATGCGGGCAACTGAAACTCGCCTTCTTGACCTCTTCCTTCTCATTAAAAAAATCTCGTTCGTTCATACTGGTTCTCTTGTTTGCTTCAATTGAGCTTCCTGACAAAGCTCTCGTAAGTAACGGAAGCTGTAGATGCCTGTATCGTGTCCGTCACTCCAGCGAAAATTCAACGCGTACCGGCCGACCAGGCTGAGATCCTTGATCTCCAGCTCATCAGAGATGGTACCTGGTTTCAACATCCGCTCACCCGTCCACTCGTTCACGCATTGAGCGCAGGGACATGATCTTCGAAGAACTGCGGCATTAAAACTACACTCCAAATCATCCGCCCAGGTGATTCGAAGCGTGAAGTCATCCTCGTGCTTGATCTCCCGAGGTTCTATCTCCGGTCCATTCATCTTAAGTATTCGCTTCTACAGCCTTCAAGACCTCACCCGCGCTCACATCGTAATGCGAAGCATCCCAGACAGCTTTGCCATCCCTCAGGACAATAACCTGTGGCGACTCATGTGGGATACCTGTTCGATCTTCAAGTTCTTTCGAAACGTCCCGTGCGACTTGTATTTCTAAAAGATTGACCTCGCCGTCAAGCTTTTCCATCTCGCGATACGCACGGGAACTTATCGGACACGAATTACTATGTTTAAAGACGACAACTGGTCGCTCCTTTGAGCTTGAGAGCAGCCTCTCCAGAGATTCCTTGTCATCAACTCGTAGAAAGTTTTTACCCATAATCCCCCGGGAACCTTGAAAGTTATATCGATATTAACTTACGACATGATGCCCGACAAACGCCTATCGCTTAATCCGAAACAGCCAGATACCTTCGCCCTCGTGCGTTTGGCTCCGCAGTCCAACCATGAGGTCTCTCATGAAGCAAGTTTTCTATTGACCAAGTGAACCAAAGAGAATATTGTGCGTCGCCAATCGAGAAGCATGGCTATCCTCAGAGCCACGCACTCTAATCGAAAGCCTCACGAGTCTCTTACAGCAAGATTCTCTCTCAGCTTTCTCAATAAATGGCCGAAGTGTGCCAATCCTCATTAAAGGAGAAAGTTTATGTTTATTAAGTCAAGAGGTCGCATCAGCCGACGTCCTCTTCCACTCATTTGCTGCTTGCTCTTCATGCTTTGCGCGTTTCACGTAGCGCGGGCCGATGAAATAGCAGTCTGGAACTTCAACGACTCAGACCTGGTAGTGGACCATGGTAGTGGAACTCTCACCAGCACTTTCAATGGTTCGAATATCCTCTTCGCAGCCGGTACAACAAACAACGCCCGATTGGGTGACGTTGCAGGTCAGGCGTTATCGCTTCAAGGAGGAACCGGAACCGCAAATAACGGGCGTAACTTTACCCTAAACGTGAGCACTGTCGGGTTCTCTGACATCATTTTTAGCTTTGCCACACAGGGTACCGGAACGGGCTTTACAAGTAACCAGTTCCAATACAGTCTGGACGGAACTAACTTTATTGATTTTGGTGCACCTTACGTTCCAGCCGCTGCTTTTGGAGCTGTACCTTTGGTTTTTACTCTCAACAGTATTGCTGGACTGAACAACAATCCAAACGCCGCCTTTCGGATCGTATTCAACGGTGCGACATCGTCCACCGGAACTAATCGAATCGATAACATAGTAATAGAGGGAACCAGCTCCGCAACTACAACTATCCCGGAGCCGGCAACACTGTCGCTATTGGCTACTGGGTTAGGTGGTCTTTATGCCGCAAGACGAAAACGGCGGGCGGCCGTGAAATAAACAACGGCCACCCGCCATAACTGCAGATAGATGCGCGGTAGTCGAACTAGTTCCAATCACCAACGAGCACAAATGGTGCCCAATAAAACGGTGCACTGTACTTCTTGCCCGAGATCATGGCTAGTTGGGCTCCGCGCAATGCAGCGGAGGCCGGACCTCCAGTGCCCGTCAACATACGACGGTAAAAGTCTGTCATCAATTCAGCGGTTGATTTGTCGGCGACTGACCAAAGGCTCACGCCCACGGTCGGAGCGCCGGCGTACATGAATGCGCGCGTAAGTCCCATGACTCCTTCGCCACGCTTTTCTTTTCCAAGGCCAGTCTCGCAGGCTGACAACATTACGAGTGGGGCACCAAGACGTAGATTGAACACTTCGTCGGTACGAAGAAAACCATCATGATCTTTGTTGCCTACCAATGAGAGAACCACTCCCGTGAACTGCGGACGCTCAGCGTCCAATAGTCCGTGAGTTGCGACGTGAATAATTCGATACTTGCTCACATCACGGGTGTCGATGTTTCCTTCGTTCGCATCAAGGTCAAGCCAGACGTCTGCCTGTCCGCCTGACGTTTTGGCGATCTTTGAGATTTGATCGGCCTCCGTTCGCGTACCTACGAGGCGAGCAAGTGGTAATCCCTCCATCTTGGCGTCTGCGGGAGCCGGAGAGGCGCCAGCCACATCAGTGAGGGCACTCTGGATTCCCAATCCGCGAACGCCGGGATCTGTGGTTGTGATGGCACCACCCTTTTTCGCACGAGCGTCGTTGGAGTTGAAAACCGGATCAGCAATTATCAGCATCGCTCGACCCGTCGCCTTTGTTCGCTGCTGCTTAATTGCTCCAACAACCGAAGCGGACGGCGCGTAAACGATCTCATTTGTCTTAACGAGATAGGACAACGACGAAAAGTCGCCGGCATCAGATGTCTTTAATAGGACCTCAAATGGAATGTAATTGAGAGCCCCATCAGCAACTATCATCAACCTCTTCTCACCAGCCGTAGCCGCCGCTGGCTCGAGGACCGTTTTGTAAAGGGCATTTGAGGCAGCTACAAAAGCGGCGGCATCTTCTGGCGCTGACGCCGCGACGCCGAGTCCTCGATCTGGCTCAAGTACGTCAATGCCGACTATACGACGCTGGAGTTTTGACGGAACTAATTGAGCTCGTAAGTCCATCGCTTGCTTCTCAACACTTGCCCGGCCCGGCAGCTTGTACAGTCCCACCGCACTGTTACTGGTCACCCATAAATAAGAAGCATCGTTTTGTAACGCGTATTCAAGCAACACTGTTTGATCGTCAAGAACTTGTTGCTGGACTTCTGCAAGTCCGAGTGGTTTGTTTGCTGTCAATGTCGCATAGCGAGGACTCGCAGTTCTTATCTGGTTTTCGATCTCTTCATACTCTGTTTGTAACTTTTCAAGCTCAGCATCCAACTCCGCCGGTTTCTGCTTGAGTTCTTCCTGCGAAATGGTGATGCCCGTCAGAATGTCGGCAATTTCTTGCTGGCGATCTATGTTGTCTTGTTTGCGTTTCAATAACTCAGCCGGAACGCCTTCAGTGATCGCCGCATCGGTCTCGCTTAGCAAATCCAACAACGAACGAGCACGTGACTCTTCACTAATTTTGAATCCCTCGCCAGCATACTCAAGTGATTTCCCACTGAGCGGTGCACCCGGCGTCGTATTTGCGAGCAACGCCATTTCCGCGTAGGCGCTGGACGCCTCGTCGTAGACATCTTTTGTCGTGGCAAGAAAGGTTGTGCGAGCCTCATCTGCACGCAGGCTACCCTCTCGCAACGTCTCAATCGTGGCGATCGACTCGCGATAATTAGTCATCGCAGACTCGCGCAAGGACATCGACTTCTTTGGATCTTTCTCTTGCACTGCCTGCAACCAAAGTGCGCGTCCGAGTCCACGCTGCGCCGGCCAAATCAGGTCGAGACGTTTATCGTCTTGCGCACCTTTCTTGGCATCGGCGTAATACTTACTGGCGTCTTTGTATTTGCCCTGTCGGAGTGCGACGTCACCCAAGCTAGTCCGCGCTGCAGCGCGAAAGCGGCGTACCTGGCCCAGCTTGGCAATACCCGCGATGGTACTGCCCGACGCTTCTAGAGCGTTTTCGAAGTGCTTCTTGGCTGACTCTAGATCATTACTTGAATAAGCAATACGACCCATTCCCAGCTCATAACTTGAGTAAACAATCGAAACGCGGTACTCATCGAGTTCTTTCTTAGCCTCAAGCGCCACCGTCAACGCGCTCGTAGGAGCGGCAACTGAAACGTTACCCGTGGAAATTCCACCTGCTATTGCACCGAGTCCGCCAAACCGGCGTCCTACCTTTGACGCGGCACCTTCCGGTTTCTTCACAACCATTCGCCCATAAGCGGACATCGCTTCCGAAGTCTTTCCCAGACGGAAGTTGACATCACCAATTTTTGCGAGCATCAAGTTCGCATTGTACTTATCGTCAGCCACTCCAACTGCGGCGTTCACTACGTCTCTCTTTACATCGACTCCGAGGAACCCATCCAACGCCTTTTGATAGTTGTCGAGCGCAATTTGATACTGCCCTTGCCGGAGATAGAGATCGCCCAGCTCGTTATAGCTCGCAGCCATGCCACTCGAGTTTTTTGCGTTGGTATAAAGATTGAGCGCATTCCTAAACTGAATTAGAGCCTGATCTGAATGCCCGCGCTTCATCAATCTACGACCTTCACGTAGAGCCGCCGCCGCTTGATCCGTCTGTTGGACCACTGGCGTTATGGTGCCGGGATTCTCAGCATGCGATACGAAAGTTATGGAGCTAACAAAAAATGCGAGGAACAACAACAAGGCGATAGCTTTGAAACTCTTCAGACTCATTTCGTTTCCCTTTCAAAAGTCAGGCGAGAAACTGTTAGATAACGGATCAAGCTTTTCTGGGTTCTTACTTGTGTATCAGATCAAGTGCCGTAACAAGTTTTGAACTGGTGGAAGAGGCCATCATGATCAATGATGGTTCAGGATCAGTTTTAGCCAGGCCAAGACCTCGAGTCGTTGCTACTTGTTCACCGCTCGTCTGAGTCCCACCGTAACGCTCGGTCTTGTTAACCTGAAGCGGTTCCTTCATATCATTCTGCAGAGTGGCCCAAAGGTTCGCAGCCGGACGTACCGGACACGAAGACGTAGAACTCTTACACATGCTGATGAGTTCGTCTTCGATTGGAACCCCATTCAAAGGCTCGCGAGTGAAGACAAAGAACAGTCGCTCGTCTCCAGCGTTTTCATCAAATACTAACCAACGAAGCCTTTCTTCGGCTGCCAGACTCGACGGAATTTCGAACGGAACGTGGGCTTGAAGATAATTACCCGCCTCATCCAATTCCTCATTCGGATAAAGCATTACCGGTGGTCCACTATTGGTTGTGTTAAAGATATACAAATAGCCGTCAGTATTTGTCTCCAACAACACTCGTACTCGATCGCCCTTCTGAAATACATGAGCTGGATCAGTTCGGACCGCGAGGCCGTTTGAGTCGCGCATAAAAAGCGTCAGACCAAGACCAATGCGTCGCGCATTTACGGGAGTTGTCTTCGTCCGATCAGTGGCGCTTGAATTCGTCGAAGAAGATGAGCTCGTTGTGGTTGTAGTTTTTACGGTAGTTCCACTAGAGGTATTTGAGCCAGTTTGTTTTGGTCGTCTCCTGCTTGGTTTGGCAGTAGCACCTGGACTGGCAGCCTTATCCTTGGGGCGAGAGGTCAAGAAGGCTCCACGTACGTCATCCTGATCCTGTGGGATGATTGGAGCGGCTCCGATAACAACTGCTGAGACTAGAAACAATCCAAAAAGAAGGGTACGAAATCTCATTTTGCGACTCTCCTTATTCCCGAGTGCGAGTGGGCCAAACTTAGAGTTCTGCACTCGGGATTCTGTTGCCAGGCTTCCTAGATCTAACGCGAGAATCCTGGACTATAAGGGTCAGACTCATTCTCAAGACATAACCCTAGTTATGTTGAATACGGATATCAAAGACGATTGGATTTCCTGTCTGAGTCGGCGAGACCTTAACTCTGACAAACGGTTCTTTCGGATTCGACTCATCCAATTCCGTGATTGGCTGTTTTTCCTGATTTTTAGTGATGAAACTCTTAAACTCCGCCTGTTGTGACGCACTCATCGGATCTCCAGTTACGGCGTCGGCGAAGAAGGTTGGAGTAACGAGGGGAGACTTGGAAAAGATCACTGTAAAGTTGTCTGTACCGGGATTCTTGTCGAGCGTAAGACTGTTTCCTTTGCCTCGAGGAAAGGAAAAATCTACGCCTCGAGTTGCCGCATTGCTTTGCAGTCCGGAAGCCGGATGCGGCTTGGATGTTAGAAATGCAGTCAACTTATTACCGTCGCCCGGACCAAACACATAGACGTAACCGTCCTCGTCAAAAACAAAGTGCATCTTCAATTGGGTTCCGGAAGCAATGGGTACAAGTCCCGCCACTCGGGTCGAGGGGGCACTTGACTCCAATTCCAACCAGTACTTACTCACTTCTCGAGGAGTCACTTCCGTCGTTTTTCCGTTGGTGCTTGTATTTGTCGGCCCCACAACAGGCGGCGTTTTTGTTCGATTCCAAATGAGGTAACCACCAATCCCACCTGCTAAGACCAGAAACAGCAAAACCACGCCCCCGATCAATAACCCCGCTTTGCTTTTAGACTGAGGAGGAGTGGCGATTTGAGGCTGAGAAGGAGTGACGATTTGAGGTTGAGGTGGAGTTACTCTCGGAACTTGCGTGACAATAGAGGGCGCTGGCGCCAATTCGACAATAGTGTCGGATGCCACTGGCGCATTCGGAACAGGGTGAGTTGCACCAGGTGAAGTACTTGACGGTCCTCCCGGTGGCGGAGCTGTTTGCGCTGCGTCCAGGGTCAAGATCGTCGGTGCATTTACGTCGGAGTTTGTCTCCAGCCTGTTTGGTAATGCTACCGTCTCCGCAAACTCCCCCGCCTTCAAGTCACCTGTTGCAGGCAACGTACTTAACGCAGCGCGCAACTCTTCCGCGAGTACGCCCGCAGAGGGTTGCCGATCACCTCTATCTTTAGCAGTTGCTCGCTCAATCGCGTCACTAAAACCTTGGGGCACACTCGGAACGACTTCTTTCAAGGGTCGAGGTCTAGTTCCCACATGTTCGCGACGCAACTCATGAAGGGTGTTACCAGAGAAGCAACGACGTCCTGCGATCAACTCATAAAAAACTAAACCGAGACTGTAAATGTCTGCGCGACCGTCGATCTCCAGATTCTCATCACGAGGAATCTCGCCCCACTGTTCAGGAGACATGTAGTAAGGCGTGCCCAAAACTTGGCCGGCCATTGTCAACGCCGTGTTCCCAGAAGTGTCAACTCCAGCAATCTCCCTCATTTTGGCAATACCAAGATCAAGAAGCTTGATGACAGGCTCGCCATTCCCAGTGGGGTTTCCCACCATGATGTTCTCGGGTTTTAGATCGCGATGTACAACTCCCATGGCGTGCGCTGTTTCCAGCACACTCATAACAGGAGTTAGGAGTTCAAGCGCTTCTCGCGCGTTTAGCTTACCCTTCTTTTTGAGTTCGGCGTCGAGCGTATGACCTTCGACGTACTCCATCACCATGTATATGGTGCCATCAGCTGCAGTCCGCAGATCATAAACCGTAACGGCGTTGGCGTGACGAAAGCGACGAGCTGCTTGTCCTTCTCGGCGAAACCTGCGAAGCCACTCAGCATTGGATCGAACTTCAGGTGGGAGAACCTTTATAGCGACGCGATCGCCGAGGAGTATGTGACGAGCCCTGTAAACAGCGCCCATTCCCCCTTTTCCAAGGAGGGCTTCCATCTGGTATTGGCCATCCAGAACGGTATTGACTAGCGAGGACGGATCGTCTTCCAGCACTTCCCCATCAACGGTGCAGAAGCTTACGCTATCGTCGTATTTTGCTTGGCAGGAGCCGCAGTATTTCATTCAGGACTAAGCACTCAAACTGTGAAGGCGGTGGAGCCTGGAACTAGGCTAACTTAAGACTTCTCCTAAACGCCCGGGGCTCATTAGTCTATCACACAGAGGCCAACGATCAGCATTAACCCAATGCTTCGGTCCTGATGCGTTTCATGCGGAACTGTTCTTCTCGGAATCTTGCAATTTCAGGAGTAGATCTTACGAGCGTAATCCTCAACCATTCGATCGCTATTGTACTGGGGCGCCAGTGTCTTAATCGCGTGTTTCATCATTGCCACCCATTTTCGTGGCAATCCCGTACTTTCACGATCGTAGTAAAGTGGGACTACTTCGTCTTCCAGCACTCGATAAAGTGACTGAGCATCAGCAGCGTCGATCATGGACACATCACCATGTTCGTCACCATTGCCAATTGCAAAACCATTTGAGCCGTCGTACCCCTCGAGCCACCATCCATCAAGTATTGAGAGATTGAGTCCGCCATTGATAGCGACCTTTTCTCCACTTGTGCCGGAGGCTTCAAGTGGACGCCGAGGTACATTTAACCAAACGTCGACAGATTGGACCAGCTGTTGCGCAATCTCCTGATCGTAATCTTCCAGGAAGACTGCTCGCTGCCGTACCCGTGGATCGTATTTCCACTGTGCGAGCTGTTGCAGGATCAGTTTAGATCCCTCATCTTGCGGATGTGCTTTGCCTGCAAATACAAACTGCACCGGACGCGATTCGTGATTAATTAATCTCAAGAGTCGCTCGGCGTCAGACAACAACAAATTCCATCTTTTGTAGCCAGCCACTCGTCGAGCAAATCCTATCGTTAACGCGCCCGAATCAAACATCGTCTGCGCCGCGTCAACATATTCACTTCGTTCGCCTGCGGCTTTACGCGAAAGAAACGAACGCTGGCGAATAAACGCGATCAAACGTTCCTTCATCAGCGAATGCGCTACCCAGAACTCCTCGTCGGGAATCTTATCGACGGCAGCTTCCCAGACTTTACGATTTCGCAGCTTAACATTCCAATCTGCACCTACGTACTTTTCACAGAGATAACGCAACAACGGCGAAATCCAGGTTGGAGCATGGACGCCGTTAGTGATGTGAGTAATCGGAACTTCGTTAACGGGCTGATCAGGCCAGAGTTTTTGCCAGAGTGCTCGAGAAACTTCCCCGTGCTTAAGACTGACTCCATTAGTCGAGCGACACATGCGAATTGCCAGCGGAGTTAGACCAAACCGTTCAGCCTGATTACCAGGCTCGACCCGACCCAGGCCCAAAAATTCTTCCTTACTCAGTCCCAGTTCCGCGATGTACTCGCTGCTGAAACATTTGGTGACCAACGACGAATCAAACTCGTCATTACCGGCAGCGACTGGAGTGTGCGTTGTGAAGACGCACTTTTCACGCACCTGACTGATGGCCTCTTTCATACTGCAGCCCTGGGCTTGAATAATCTCGCGGGCCAACTCGAGCGTCAGAAATGCAGAGTGCCCTTCATTCAGATGAAACACGTGTGGAGTAACTCCGAGTTTACGCAGTAACCGGACACCACCAATGCCCAGCAACATCTCCTGGACGATTCTCGTCTCTCGGTCCCCGCCATAAAGGTGACCCGTAACCCATCGGTCTGTTTCCACATTTTCAGGAATATTTGTATCGAGCAAATAAAGCTGAACTCTACCCACGTCAGCACGCCATACTTGGGCCAGAACTGTGCGCTCTCGAATCGTCAGGTCGATTAGTAGCGGTGAGCCATCGACGTTATTGATCAGAGAGATTGGTAACTCCGTTGGATGAGTCTCCCCATAGTGCTCTTCTTGCCAACCGTCGTTACGTAGGCGTTGTCTAAAATATCCGTAGCGATATAGCAGGCCAACGGAAATCAGGGGCAGGCCCAAGTCACTAGCGGACTTCAAGTGGTCACCTGCGAGAATACCAAGACCACCAGAGTAGAGCGGGAGAGAGTTATGAACTCCGTATTCAGCGCAGAAGTACGCGACTGGCGTCTGATGAGTTATTGACGAATTACTATCATGCCAACTATGAGTGTTCGACAAGTAGCTATTGAATGCTTCGTCGATTCGCCGCACGCGTTCAAGGTAAACCGGATCAGTTGCCGCCTGGGCCAAACGATAAGCTGAAGTTCGGGATAACAATTGACGAGGGTTGTGTTCGCACTCTTCCCAGATCTCCGCATCCAGGTCTCGAAATACACTTGCGCCATCGGCCGCCCAACTCCACCAGTAGTTCCATGCCAGGCGCTCTAAAGGCATCAACGGCGCTGGTATCACATTCTTTGTAGTCACACGTTTTTCTAGTTCGCTAGTATCAATCATGGGGGTGATAAGTCTCGCAATACTTTAATAGTCTTAATCTGGCTTGCTTGCCGCAGATTCGCCGGTCGGTGAATAATCCCGGGAACAAAATCGGAGAGTCTACTCGAATTCCTGGTGGCGAAGAAACATCTGGGCATCACTTTCTTGGAAAAATACGAGACGGACGTCACTTGGCGTGTCATTTTTGGACAACCAGTCTCTGATTGCGCCTGACGATATCGAGGCCGCTTCACGCTTAGGGTAACCAAAAGCGCCAGTGGATATTGAAGGAAACGCAATAGACAGAAGGACGTGTTTATGAGCGAGGTCCAGTGAGTTCTTGTAGCAGGCCGCCAAAAGCGTCGCCTGTTCTGGACTTCTCCCGTAAATCGGACCGACAGTGTGAATCACATATTGGGAAGGGAGATTTCCAGCTGTGGTAATGACTGCTTCACCGGTTGGTAGCCCTTTCGGGTGGGTAGTGCGACGAATTTCCTCGCATTCTCTGAGAATCTCAGGTCCACCCACTCGATGAATGGCTCCATCGACTCCGCCGCCACCGAGTAGTGTTGAGTTGGCTGCGTTTACGATTGCTCCCACCGGCTGGCTGGTAATGTCGCCGACCAGTACCCTAACTCGGGTATCGAGAAAGAACTGCTCTTCGAACATAAAGCTATTCTTCTAGTCGCGGTTCAGTTCTAATTTCGTCAAACATATCTTGACGACGTAAGGCTTCAGCGACCCCTTTTGCCTTATGCTCAGTGAGAGGATGATCTGGATCCACACTCGCAATTTCAAATATTCGGTCTTCGAGCATCACAACGCCGAGCGAACCAAGAGTTACTCCAGGCGTAATCTGAATCTCGTCCATATTATGAAGTCGAAATCGCCCGGTTTGTTCAACCCAATCTTCAATGAATGGATCACGCAAGGCGTGTTCGGCATCAGACTCCGAAAGATACGCACCCTCAACGATGAGACAATATTCCTGCACTTCTCTGACTATTTATAGTTGAGCCGATATTGGACCAAGAGCGATGCCGGTAGGTGCCGACGACTTAAACTTTACCACCGTTACTTTGCTGGTCGCAAAGCAATTTTTAGCGGTCCTGCTCGCCAACGTTTCGGCATCAGGAACTGAGGACTCAGAAAACACATAAATAACAATGCCGTCGAGTATTACTCCGACGGCATTGCCTGTTCAACTTACGATTCAACTGTTAAGAGACTATGGCGTACTGCCTGTTAAGCGTCTCGCGCAGTTGACGAAAATAAGGGTCGAAGGTAACAAAACCTGTGGCTCCCTGGAAGAACGCTTTTCCTCCGGTGTCCTTTGCAAGCCGATTCAGCGAGCTTTGGCCATAACTTGCTGCCAACCGATTGTGACTAGTTAGCCCAACACTCGGGGCATAGAAACTGAACACAGCAACTCGGCGTCGATTTGCTTCGTTAATGGCTCGCTCCAAGTCAATGGTATGACCAGCGACTGTCGGATCAAAGCCACGAGAAACATCGAGGCCATCGGAGACAAGCAATATCGCATTCGAGTTCTTCGATTCCCGATCGAACTTACGCAACGCTTCTAGCACTTCGACGTAAGGGTTGTATGGTGCGCTATTAACGTTAGCTAAAGGTATGCGCAACGAGCTGGCTGCCTTATCCAAGTCACTGGTGAATGGCTGCCGAACCTGCAACGACCCTGCAGTAAGATAACCGACCATCACACGAGAACCCGGCGGCAATGAACGAATAAAATCCTTCGTCACACCCAATTCGTTTCCTACCTGAGAAACAAGATCATCTTGAATCAGTACAGCAAGATTCAGCGGCTCGATTGCCTGCGTTCGTTTCGGCTGCGTATCGTCTTCACCGCTAACACGAGAATTTGCAGAAACTCCGATAACCGAGAAAATCACAATTGCTAAGGCTACCGCCAAAGCACTAAACCTACGGTAATTCATTACTTACAAGCTCCTAAACAACTCAATTACTGCTGCCTAATCAGATGCTCTTAAGCCCCCAAAAGATGGCCTGTAAAACGTCGTTATCTGAAGTCGAGCTAACTTGCCTTTATCCTTCGCCGTCAGATAAATTACTGCCTAAACCACGGAACACATCCAGCCAAATCTTCAGAAGGTTTCGATCTAAGCGGATGGGTATCCTTCGCCAAATTTCGCATGCCTGAAAGGAACGAAACTCTATGAAAGTCTATCCGACAGAAGCCATAAGAAATCTCGCTGTCATTGGACATGGCGACGCAGGGAAGACGCAGTTGATCAGTTCACTTCTCTACGTCGCTGGAGCCACACCACGTTGGGGTAAAGTCGACGAAGGCACAACAGTCACCGATCATGAAGAAGATTCGATAGCTCGCAAAATTACACTTAATACCGCGCTCGCACATCTTGAACATCGCGATACCAAACTGAACTTAATTGATTCGCCTGGATACGCTGCTTTTATTGCACACGCTCGCCCAGCCCTGCGCGTGGCTGATTGCGCTATTGTCGTTGTTGACGCAGTAAAAGGTGTTGAGGTCCAAACCGAAAAAACCTGGGCCTATGCCAACGAGTTTTTGGTCCCCCGAGTTATGGTAATCACCAAACTCGACAAAGAGCATGCTGATTTTGGATCCGCACTACAGAGTGCTCAGAATACTTTTAGTAGAGCAATCATTCCCTTCACTCTCCCAATCGGTAAAGAAAAAGACTTTCGTGGCGTTGTCGACGTGGTCCACATGAAAGCGTACGAACTTACTGCTGACGGGCAAGCGAAAGAAATCGACATCCCGAGCGAAGGACGTGACCTTGTTGACAAGACACGTGAACGGCTGGTTGAACTAGTGGCTGAGTCTAACGATGCTCTGATGGAGAAATACTTTGAGCAGGGTACGCTTGATGAAGCTGACATTCTGCCCAACATCAACAACGCAATTGCTCAAAGCAAACTCTGTCCGGTGTTCGCTGTTTCCAGCATCACTCAGGTTGGATTGCGTGCGCTACTCAACGCACTGGTTGATTACGCGCCTGATCCGGCACATCACGAAAACGAGTGGGGTAAGCCCGTTGATGCACCAGCGAATGCAGAACGCATAGCTCGCAAATACAGCGATAGCGAACCTTTTTCAGCATATTGCTTCCGTACCATTGCTGATCCATTTGCCGGGCGCATCAACGTGATGAAGATTATCAGCGGTCACCTTCAAACTGATGCAAACGCGCTCAACTCAACTCGCGGCACCATGGAACGACTGGGCGCGCTGCACGTCACGCAGGGAAAACAACTCGACAAAGTCTCTGAAGCGCATGCGGGCGACATTATTGCCTGCGTGAAGCTAAAAGAGACCCAAACCGGAGATACGCTTTGCGACAAGCAGTCGCCGATTGTGTACGACCCGGTCGAGTATCCTGAGGCGGCGATTGCTTTCGCCATCGAGCCAAAATCGCGCCAGGATGAAGAGAAAATCAGCGTAGCGTTGCACAAGATACTTGAGGAGGATCCGGCCTTACACTTCTCGCGCGACTCACAAACGAAAGAGTTTCTCCTTTCCGGTTCAGGCCAACTCCATGTCGAAACGGTAGTCGAAAAACTAAAGAAACGTTACGGCGTAGAAGTGACGTTGCATCCACCTAAGGTGCCCTATAAAGAGACGATTACTCAGCGTGCAGAAGTTCAAGGTCGGCATAAGAAACAGACTGGTGGCCGTGGTCAGTTCGGTGACTGCAAATGCGTCTTTGAACCATTACCAAGAGGCAGCGGATTTGTTTTCGAGGACAAGATCTTCGGCGGTTCAGTGCCACAACAGTTTCGACCCGCAATCGAGAAAGGTATTATCGAAGCGGCTAAAGCAGGTGCAATCGCAGGCTATCCATTGGTCGACTTCAAGGTCCAGCTAGTCGACGGTTCCTATCACCCTGTCGACTCTGATGAGCATTCTTTTAGAGCTGCGGGACGAAAGGCTTTTAGAGCGGCAATGGAGAAGGTCAAGCCATCTTTGTTGGAACCAGTAATGGACGTTGAGATTGCGGCGCCGCAAGAGTACAGCGGTGACATCATGGGTGACTTAAATTCACGACGAGGTCGCGTCCAGGGAATGGAAACTAGCGGCAAGCAGCAAGTGATTAAAGCCCAGGTACCCATGGCCGAAATGCTGAACTACCAATCGATTCTGAATTCGATAACTGCTGCGCGAGGTTCATTCCACATGCAGTTTTCGCATTACGACCCAGTTCCTGGTCAGCTATCGCAAAAGATAGTGGAGCAGTCGCGAGCGGAAGGAAGGATCCGCGGCGGCGAAGAGGACGAATAGTCGCAAGTAATCGGACAATGAAAAAGGGCCACTCGGGGCTAAAGCGAGTGGCCCTTTTCGTCGTTGGAGTTAGAGACTCTGGATCTTGAGTCTATTCCTCCGGATTCTGTCTTCGTATTTTTACTCCTGCTGCCCCAGGTACACCTGGCATGCCTTCTTTGATGGTATAGTCGGACGGAACTTCAAAGAGTGATTTCGCTGGCTCAGTGCGGTTGATGTTAGTCAGCTTGTAAGTGGTCTCGCCTGTACGCGGATCACTATGACGAGTCATCACTACCATCTGCAATTCCGCTGAATACCACCGTTCGTTGACGATGTCGATAGGTCTTTCATTACCAATTTCACCAACCGGAATCGTAACTGTTGTTCGGGTGCCAGTTGCCTTTAGACCTTCAATCAGCTGCTCTCCCAGATCTTCTTTAACTTCCCGGTTTTCGTCATTAGCATTGCGACGAAAAACATAGCTCATACCTCCAGTGCCGGCGGTTGCAACCGTAAATTGTCCTGGAGCTCCTACAAGATCTGGTCCAACACCCGGAGGACCTGGCATTGGAGCAGTCATTATTACCGGCGACCCGGCGCTTGCTCCTGGTGGTCCCGCAACTTTGAACTCAAATCGTTGTCCTTCTACGGTCGGGGGAGCACCAGCAACAGCCGTTCCTGGCTTACCTGACCATTCAATTTTGAACGGCGCACTCTTGTGAGCGACATGCGTACGTGAATCCAGAGCGAATGAAGTTCCCGCAACCGGATCGCTAATGAAGATCGTTTGCAGCGGCTCACCACCAGTACTACCCAGTACGCCCAAACCTTTGAGTGTCTGCTCACGTCGTGTACGGCCTTCGCTATCTCGGTAATTCATACTTGAGACTTTGTTTACGATCCTGTTTCCGTCGCTAAGCGTCTGAATTGTTTCAGTCACGGCCTCCGCCGAATACGGAGCTCCTTTAACAACCTTTCCACCGAAACTGACTTCCGAAGCTACGAAAAGAAAATCTCCTGGAGGAGGTGGAGGAGGCGCTCCGTCAGGTCCCTGTACAATTCGGGCTGACTTAACAACAACACCTTGCGAGGCTGGCTGCGGCTGTTGTGCAAATGAGACCACCGTGACACACGCCACAACGGGTAACGTTGCTGCAGCAAGAATTCCGAGTATTCGTTTCATCTGTGCTTCCTTTCAACCGGTTAATGCCGGACTACGACTTTTATTGAACAAAACGTATGGCGTGGGCCAGTCCATCGACCCCTAACAAAACATCCGCCTTAACTTTCTCGTTATAACGATCCATGTTCACTGGCAAGCCAAAACTTGCTAGCGCGGACCTTGGCAACTCGACGCGTACTATTTGGCCACCCTCCTGTAAGTTCGCCGCGATCATGTAACCAATCGGCATAAACTCAGTGGTGATTTCACGCGCATGGTTGGCAACAACAGGCGTTTCGGATTTACGTTGGCGAGGACTGCGATTGGTCGCAACCGAATGTGACACTCGGGGCTTCGGTTTTGATCTATTACTGACCACAGCAACATTCTGCGCTGGCGTTTTATTGTTTTCCTTCGGCGTAACGACTGTGGGCGGCGTTTCCATAATGGCGTGCTGGGCCGGTTCGCTGCTCCGGCGTAATCGGACTGCAGCCACACTCACCATCACTATCAACACTGCCGCCGCGACTGCGGCTACCCAGTACAGTGTTCTTGGTTTTGATCCAGTTGCCACGGTTGCAGGTGTTGGTCGTACACGAAACGCCTCTCGCAATTTCAGTTCAAGCTCTGGAGGTGCTTCAAACGATGCCATCTCGTCGGCCAGAGCCTTAAATCCCATGGTCAACGTATTCTCGTCGCGTAACCGCAACGCACAACGGTCACAGTCATCAGCGTGTTCTAACGCTTCACGACGAGCATCAGCCTGCATCATTTGACCGCGGGCTAACTCCGTCGCAACTACTTCAAAATTTTGGCAGTTCATGCGAAACACCTCGCTGACTTCACTGTAGCCGCACTCGCGTCCTCAACTTGTTCGGGTCTCAACTTCTCAAGTAACAACACGCGTGCTCGATGCAATCGCGATCGCACTGTCCCAATTGCACAACCCAGAATCTCTGCTGTTTCTCCATAACTGATTTCTTGCAATTCACAGAGAACAACTACTTCACGATATTTCGGTGGGAGACTCAAGACAGCCTTTCTAACTCTTTCGATCATCTCTGCTCGCGTCATATCATCTAGCGGACTAAAATCGGCGTCGGCAATTTCAATCGAGTCTTCGTCGCCTGACTCGTCCGCCAAGGAGATCATCAAATGTTCACCGCGCAGACGGCGCAAAACGTGATTGCGTGCCACCCCCATTAAGAAAGAACTAACTGATCCCCGGCCAGGATCAAAAACGTGGGCCTCACGCATTAAGAATAGGAAGACTTCCTGCGTAACATCCTCAGCAATCGGCTGCGAGCCACTCATTTGTAAAGCAAATCGGTAGATCCCCGCCTGGCGACGCCTGTAAAGGACCGCCAGGGCCTCTTCATCACCAGTCATCATCGACTGGAGGAGTTCAGAATCGTTGAGGTCGTTATGTCCTGTCATTCAATAACTGTCGGTACGACAGTCATAGTCTATTCGCCCCAGAATCGCTGAAAGTTCCACTATTTGGGCATACAGCTGAACTAACCGCCAAATCCTCTAATAAAATCAGCCGAATTACGACGCAAAGTCAGCCAGTCTGAGAAGATCAGTGGGGTTTGCAGCCAAATCCTCAACCACTCCGCAATTTCAGCCGCCAGCAAATTTGGGCTTTGCTGTGCGTCACTTTCAAGTCCCGTCCGCAGTTCAGCAACTAAACCGCGCAGTTCCCTGATTCCGTTCTCGTCCCCTTCCAGCTGAAACTGTCGGTGAAGCTCGTCAATCGAGTTAACAGAGTCTAAGGCACCTTCCAGGGTCGTGAAGTTTAACTGCTCCGGCGAAAACAACCCAAACAGTCTTGATTCTCGCCATCGCGTATCAGCCTGCAATACTTCCGGAAGATTCAACCTAACGCCGGCGTCCGCCAAAGTTCTGGCAATTGACGCGGGACTCTCTACAGCGCCTGCACCGAACTGAACCTCGATCGCTTTTTGTACAAACTCAAGTTCTGTTCTGCCTGCGACTGATGCGCCAGTCTCTTCCCAAGCCATTGAAATTGCCTGCGCCCTTGTAAGTACTCTTTTCATGCAATTGAAAATACCGGAAAAATCCGTAACACAAGTTTATCTTTTCCGACTCGTTTGAGTGAGTTAAACTGCCACTGCTCAACATCACCTCTTTCTCACGGGTACGATCAAATGAAGCTGCTGCACCTTGTCGCAATACCTCTCATTCTGACATCTGTACTTACTTTCGGGAACACACCTCAAACACTCAAAATTGCGAAAATAGACTTCGAGGGACTCAACCGACTTTCGGTGGCCGAGGTTACTGCCATCATTGACCTAAAAGTTGGCGACACATTCTCAATTGTCGCACTTGATACTGCAGCTCAAACGCTGATTGACAGTGGCATGTTCAGGAACGTCGCCTACCGTACCAAAGCAATCAAGAGTCAAATTAACATCATTTTCACGGTCGAGGAATCCAGCGTCAGAAGTTCGCAGGTGATCTTCGATAACTTCATCTGGTTTAGCGATGCTGAACTCTTAACCGCAGTGCGACGCGACGTGCCAACCTTTAATGGAAGCGCTCCGGATAACGGCGACATCGCAGAGCGAGTGGCAAAATCATTGGAGAGACTCTTACATGAGCAGAAGATTGAGGCCACCGTCAGTCACATGACATCGCAAGATTCACTTGGAAGCACGTCTCAGGAAGAAGTCTTTACAGTAAATGGAGTTCCAATGCCCATTTGTAGTATTCGCTTTCCCGGGTCAAATAATGTTTCCGAAGCAAAACTCATCGAGAGCGCTAAGCCTCTGTTGAATAGCGAGTACTCTAAGAAGTTTGTAAGTCTGTTTGCGACAAATAATTTGATACCGCTTTATCGAGAACGAGGACAGTTAAAGGCTGAGTTTTCTCCACCTTCGGGGAGACCCGAAGCAACCAGCACTTGTAAAAGCGGGGTCGAGCTTACTCTCCCCGTCGCCGAAGGACCTATCTACAAGTGGACCAAAGCGAATTGGTTGGGAAACCGAACTCTTACTCAACAGGAGTTGGATGCTGCATTGGCCATGAGAACTGGTGAGATAGCAAACGGGGTACAATTCGACATAGGGATTAAGAATGCCGAGAAGGCTTACGGGAGAAACGGGTTCCTGCTGGCGCGGGTCCGTGCAACAGCCGACTTCAACGATGCGGCTGAAACCGTGGGTTACAAGCTCGAAGTAACGGAAGGACCTTTGTTTCATATGAGTCGATTTGCTGTAAAGGGTTTTCCCGAAACTCTGGCTGGAAAGATAAAAGAACGTTGGCGACTCACCCCAGGTGAAGTATACGATGATGGTTACTGGCGTGAGTTTGCTGACAAACAGCTGCCTGAACTCATGCATAACACTCTCATGGATCGGCGTAACCAGGGCAAACCTGCTCCAAATCTAAAGTGGGACAGCATCGTCAATCGCGAATCACATACTGTAGATGTCGTTCTCGAACTGACTAACTGATTTACTGTTGTGTATAACTGTGTCATTACCTAATGCGAAATCGTCACCAACCGTTCTATCAAACCAGTTGAAGAGATTTTTCGAACTGGTAACCAAAAGACTAGCGACGAAGCCTTTCCATCCCCACTCAATCATTCGCAACAAGGACTTCCAAACGTTGGCTGCATGGGCGTGGCCACGCCGACGTCGCTTGCGTGGCACACATGAAAAAGACGAGCAACGACTCTTCGAGATTGAAGCTGGAATACTAGTATTGGGACTTTGTCGCTGGCAGCCAGACAAAACCGAACGGCCCACGATTGTTCTGTGGCATGGAATCGAGGGCTCAGCAAACGCTATCTACATGTTGTCGATGGCCCAAAAGGCCTACCGTGCAGGTTTCAACGTTGTCCGGATGAATATCAGAAACTGCGGCGACACTGAACATTTGACACCAACGCTTTATCACGGGGGAATGAGTTCCGATCTGGGTGTCGTAATCGACGAACTAGTCAGGCGGGATAAATTAGATCGGATCTTAATCGTCGGTTTTTCGCTCGGCGGAAATATGGTCCTAAAACTGGCAGGTGAATACGGAGAAGGACCGCCTCGAGCACTGCTTGCGTGTGCAGCGATTTCTCCGTCAGTAGATCTCGGAGCCAGCGCCCAACTGATTAACACCAAACGAAACTGGCTTTATCACCAAAGTTTCGTCATCAAGTTGAAGCGGAAGATTCAGTACAAGCACCGGCTTTACCCGGAAAAATACGAACTAACTTCTTTAGGCCATATCAAGACCATCAGGGATTTTGACGAAGCGTATACCTCGCGTGCGAACGGATTCGAGAACGCCGATGATTACTATTATCGAGCGAGCGCAATAAGAGTCGTGGACAAAATTCGCGTTCCAACCTTGATCATTCACGCCCAGGACGATCCATTCATCCCCTTTTCACCATTGAAACAAGAGAGTTTCCGCAAGAATCCCTACCTCATTGTGCTGGCACCTGAGGTAGGCGGTCACGTAGCATTTATTTCGTCAGGAACAAATGGCGAGGATCGATTTTGGGCCGAAAATCGCGTACTGGAATTCTGCCAACTAGCAGTCGACAATCTCTCGACTACTTCTTGATCAATTTGATGATTCTTAAGGCGTGATTGCGTGCAATTAGAGGCACATGTTCGTCGGTACTAATCTCCTGCAGCAATGGCAGGAGCTGTTGCGGATCCGAGAGTCCATTTCGCTTTATCAACGACTCAGTCACTTCCATCAGCTTGGGCGCATTCAGTGGTTGATTCTCTCGAGCGACGGAGATATCGAACACAAGAATTGCCTGGTCTGACAAACGACGATACTCAGTAACCAAGCTTGAAGCACTTTGGTTGTGAGTCCAATTAAACTCCGCTACGCGCTTCTTATCTCCACGCTCCATTCCGATGCGCATCGTCCCCAGATGAGCGAACTGTTGACTTGATTGGTAATTTGTATCGGAATCCAAAAACTGAAGAGCATCCCAGTAACCTCGAATGCGAGCGAGCGCGGCAGGGGAAAGCTCCAACGGTTCTACGACCGCTGCATCCTCGTTCAGTCGTTCAAAAGTAATCTTGCCGTGTCCATTTGAATCGTGCTCAAGCACGATGTGCTTTACGTAAAACTTTGGCTGCGAAAACTCATACGTAAATTTGGCTGAATCAGTGGAGGCGGGATCAGTTGCTGTAGAAGCAGCTTCACGCCCGGGACGGGTGTTTTGTTTCAGTGCTGGGAGTTCCTGGGCACAAGTGAAAATCGCCGCGCTCAGAATAACGAACGCGGCGGGGAGTACTTGCCTGAACGATACTGACTTCTTCACTCGAACTTTACCGACACCAACTTCGAAACACCGGCGTCTTCCATAGTCACGCCGTAAAGAGCCCGGGCCATTTCCATCGTTCGCTTGTTGTGCGTGATAACGATGAACTGCGTGTTGGCCGACATCTGAACTACCTTATCAGTAAACCGCCCCACGTTCGCTTCGTCAAGTGGCGCATCCACTTCGTCCAATAAACAGAACGGGGCAGGCCGGTAATGAAAGATGCCCAGAACGAGCGCCAGGGCTGCCATAGCTTTTTCGCCGCCCGAGAGAAGCAACACATTCTGTAATCTCTTACCGGGTGGTTGCGCAACGACGTCGATGCCAGATTCCAGAACATCGTCGGCATCGATCAAACTCATTTCGCCACGTCCACCACCGAACAATTCAAGAAACAGCTCACTGAAATTCTTGTTGATTTGCTCAAAGGCGTGACGGAACCGGTCACGTGAACGCCGTTTGATCTCTCGCAATGCTTCTTCGGTTGATGAGATACCCTCGATAATATCCTGACGCTGAACTGTGAGGAACAACAGACGCTCTTCTGCCTCGGTCAGTTCCTCAAGCGCCATCATGTTCACGCCACCAAACCCATCGAGTCGCGCTCTTAATTCCTCAACGCGCTGGTGACTGGTTTCAAAATCGAAGTCCTCGGCAAGAGTAATCTCACGCGCCAACTCTTCAAGTGATTGGAAGAGTTCAGTCTGGCAGTTTTCATGCACGAATGTCTGTCGCGCTTGTGCTTCTGCTTTTCGTACTTCCAGACCAGCGCGTGTGTCGCGTACTTCACCCGAGCGACGGTTAAGTTCGGATAGTTCTTCTGAAAAGACGTCGGCTTGTTGACGTGCCTGGTGCAGTTGAGCCGATAGATTTGCGATCTGCTCTTCTTCGCGTGCACGATCAGTTTCTACTGTACTGGCCTTTAACTCTAGATCCGCGATTGACAGCTGTAATTCATTTGTCCGACCACTTATCTCGGTTAACTCAAAACGATGTCTGTCTACGCGTGCCGCGAGGTCAGCAAGTTCACTTTCGATGCGGCGTAGTTCAGCAGTTGTGGCGCGACGTCGCTCCGCAGCTGCTGCCGCAGCCGCTCTTTGTTCGGCAAGTGCCTCACTCTCGATCTCGGCTTCTCGTCTTAAATCAGCCAAAAGCGCCGACGCTGTAATTACATTGTCAGCGGCCGTTTCACGTGCAGCTTCGGCAGTTTCAGCTTCAAGCAGAGCATTTACTCGTCTCTGTGCAACTTCACGCCGTTCATCATCTACTCTTGCTGAATCCTGTCCCACGACTCTCATGTGGCGTTCAGCCCGTTCAACTTCCTGATCCAATCCGGTAGCCATATGCTCGCGTGTCATCGCTTCGCGTTCTTCGCGGCCGATTGCTTCGTTTAAGTAGACGACAGTGTCTTCAAGTCCGACCAGGCGAGCGCGAGCTTCCTTCGCAAACGAACTGGCGGTTTCAACTTCTAATCCAAGAGCCAGGGCACGGATTTCGAGCTCTCGCAACTCCCTCTTAAATGCGAGTAAGCCAGCTCCCTCTTCAACAGCACGTGCGTCACCGGCATTTACAAATTGACCACTCGCTATCCAATCACCATTGAGGGTAACGTAAGTTTCTTCAGTGGCAATCGACTTTGCCATCGCATCTTCAAAGTTGGCGGCTATTCGGGCGCTCATCTTCTGAGGAAGTGTGCGCTTCAACACTGTAACTAACTGCTGCGGCGCACCCAGAAGATCGGAGATACGCAGGTCCTCACTTACTTCTTCGCTCAGACTGATCGAGAGTGCGGGGCGTTCTTCCAACTTGCAGGTAAGGGGCGTCAAAATCTCAGTGTCTTCATTGCCACCATGCAAACCCGCCACGAGAAAACTTGCCCGGCCCCCATTGTTTTCCCGAAGCCATTGGGCCGCTCTCACTGCATCGTCAGGGGTCGGTACCACAATCGCCTGCAGCGATGATCCAAGGATACCCTCAACGGCTCGCTCCCATTTGGCGTCTACATTCAATGCATCGGCCAACGTGCCAATGAAGTGGAAGTCGCGTGGCGTTTCGCTTGTCGAGAATACAAGTTGGACCGCGGGTGAGTAGTACGCACGGCGTGAATCGAGTTCTTTTAAACTCTCCAAACGATGACTGGCGCGAGAATGCTCTTCCCTAACACGAGCGAGTTCGGCGTCCGTGTCACTAACAGCCTCATGCCCCTTCACCACTGCGTCAACCGCAGCTTCCCGCTCGGCTTGAAGCTTGGTCACACGTTCTCGAGCTTCCCCCAGCTCGAATGAAAACTTCTCAGCTTCAAGTTTTCGCTCGGCGTGCTGCGCTGCCGCTCTGTCGCCTTCCCGAGCTAACCCTTCAGCCTGGTGAGAAAGTCTTTCGAGCGTTCCTTCGAGCTGACGAGCAATTTCTCGGAGTCGTTCGGCAATAGCGGTTTGAGTTAGGAGGTCTCCACGAGCACTCTCAATTTCCGCTTCAGCCGTGGCAGCCCTTGCTAATCTCTCCGCATAACTTTCTTCGGCAGCCTTCAGAGTCAGAGCACTCTGATCTGACTCTTCGCGCAAACGTGCGTCATCAGTCTGAAGTCTATGACATTCAGCTTCGACAAGAATCAGCCTTGCTGTAAGTGCGTCGATCTCAGCCGCGATTTCCGTCTTACGTCGTTCGAGTTCAGACAGCTGTTCCTGTTGGTAAAGACATTCGCGTGCCTGCCGGTCGCGTTGCAAGACGGCTTCGGCTGCGGCAGCTCGTGCGGTTGTTAACTCATCTTCGAAGCCTCTGGCCGCTTGAGTCGCAGTTCGCGCAGCATCCTCGCGCTGGTTCAATTCTTCCGCGATATTAAGTTCGAGTTCGCCAATTTCGGTTAGTTTGGCTTTGGTCTCCTCGAGCACCGCCGAGAGCTTCTTGTCTTCGGCTACATAGACATTACGCAACAATCCGCGCAATTCTTCCCTTAAGACTCCATACCGGCGCGCCTTGGCGGCTTGTCTTCGCAGGCTATTTACCTGTCGATCAATTTCAGAAACGATGTCGGAGATTCGGGAAAGATTAGACCTTGCGGATTCAAGCCTCGCTTCCGTGGCCCGCTGGCGTACACGAAACTTGGTAATTCCTGCGGCCTCTTCGATGATCGTTCTACGATCCATCGGCTTCGCGGAAAGAATCTGACCAATGCGCCCCTGCTCGATGATGGCATAGTGACCACCCGCGAGACCGGTTCCAGAAAACAAGTCCTGAATGTCTCGAAGTCTGCAAATCTTGTTATTTAGAAGGTATTCGCTCTCACCTGACCGATAGAGACGACGAGTAACAGAAACGGCTTCGCCTGGAGCAAACTCTAACGCCAGATTGCGGCGACGCCAGTGACGTTTATGAGAGGTTCGCGCTGGAGTTACAACTTCGGCAGTTACGGCGAGAGCCTCAGTGCTCTCGGGAGCCGGCTCACCTTCGACAACTATCTCGACGACTGGTTCCACAACAGGCGCAGCCTCCTGCGGAAGAATGGCGTCGATGTCCACCAGCCGATCGTCAATCTGTTCGAGGGTTGAGTCGATATCCTCAATATCGGGCTCGGATTCGACAATTTCATCGCGGACGAGGTGCATCACAACCTCGGCCATACCACTTGGCTGCCGATTGCGTGCTCCCTGGAAGATGACATCCTTCATTTCACCGCCGCGCAGGTGTTTTACGCGCTGTTCGCCCAAAACCCAGGCGATCGCGTCAGCTACGTTGCTCTTACCGCAGCCATTAGGTCCTACGATTGCAGTGATTCCGTCCCCAGTGAAGATTATTTCGGTGTAGTCGGCGAAGGATTTGAAGCCGGTGATTTCCAGCCGTTGAAGTTTGAACATGCTCTCCGGTTGCTTAGTTTTGGGCCAGGCCTTAGATGACGAAAAATGGGCCTTCCAAGGCTGAATACGGGTGAGCCAATATAAGTTCGGGCCGCTTAGAATGTCAACTAGAACTTCAACTTAGCATCCCTTAATTTAAGTCACAACCAAAGTTACTTAGGACGCTTAAGTTGCGATGGCTACGGGAACTAAGCTGAAGTGCTAAACAAGTCAAAACTGTTTGACTCTATCTCGTCGCTCGTACAGTAACAATCTAACCCCGGGTCGGAGGTCGAAACTGCCATCGGCATCACCCGATGGCACCTGACGGTAAACCTCGCCAAAGTTCGCTTCAATCTCAGCTTTCTGATTAGTGTTGGCTATGATTAGTGTTTCAGTCGAGGGCGCCATCTGTCCGAAATAACCCACGCGAGTGTAATTCCGGAAGTACCATGGTAGCGGCCAATAGTCGGGGCTGAGAATCGAAATTCCAATCTGAGTTCCCTCACCTGTTTCCCGGGCGATCTTGTCAATTTCATTGACCATTTTCAGCAACCCGCGAGTCGTGTGAGCATACACATAAACGTAGGAGTTGTTATCGTTGTCGTAGTTAATAAAGTTCAAGTTGATAGCTTTGTACGCACTGAAGCATGCCGCCAGCCCGAGCACCGCCAAAGGAATGCCTAGCTTGGATCGATCGAGGTCGTAAAGCCATTCAATTGCGTAACCAGCGATAAGTGCCAGCGGAACTATGAAGTTCAGAATCAACCAGGGAGTTTTGTATGGAATAAGTGTATAAGCTGCGATAAGACCGAAAGCCCAAAGCCCAGCAAAAAGAGCCAACGCGTTCTTTGGTTTCAACACTACAAGGAGACCACCAAAACTGCCCAACAATAGCAACGGCAGTTCCTGTTTCGAAAGCCAACTGACATACGTGATCGCGGAATGAACGTGCGCTTCTTTTCCCGTCTTACTCCAAAAGTTAAACGTCGAAATCGCGTCGTAGATACCCTTGGGATAGTTTGTGAGAAACGAAGAATAGAAGAGAAAATTTATTGCAATGAAGACGAGAACTGACGCGCCTACCCAAATCGCCAACGCGGTTGAACCACCAAAGTCGTTGATGAAGGCCTTGTAACCGGTTGGAGTCACCTTACGGTTTTTTGTCTTCCTTGTATCAACGCCAGGATCAGTCATCTTCATCAGGCGTCTGTAGGCAAAAGTGCAAACCAGCGCAATTATCAAGACCGCCACGGAGATCATGGCAGTCTCTTTCGTCGCAAACAAGAATGCCGCTGACCCAATCGCGAGCACTAGATAGAGGCCGTTGCGCTGATCGTAGAAGCGCAAGACACCGACAACTATTCCGAGCGTGAAGAATACAAAGAGAGTTTCATGTATGTAGTATCTCGAGAGATAGATTGCGCCAGGAGATAGAGCAAGGAGTAATCCGGCTGACAGGGTCGCGACGGAGCCAAGCTGGCGTCGCAATAGGAAGATCAGCCAGATGGTTGCCAGTCCAAATGCTACTGGTACAAGCCGGATGGTTACAGTGTTAAGACCATAGGTTTCACTCGCGGCCTTTCCAAAAAGAAGTTTGATGGTCCAGGGTATTGCCGCAGTGAAATAGTAGATGGTGGGACCGTGGTAGTTCGCTGGATCGTATTGATAGTAACCCTCGCGTACCAACCGCACTAAGAAGTTTCCGTTGACGCCTTCGTCGTGATGCATTGGAACGAGGGCGAGATCGTAGATACGTAGGACTGCGGCTATAAGGAAAGTGACTACAACGCCAATCCGCCACGCCAGTTTTGGGATATCACCTTCTGAAGCGGAATCTTCTGATGGTGAGACTCCTATTCCCACACTTTCAACATTCTGGCGGCGTCCTTTGTTACCGCTACCTGATTTTGTAGAGCTTGTACTCACCAACTTCTCCAACTTTCTCGTATCGTCTAAAGAACTGTTCATTCAAGTTGGTCGTTATTCTTTCCTGTGGACCAACCACCGCATATTCAATCTGGTAGTTCTTGATCAACTGTTCGGCGTCCATCGCGCCGGAGTATATTCTCTTTATATCTGATTCACGCGAAACAAATTCCAGACCATGCGTCCAAATGTGACCCGGATATCCCATTAACGATCGACGTCCCGTCAAAAAAATCGGCGTATTGTGAACCGGCGCATGGATTATTAATGAACGAGGCGACGTCTTCTCCTTCACGAGTTCAGCAAAACGAACGCCAGCTGCGTCGAAGACGCCATACTTAAGCGAACGGAGAGCGATTCCCGCAACATCCAAAGCTCCAGCAACAGTCAAGAAGAAAAATAGCACCATTGCAATAATGCGTCTTACGGATCCTTGCTTCCAGAGCCGGGCGAGTAACATCGCTACCAATGGTGCAGAAGCAAGCCACCAGTAGAACAGCACTTTGATGTTGTCCCAAATCCATGGGGCCATCTTAAGAAAGTTTGGGACAATAAAACATAAAGTGAATGGCAGGTAAAAAATCAGGATTCGTCTCCTGAGCAAAAAGCCATTCTCCCTGATGAGCACAGCCGCAAGAAGTAAGGGAATAAACAGTCCAGTGTTTTTGAGCCAGAACCAGACCGGGTTGTCATCTTTTCTATCCCAGCCAAACTCCCAGGCGAAGAAGCTGCTTGCACTAACGGCAGTGTGAGACGTAGACCACCAGAGTTGCGGGAGAGCGATCGCCAGGGCGACAACAAAAAACGTGATCCACTCGCGCCAGCTAATCTGAAGCAATGCCAAACATCCAGCCATAGCCATAACTACTACAAAACTGTGCGCGTGGACCAGAGGTAATAAGCCTGCCGCGAAACCTGCGGCAATCATCCGCCTGACAGAAATGGGAAAGCGACTTTCAGACTCACCAACCTGCTTGTCTGGCCGTTTCTGTTTTGGTTTACCTTTAACAGCTTCATTCGCCGACTCCTTTTGAGTGCTATCTCTCTCAGTTGCCAGCCACCACTGCGTAAATACAATTACGGCCAGCGGCAACCCCATCAGAAATCCCCGCTGCGGAATTAAGAGAGTAGAGATCGCATTTCCCCAACGCCAGGTCGTATCGGGAATGATTGTGAATGAAGGCGGTAAATCCTTTACGACACCCCATAACCCTTCGTCGTTCTTTCCAGCCCCACTGAAAAGTAGTACCCAACCCAAGCCACCGTTTAAGAGAACTATTAGCGGTGTGATGATTGCTGCCAATCTGTCGCGCAACATGACTAGGGCCCAGCGATGAATCAAGCCGACAAACGAAACTGCCAGCATCATGTTTTCAATAAACATCGATTGACTAAAATCAGCCCCACAGCGCACGAAGATGGCAGAGACAAAATCAGTAATGAATGGATAGGTGAATCTAACTCCAGCGTAGGTTGGATCTTCAGGTGGGAAGTTATTTCCAAAGGCAAAGCCGGTCAGAACGCTTAAATGAAATGGCAAATCCCCGAAGTTGTTTAGCAGACCGGTGCTGATGCCTTCCGTATTTTCAATCATCGCTCGACTGAAAACACGCCACAACACAAGACTCACCACCAGATAAAACACAACATACCCGATCGAGGCGCTATCAGGTTTACTAAACAACCTCACAACAGCCTTCGACGTTGCGTCAAGATCTGCGTTTAGTTGTCGTAATCGGTTCGAGTTTGCAAGACTCAACAAAGGTGTGAGGCAAATCGCAAGCGTGGTCAGGATTGCTGTACCGGTTAGCCCTATGAAGGAAGCCACGACAAAGCCGACTAAACCAAGCGACGCGAGACCCAATACAGCACCGCTACATAACCTGGCGCCGAATGATGCGTTATCGTCGTATAAATAGGTGGCTACAGTGCCGCTGACGGTTACCAGCAAAGCCAGAACTAAGGAAGCTATCATGAATGAGTCGGAAGTTAGTGCTTTGCCAATCTGTTACCGAGTTCAATCGACTTGCAGACCTTTTGATCGTCGATCGTCGCGGTAAAACGCAATGAAGTTCCCGCCTGACGAACCCGTGTTCTTAACTTTTCCTACAACGCCGGCGATTATACGTGAAACGAGGTACTCACTGTCACTCGCTAAATTGATCTTGTCGGTCGCAATGCCAAAAGAAACCCTGCTTTTGCATTCATTCAAGGTGATCGGTTAGTTTCTTCCAAGAGGAGGATTAATGTTAAGAGCAGGAATTGTTGGTTTGCCAAACGTCGGCAAATCGACGTTATTTAACGCACTCACGGCGCAAACGTCAGCGCTAGCCGCAAACTATCCGTTCGCCACGATTGAACCAAATGTCGGTGTCGTATCGGTGCCGGATGACCGTTTGGAACCATTGTCACGGCTGGTCAAGACCAACGTAATCATTCCAGCTACGGTAGAGTTCCTGGATATTGCAGGATTGGTTCGAGGTGCGTCAAAAGGTGAAGGACTGGGAAATCAATTTCTAGCCAACATTCGAGAAACCGACACAGTGGTCCAAGTCGTTCGCGCCTTTGAGGACGACGGAGTGATTCACGTTGAAGGGTCCGTCGAGCCCAAGCGCGATATCGAAACTATTCAAATCGAGCTGGCCTTATCAGATCTGGCAACCGTCGAACGACGTCGTGAAAAAGCGCAAAAGAACGCAAAGGGTGGCGACAAGACGGCCCGGGCTGAAATCGATGTTCTCGAAAAGTTGTTACCTGCACTTGAACAAGGACGATCAGCAAGAACCGTGGAGTTAACGGCTGACGAACGTGCGGTTGCCAAAAACTTCTTCCTATTGACGAACAAGCCCACGATTTACGCTGCCAATGTGGACGAAGATACTCTGGCAAATCCTGATAGTAATTCGATGGTGAAGGCGATTCGGGATATCGCCGAGCAAGAGTCAGCAGAATGTGTGGTGATAAGCGCGCAACTCGAAGCTGAACTGGTCGCACTTCCTCCGGAAGAACGACTTGATTATCTAAAGAGCCTCGGCGTTGCTACGAGCGGTGTGGATCGTCTGATCAAAAGTGCCTATCACTTATTGGGTCTAATGTCATTCTTGACTGCAGGTGAGAAAGAGGTTCGGGCATGGACCATTCCTCAAGGTACGCGCGCTCAAACTGCAGCTGGCACAATCCACTCGGACATCGAACGAGGCTTTATCCGAGCTGAGGTTGTCAGTTACCACGACTTAATGAGTGCGGGCTCCTACGCGGTCGCGCGTGAAAAGGGTGTACTACGTCTTGAAGGTAAGGACTACCTCATGCAGGAAGGCGACATCGTTCACTTTCGATTCAACGTGTGAAAATATCCCACCCACTCTGAGACGGTGTAAAACTCAATCTCTCATTCTCCCCAATCTTTAGGTTGGGATCAGTGGCACAAAGATGATCAGTAACCATTTTAATGGTTTCTTTCCGAGCACAACTGTCAGCCTGAGTTTTCAAAAACCATTAAAATGGTTTCATGCGTTTTCGAATGGGCCGCTTAACCCCAACCTAAAGGTTGGGGAGAATGAGAGGTTGAGTTTTACCAGGCTCGAGAGTAGGTGGTATTTCGACTTTTGCTAAGCCTCGCTAAGAACAACTTCGGCTTGCCGAGTAGTGACCCCAATCCTTAAGCTGTCGATGGATACAAATCCGAGTGTGTGAGAATTATAGGGGCAACCGTAATGCGATAGGTCGATTGCCCCCAAACTGCTACCGCAGCAATGCGCGTATTCCAACAAGTATCAAGTAGCCGATTGCCAACACAACGGCAACCTTAATCAAGAGCACAGCCAGCCCAATCAAAACAGAAATAATTCCCAGTGTGATTCCCGCTACTTTAAATACCAGAGGAACGCCGACTGTAAAAACAAACAGTCCCAGTAGAATCATTCCCACGATTCTCAGGACATCTCTTGCGTCTTTCATCGTCTTAGGTCTCCGATCCGTTCCTAGCCCTCATTTTATAGGCCTTTTCGCCCGCAGCCAGGTATACGAAGATTTTCTTTAGGTCGTTCCGTTGAAGATTCTGAAGCTAAACTCCACAAAAACCAATAGCTCGTAGACCCACATCTTTAACTTAATCGATTACTCTGTAGATCGCCCTGTCGCGCGTTTGTGTCTTTTCGGCGATAATTATACACACTTTAGTGCTATGGACCGCTGGGAATCAAGAAGCCTGTTTGGCAACACCTCCTCGGAGGCTGAAGCGTCAAGCGACGCTCCGCTGGCCGAGAGGATGCGACCGCGAAGACTCGCGGAGTTTGTTGGCCAAAATCACCTCGTCGGCGAGGGTCGAATTTTGCGCCGGTTAATAGAGGGTGGGGGTCAACTTCCTTCCTTGATTCTTTGGGGAGCGCCAGGTACCGGAAAGACTACGCTGGCGCGGTTGCTGGCTGAAAATAGCGGGCTTCATTTCATACCGCTCTCGGCTGTGTTTTCTGGAGTGAAAGACTTACGTGAGGCAATTCAAACCGCCAAAACTGAACAGCGTTATGGCAAACGAACCGTCCTCTTTATTGATGAGATTCACCGCTTCAACAAAGCGCAACAGGATGCGCTACTGCATGCAGTCGAAAATGGCACCGTAACTTTGATCGGAGCCACGACTGAAAACCCGTCCTTCGAAGTAACGAGCGCCCTCTTATCTCGTTGTCGGGTGCTTGTACTCAACCCTCTCTCGGAATCTGAAGTTGAAGCGATATTACGTAACGCCCTACAGGACTCGGAACGTGGTCTCGCCAATCGTAACGCAACAATCTCTGATGCCCTGCTCACGAGATTGGCCAACTCGGCCGGCGGAGACGCACGCGTCGCACTTACTGCGCTGGACGCGGCCGTCGAATCCACTGCGGCTGATAGAACTGGAGTGAGGGTAGTTACGGAAGAGACTATCGTTGAGGCGTTAGGTCGCGCACACTATGCGTACGACAAAGGTGGCGAAGAACATTACAACCTCGCGTCAGCTTTGATTAAGTCGCTACGAAACTCAAATGTTGACGCAGCGCTTTATTGGTTGGCCCGCATGATTGAAGGTGGTGCCGATCCTGTTTTCATAGCGCGGCGTTTGTGCATCCTGGCATCGGAAGACATCGGACTCGCTGACCCACAAGCGATGGTCCAAGCCGCCGCTGCTGCTGAGATTGTCCAGCTCATTGGTCTACCCGAAGGGCTGTTTCCGTTATCGCAAGCAACCATATACCTTGCGCGTGCTCCGAAATCCAATGCCGTGTTACGAGCCTACCAGGCGGCCGCACATGACGCGGCAGAAACCGCCAGAGAACCTGTTCCTCTTCATTTGCGAAACGCCGCAACCCCGCTTATGAAGAAGATTGGTTATGGAAACGACTATCGTTATGTACATGATGACGCCGCTGCAAAAACAGAGATGGACTGTTTGCCGGAGCGGCTCAAAGGCAGAAAATACTTCACCGACGACGAAACTAAACCAAAAACGAACGACGGATAATTGCAGAGATGATTTCCAGGAAAACTGAGAAGGAACTTGCCTTTTTACACGACCTCTTCATTGCTCCGGACTGGGGTGAACGTTTTGCTGAAATGATCGACGAACACGTTCAACTTCCTAAGGAAGGCAAGATTGCTTATATCGCGAGCGGTACCGGTGGACACGCGATTGCTCTGCAAGAACGTGCTGGCCTCGAACTTGAGCTGATTTGTATTGATGAGAATCCGGAGTGTCTCGAGATAGCGCAGGCCAAAGCCACAGCAACGAATCAAAACACGGAGTTTCGCAATGCAAGAATTGACGACTTACCTTTGGCCGACAACGAATTTGATCTGGTGATCGGTAATGCCTCACTCATTCAACGACAAAGATTGCGAAAAATGTTTTCAGAAATGGTGAGGGTAACATCTCCTGGCGGAACAGTTGCCCTAACACTTCCCACCGCCTCAAGCTTTGGAGAGTTCTTCTCAATCTTCTGGGAAGCGTTACACAACCGTGGGCTACTACTGCTTGAAAACGACTTGGAACACTTAATCACAGAGTTGCCGAAGATTACCGATGTAGAACAGATGGCCGAAGATGAAGGGCTCGAGGACGTCAAGTCGTGGACTCGCATTGAGGAATTCGATTACGAAACAGGTGAGAAGTTCTTAACCGCGCCACTCGTGGCAGAGTTTCTGATGCAGGAATGGTTAGCGACTGTTCCCGAGCATTCCAGAGCAGATGTGGCACAAGAAATCTCCCGACTAATTAATGAAGAACGACATGAGGCGGAGTTTGCGCTATCAGTGAAGGCAACGCTGTTAGTCGGCAGGAAAACACACACACACTGACCCATAAATCGAGACCGTGATGCTGCTACTATTCGTCAAGATTCTTTCGTGATTCTTTTTCCCCGTCGTCCAGACCTTCTTTAAACGCACGCTTGCTTTGACCGAGTGCCTTTGCTAACTGCGGTAGTCTGGTTGCACCAAAAAGCAAAAAGATTACGATCGCGATAACAACAAGCTCGGGTGTCCCGAGCCCTCCGATCGCAAGTATTGTTTGACTCATTTTCTTCCTCTCTTCCAGCCGAACTCTTTGAAACTATTTATTGTCCACGATCCGATTCGTAGAACAGATACTTTCTCCAAGTCTCATCCGCACGTCCGAGGTACCTCATAATTTGCCGGTTTACATGCAGCGAAAAACCTCGCGGTCTTCTCAGTAAATGCATGCCCGATTCCTCAGGAGTGCGATTACCTTTCTTGTGGTTGCATCGTTTGCAACAAGCAACCAGATTATCCCACGCCGACTCACCTCCGCGCGAGCGTGGCTGGACATGATCGAGGGTTAACTCGGAAGGTGGATATGCCTTACCGCAGTACTGACAAGTTGAATGGTCTCGCAGCAGGATATTCTTGCGCGATAACGAGCGACGTTCAAATGGAATATGTATGTACTCGGTAAGCCTTATGACAGAGGGCGCATGAATAGACAGTCTTTGGGAATGAAGCACATGGCCATTGTGCTCCTCGACACGAGCCACACCCTTAAAAATCATGACCACGGCGCGCCTTTCAGTGCACACGTTGATGGGCTCGAAAGAAGTATTCAGCACTAAAACCCTGCCGTTCATACTGGGCCGATATTACGCGAGCGCGGAAGACAGTGTCAAAAATATATGTTTCTCCGCAGTACTTTGATGCCCCTGAATCACCCAGGTTGTGTTACAGATGTGTAACTTGCCCACTACCTTGCTCGAGCTATGGTTAGTACCGAAACGGTCCTGGCACCCGCCTCCAGCAAGGCTTTCGCGCAGGCTGACGCTGTTGCTCCGGTAGTGAAGACATCGTCCACTAAGAGTATCTCTTCCTCTAAAACCGACCGGGGATACCTAACCGAGAAGGCGCCCGCCACTGTCTCAATTCTTCCCCTGGCATCGAGTCCCGCCCGATGCTTGCCGGTAAAAGTAGTCCGAAGCAGACTCTTCTCATCCAGTGGTAAGAGCAGAGCCTTTGCGAGCGTCCGAGCAATCACCGAAGCCTGGTTAAAACCGCGCTGCTCCTGACGAAGAGGATGAAGCGGAACAGGAATCAGCCGGGTCGACCTATTCAGTGGGGCGGTTCGGGCGATACTCGTTAGGAGTCCCAAAAGATGTTTCGCAATTTTTGGAGTGTTTTTCAAATGGAGTACAGAATGTCGTAGTGCTCCATCGTACAAGCCACAGGCGCGAGCTGCGGTAAATAGTTGGTCGTCGCAAAGGTTGCAACTCACCTCTTCCCTCGCGACGGTTAATTTGCCAACAAACGCAACTCCGCATTTCCAGCAGATCGCATCGTCGGGTTTAATAAGTGATGTCGCGCTCCAACACTCCTCACACACCACTCCAAACAAACGTGATTCAACACTACCACTGCAGGAAACGCATGTTTGAGGGTATACGACAGTGAGCAGAGAGTCAGTGAAAGAGTCGGCAAGTCTAGTGAGGTACATTTGTTTAGCACTGCTTCTTCATGTGAGTGGATGAAGAAACGGCCTCCCAATAGCGGGGAGGCCGTACTTATGAAATAGACAATAAAGAATTGTTAATCCTCGTCTTCGCCCAACAATCCTCGCTCCTGGAGATCCTGACAGCGAACGCAGTGTCGCGCCCAGGGGACAGCGTCGAGACGCTTCTCGGGAAGAGTCTCGCCACAGTGAACACACTTACCGTAGCCCGTTGTTTCGATCCTCTCCAATGCTTCGTCGATCAAATTCAACAGTTGCCGGTCATTATCTGACATCGACACCAAAAGCTCTTTGGTGTAAGCATTGGCTGCCATGTCCGCAGGATCCTGAGTCGCCTCAGCATCGCGTTCGCGACTATAGAGCTCTGCAGCCTGTACTTGACCAACAAGGCCCTCGCGACGTCCCAACAATTTGTCGCGGAAAACTTTAGTTCGCCTCTTATCCATTATTTTATTTTCGCCCTCCACCCTACTTGATAATTCGGAGTATCGTTATTTCTGATACGGCAAGCCGTGAATGATTGTGTAAGCCCGATACAACTGTTCGAACAACAGAACCCGGGCCATTTCATGGGTTAACGTTAGTCGTGAAAGCGACCAGCGTTTTCCACCTCGCGCCATTAATTCCGCTGACAAACCGCGCGGCCCACCGACAATAAACGCTACCTCCTTGATCCCCTCGCTCTCCCAACTCTTCACCTGAGCAGCAAGCTGCTGCGACGTTATCTCGACCCCGTCTGGATCCAAGAAAACAGTTACGCCGCCAGGACGAAGAGCGTCTGAGATGCGCTGCGTCTCCTTATCGATGCCCGCCTTGTCAATCCTGCCTGTTTCTCGAAGCTCAACTACTTCTGTGCGAACAAAATGCGAGAGACGGTCGCTGTAGTCTTCAATCAGGTCTCGCAGCCTGTTATCCCTGGTCTTGCCTGGCCAAATTATCCGAAACCGCATAAGCCAACCGCGAAGACTTCAGCCCAAAACTATAGTTTGTACCGTGCAATCTTCTCGTACAAGTTCTTCCGACTAATACCTAAGATCCTGGCGCACTCGCTCTTATTTCCATTGGTGGAAACCAGAACTCGCGAAATATGCGTCGCTTCAAGTTCCGCAAGACTTGCTGGCCGTTGCTTTTGACGCTCGGCAGCGACAGCCGCCGACACATTTGCCGGCAAGTCACCTTCTTCAAGCCGTTTTCCGCTCGCAACAATCACGGCTCGTTCCAAAATATTTGCAAGCTCGCGAGCGTTACCTGGAAACTCGTACGATTTCAAAATCGCCATTGCCTCATTCGATAAACGATGGGCCTTTCGTCCATGCTTTGACGAGTAGAGTTTCAAAAAACTCTGAGCTAGCGCTGAAAGATCTGCCTGCCGCTCACGCAATGGAGGAACGCGAATATTGATAACGTTCAACCGGTAATACAGGTCTTCCCTGAAAGCCTTTCTCTCAACCGCACTGTCGAGGTCAACATTCGTTAGCGCAATCAAGCGCGCGTCGAGCCTGATAGTAGTTCGGCCACCGAGTCGCTCAAACTCTCGCTCTTCAATAACGCGCAATAGCTTCGCCTGCGCTTCTACTGACAAGTGCGCTATCTCATCGAGAACGACAGTGCCCTTGTGCGCGGCCTCAAGACGTCCAGGTTTTCCTTCACTCGCACCGGTAAAGGCACCGCGCTCGTAGCCGAAAAGTTCAGCCTCAAGTAAGTCCCCAGGCAAAGTCGCGCAATCGATCTTTACGAAAGGCTGACGAGCTCGTTTTGACTTGGAATGAATGAAGGCAGCAAGAACATCCTTTCCCGCGCCCGACTCTCCCGTTATGAGAACATTCGCATCCGTTACGCTTACACGCTCCGCGAGTTCAACCGCCTCGCGCATTCCACTCGAGCGCGCAAATATTTCGATCACGAGTCTCTTCTCAAAGAACTAGCTTCAGTGGCATTCCCTTCCAGCGTTAAGGTAATGCGCTTTGATTCGCGCCAGAGTCGTTCAAGGTCATAGAACGCTCGCGCTTTCTGCTCAAAAACGTGAACTACAAAGTCACCATAGTCCAACAGGATCCATTCCGCAGTCTTATGTCCTTCAACGCGGGCGGCAGCTGAACCAGACTTCTTTAGACTCTCGTACACTTCATCTGCAATCGCCTGCACCTGACGTTCATTGGCGCCACTGACGATAAGAAAGAAGTCGGTGAAGCTCGCAATCTCGCGCAAGTCGAGGACGACTGGCTCAATGGCTTTCTTTTCCAACGCCGCGTTCAGCGCCACGGATACACGAGGTTCCAGCTCTTCGCGAACCGGCTCTGACTGAGCGTGCGCGCGAGCGATCGGCTGCGGATTTAAAGACTGTTCCTTAACTGTTGAATTTTGCTTCATTCGAATCTCTGTAAACTTCGTATTTCTTTATGTACTCTGCTACCGATTCCGGCACCAGGTTACTAAGCTCGTCCACTGATCCTTCTCTGGCAAGGCGACGAATATTAGTAGCGGCAATGTCTTTCATGACCACATCGGTCAAGAATATCTGCGGACCAGCTTCTGGCACGTGACTAAACTTTTTGGTGTCGCCCCGCAAGTCCACGATCCGATCTCGAACTACCTTCGGGCCTTCACCAATAACATAACCTGGTCTGGTTACAACAATGTGGTTTATCGCGGTCAATAACTTTTCCCATTCACGCCAGGTGGTGATCTCAGCCCAAGAGTCGGCACCCATTATGAAAAAGAGATCTGAGTCTGCAAGGTACGACTTAAAGTGCGCCACAGTATCGATGGTGTACCTGCGATCGGGTGCATCAAGCTCAAACGTCGAGATCGCGAGCACCGGATCATGCTGTGTTGCCAGCGCGAGCATCGCGTAGCGATGAATTGGGGCGCTTACAGCACGACCTAGTTTGTGCGGAGCAATCTGAGCCGGAATAAACAACACTTGCTCAATTTCAAATAACGTTGAAACTCTGCGAGCTACGTCCAAATGACCATAGTGGACTGGATCAAAAGTTCCACCATACAAAGCTAGACGCCGTTTAGCGCACATCTTCAAATTGCGAGTTCAACCGCATCGCTCTTGTTTTCACTGGAGCTTAACTCAGTTAACTTTGCCGCAACTGCGTGGATCAGCTCTCGCACTCCCGCATTTGTGGCGGACGAGATTGCGAAGAAGGGCTTTCCATCCCTCGCTGCGCGCTCTCTCAATGAGTCAAGTCTTTCAACTTCGTCGAGCGCGTCTGTTTTTGTCGCAACTACAAACTGCGGACGCGCGGCTAATTCAGGCTTGTACGACTCTAGCTCGTGATTTACTGTTTCGTAATCCGCGATCGCTTCGCGCCCCGATATAGAAGAAACGTCAACGAGGTGCAACAACAACTTGGTGCGTTCGATGTGCCGCAGGAATCGATCCCCAAGTCCTGCGCCAGCATGTGCCCCTTCAATCAGACCGGGAATATCTGCGATCACAAACGTGCGGAAATCGCCAAGATCAACCACTCCCAGATGTGGCTCCAACGTAGTAAACGGGTAATCAGCCACCTTTGGGTGTGCAGCGGAAACTGTTGAGATGAACGTCGATTTTCCCGCATTCGGAAAACCCACCAGCCCAACGTCTGCTAACAGTTTGAGCTCTAGTTGCAGTTCCCGCTCCTCACCTTTACTGCCACTCTGGTGGTAACGCGGTGCGCGATTCGTAGAGGTGGTGAAGTGGGCGTTTCCAAAACCCCCGCGTCCACCTCGAACAGCTAACCAGCGCTCGCCCTCGTGGGCCAGGTCGTGCAAGAGGTCTCCGGTTTCTGCGTCAAAGATCTGTGTTCCAACGGGAACGTGGACAATCAGTTCCGACCCCTGCTTGCCCGAACGGTTAGAACCCTCACCATGCAATCCTCGCTCGGCAATGTGCCGCGGGTTATAGCGAAGATGCAGCAGCGTATTTAGCGACGAGTCAGCTTCGAGAAATACATCGCCACCGCGTCCACCATCTCCGCCCGAAGGACCACCTCGAGGTACGAACTTCTCGCGCCGGAAAGCAGTAACTCCGTTACCACCATCGCCCCCATGAACAAGAATCTTGGCACGATCAATAAACATCTAAATCAAAAGCGACGCCTACATGCAGACTAAGATCCTGCTTCAGGCGTCGCGAACTTGCTAGTGCGTAAATGCTAAGCAGCAGTTTGCTCCAAAGGGTAGACGCTGATGAATTTCCCCGAACGGCCCTTGTCCTCAAACTTGACCACTCCGTCAATCAACGCGAAGAGCGTGTCGTCCTTACCGCGCCCAACGTTGTTGCCTGGTTTCCACCTGGTCCCTCGTTGACGTGCGATGATATTGCCACCGACAACCTTCTCACCACCGAACTTCTTGAGGCCAAGTCGTTGCGAATGCGAGTCACGGCCGTTTCTTGATGATCCAACACCTTTTTTGTGTGCCATATGAAAACTCCAGCTATCCGATCGAATCTATCTTCAGCGTTGTATAACCCTGACGGTGACCGCGAGTCCGTTTGTACTGCTTGCGACGCTTCTTTTTGAACACAACGATTTTCTGATCGCGTCCATGATCAACAACCGTGGCTGAAATCTTTTTGCCTTCGGCTCCCGCCGACAGTAAAGTTTCGAGTTCGAGTGAACTGCCGGCCTCCGCGGCCATCGAGGGCACACGAATCGTCTGGCCCTCTTCAACCAGAAATTGTTTTCCACCAGCTTTTATAACTGCATGTGACATCTCGTTTTACACCTCTCAGACGCGTCAAAACGTCATAGAAAAGTCGACCATTATAGGGAACCGCCGCAAATACGGCAACTCGCCAGGCCACACTAACGGCCTACCGCGGACTCCACACTCGTTTTACGGCCGTTTTTGTTAAGGAAATACTCCATAAAGTTCGTTGAAATGTCCCCAGCCCTGAACCGGGGATCGTCCATGATCTTCAGGTGTAACGGAATGGTTGTCTTGATTCCCTCGATGACCATAGCCTCGAGTGCTCGCTTCATCCTCGCGATCGCCAGCTCACGAGTCCGAGCATGAACGATCACTTTGGCAATCATCGAGTCGTAAAACGGTGACACTCGGTAACCTGAATAAACAAATGTGTCGACCCGAACGCCTGGTCCACCTGGTAAATTGAACGCAGTTATGACTCCAGGTGATGGTGCAAAGGTCTCGGGGTTTTCGGCATTGATACGACACTCGATTGCATGGCCCACAATCAACAGATCGTCTTGCGCATAACCAAGAGTTTCACCTTCTGCAATTCTAATTTGGTTTCTGACGATATCAGCCAGAGTAACCATCTCAGTCACCGGATGCTCCACCTGTATTCGAGTGTTCATTTCCATAAAGTAGAAACGACCACTCGAGTCGAGTAGAAACTCAACTGTACCGGCACTGGAGTATCCGAGTTTCTTGCAAGCAGAAACGGCCGCTTCACCCATCGTCTGGCGGAGTTCCGGAGTCAAGACTGGCGAAGGCGCTTCTTCCATTAGCTTTTGGTGACGGCGTTGAATAGAACACTCACGTTCACCCAGGTGAATACACTCGCCGTATTCATCTGCCAGTACTTGAATCTCAATGTGTCTGGGCTGTTCGATGTAGCGTTCAATGTAGACACTGCCGTCTTTAAAGGCTGCTGCCGCTTCAGTCGACGCGGTTTCCAATGCATGCCCCAGTTCCTCTTCTGAACGAACCACGCGCATACCGCGACCGCCACCGCCGGCTGATGCTTTTACGATTACGGGAAAGCCTATTTCGCGTACTAATTTGAGCCCTTCTTCTTCAGACGAAATCTCACCAGCGCTTCCGGGCAACACCGGCAGACCCGCCTCAGCCATGGCTCGTCTCGCCTCAATCTTGTCTCCCATCAAACGGATGACGCTCGCCTGTGGTCCAATGAACTTGATATTGCAGGCTTCGCAAATCTCGGCGAAAGTCGCCGACTCGGCCAGGAAGCCGTATCCCGGATGAATAGCGTCGACATTAAAGATTTCGGCAGTACTGATGATCGCAGGAATATTCAGGTAGCTTTGAGCAGATGGAGCAGGACCGATACAGGCAGCCTCGTCGGCAAAACGCACATGCAAGGAATCTCGATCGACGTCACTATGAACAGCGACTGTTTTGATTCCCATCTCCTTGCAGGTCCAGATGATGCGACACGCAATCTCACCGCGATTGGCGATCAAGATCTTCTTAAACTTGCGCGTACTCTGGCCCATATTGGTTATGCCTTAAAAAACTTTGTCCAACATCCAGTGTTCGTCAGCGCAGACGCTTTGGGCCACTCGACGTTGGACTTATTGACTACCCTAGTTCTTAATTCCAAACAACGGCTGACCGTACTCTACTGGCTGACCGTTCTCTACATAAATCTTTACGACTTCTCCCGTCGTCTCAGCCTGAATTTCATTCATCAACTTCATCGCTTCGATGATGCAGACTACTGACTCAGGCTGCACGCTACTGCCGATTTTTACGAACGCCTCGGCGGTCGGCGAAGGTGAACGATAAAAGGTACCGACAATTGGAGAAGGTATTATTTGCAACCCCTGGTCTTCCGACGCTTCTGTCTCGGCTTGTGCCCCCGGATGTGCCGGTGCTGAAGTGGTTGACGGATTGGCAGTTGTTGCCGCCGCTTTTGCTGGAACGGATGACGGAGGAGGTGCCATCTCCGAATAAATCACCGGCGCGCCCTCACGTCTCAGACGGACGCGAAAATCCTCTCGTTCAAGTTCCAGCTCGGCCAGACCATTTTCTCGCAAGAGAGCTATTAACTCGCGCAGTTCGTCCAGGTTCACAGACGCACTAGGCCGTTCGGGTTCCTGTGACTTCCGCGATTTGCCTTTATCGATTTCTTTAGGTGCAGACATTTTGTTCGACTGAGATGCTGTTTGATGTTTGACGAATGAACTGGACCAAAAGAGTTAGCCCCAAAAGACTCGGTCTGATGCTTGCCGAAAATCAGTTGGGGCTCTAATCCTCCCGAGCGTCTATGGCGCTATCTATTCGCGCTTTTACAACTCGGTACTACTCCTCAGTTTCAGCTGAGGTTGCTTCTTCACTCTTTGCTTCAGACGCTTTTTTGCCTGACGACTTTCTCTTGGAGCTAGTGCTCTTGGCTCGCTTCTTTTCGGCTTCAACCGCTGCCAGCTCTTTCGGATTGTCGACGAGTTCGATGATTGCGAGTTCAGCCCTATCACCATCGCGATGGCCGAGCTTAAGAATGCGGGTATAACCACCGGGCCGATCCTTGTAGCGCTCGCCCAATTCACTGAAGAGCCGTTTGAGTGCTGCCACTCCAGCCGTACGCTCAGGTCTGAGTTGCCCACGCTTGCCGGTAAGACTGCTCACGCTGGCGTTTCCAGAATGAAAGAAAGCAGCCGCCTGCCTGCGCAAGTGCAACGCGCCCGCTTCAGATCCTTCATCGGCCATAGTGCGGGCACGACGAGAGAGAGTAATCGCTCGTTCAACAAACGGACGCAACTCCTTCGCTTTGGGCAAGGTAGTTACGATACGTTCCTCTCGAGAGTTGATCAATGAAGTCGCCAGGTTTCGAAGCATCGAATCGCGATGTTCGCCGGTACGACCAAGTTTACGATGTGCCTTTAGGTGTCGCATGGCTCTAACTACTGTTCCTCGTCGCCTTCAAAGTCGGATAAGTCAGCACCGTCTCGACCACCACTACCTGGAATTGGATTACCTTGCTCATCGAATTCCATTCCGAAGTCGAGACCCATGCCATTCAGGATCTCTTTGATTTCGTTTAGCGACTTCTTTCCAAAATTCTTTGTTGCCAGCATTTCCCGCTCAGTTCGTTGGACCAGATCTCGAATGGTCCGAATGTCGGCATTCTTCAGACAATTGTACGAACGAACGGAGAGCTCCAACTCATCAACAGAGCGATCCAACTGATCGTTACGTGGTAACGGTGGTCGCTCCATCTTTGCGTAAGCAAAGTCATCGGTGTCCTCTTCAAAGTTGATAAAGATCGACATATGATCCTTGATCAACTTTGCCGCGAGACCGATCGAATCCTCGGGTTTTACTGAACCGTCAGTCCAAACTTCGATTGTAAGCTTGTCAAATTCGGTATTCTGACCGAGACGTGCAGCTTCGACGTTGTAGTTAACTTTTTTGACTGGTGTGTGGACCGAATCGATTGGGATATAACCCAGCGACAGATCCTCATCGAAGTTGCGGTCAGCTGAAACATAACCGCGACCGCGCTTCAGTCTCATTTCCACTCTGAGCGAGCCACCTTCACTAACAGTCGCAATGTGGACGGTTGGATCGAGAATCTCAACATCGGCGTCCGCTTCAATATCAGCAGCTGTAACCTCGCCGGCCCCTTCCTTTGAAATTCTCAGCGTTTTTGGTTCACCGCTGTGAAGCTTGAAGGGAACCTGCTTCAAATTGAGAATGACGTCGGTGGCGTCTTCTACTACCCCCTTGATTGAAGAAAATTCATGCTCCACGCCTTCGATTTTGACCGCAGTAATTGCGGCACCTTCGATTGAGGAAAGCAGCGCACGACGTAATGAGTTCCCTACCGTCGTTCCGAATCCTCGCTCAAAAGGCTGGGCCGAAAAGCGGCCGTAGCGTTCCGTCAAAGTTTCTGTATCAGCCGCCAGACGTCGCGGCATTTGAAATCCTGTCCAAAGATTATTTTGATCCATAGCCATAGCTTAAGGTTCCTAAGGAAAAATGCGTCAGACCGACGAGGGCGAGCTACGCCCTAACGTCGGTCGTAATGGGTTTACTTACTATAAAGTTCAACAATCAGCTGCTCGTTGATCATGCGATCGACATCGTCGCGTACCGGCAGACTGATAACGCGCGCGCTCATGTCAGGACCACCGTCGGCGGAGATCCACGACGGGCGACCGCGACCGGACGCAGTTTGCCAGGCTCCCTCGATGTGGGGATTCTTACGGCTTGCGTCTCTTACACTAATCGTTTCACCAGGTTTCACCTGATACGATGGAATATCTACTTTTCGTTCATTGACAAGAATGTGGCCGTGGTTAACCAGCTGTCTTGCCTGACGGCGTGACGTAGAAAAACCTGCACGGTAGACGGCGTTATCCAGACGACGCTCAAGCAAGAACAGCAGGTTCTCACCTGTAATACCTTTCATGCGAGCGGCGCGCTCAAAGTAGTTTCTGAACTGACCTTCGAGGATAAAGTAGATACGCTTTACTTTTTGCTTTTCGCGAAGCTGCTGCCCGTAACCAACGAGCGCCTTGCCCCGACGGAGTGAATTACCATGCTGTCCCGGCGGTTGCGTACCGCGTTTCTCAATGGGACAAGCCGGTTTATAACAACGATCGCCCTTCAGAAAGAGCTTTGCGCCTTCGCGTCGGCAAAGGCGACACACTGCATCTCTATACCTAGCCAAGTAATTTGCCTCCAGTCCATTTAAGGACGGAAAAGTTTACAAGTTGGACCAAGCCAACCCTTCATCCTTTGGGTTATTAATTGTCAACCTATCAATTTCAGTCGCTCTAATTGACGACTGAAATTGACGAACTTCACTAAACTCTACGACGCTTCGGTGGGCGGCAACCATTGTGCGGAATCGGCGTGGTATCGCGAATTGTCGATACCCTGATTCCGGCATTGGCGATTGCTCTTATTGCCGACTCACGTCCGCCGCCTGGTCCTTTGACTCGCACCTCGCACTGGTGCATTCCAGCTTCGTGCGCCTTCTTGGCAGCCTCATACGCAGCTTGTTGAGCGGCGAATGGAGTACCTTTGCGCGAACCTCGGAAACCTCGTGCACCGGCTGAAGATTGGGCGATCAAATTCCCTTCCAGATCGGTAATGGAGATCATCGTGTTATTAAACGACGCTGCAATATGCACGATGCCATTCGGAACGTTTTTCTTCTCTTTCTTACGAAAGACTTTTTTCTTTCCGCCTGCTTTTGCCATAAGTCTCTTTCAGATAATTGTTTGGCTTGAATTCGCGACTAAGCAAATCCAGAACTAAACAGCAGATTTATTTCTTGCCTGGCGCCTTCTTCTTAGCAATGGTCGCGCGTCTCGGACCCTTCCGCGTACGAGCGTTGGTATGTGTACGCTGACCTCGCACGGGAAGCGCACGGCGATGACGCAGACCACGATAGCAACCGATATCCATCAAGCGCTTGATGTCCATCTGGACACGCTTGCGTAGGTCGCCTTCAATATCGCCCTGGGCTTCCAGAACGGCGCGAATACGGCTCAACTCGTCCTCGCTCAAATCACGAACCCGAGTATCGACATTTACACCCGCTTCTTTCAAAACCGAACTCGAGCGTGAGCGACCGATGCCATAGATATAGGTAAGGCCAACCTCGGCTCTCTTGTTTGGCGGAAGATCTACACCAGCTACACGTGCCATTGCTTAATTCTCGCTATCCTTGTCTCTGTTTATGTTTAGGATTCACGCAAATCACCCGGACCACCCCTTTGCGATGGATGATTTTGCACTTGTCGCACATCTTCTTTACGGACGCACGGACTTTCATTGCTTAACCTCTAATCTTCGAAACTATTTATAGCGGTAGGTAATTCGTCCTCGATTCAAATCGTAGGGTGAAAGCTCTACCAGAACCCGATCACCAGGAAGAATGCGAATAAAATGCTTGCGCATCTTTCCTGAAATGTGCGCAAGCACTTGATGTTGGCTATCCTCTAACTCAACCCGAAACATGGCATTAGGCAAGGTTTCCAGTACCGTTGCCATGACTTCGATAGCCTCTTCCTTCGCCATATCCTCTCAGGTTGAAATGTTGGGGCTGCCGACAAACTGCGAATAATAACATGCCCATACACCTTTGCCAAGCCGCGCTCGGACTATCAGTTACAGCCATTAGGCTGGTACCGCCGCGTCGGCTGAAGCGACCCGTGTCAGCACTTCCGGGCCGTCTTCGGTGATAGCAATAGTGTGCTCCACATGCGCGCTTGGCTGACCGTCCAACGTGACGACCGTCCACCCATCTGAGAGCACCTTAGTGTAATGCGTGCCCTTGTTTAGCATGGGCTCTACCGCAAATACATACCCCGCCTTGATCTTCGCGCCGAGACCCGGTTTACCATAGTTTGGTATCTGCGGATCCTCATGCATCCGACGTCCAATTCCATGACCGACATAATCGCGGACGATCGAGTACCCCTCGCTCTCAGCCAATTCTTGAACCGCCCAGCCAATGTCGCCAAGATGCTTGCCGGCCCTGCACTGATCAATAGCGCGCTCCAAACACTCCTCGGCCGTTCGAATTAACTTCAGGCAATCCTCGCTAACCTTGCCCACCGGAACGGTGGTCGCTGTATCACCGACAAACCCCTCGAGTGTGGCGCCGCAATCAATCGAGAAAATGTCACCTTCTTTCAGCTTGTAGGTCGACGGAAACCCGTGAACTACCTGCTCGTTCACCGACGCACAGATAGAGTATGGAAATCCGTTATACCCCTTGAAAGTAGGCAGAGCGCCGGCGTCTCGAATCATTTTTTCCGCTGCTTGATCGATCTCAATAGTAGTGATCCCCGGCTCGACCATGCTGCGAAGATGTGCAAGCACCTGGCCGACCAGTTGTCCTGATGCTCGCATTTTCTCAATCTCTTTTTTTGACTTACCTATAATCATTTCCGGTAAAACTTAACTACTCAGTGGTACCTTTTGCAATTCGCTCAATGTCGCAATAAATCGATTCCGGGTCCCGCGTACCGTCTACTCTCCTGAGGATACCCATTTTCTGGTAGTACTCAATTAGAGGACGTGTCTGCTCAGCGTAAGTTGCAAGCCGCGTTCTGACTGTCTCGGGATTATCGTCGGCGCGGTGAATCAGTTGTGCTTCCGGATGATAGTCGCAAACGTTGTCGTTCTTCGGGGGCTTAAAATAGAGATTATAAATCTCACCACAGATCGGACAACTGCGACGACCGGTCATCCTTTTTTCCAGTAGTTCCAGCGGAACCTCGATCACAATCGCGACGATTACGTTTCCCTGCTCGATCGCCAACTCTTCAAGGCTCTTAGCCTGGGCTGGCGTTCGTGGGAACCCGTCAAGGATGTAGCCGTGCTGGCAGTCGTCCTGAGCCGTTCGCTCTTTCACCAATCGAATTGTCAATTCATCAGGGACCAATTGTCCCCTGGCCATGATTTCGCGCACTTCCTGCGCGAGTGGGGTTTGAGCGGTTTTAAGCGCTCTGAAAATATCCCCGGTTGAAATTTGGGGCAGGTTCAAGCGCTCTTGAAGCAATCGCGCCTGCGTGCCTTTGCCAGCACCAGGCGCCCCCATTAGTACGATGATCTTCGACATACCCGACTGAGGTTATGACTCTTGGTTTTGAATCGAGGAAGCGACCCGAATGAATTCGGGTCGCGAGATCGGAAATCCAAAACAACGTCAGGCTCGTCGACCGCGCAATCGTCCTCCGCCGCCGCCTAGAAACCCTTCGTAGTTGCGCATTACCAATTGGGCTTCAATTTGAGCGACAGTGTCCATCGCCACACCAACTAAAATCAGCAGCGACGTGCCACCAAAGTAAAACTGATATCCCATGCCGGTCGGAATCCACGATAGTCCTGGCGTTGAACTGACAAAGTTTTCGAGCGTTGTTCCGATCAACGGCAAGCGCCCTACCTTATAACCACTCAGCATAAACTGCGGCACAAAGGCAACGAGTGCCAGGTAAATCGCACCGACCGTAGTCAATCGCGTAAGGATTGCGTTCAAGTACTCTGCAGTAGCACGACCCGGACGAATGCCCGGCATGAATCCACCGTGCTTGCGGAGATTGTCAGCAACTTCTTCCACGTTGAAAACGATCGAAACGTAGAAGAACGTAAAAAAGAGAATTAAGCTCAGGAAGATCAACTCATAGTAAGGATCGCCCGCGTGAAAAACCTGGAAGAAGGTATAAATCTTGGCCCATAACGTATCCGGCTTACTTGGATCGGGCGGCAATGCAGCGAACAAACTCTGTGGCATCGACAAGACTGACGACGCAAAGATCACAGGGATAACGCCGCCCATATTGATCTTCAAGGGCATGGTCGTTTGTTGTCCACCGACCATTTGGCGCCCCACATGGCGCTTAGCATAACTGACAGGGATTTTTCGACGCGCTGCCTCAACAAAGACGATGAACGCGATGATCGCAATCAACGCAATCACTAAAGCAATTACGCCAATCGTGGCCATCGTGTCGCCACCCTGGAGCCGCTCCATTACCTGCTGAACTCCGCGCGGCAAACCGATTACAATACCAGCGAAAATCAGCAGCGAAATTCCGTTACCAATTCCACGCTCAGTGATCTGCTCACCCAACCACATGACAAAAATGGTTCCGGTGGTAAGAGTCAAAATGGTGGTCAACAGAAATCCCCAGGTGTTAGCGCCGACGCCATTAACCTGGAGCCAGTGGGCCACGAAACCAGTCTGGATGGCCGCGAGACCAACGGTAAGGTAACGAGTCCACTGGTTGATTTTCTGACGGCCCATATCGCCTTCCTCTTGCAACTTTTTGAGTTGCGGCGAAACGACAGTCATCAACTGCAGGATGATTGAGGCAGTGATGTAAGGTGTAACGCCCAGAGCAAAGATGGAGATGGTTCGAAAGTTTCCACCAGAGAATAGATCGAGAACTCCTAACAAAGTTCCCGCGACGTCGCGCCACACCTCATCGAGGCGGGCTTTGTTTATGCCAGGCGCACCAATGTGAGCGCCAAAGCGATAAACCGCCAATAAACCCAGCGTAAAGAAAATGCGCCGGCGTAGATCCGGCACATTGAACATGTTGCGAACGGCTGCTAGAAACTTTTCCATAGGAACCTTCTGAAACTGATTCCAAATTATCCTTCGATTTGGACTGCGGCGCCACCGGCTTTTTCGATCTTCTCGCGAGCACTTTTGGTGAACCGGTGAGCTGATACACGGAGCGGCTTGGAGACTTCGCCGTTTCCTAGCACGACCACGTCATGTTTTGCTTTTTTGATAAGACCACGAGTATGCAGCACTTCCGGATTGATCTCTTCATTTGCTGCGAAGTGCTGTTCGAGCGCGGCCAGACTGATCTCGACCCACTGCTTCTTAAAGATATTGGTGAAGCCGCGCTTTGGTAGACGACGATGAAGCGGCATCTGACCGCCTTCAAATCCGATCTTACGCGAATAACCTGATCGAGACTTCTGACCCTTCTCACCACGCCCGGCGGTCTTGCCCAACCCAGAACCGGGACCTCGACCAACTCGCTTCTTTTTGTGTGTCGAACCCTTTGCAGGTCGCAGACTATTAAGACTGATTGCCATCATCTACTCCGTTATCAATTACCCTTTACTCTACGATTCGCAGCAAGTGTGGAAGTTTAGCTACTGCGCCACGCATCGAATCGGTATCCGGTCGCTCGACAATCTGGTTCAATTTTGACAGACCGAGACTGCGAACTATTGTCTTGTGTGTCTTGGGCGCGGCAATAAAACTTCGATAGTACTGAATTCGAATTTTGCCTTTAGCAGCCCCTGCTTCTGTTTTTGCCCTTTGTGGCATAACACCTCTCAATTTTACCCAACACGAGTTGGGACTACAGTCTACATCTCTTCGACTTGCTTACCACGCAAGCGTGCGAGCTCCATGGGATCCTTCATCCGCAGCAGAGCGTCGAAGGTGGCACGTACGACATTATGCGGGTTCGTGGAACCAAGCACCTTCGTACGAACGTCTCTCACGCCGACTGCCTGCATCACTGCACGCACTGCTCCTCCCGCGATCACGCCGGTACCTTCTGAAGCAGGTTTCACCAAGACTCGACCCGCTCCGTACTCGCCAATCAGCTGATGTGGCAGCGTGTTGTTGATCAGGGGAACACGAATCAAATTCTTTTTCGCAGCCTCTATCCCCTTCTTAATTGCAAGGGGGACTTCTCGCGCTTTGCCGGTCCCGAAACCGACGTGCCCGCCTTCATCACCGACCACGACCAGTGCAGCAAATGAAAGGTTCTTACCACCCTTCACTACCTTGGTAACTCGATTAATCGAAATAACCTGGTCTTTAAGGTCTAGACCCTGAGCGGGTATGCGTTGCTTGGGTTGTCTCATAACTATTCTTTGCTCTTCTTACCTTGCTTCTTTTCTGGTTTCTGTTCTTTTTCAGGCACAGCTTGTTCGGCTTCCGCTTCAGCGGCCACAACTTCGTTCTTATTCAAACCCGCGGCACGAGCTGCGTCGGTCAAAGCTTTTACCCGACCGTGATAAAGATATCCGCCACGATCAAAGACGACCTGCTCAATGCCATTTGCGATCGCTCTTTCGGCAATTGCCTGTCCAATCCGACGCGCGGCATCAAGGTTTCCACCAGTATTTCCGCGCAGGTCTTTCTCTGTGGTTGACGCTGACGCCAGCGTTTGTCCATTTCGATCATCGATGACCTGAGCATAGATATGGTTCAGGCTGCGATAAATCGCCAGACGTGGTCGTTCGGTACTACCCTTCACCTTCCGGCGAATACGCGAGTGAATTGCGGTTCTAACAACTGCTCTATTCGAGTTTGCCATCGTTCCTCTTTCCAATTGGCAATCAATAATCTCTACTTGCCTGTCTTGCCCGGCTTCAACTTGATCGGCACATCAGCGTAGCGAACGCCTTTTCCTTTGTAGGCGTCGGGCTTTCGCAATTTATGCATTTCGGCAGCAACCTGGCCCAACTTCTGCTTGTCGATACTGGTCAACGTCAAAGTCGTCTGGTACTGCTGAATGCTACCTTTGGTTGTCAGTCGTTCCGCTTTTGCCTCAACTTCGGCAGGCAGCGGAAACTCGATCGGGTGAGAGTAGCCCAGCGAGAAGACAATCTTCTTGCCCTGGACGTCAGCCTTATAACCTACACCGACCACGTCCATCTGCTTACTAAACCCTTCAGTCACGCCCAGGATAGCGTTGTTGGCGAGTGCTCGAGCTAAACCATGCAACGCAGCCTTGTCATCAGAATCACGCTCAGCGCGCAACTCTTCCCCTTCAACCTTGAAGGCGATTCCGTTAGGAATAGGCGTTTTGAGGGTCCCTTTCGGACCTTTAACTTCGAGCTCTTGCTCGCGAACTGTTACCGTGACGCCCTTCGGTACGGCAATCACTTTTTTTCCTATACGCGACATAGTTGGATATCCAATTCCCGATTTCCAATTCGTTTCTTCTCTTACTACTTCTTCGCTTAAGCAACGGTCACCAAATCGGAGATGTCCGTCAGCACATGGACGCTTTAGTAGATCTGGGCCAACAATTCTCCGCCGATATTTTCACGCTTCGCGGCCTTACCACTCATCAGGCCTTTGGAAGTCGAAACGATATTGATCCCATAGCCTCCAAGGACTTTAGGAATCTGGCCTGAGCCCACATAGACACGTCTACCAGGAGTTGAAACTCGCTGCAGGTGCGTAATCGACGAAGTACCACGCGCATCGTAGCGAAGGAAAATGCGGATGGTGCGCTTGAGTCCTTCGCCCTTAATGACGAAATTATTGATATAGCCCTCTTCTTTCATGATGCGAGCTATTTCAAGTTTGAGCTTTGAGGCCGGAATATCAACTCGCGAGTGCTTCGCGGATATTGCGTTGCGAATGCGTGTCAACATATCGGCAATGGGATCTGTCATGTAAATTAACTCCGTTAAGATTACCAACGTTCCGATTGCTGCTACTCAGATCAACCGGCAATTGGCAATAGGGAAATACTCGTTTTACCAGCTCGACTTAACTACGCCTGGGATCTGGCCTTGTAGCGCTAGCTCGCGAAAACAGATGCGACACAGATTAAATTTCCGCAAGTAACCTCGCGGTCGTCCGCAGCGTTTGCAGCGAGTGTAGGCACGCGCCGAGAACTTCGGTTTCCGTGCAGCCTTCGCAATCAGTGATTTCTTTGCCATAAGTTCGTCAATCGTGATTCATGGATCGCTCTAATGCGACCTTTCGTTTTACCTAGGTTCTGAAGGGCATTCCCAGCGCCTTCAACAAAGCCCTTGCCTGCTCATCATCGCGCGCTGACGTGACGATGGAAATGTTCATCCCGCGAAGCTTGTCGACTTTGTTGAAGTCGATCTCCGGGAAGATAAGCTGCTCGCGAATTCCAATCGTGTAATTTCCCCTGCCATCGAAGGCTTTCGGAGAAACACCACGAAAGTCTCTAACACGTGGCAACGCAACTGAGACCAGCCGATCGAGAAATTCGTACATTCGATCGCCGCGCAGCGTAACGACAACACCAATTGGCATTCCCTGTCTTAACTTAAAGGACGCAATCGACTTCTTAGCTTTCGTCACTACCGGCTTCTGCCCCGTGATTGCGCGCAATTCATCGGCGGCCGTATCCAATATCTTCGCGTTAGCGATGGCTTCTCCCATGCCCATGTTGACTACAATCTTTTGCACACGGGGAATCGCCATCGGGTTCTTAATCCCAAACTCTTTAGCGATCTGCGGAGCCACGTCCTTGTTGTATCGCTCTTTTAACCTTGCAGCCATTTCAAGTCCTCGCAAACCCTCTATCGCCTTTTTACTGTTCGCGATGAGGTGGTGCCTTTACTTCTCCAATGATTGTCCACTCGCTGCCGCGACGCGTATTTTTGAGCCATCACTTTCGGTCTCATAACGAACACGCGTTGGCCTGCCCGATTTGGGGTCGATCAATTGCACGTTAGAAATATCGATAAATGCTTCTTTGTCGACGATGCCACCGCCGCGATTGGCCTGCGGATTAGCTTTCTGATGACGCTTCATCATGCCAACACCTTCGACCTTGATCTTTCCCTTGGTCGGTGCGACTTCCAATACGCGACCGCGTTTGCCCTTGTCACGTCCGGCAATAATCGCGACCTGATCGTTCTTCTTAATCTTTGAGCGCTTTGTACCTGGCATAGTTCTCAAATTACCTCCGGCGCGAGCGAAACGATCTTCATAAAGTTCTTGTCGCGCAACTCACGCGCTACTGGTCCAAACACGCGCGTGCCGATTGGAGTACCATCCTCCTTGATTAGCACGGCCGCATTCTGATCGAACCTGACATATGTTCCGTCCGCTCGACGAACCTCTTTGCGCGTACGAACGATCACTGCGTCCTGGACCGTTCCTTTTTTAATCGTTCCGTCGGGAGATGCCTCTTTAACTGTCACCTTGATTCGATCGCCGAGACTGGCGATCTTTCCGGTGGAACCACCAATCGGCATAATCATTTCCACGCGACGCGCTCCCGAATTGTCAGCAACCTCTAAAGAGGTTTGCATTTGAATCACTGCCGTTACCTCCGACTCTTGGTCCTTGGTCTTGGGTATCGAGGTCCCAGTTCCTGGTTATCTTCACCAAGACCGAAAACCAAAGCCCAAAGACCCTTATCCCTTACTTCGCAGCCTTCTGCACTATTTCTACTACGCGCCAACGCTTGCGAGCGGACAACGGACGCGTCTCAACGATTCGTACCTTATCGCCAACCGTCGCCCCCATCTCATCATGAGCCAAAAACTTTGAAGTGCGGCGCACATAGCGACGATACTTGGGGTGTCTGACCAGGCGATCGACTCGCACGACGACAGTCTTCTGCATTTTGTCAGACGAAACGGTACCCACCTTTTGCGAACGATGTGCACGCCTTTTGGTTACCGGCGCCGGCGCCGCGCTCGCAACTTCAGTGATATTTTCTTGATTCTCAGCCATCTTCTTTTAAACTCTCGCGTAACTACATTCAGCTGCGCTCTTATTCAATTAATTACTTCGCAGCGCGCTGACCGGAAAGGGTCTCGATGCGCGCCAGAGATTTCTTTTCCTGGCGAATACGCTTGACCGCGTCAACTTCACCGAGTGCTAATTTAAAGTTGAGTCGAAAGAGCGACTCGCGTAGTCGCGCCGCCTCAGCACGCAACTCGTCTTGACCCATCTCACGATATTTATCGAGTTCTTCTCGCTTCTTCATTACTAAATCAAGCCCCCTTCCTGATCAGCCCGAGTCACAAACTTGGTTTTGATCGGAAGCTTCTGCGCAGCCAAACGCATTGCGTCGCGCGCTGTATTCTCATCAACACCTTCAATCTCGTAGAGAATGCGTCCGGGCTTTACAACCGCTACCCAATATTCTGGCGCGCCCTTGCCTTTACCCATACGAGTTTCCGCTGGCTTCTTAGTTACCGGCTTATCCGGAAACATTCGTATCCAGATCTTTCCGCCGCGCTTGATGTGTCGCGTCATCGCGATACGAGCGGCTTCTATCTGGCGGTCCGTGATCCATGCGGGCTCCAAACACTTTAGTCCATATTCACCAAAGCTTATTTCGCTGCCACGAGTGGCGACACCCGTCATGCGTCCACGCATTTGCTTTCGGTGCTTTACCTTTTTCGGCATCAACATGATGATTCACCCTGTCCGATAAACTCTTTACTTTCGACAATCCTGGAATTGTCTAACGCTACTGCTGGTTATCTCCTCGAGGTCTTCTTCCGTCAGAGGCACCACCTTCGCGTTCACGACGAGTCCTTGGACGGCGCTCACGTTCACCCACCCGAGTTTCGTTGATTGGATCGGAACCCGTTCCTCGCGCCATCGCTGCCTTAGGATCAAGAATCTCGCCGCGATAGATCCAAACCTTGACGCCGATCTGACCAAAAGTCGTCCGCGCTTCGGCAAGACCGTAATCAATGTCCGCACGCAACGTGTGCAAGGGAAGTTGACCCTGTAAATGCCACTCGCTGCGGGCAATTTCAGCGCCGTTCAAGCGGCCGCTGACTTTAACCTTGATACCCTGAGCGCCAAACCGAAGCGACTCCTCAACGGCTTTTCGCATCGCTCGACGGAAGGCAATTCGCTTCTCGAGCTGTGCGGCAATTTTCTCAGCCTGGAGTTGCGCGTTTAGTTCCGGCTTGTGAATCTCCTGAATGGAAACAAGCACTTCACGACCGGTCTTCGAAGAAAGATCGCCCTTCAGCTTGTCGATCTCAGCTCCCTTTCGACCAATGATGATTCCAGGTCTCGAGGTATAGATGATTATCTTTAGTCGATTCGCGGCGCGTTCGATATCAACGTGTGAGACACCGGCACCAGCAAATCGCTGCTTTAGATCGCGCTTCAACTTCAGGTCTTCCAACAAGAACTCGCCAAACTGCTTTTTGGCAAACCAATGCGAGTGCCAATCTTTGTTGTAACCGAGCCGAAACCCGTAAGGATGAACTTTTTGACCCACAACACTCTCCAGTTGCTACTGTTTCTTACTGAGATCTGAAATCTGAGATCGAAGACCTGAGATTTGTAATCCTACTCCTTGGCTTTCTTCTTTGAAGCCTTCTTCGCTGCCGGCTTTTCTGCGCTGGCGGAAGTTTTAGAAGCCGCCTTCTTTGCTCTCGGAGCCGCTGCAGCACCTCCGCGTTTACGACCCTTGCTCTCCGCTGGCTTCGCTACCTTCGCTTCACCCGCCGGACTGGTCGACTTCGCTTTCGGTTCCGGCTTCGTATCGCTGCTCAAGGAAATTGTCACGTGGCAGAAATGTCTCTGCTCTCGGTAGGCACGACCCTGTGGGGCCGGGCGAACTCGACGTCTGTTCTTTGTTGGTCCACGATCCACAAAAGCGGTCTTGACCCACAGATCGTCAGGATCGATCGAGATGTTTGCCTTTTCAGCTGCTTCGTTTGCATTCGCAATTGCCGAACGCATGCACTTTTCGATTCCATTTGCTGCTCGCTTCTTTGAGAAACGGAGTATCGCCAACGCCTGATTGACGTCTTTGCCGCGAATCATGTCCACGACCAGGCGGGCCTTCTGCGCCGAACCTCTCAAATACTTAGCACTAGCTGTTGCTTCCATCCTGACCTCTCGTAAATCGTTATTCGAAAAACCGTGAATTGCCGGGTCAATCGCGAATCAATGACTATCTAACGATTCACTAATCACGATTCCCGATTCACTACTTCGCCGGAGCGGCTACCTTGCTCGCCTTCTCGACTTTGGTTCCAGAGTGCCCCTTAAACGTCCGGGTAGGAGCGAACTCGCCTAACTTGTGGCCCACCATGTTTTCTGTCACGTAAATCGGCAAATGTCGTTTGCCATTGTAAACACCAAACGTTAGACCAACCATATCGGGAGTAATCGTCGAGCGTCGCGACCAGGTCTTGATGACTGGTGGTCGAGAACCTCCCGCACGCGCCTTCTCCACGGCTTTGACGATGCCCTTGTCAATGAAAGGTCCTTTTTTAACTGAACGAGCCATGAATCACTCCATCCTCAAATTTGCAAATTACCGCTGCCGAAAGACTCTTACTTAGTCCTGCGATCCTTAAGAATCATCTTCTGAGTTCGTTTGTTACTACGCGTCTTATAACCTCGCGTCGGTTGACCCCATGGCGTTACGGGATTTCGTCCACCTGAAGTCTTTCCTTCACCACCACCGTGCGGGTGGTCCACCGGATTCATCGCCACCCCACGAACCTTGGGTCGCAATCCTTTCCAACGTGAACGCCCAGCCTTACCGAGCGAAACGTTTTCGTGCTCGATATTGCCGACCTGGCCGACGGTTGCTTTGCAAACCAAAGGAACTCGTCTGACTTCACCCGAGGGCATACGCAACTGCGCATAGCTTCCTTCTTTCGCCACCAGCTGCGCGAAAGTTCCTGCGGAACGCGCCATCTGACCACCCTTACCAGGTCGGAGTTCAATATTGTGAATCTGCGTTCCAAGCGGGATATTGATCAGCGGCAAAGTATTTCCCGGCAGAATGTCCGCTTCGATGCCGCTCATGATCGTCTTGCCAACCTCAAGCCCGGTCGGCGCGATGATGTAACGCTTCTCACCATCGAGATAGGTAATCAGAGCGATGTGTGCCGAACGATTCGGATCGTACTCAATCTGAGTTACACGTCCGGGCACGCCATCCTTGTCACGCTTGAAATCAATGACTCGATAGAAACGCTTGTGACCGCCGCCACGACGACGAACCGTTATCCGGCCATCGTTATTACGTCCTGAGATTCTCTTCTTGGGTTCAAGCAGCGACTTCTCAGGAATCGCACCGAGTGTAAGTTCGTCACGCGTTAGATAAGTCTGGTAACGTCGCGCCGGAGATGTGGGTGTAAGTTTCTTAATTCCCATTTTCTTAGTCCGTTATCCGCTGTCGGTAGTCGGTCGTGCTGGCCTCCAACGACTGACCAGTTCTTATATCGCTTCGCCGTAATCTACCGGCTTCTCACCCTGCTTCAAGGTGACATACGCTTTCTTCCAGGAGGGCTTACGACCCTCAAAGCGACCACGCCTGGCAGTCTTACCCATAAAGTTAATCGTTCGCACGTGGTCCACCTTGACCTGAAAAATCGTTTCTACTGCTGATTTGATTTCAGGCTTGGTGGCGCGCCGGTCAACTCTAAACGTCAGCAACTGATGACCGTCCTGCGACTCTTCCTTGGCCACGAGGGCCTTTTCAGTAATTACGGGCGACTTGATGATGTCCCAAACTGTTCTCATGACTTAGGCCGCCTCCTCCTGCTTTGGTTTCCGAGTTCGCTTTGGCTTTGCCGGCGCCTCTTCAGTTGGAGCTGGAGTTTCAGATTCCGACTCGTGATTCGCCGACCCAAGCAGCTTCTCCAGCTCCTCTGCGGCGGAACGGGAAAGGACAAGCTGATCGTGATAGAGCAGGTCATAGATATTCAGACCAAAACTATTCACCACCTTGGCCCGGCGAAGATTGCGTGCCGAAAGAAGCAGGTTGTCATTCTCGAGCGAGTCAACAATCAGCGTCTTGCCATTCAAACCCAACTTGCCTAGTGACGTGGCGAAGTCCTTTGTTTTCGGCTTATCCAGCGACCAGCCATCAACCACAAATACATTTCCTTCGCGAACTCGTTCGGACAATGCCGACCTGAGTGCGCCTTGTCGCATCTTCTTCGGCATGTTGTAGGACCAATCACGAGGCTGTGGTCCATGAACGTTACCGCCACCTTTCCATAATGGCGAACGCAACGATGCGATACGTGCGCGACCGGTTCCCTTTTGTTTCCAGAGCTTTCTGCCGGCACCTGAAACATCTCCGCGAGTCTTTGTCGCAGACGTGCCCTGCCTTGAATTTGCCATGAAGTTTCTTACGGCCGCATGGATCAGAGGCTCATTAAAAGGAACGCCGAAGACTGCGTCGGATAGCGCTACTTCGCCAATCTCTTCATTCTTAAAATTTCGTACCTTAACTGTCGGCATAACCAACTCCTACTTTTTCTTCTTGTCGCTCTTCGCCGCCTTGCGCACGATTACCACGCTGCCGTAAGCGCCAGGGACCGCGCCGCGAATCATTAAGAGATTGTTTTCAGCATCAACTCGAGCCACGGTCAAGCCTTTGATAGTCACGCGGACATCACCCATATGACCCGACGAGCGGTTACCTTTGATTACGCGCGAAGGATAGGCAGACGCACCGATTGAACCCGGAGCTCTTACGTTCATCGAACCATGCGACTCTGGGCCACGATTGAAGTGATGCCGCTTAATGGTTCCCGCAAACCCGCGTCCTTTTGAGCGACCAATTACCTCAACAGCTTCGCCGTCAGCAAACTGGTCCACCAGCACCTTGTCGCCAATATTCATCGAATCTGCTGACGCGACTAGGCGGAACTCTTTGAGAATTCGAGTTGGTGGAATGCCGCCACCAGTCTTCTCAAAATGACCACGCATTGGCCGGGTCACGTTCTTCAGCTTGGGCGGCTTTTCGTCAACCAAACCCAGTTGTACGGCGTCGTAGCCATCAGGGCCCGCCGAAGACTTCTTCTGCACAACAACGCACGGTCCCGCCTTAATAACGGTTACGGGTGTCACTGTGCCGTCTGGCGCAAACAGTTGCGTCATGCCGATTTTTCTTCCGATGATTCCGTTAATCATTGTCGATTTCCGATTGCCAATTGCCGATTACAACTATTGAACATTGACCTCCGATGCCATTGGCACTTGGCTATCGGGCACTGGCAATGCTCTTACTGTCTTCCGAACGCCTTGATTTCAACATCAACGCCAGCCGGCAAATCAAGCTTCATCAAAGCGTCGACCGTTTGCGGTGTTGGGTCAAGAATGTCCATCAATCTCTTGTGCGTCCGAATCTCAAACTGCTCGCGTGATTTCTTATCAACGTGAGGCGAACGAAGCACGGTCCACTTATTCTTTACCGTTGGTAATGGAATAGGGCCAGCTACTCGTGCGCCTGTCCGCTTTGCAGTCTCAACAATTTCAGTTGTTGACTGGTCCAATACGCGATGATCGTACGCTTTGAGACGGATTCTGATTTTTTCGTTCATAATTTTGTGCTTTGTACTTTGTGCTTAGTACTTTGGTTCGTTTTAATTCAGTACCTCATCGAATTCCGACAAAGCACTAAGTTCAAAGTACCAAGCTCAATCCCTATTCAATTACTTCCGAAACTGTGCCGGCGCCCACCGTGCGGCCACCC
>Ga0209216_1000024_pt1 | contig 101289 bp, 82 predicted proteins | sample TexAe_OM2H0_O2_FD_187940 | JGI IMG/M metagenome (GOLD analysis project Ga0209216, IMG submission 187940) | Forest soil microbial communities from Davy Crockett National Forest, Groveton, Texas, USA - Texas A ecozone_OM2H0_O2 (SPAdes) (version 2) | ecosystem: Environmental > Terrestrial > Soil >... | reverse complement strand
GCTTCTTTGACTTGGTCGTTGATAAAGCACGCTAACGCTAGCGCAGCTTGCCTTTCAACCACTAATCTCAAAGTTGCACTTCCAACTTGAATCCACCATTGACAAATTTCAAATGATATATGACCGATGATTTTTGTTCTCAACCTGGAGCAACGAAAACCTTGGTCAGATGAGAAAACTCGAAGATGGCTTCGGAATCCAAGACTCCCATTTTGATCGCGTTGGCTGGCAACCTCGCCATTGCCATCACAAAGTTCACCGCAGCCTTCTTTAGTGGAAGCTCGGCGATGCTTTCTGAAGCTATTCACTCGGTCGTCGATACTGGTAATGAAGTTCTGCTGCTGCTCGGTATGCGTCGGAGCAAGCGGCCCGCCGACCTTGAGCATCCTTATGGGCACGGAAGAGAGCTTTACTTTTGGTCACTAATTGTAGCGCTGGCGATTTTTGCTGTCGGCGGCGGTGTGTCGTTCTATGAAGGAATCAGTCATCTGTTTCGACCCGAAAAACTCTCTGATCCGTTTTGGAATTATGTGGTACTTGGTTGCGCCTTCGTTTTTGAAGGTATCTCATGGTGGTTTGGCTGGAAGGCATTTAATAAAGCGCGAGGCCGACAGGGAATCATTCAGGCACTTCACACAAGCAAAGACCCGACAAATTTCATTGTTGCCTTTGAAGATTCGGGTGCATTGACAGGACTTGTAATCGCGTTCTGCGGTCTCTTTCTTGGGCACCAGTTAGATAATCCGTATTTTGACGGTATCGCCTCACTGTTAATCGGGCTGATGCTGGGATTGATGGCCCTGTTCCTAGCATATGAGACGAAAGGGTTGCTCATCGGTGAGGGATTCGGTCGACAAAGCTTGCATGAATTAAATGCTCTGATTGCAACGGACCCAGGTGTTGAGAAAATCAATCGATTGTTGACTCTCTTTCTCGGTCCGGAAGAAGTAATGCTGACCCTCGAGGTAAGATTTCGGCGTGAATTGTCAGCGGAGCAAGTAAGAGAAGCAATCAGGCGAATCATGCAGCTTGTAAAAACGAATCATCCGGAAATAAAGCGCATTTACTTTGCTGCTGAGTCCGTGAGTGAGGAAGATAAAGAACCAGAATTACAACTCGGTCACGATTGAAATTTGATATGCGCTAACCGACGTCAAAATGTTAGCCTGTTGGCGTGGCTAAAGAAGAAACCGCACAAGTCCTTTCCCTCGACGGACGTGAAGTCCGTGTTACCCATCCCGAAAAGTCTTATTTTTCTAAGCAAGTAAAACTTTCAAAACTCGACGTGGTCAACTATTACCTGTCGGTCGCGCCAGGCGCGCTGGTTGGGATCCAGAATCGTCCGATTGTGCTAAAGCGGTTTGTTGATGGCGCCGAAGGCCAGGCGTTTTACCAGAAGCGTGCGCCCACAAATCTCCCTTCGTGGTTGCGAACAACGAAACTCTCATTTCCGTCCGGCCGTCAGGCTGAGGAAGTTGTAGTTGATGATGCAGCAGGTCTCGCCTGGATTGTTAACCTCGGATGTCTTGAGCTTCACCCGCACGCCGTCAGAGCTAACGACCTGGACCATCCGGACGAACTGCGCGTGGATCTAGATCCGGGCCCAGGTGTTCAATGGGCTGATGTGCGTGCCGTAGCACTCGAGGTAAACGCGCTACTGGACGATATGGGTCTTAAGGGTTGGGCCAAGACGAGTGGTTCCAGAGGGATGCATGTGAATGTTCGTATCGAACCACGTTGGACATTTCTAGAGGTCCGGAGAGCTGCTCTTGCTCTGTCACGAGAAATAGAGCGTCGTGTGCCGCAACTGGCGACTTCGAAGTGGTGGAAAGAAGAGAGACATGGCGTGTTTCTTGACTACAACCAGAACGCCAAAGATCGGACGACATGTTCAGCGTATTCCATAAGGCCGCTTCCGGATGCTCGCGTTTCGACCCCGCTGAACTGGAATGAGGTTTCTGATTGCGAACCAGCAGACTTCACTGTGTTTACAGTCCCCAAACGGTTTGCTGAGACTGGTGATCCTCATGCACAAATGGACAGCAGTGCGGGTTCGCTCGACGGACTTCTTGAACTAGCAGCCCAGGACGAAAAGTCAGGACTTGGAGACGCGCCATGGCCGCCGCATTTTCGCAAGATGCAAGGGGAAGCGACACGTGTCGCTCCTTCTCGTGCAAAATCAGCGAGCAAGCCAAAAAGGGTGAAAGCGCCGCTCATCGTGATTGCAAATTCGACTGATAAGGAGGCTGCCCTAGCTGGTTTGGACCGTTGGAAGAAAAAGAATGGCAAAGTGGCAAAGTTGCTTGCTGTTGATGACGTGTTGGTGGATACGATGCGAGGGCGTTCATCGACGTGGACGAGAATCAGGGTCAACTTGAGAAACGTACCTGAAGAGCTCCGGCCGGCTCAAGGAACTCCCGATCCGGATGATGATCCGACGCGTGAATGGCGCGAGTGGAGAAAGCGCCAGAAGGGAGAGTGAGCGTATTAGAACAAAAAATTATTGGTCATATTTCATTTGAAATTGATCAATTGTCATTTGGTCTTTGGTTTTAGGTCTTAGGTGTTTGAGCTTATTTGACCTTCTTTGAGCTTAGGCCTTTGAGACTCCCGACCTCTGCGTAAAGTGTAGACAAATTCCTAAGACCAAAGTCAAAACCTAAGACCAAAAAGCAAAAACCAAATGACAATTGATCAATTTCAAATGATATATGACCAATGATTTCGTTCTTCAGTCGAGAGTGCCCGTTATGTGCCAAAGATCTCAGATAGTTCTTGCGGTGGTATGACTTCCAGTTGAGCGTAGGTGCAGTCAGACGGTTTCTTATCCGTTCGCCATCTTCTGAATTGGGCCGTGTGGCGAAAACGATCACCTTGCATATGGTTGTAGGCCACTTCAACTACTAATTCAGCCCGCAGAGGTTCCCAGGACAAATCCTTGCCATGACTCCAGCGACTCTGCGCACCTGGTATTCGACCGGCCGCGTCAGTCCCCGCCATTTCAGCCCAGCGTTTCCATGGGTGCTCCACGAGTGCGCGCTTTCGATATGGCGCAAGGAATTCGACCAACTCCTTTCGCATCTTGTCGGTAAAGCTGGCGCAGACACCTACGTGTTGCAACGCACCTGAATCATCGTAGAGACCGAGCAATAATGAGCCAATAGCACTTTGCTCTCCGTTCTTGTGCCAACGAAAGCCCCCAACAACGCAGTCGCAATCGCGTTCGTGCTTTACCTTGAGCATTACCCGTTTATTCGATTCATAGATTCCGCCAGTTGGCTTCGCAACTACGCCGTCGAGTCCAGCGCCCTCGAAACGACGAAACCAGTCAGCTGCGACTTTTAGATCTTGAGTTGCGGGAGTGAGATGGATTGGGGGCTTCACTGATGAAAGCAGTGACTCGAGTCTGGCGCGACGTTCCTCGAATGGCTGCTCACGAAGGTCCTTGTTGCCTTCGCATAAGACGTCGAATACAACAATTGATGATGGTATTTCCTCCGACAACAGTTTTACTCTTGAGGCGGCTGGATGAATCCGAAGTTGTAGAGCGTCAAAATCCAAACCGCCGTCTTTTGCAATGACCACCTCACAATCAAACACACATCGAGATGGAAACTGCGAACGAATTTCAGTCAGCAATTCAGGAAAATATCTGTTGAGTGACTTTGAATCGCGACTCTGGATCAGGATGTCGTCGCCATCTCGAAAAATTAGAGAACGGAAACCATCCCATTTTGGTTCAAAGATATATTCACCCGTCAACGGTAGATCTGATACACGTTTGGCGAGCATTGGTAGAATTGGTGGATTGACAGGAAGTTGCACGATCCCAATCTTATACCGAAAAAAATCATTGGTCATATATCATTTGAAATTTATCAATTGTCATTTGGGTCTTTGGGCTTTGGCCTTTGAACTTCGGTCTTTGTTCTTTGGTCTTCCAGGTTCAGTCTAAAGACCCAAAATCAAAGGCCAAAAACCGAAAACCAAAGACCAAAAACCAAAGACCCAAATGACAATTGATAAATTTCAAATGATATATGACCAATGATTTTTTCAAACCGTCAAGCGGGTCCAAGACCCATCTAGCGCCAACGGTTGTATGCCGAGTGGCAGTTCACCTCAACTCACATAGCAGCCAAGTCTCTCCCTTGTCTAACCTCGACGTTGCTTCAATTGGAAACTTAGCCACTTCGTTTCTCCTTGAAGTCGAAACGCCGCAAGGCATATAGCTATTGGCGTCTCAAATGCCGGTCGAGGTCTGCCGTGTGGGTTTGAGAGTTAGACCACTCGGCGTAGAACCGTTGGTGTCAAAAAAACAACAGCTCAATGGAGTACAAAAATTCGTGCAGACCACGGGGCAACAGCCGTACGCGGTCCAAATGCCAGTGTTCGAGACGCAAGAAGCAGACCTACTTGCAAGTTTGAATCGTGTGATGGAGTTAGCAGGGATAGTAAGAGCATTGCCTCAAAGTCTGATTAGCGAGTTGAGCGCCAACGGCGCGGAATATGTGAGCCAGGGGCAATCCCGATTCATCGGGAGTCGCCCCTGGAACAGGTCGCATCATTTAGGCAGCACTGAAGGTGCGAAATATGAGTGCCTCTAAGCCCAGTTATTACGACGGTTTCAGAGCTGCACAATGGAGATTTACCTAGCTTTGTCACGAGGGGCGACTCCCGATGAATCGGGATTGCCCTGGCTCTCATATTTCGCGCCTTCCGTGCTGTTGGTTTCTATTCAGACTTTTGAGGCAATGCCGATAGTAAGATAATTAATTGCAAAGTTTGGATCAGAACCATGAAAATGTAAGGCCACTTAATATTTCCGACAGACTCTCGTTGGCGCTTGGTACACGAAGGTTTGTAGTAACACATGAAATTACATGCGGCGCTGGAGTGCCAGGCATGATTTAAGTGCCAGACTCTTGGTGATGAACAGTGTGTCCAAGTGATATTCTGACCGGGCATTCCCCAGGTAGTAGGATGAAAGAGTCGCAAACGAAAACGAGCGTATTTAGTTGGGAACATCGCTGGGTCCGATGGTCAGTCGGTTTTGGTGTTTGGTCTATGTTGGGCTTGTCGTTCGCGGCTCGCAGCTATCTATCCGCATTGCAAAACAACACCGAGGTTTCTTGGAAGGGTACTCTTTCAGCCTATCTGGTCGATTTCTATTTGTGGGGTTTGGTCTCGCCGCTGATATTCTGGCTGGCGAAGCGTTTTGAATTGTGGCGTTATCTACCACGCAACATTCTGATTCATGCGGTCTTGAGCTGTATCTTTTCATTTGTTGTCCTCGCCGTGACCGCTCCAGTCTTTTGGTATCTGGGTTATCCAAATCTCGCTCGTACACCGACTCTCGGGTCAATGTTTCGAGCTACAGCCTTGAGCGTCTATTACCTTCACACGGGTATCACAATTTACTGGACGACTCTCATCGTAGCTCACGCATCTCATTACTATCGCCGTGTGCGCGAAGAGGAGACCAGGGCGGCGCAACTCGCGACGCAACTTGCGCAAGCGCAACTACGAGCACTGGAGATGCAGATTCATCCTCATTTCCTTTTCAATACGTTGAACTCAATCGCAGCGCTTTTACATAAAGACGTCGAAGCTGCCGATCGAATGATTGCCAGACTCGGTGATTTTCTCCGGCTGACGTTAAAGCGCTCAGACGACCAGATAATTGATCTTGCGCAGGAGCTGGAGTTTCTCAAATGCTACCTCGATATTGAGCGCACAAGATTTCACGATCGACTTGTCGTGGAGATGGATGTGGAACCTCAATCACTGGAAGTTAAGGTACCCAACTTATTGCTTCAACCTATTGTCGAAAACGCGATCCGCCACGGCATAGCTCGGCAATTGAATTCGGGAAAAATTTCGATTCGAGCGCACACCGAGAGGGATAGGCTGATAATGCAGGTAGAAGATAATGGGCCAGGCCTAAAAAGCAACGGAAACTCTGCGAGTTCTAGTGGGATCGGGCTAAGTAATACACGTGCAAGGTTGAAACAGTTCTACGGCGATGACTTTCGCCTGGAGATCGCAAACTCTTCAGGTCGAGGAGTTTTGGTCACAGTTGATATTCCGACATCGATCTAGACTTAACTAAGGAAAACACGCAGGTGGAGTACAAAGTACTTATCGTAGATGACGAGCCGTTGGCCCGCGATCGGATTCGCGAGCTATTAAGACCTCATTCGGAACTGAAGATCGCCGGTGAAGCACGAAATGGCAGGGAAGCGATTGAAGCGATTGCCAACCTGTCACCTGACATTGTGTTTCTTGATATTCAGATGCCGGACATGGATGGCTTCGAAGTTCTAAAAGAGGTAAAGCCAGCGGCGATGCCGTTCATAATATTTGTAACGGCATATGACCAGTATGCACTCCGCGCGTTTGAAGTTCATGCCGTGGACTATTTGTTGAAGCCTTTTAGTCGTGAACGCTTTACTGAAGCGATACAACATGCAAGCGTTCAGTTGGACCGACCTGTAAATGATCGAGGAGAGGGGCGCATCATCTCTCTTCTCGAGGAGTTGAAGAGTTCCAGGCATATCGAGCGGTTTGCAATAAAGGTGGGTGAGAAAGTTCTTTTTGTTCGCAGCGACGACGTCGATTCAATTGAAGCCGAAGGAAACTACGTACGACTTAACGCCGCTGCAGCCTCATATATGCTGCGTGAAACCATCAACAGTGTTGAGTCCCAAGTCGATCCTCGAAAATTTGTGCGCATTCATCGTTCGACCATCGTCAATATCGATCGCGTCAAGGAAATGCAGTTGTGGGCACGAGGTGAGTACAAAGTTATCCTCGAGAATGGCGCTAGTTACACACTAAGTCGTGGCTATCGGGAGCATTTCGATCACTTCATCAAGAACAAATAGTACTTTGTAGGGGCGTTCAACTCTTGATTTCATTTCAACCCGCCAAAGTTTCAAGCTGCTTTTAGGCCACTGGCTTGTCCAGTGGTCTTTCGCGCTCGTTGCTAAGGAGTCTCTCTTGAATTTCAATCCTGCGCACCCAAGCGCGCTTGGAAGGAAAAGCACAATTCTTCGTAGCAACGAAACGTAAACCACCACGGGACAAGCCCGTGGCCTTTAAACATTCAACTGAAATATCTAAGTCCAATTTTCCTATCCTGTTAATCCCATAGATCCTGTCTCTACTACTCCTAAACAGGTTGTTCGTCATTCCCTGCAGTAATACGTCACGCAAGAATCGATATTCGTCACAATTTCATTTGTTGGACTGCTTTTAATGTTCAAACTTACCCTGACAAGACAAGCTGCAAGTCGCTCGAGAGTAACAATATGAGTCTCCCATCTTCTCTGAGCATTAATGTCAACGAGCTAGTACAGGGAATATGCAAACTCTACAAAATACCCTCGACGCCCCTAACAATCCCGTAATCGAGCGAGCAAAAACCGAAGTGCTCAAGACTGTGGCTTATGCACTTCTGCGCCAGGCGTACGGTGTAGGAGAACCACAACGACCAAATGTTTATGAACAGCAGGTTGATTTCTTTGCTGAGGTTCGGCGCTTCGAAATCAACCTGATCCGGCAGGCCCTTCTTTATGCAAGTGGCAATAAGGCTGGCGCGGCTCGCTTGCTGAACCTGAATGCAACAACACTACACTCTAAGCTCAAGATATACTCTTTAGATGGAACTAACGATGGATCTGACAAAGAGGTCGCCCCGCCGACCGCCCGTTTCCATGACGTAAGTGCGTCTGGTCCCTTCACGAATCAAGACTATATTGATGGGGATGGGACTTTTCATGGAACAATCTCTGGTGTGAAGCTTGAAACCATTAAGACAGAAGTACTCAAAAGCATCGCGCGTGTCCTCGAGTTTAAGGCCAACAATATTTCGGCCGTCGTCGAGTTTGATGGTGAACGAGGCGTTAACTTCTACGACGAAGTGATGAAGTTTGAGATTGAGCTGATCGGGCAGGCTATTTCGAGGGCCAATGGAAATCAGAGAGCTGCAGCGCGAATGTTGAATCTGAAAACTACGACGCTATACAGCAAAGTAAAACTGTACAAACTCAATATCGAGTTTATCGCAGCTTAAAGCCAGGGCTCGCGAGTACGTTTTGCAAACTTGCCGGAAAGTGGCTCGAAAAAATGCCCGGTGAGTAAAAACGTACTTGCACTGGCAGTCAGTACTCGACATTCAATGACCGCGAAGTAGCAATTCCACTACTGTAAGAACTCATCGAGCCTCATGCCTGGCTGAGCTTCCACCGGCGCGGCTCCTCTACGAAAAATGCGGGCGCCCGAAGAGCCCTTCAACATCGACGATCCGTTTTCATAGTGGATCATCGCACCCTCTCTCAGCCCAACCACTGGCGTTTCATTCTCTTCCAAAAACTGAACAATTCGTTCTTCCCGAGTTTCACCCTTATGAGTGGAGTTGGGATCAGGATCCAGGTAGTGTGGATTAATCTGAAAACTAACCAGGCCAAGTGCATTGAATGATGGTGGCTGGACGATTGGCATGTCGTTCGTCGTCTTAATCGTGGGAGTTGCTACATTAGAACCGGCGCTTGAACCAATGTAAGGCATTCCTTCACTAACTTTGTTTCTAATAGCGTTGAGCAGGTCTGCATCGTAGAGGGCCTTCAGCAATCGGAAGGTGTTTCCTCCGCCGATAAATATTGCCTCAGCTTCACCCACTGACCGAATAGGATCGCTCGAGGTATGTAGAGACGAAAGGCTGTAACCCATTTCTTTGAATCGCTGCTCGGCTGTTGCTGCGTACTTGGTACGATCATGGAGTGCGAACGGAACGAACAAGACCAGGCGAATACCTTGCAGGAAGTTACGGATCTCACCCTCGGCGTGGTCCAAATAACCACTGCCATGCAGCGTGGAGTTACTGATCAAGAGGAGGCGTTTACTCATGTCGCTATCCTGAGTTAAAGATGAACAACTTCAGAAGATCCCCGCCTTTTGAAGGGTTCGGAGCAGATTATAAGTAAAGAATATTTCAAACCTGGTGTTGTTGTTGATATTGAAGCTGTTGTTGAACGCATGAGTATAAAACGTCGAAATCGTAAACTCAGGAGATAGCTTGTAGCTCGCATTGACGAAGAACCGTTGACCGAGGGTAAAACGATCTCCGTTCAATGGACCATAATCCCGATCAATATTTGCGTAGCCGCCTCCCACCGCAAGACGTCTCTCAAAGAACCCTTTCTCCGCGTAGGCCGCAAGGCCCGCTTTTGGATTGTGTTGTAGCCGCTCATAGAACTCCAGACGAAAGAAGTCAATTGGCTTAAACTCTGGCGTATTCACTCGAAACGCCTGGCGTATTGTGTCTACGCCTGACTGAAACGTGTAATCTGCTGAAACGACGGCCCTGCCCTCGAATCTCTTACTAATCAGGAACTGGTGATAATTTGACTCCTTCAGCCTGTGCCATCTCTTGTTGATATTGGGAGTATTAAGGTCACCAAGAAAACCGTAAGTGGCAGAAATCTCGTCAAAGAAAAAGTCTTGAGGTCGCTGGATTACGATACGCTCACCTGTAAGATATCCATCATTGTCATAGGTAGTAATCTCAGTCGACTCGCCGCGATTGAAGTAGAGTCCTCCAAATTGTAGTTCAACTCCTGTAATTGGTTTTGCGGAGAAATAGAGCTGCTTTAGGTAAAGGTTCGTCACCAGATCACCGGTTCCGATTCCGGTATCGTCAAATCCCAACATAAAACGATTTCCAGTAAACACTCCAGCATTGATACTGTAGTTGCCATTCTCGTCAAACTTAAAACGACCTCGTAGCTGCAAGTGATCCTGCAATTGATTTGTGACCGTTGTGCCCTGACTATTGGCGACGAATCGATATCGCACTCCGAGTGTGGCAGTTTGCAGATCAATCCAGCGTGCTATTGGTGAACGTGAGCCTGGTCCAGACACCGCTGCGATATCGGTTGCAGATCCAGTAACTACAAAGGGACTCGCTTCCAACTCGCGCCGGTAGAATGCGCGTGGTCGCTGAAGACTTCTCTTGGCAGGATCGATTTCCTCTTCACCGTAAGTGAATGCCAGGCCGAGACCGATACCACGACTCTGGTGGATCTTTTCTTCCTGCATCTGAGGTACGCGTTCCGTTGCGAAGTCGAGCCATTCGCGCGCAGTGAGAATGCCATCCCTTGGCTCGCTGTCGGCGTTATTAGTCTTCAACCCTTCTTCAACCAAAGCGTAGGTAAGTAGACCGTGCCCGAGTTGTCCAGCTTCAATTGCTGCCTGATAGCTCTGGGCGGCTGTCAAAATGTACATCCCTTTTTCGTACGCGAGTTGAGCAAGCCCCTTCGAATTCATCGGGCCTCTACGCTTTTCGTCGGCTTCAAGAGCCTGACCCGAATTGCAAGCATCGATAAAGAGTAGCAGGTGCCCGGCATCCATACCCTGTACCGTTTGGGCGAGCTCGAGATCCGAGATGCTGTGTGAACTGATGGTCCCCAAGTCTTGTTCGTCAACGATCTCGCGCTCACCCATAAAACCGAGGTCGTGTGGAATAAGGAAGAATCTCGAGCCTTGGACCATGCCATGTCCTGCGAAGTAGATAATGACGGTATCTTCTGGACCAACTTCTCGCAGTCCTTGAAATGTAGCTGGAAGAGTAGCACTAGCTGCACGACCGTTGGTTAATTGGCTCAAGGCGCTGATAATGTTTGCCTTGGTCGCAGCTTGATTAAGCAATGGAACGACTTCAATGTGTTTGAAACGAGAACCGGTCGAGAGTTGCCGGCGGAGTTCGTCGCCGAAGCTTTGAGCATCTGCTATTGCGTACTTCAAGTTGTACTGTGGGTTCGCGTATTCATTAATTCCGATAGCGATGATGTAGGCAGTGCCTTCGCGTCTTAGACTCTGCGCTCCAGGTACCGCGAGTAACGCATCTTTGCTCTTAACGTTGTCTTTGTTGAATGCGTAGGCCGTTAAGCGATTCGGTCCGGCTGTAATCGTAACTTCCTCATCCAGCGTTACGTGCGACGCTCCTTTTAAGACATCGCCTGGCCAGAACTTCACCAAAGCGCCATTCCGAAAAAGTCTCAGGTCCCTCGCTCCACTTCCGTGTGAATTATCCTTGTCTGGTGGCGCGTCCGTGATGTCGATCTTCACTCTTACTTTTCTTGTCGAAAGGCCTGTTTCACCTGGTGGTGGTCCTCCGAGCGAGACTTTGACGACTGGTTGACGTCGATCCTTGAGAGAAACGTCTTGAGTCACTCGCGGTCGTTTGCCATTGAAGATATCTGCAAGAAGACCAGGGTAGTAAAACTCATTGAAGAACCATTCGATTGGGGCAACATTGAATGTGTCCTGATTGTAGCGCCAGAGGATCTGGTTCCAGGAGACTGGAGTGCCGTCGAATATCCCCTGAGGTGTGACCACGATCCACTCGCCACCATCGTCGAGTGAGATCAGGGTAAGCAAGTGTTCACCGTTCCGGGTGTCCCAAAGGAAAGTTGAACCATCATCACCCGACGATGCCAGTAAATGTGAGTTCGGATTGAAGTCGAGCGAGTTGATGCGACCACTTTGACCAGCCAGGGACCGCAACTCGCGACGCGAATTCAGATCCCAAAGTTGAATTGTATTGTCGCTTCCGGTGGTCGCAATTAACTGACCGTCGTCGCTAAAAGCAATGTTGGTAACGCGACGCTGTGGTCCATTTAGCCCGCCAAGCGAACGATCAGTAATTGGATCCCAAAGATTCACTTCGCCGCGAGTATTGCCTATCGCTAGAGTCATTCCTTTTGGACTAAAGGCGATCGCAGTAGTCTGGGTGTGGTTAGACACTTCGCGCACTCTCACACCGTCTTTTGTGTTTAGAATTGATATGCGACCGCTGCTATCAAGCAACGCGATTGAGCTTCCATCAGCACCAAAGACAGCATCCGTACAAGCAGTTCCGAGGGTAATCGTTTGGAGTTCTCGACCTGATGACAACTGCCACATAACCACGCTTGACGATTGGTTACGTGGATCGGCATTGCTATAGATGGTTGCGAGCAACTCTCCGTCACTACTGAAGTGTGCACTGATGACGACGCCGCCATTTGCAGATGGTACAAGCTTCCGAATTTGCCTCCCGGTTTGTGTATCGCGAATTGTTAATTCACCGGATTTTGTTTCAGCGACAGCTATGAGGCGACCAGTAGGACTCGGAAAACCTTTCATCGATTCGGTAAGTCCAGGAACTGTGCGTAAACCTCTGCCTGCCCGTAAGTCCCAACTGGTTCGACCACCAGAAATCAAACGGTTGCCATCGGGGGAAAACACAACTTGGTAGGCAGGGTTTGTTCTTCCATTCAGTTTGAGTGGCTGTTTTCCTGTCTTCGCATCCCAGAGGACAGTCGGTGAGCCTCCGCCACCAGTCGCAACTTTCTTTCCGTCTCCACTAATCGCAAATAACAGTTCTTCCCGGTTTGACGTCGTGTTTGTCTCATCCGTGCGCAAAGAGAAGAGGTGTCGACGTTTTTCCAAATCCCATATCTTGACTCGCCCACTTTCCGCAACAGCAAAAAGCTTTCCATTCTCACTGAACGCCGCTGAGTCTTGGTTTGAAACTACTATTCCCATGTCATGTTGGCGCCAGGTACTAGTCAATTCCCAAAGCTGGAGATGTCTTTGACTAATTCCTGCTACTGACAAATTATTATCTGGCCCAAAAAAGACTCTGGCCTCAGTGAGAGAGTTGACTGGCAAGTTGAAAGAGCGAATGTTATCAAGGGCTGGTAAGTCAACGAGTCTGACTACGATTTGTGAAGACTCGAGACTGAGTGTCGCGAGCTTCCTGGCGTCATTACTAATTGCGATTTCTGAACTGGATTGAATTTGGATTCTAGTTAGAACGTTTCCTGTTTTTAAGTTCCACGTGGCGAACGTAGTAGCGCTCGTTGTAAGTAGCGTTAGATCGTCTATAAAGGCAAGGTGCTCGACCTTTTGAGACTCGGTGAACAGCGCAACCCGTCTTCCAGACACCACGTCCCATACATTGATTGAATTCTCACTGCCCACCGTTCCTATCAGGTGACCAGTGCGACTGAAGGCCACCAATGGTGGGGAGTCGGGCAAAACTTCACTACCACTTTGCAGGTTGCGTAACTCGCGGCCGGTGGCTGTTTCCCATAGCTTAACTATTGGGCTACGTCGTGTGGTCGTTACGAGTAAGCGTCCGTCTGGGCTGAACAGTAGACAGGCGACTCCAAAGGAAGTCTTGTTGCCAGTTTGTAATACAAGCTCCGGCTTTGGTTCGCGTCGTTGTGGTTCAGGCGATGATGCCGAAACGTCTGCTGGGAGTCGCGGAATTGGAACGTAAGATTGGGAACGAGCTGAACCGCCTATGAAGCAGATCACGACTACGAGAGGGATTATCTTCCTGCTTGAGTGCAGCAACCGCACTATTCTGGGCATTTCGCACTTATTAATCATCTAAATCTGGTGCATTCTACAGGTCTAAGCGCCTTCGGGTCACCAGTGACGATAGCTCACATTGTGGCACCTCACTTAAAGATTTCTTAGAGTTTTATGAAGCCAAAACCCGCCCAAGTAGAAATTTACGGTTTACTACACAACTCACCTGATACCGGACATCACGTTGATTAGCTAGCCTCAAGTCTCCAAAGACTATTCAAGGCGACCCCCAACTTCATCCCAAGTCAGGCAGAAGCTGCCTTGTTCGTCAAATTGTTGGTGCAGGATGCTGACCTCGCGGTTCCTGATTTCAAGTCAAGCTACCTGAACAGGACGAACAATCAATAACCGCGACTGTTCGCTCATCGTGAACATGTCGCAGACAAAAGGGGAAGGAGATTATTCAATGGCTAGCAAGATGGCTCCAGATATCTTCAGTCAGATTACAAATGAATTTCGTGGGGATACCGTTAATCAACTCGCATCGTTGATTGGGGAAAGTCCGGCGAAAACGCAAACTGCCGTCAGCAGCGTTGTGCCAGCCATCCTTAGCGGCCTGGCTAACAAAGTATCGACAACCGAGGGTGCAAATGACATTGTTGATCTGATCCGGAAGAACAACTTAAGTTCAATCAACGCAGAGGATCTCTATCGTCCTAACGCCGCCAACCAATTGGCTGCAACAGGAAAGTCGATCGTCGATCTTGGACTCGGCAGCCGAGTTAATGCTGCCTTTGATTGGGTCGCTTCGCATGCCGGTATCAGTCGTGCCTCCGCTGCGACGTTATCGAGTATGTGCGCACCATTAATCCTGGGGCTAATTGGACGTCGACTCGGAAGTACCGGACTCAACGCATCGAGCCTGTCAACATTGCTGGGAACGCCAGGTAAATATCTTGGTAATCTTCCGGCGGGACTGATGGGAGTTCTCGGATTGGGTGGTATCGCGGCCGAAGCAAATCGATTTGTGAATGACACGGGTCGCAGAGTGGCAACTGCTCCTGCATACGCGACTGAATCGACAGGCTCGGTCTGGAAGTGGTTGCTACCACTCTTGCTGGCAGCGGCAGCGATTGGTCTTTTTGCTTATCTACTTTCAAATCGACAACCAGCTGCAACGGTGGCGACCGCACCTGTTAGAACAGAGAGTGTACCAGCGCCGGCCGCGCCTGCGCCTGCAGCACCTGCGCCAGTGCTGTCTACCACAGGTGCAAATCTTGGTGCGTTCATCGACGCCAAGTTGCCAAATGATGTGACTCTGAGAATTCCATCAAATGGTGTGGAGAATAAGTTGTTGGCGTTCATCCAGGATCCATCACGCGCAGTCGATAAAACGACATGGTTTAGCTTCGATCGTATTGAGTTTGAGACTGACTCGGCAGCGCTAAAACCTTCGTCGCGTGAACAGCTCGCTAACACGGCTGCCATACTAAAGGCGTATCCGCAAGTGGCGTTAAAAGTTGGCGGTTACACTGACAACACGGGGGATCCGGCGCACAATCTTAAATTGTCGCAGGCTCGCGCAACGAGTACTGTCAATGAACTCAAGAGTCTCGGAGTTGAGGGATCACGTCTTGAGGCGGAAGGATACGGGGAACAGTTTCCGGTTGCTGATAACAGCACCCCAGAGGGTAGACAACGCAATCGGAGAATTGACGTCCGCGTTACAAAGAAATAGGGTGGGACCCATTCATTGCATCCGTGGATCCGCCGATTAGCCAGAATACTGTGCAATCGGCGTGATTCTGCGGAGGCTTTACTCCCGTTGGTCCTTTTCCTTTGTGCTTGACGCGTTTATGATTAGAAGGAACCAAAGATGAAAACTGTGCGCCGATCAAATTCACTGATTCTCGTGTTACAAACCGCATTGATCTTGCTCGTGTCAGTCGCGGTTCATGCGCAGAATAGCAAAAGCGCGGCGGAGACAGCCGAGAATCTAAAGCTTCAATTGATCGAGCTGAGCATTACGGAAGACAACGCGAAACTTCGCGCTCAACAGTTAGATGAAGCACTAAAGCCCGAAAATATTCAGCTAGCACTCGCTGGCGTTGGGTCAACAAGACCAGAGGAACTTCGCGAGCAACGTCGACGGCAGCTCACGATTGAAAAAAACGGAGTTACTGCTGAACTGGAACTTCTGGCGGCCCAGCGTGCACGACTTGAGACGGCCATTGTCTCTGCTGATGCTGAGGCTTATCAGCAGAGCGCAAAAGGATTTCCAGCTGGAAATGCTCTTGCTTTGTCTCAGATACCCTTGGGATGGCTCGTAACCTTGGGCATCCTTGGAATTGCCGCTCTTGGAATTATCTTGTCTATAATTTTGAGACTTCGCGTTGCCTCACGCAAGACTTAGTAACAACTGGCCTTCCCTGGTCCTACCTATACTTTACCAAAACAGTATAAGGCGCTTCGTGTCCTGACATAAATATGTCCGTCAGCGATGGCGGGAGTTGCAAAACACTCGTCGTCCAATTCATTTACTTGAAGCACTTCCCAATCTCCTTTAGCCTGCAACACTGACAATTGACCACCCTGGCCGATCAGAAAGACCTTATCGTCAGCGGCGACAGGCGACGAAAAGTATTTGTCGATAGCTCCATGTAAACGTCCTTGCTTCAAAACGTTTCCCGTAGCTGGATCAAACGAAATCAGAACCCCGCTATCGTTAATCATATAGAGCACGCCCTTATACAGGAGTGTAGACGGGACCTGGGGGACTGGTTTTTGATACCGCCAACGTATCGCCGTCGCTGTTTGATCGCCCTGTCCACCCATCTTGATAGCGAGCAGTCCATTTTCCGACGACATCATTGAGCGAAAAACTTCCCAATCTCGGGCGTCGAGCTTTTCGTCACGATTCATGTCGAACGCCTCAAAGGCGGCGCGCAACATTTTATCCATAGGTTCACCACCGGTTGCTTCGGCTTTGCTAATCTGGCGATCCGCATTCTTGTCGTATTTTGTAATTGCTTCGTCAAATGGAATGGTCGGTACTTGTTGGCCTGGTTGGTTCTGAGGAAATCCCCAACCATTGATGTACAGATACTCGTCATCGTGACTTGCTATTGACTTCATTTCGCAAGCAAGTCCACGTACCCACCAGACTCGTTTGCCATCTTCAACGGAGTATGCCGACAGCTGAAACGACTCAGGAACAATAATCTGTTTCGCACCTTGTTTTGGCTGGTAAACAATCGGCGTCGAATATCCTGATATCACCACTGGTCGATCGACCTTCCAACGCAGTTTGCCAGTGTTCTTGTCAACAGCGATCAAATACGAACTCGGATTGTCCTGGTCTACTGGAAGGATCACTTTGTCGTCAACGAGGATCGGTGATGCGCCAAACCCGTAGAACATGTTGAATGGGCCCAGCGGCAGTCGCCATCGTTCCTTGCCGTCGTTGTCATAGGAGACTAAGCCAAATTCCTGAAAGAAGACGTAGACGTTTGTTCCATCAGTGACTGGAGTTGGAGATGCAGGTCCATTCACGTTTTGTAAGCGACCGGTTCGCGTTCGCGGTACTTCACGCTGCCAGAGCAACTTTCCGGTTTGCCGGTCAAGACAAATCACCAGCAGCTTGTAGTTCTCTTTGTCTGGCGTATGCGCAGTAACGAAGATTCGCTTCTCTGTAAGTACGGGAGAAGAGTGACCTGGAGGAAGCTCAGTTTTCCAGACGACATTCTTTTTCGGACCGAACTCAACCGGGAGACCACTGGTTGTGGAGACCCCGGTTCCGTTGGGTCCTCTGAACTGGCCCCAGTCTTCAGAGCCCCGTCCAATTAGCTGCGAAAAGCAAACGGTGCCGATCAGACAAATTGCAGCCGATAAGCCTCGAGAAGAAAGCGTAAGTGTCTTTTTCACGACAAGCATCCTGACGGTCAAAATAGAAGTAAGGCGAACGGATTTTAGTTGAGCAGAAGAGAAAAGGAAACGTGGCGCTATGTCATTCAAATATTTGGATTTAATCAAATCAATCGAAAACCTTTGCTCAGTTCTGATTTTGACTGGTTACCAATCTGTGAAATCTCCACATTGCTACTAGAGGTTGAGTCACATAGGGTGTGAAGCCCCGCGTGAATGAGAAGAAGAGCTTTAGATTCTTGAGGCAAAGCATCGGTAGCTGAAACCCCGAGGCAGGACTGCGGGGCGGGTCGAGAATTAAGGTAAACTCAAATGTGTGTACGACCACTCTTGATCGAAAGTGAAGCTTCTCATGCCTGCTTCCATAGAACTCAATCGTCGCTTACGCTGGGCCGACGCTGACGCGGCTGGACGGTTGCACTTTCCACGTATCTTCGAAGTCATTGAAGAAGCTGAAAGCGAGTTACTTCGCAGCCTCGACTGGCCCATGGATGTACGTAGGCGAAACTTTGACTTTCCGCGAGTGAACGTAAACTGCAACTTTTTCCGGATTATCGCGCTGGATGCACCCTATCGTCTGCGGTTGTCAGTAGGAAAGTTAGGGCGAAGCTCGATTCGTTATGATTACCAGGTTTTTGATGGCGAGAATGAATTGGCTATTGAAGGTACAATGACTGTCGTACTAATGCAGAATGGCAAGACCGTTGAAATTCCCCTCGCTCTTCGTGAGGTCTTGCTTTCATAAAAGGGTGTTTCACCAAAGGATGATGCCGCGCGCACCCTCTCCAGAGGCTAAAGCATCGAGTGCTTCATTTACCTGGTTGAGTTTGTAAGTGCGCGTTGCGAGTTCGTCGAGTTTCAACTGTCCGCCCTCGTATAACTCAACCAGTCGAGAGATGTCTTTCAGTGGTTGGCCCGAACCATAAAGCGAACCGACTAGTTTCTTCTCCTGCATCACGAACAGAAAAAGCGGGACCGCAGCAATTGCGTCTGTGCGGGAGAGACCTGTAACGATCACCGTGCCACCCTTACGAGTCAGGTTGAGTGACTGTTGCACAGTTTCCGCTGAGCCTACCGTATCAAAAACAAAGTCGGCTCCTCGGCCATTTGTCAGTTCTGGTATTTGCTTTTTTAGATCGTCACTTTTTGCATTTATTACGTTCGTGGCCCCAAATGAGCGCGCAAGTTCTAGCGGTTTTTCACGGGTGTCCATCGCAATGATTGTTTCGGAGCCGGCGATTCTCGCACCCTGTATGACATTCAATCCAACTCCACCCGCACCGAGTACGATTATTTTCTCGCCACCTTTCAATTGGGCCGTATTTAACGCCGCGCCAACTCCAGTGATAACTGCGCAACCTAGAGTCGCAAGCGACGGGAAGGGAAGATGCGCCTCGACAGGCACTACTCCTTCCTCTGCTACGACAGCGTGATCCGCAAAACATGCAGTTCCGTTGAAGTGAGCCAAGTCCTGATCCCTCGCGCGTAGTCGTGTACCACCACCCGGTAAACGATTGCGGTATGTTGTTTTGTCTAAGCGATCACAAAGCACTGGATGTCCTTCGACACACGGTGGACAGACACCGCAGGGTGGAGCCCAACAGAAGACCACATGGTCGCCAACTTTTACACGCGAAACATCTTCGCCAACGGCGCGAACTATACCAGCACCTTCATGACCCAGAACCAATGGAGTTCGGGTTCGCCAATCTCCTCGAACTGGATGAAGGTCACTGTGGCAGACACCGGCTGCCTTTACTTCGACCAGAACTTCGCCTGAATGTGGGCTCTCCAATTCGGCATCTTCAACTGAGAGTGGTTGGCCCTGTTCCCAAAGAATTGCTGCGTTGATCTTCATTTGTAGTTAGTTCATCAGTGGCGTGGCTACTCTGGCGAGCCAGGCGACCCTTCGATCAAGTTCAGCGAAACGAGGATCATCGGTTTGTCCCCGGTGATAGCGATAAAAGATTTGCTGCAAGACTACTGCTAGTTTGAAAACGGCAAACACTTCGTAAAACTTTAAGTTGGATAAGTCGAAGCCAGTCTGGTTGCCATAACTCTCTACCAATTGTTCACGCGTAAACCAACCGGGTTGATTTGTTACGGCTGCAACCGTGTCCCTTGGACCAGGTGAGTTAGCTGCGTGAACCCAGTAACACAAAAGGATCCCGAGATCGACCAGAGGATCGCCAACTGAACTCATCTCCCAATCAAAAATTGCGACAAGTCGACCTATATCGTTAGCATCAAACATCACATTGTCGAGTTTGAAATCGCCGTGAACGAGAGTTGGGCGCAACGGTTCAGTCGGGATCCGTTCATGCAGCCAGGTTGCAAGCTGATCCATCTCTGTCAATTCACTGGTCTTAGATCCATGCCAACGTTTGGTCCAGCCTTCCACCTGACGTGTAACAAATCCCTGTGGTTTTCCCAGACCAACAAGACCATGACCTTCTATATCGATGTTATGCAGTTGTGAGAGTGCCTCGATCATTGCCTTGCTGGCGCGACCACGCTCATGCGGTTGGTCCAAAAGCTGGGCCGGCTCGGTTGTTCGTACCACCAGCCCCTTTCGTCGCTCCATCACATAAAAAGTGGAGCCGATGACTGTCGCATCTTCGCAGAGTAGGAACGGCTGAGGCGCTAACGGGTAGACTCGATGTACGGCATCAAGAACGTGGTGCTCGCGAGCCATGTCATGAGCTTTTGGCGCAACCGGTCCAAGCGGTGGCCGCCGCAGTACGAACTCTCGTTGTCCAAAACGGATCAGATAAGTAAGGTTAGAGTGACCACCAGGAAACTGGTCCACACTGAAAGGCAAAGCTGAATGCTCTTTGAGAACTTCAGCAAGTCGCGGTCGCAAGTAGTTTTCCAGTGCAAGCCAATCAAGCGCTTCACTCGCTCGCACTGGTTGCGTCTCGCTACGCTGGTTCACAGGGTTCACTGTTAAAACTGCCTCAAGCCTGAACTTAGTGTTTAGGAGCCGCGAAAAATCAAGCAAGTAGTCGTGGCGTGCGCGTAAAGTTTTCCCTCATGGTCAACGATCCGTCCTTCAGCCGTGGCTGTGCGACCGCCGAGGTGAATCACCTTACCTTCACACCGAACTTTTCCAGTTTCAATGGTGATCGCGCGGACGTAGTTAACTTTAATTTCCAGTGTCGTGTAAGAAGTTCCGGTAGGGAGCGTTGAATGAACGGCGGAGCCAAGTGCGGAATCAAGTAACGTTGCCGTCACTCCACCGTGAACAACGCCGATGGGATTGTAATGATATTCGGCGGGTTCAAACGTAAAAACGACCCGTCCCTCTGAAACCTCTTCAAGAGCAAAGTTCAGTACGATTCCAACGGGTGGTGGAGCCAGTTCGCCACTCGCAATTTTCTGAAGAAACTCCAGGCCGGATAAACTGCGTCCAGCTTCAGCCAGTTCGCGTGGATCCTTCCATGCTATAGTGCGCGTCCTCTCAACGACTGCCTGACTCATTACGCTCTCTTTCTGAATTACGATATTTGACCTTTAACGCGGACATTTACGCAAAGAGTTCAAAATACCACCAACGGAACGTTAGTGGGTTACCCGAATCTGCGTGGAATGAGGTCAGTACCGAAACGCGGTAGCGTCGGGTCGGCGATCCATTACAAGAGGTTTAATTGGAACGGCCGACCCGACGCTACCGCGTTTCGGTACTGACCTCATTCCACGCAGATCAGGTCATTCGACAATCTTCGCCGATGGCCGATTCCTATCTCATAAACACAGTCTCCCCCGTGGGTGGAATTTCGAATTTTGTTGCAAAGCCCTAGCCCGGCAACTTACGCGCCCTTGCCAAAAACAGGCCTTCTTTTTTCGACGAATGCTGAGACGCCCTCGATAAAGTCTGGCGAGTGAAAACATGAAGCTTGATTGACCGCTTCAAACTCAAGCGCTTGCGCAAGGTCTGACTGCAGACTGTGATTCAGTCCTGCTTTAATCTTTTCGATTGCCATTCCAGGTGCTCTGAGCAATTTAGCAGCAAGCTTATCAACAGTCTCATCGAGCTCTGCATAAGGCACAACTCGATTAATTAAGTTGAGTTGTTTAGCCTCTTGAGCGGGGATGATGTCTCCAAACGCCATTAGTTCAAATGCTTTTTGATAACCGACTAATCGAGGTAAGAAAAACGTGCTACCACCATCCGGCATCAAGCCAATCTTGACAAAAACCTGTCCAAAAGTGGCCTGTTCCGAGGCTACTATCAGATCACATGCGAGCGCGTAGTTACAACCTACACCCACAGCTGGTCCATGTATGCGCGCAATGATGGGAACTTGCAAAGAGCGCATGGCTAGTATCGTTGGGTTAACGTTTTCGCGAATTGCTTTAGTCACGTCATAGTTCGCGATGTCGCGTTCGCTGGTTGAAAACAAGTCTGCTCCTGCGCAGAAAGATTCACCAGCTCCACTAAGGATTACAACGCGCGAGCCATCATTGGCGGCTTCTTTGATTGCGGCGAGCAGCGATTGTATCGTTTCGCTGTCGACCGAATTGCGACGCTCGGGTCGATTAAAAGTGATTCGCTTTATCCCGTCATTTAGTGTGACCAGCAATTTCTCAGTCATAGTGTCCGAGTCTCCTCAAACGTAATACCGCACCAACCATTCAGCTGAACAACACGGTCTGTCGGCCCCATCGCGTTCTATCGTGACGTTCCAGGTAGCTTGCTTACCACCGCTAATGTCTTCCAACGAAGCTAGTGTAAAGCGACCGCGAATTTGCGAATTAGCAGGCACTGGAGATATGAATCGCACTCGATTCAGACCATAGTTAATGCCCATCTTAATGCCTGCGACTGTGATTGCCCGCTTCATGAGTTCGCTCATGAGAGAAAGCGTCAAGAATCCATGAGCGATCGTTGTTTTGAACGGAGATTCACGAGCAGCGCGATCCGGATCCATATGAATCCATTGCCTGTCTTCGGTGGCTTCGGCAAAGTCGTTGATACGTTCCTGGGTAACCAAAACCCAATCACTGATCGCGACCTCTTTCCCAAGATGGTGTTCCAGCTGAGCGACATCTTCAAATGTGGTCATCTTAAACTTTGCTCCCCCAGATTTTGTCTGGCAGATCTCAAACGGGAGATTTCACACGTACTTGCCTAACTCCAGCCGCGCAATGGCTTCAAGGTGTACTTCATCTGGGCCATCCGCAAGCCTTAATGTGCGGGCATGAGCCCAGGTTCGCGCGAGCATGAAGTCGTCTGACACTCCGGCTGCACCGTGAGCTTGCACAGCCCGATCGATAACTCTCAGAGCCACATTCGGTGCGACGACCTTGATCATTGCAATTTCCGCACGAGCGGCTTTGTTGCCGACAGTGTCCATCATTTGTGCGGCCTTTAGTGTTAAGAGTCGAGCCTGATCAATTTCGATTCGCGATTGCGCAATGTCAGTGCGAATCGATCCCTGCTCGGAAAGCGTCTTTCCAAAAGCCCGTCTGGTAAGGACGCGACTGCACATAGATTCGAGAGCGCGTTCAGCCATTCCAATGAGTCGCATGCAATGATGTATCCGCCCTGGACCAAGTCGTCCCTGCGCGATCTCAAAGCCTCGTCCTTCACCAAGTAAAAGGTTAGAGGCAGGTACACGCACATTCTTGAAGATAATCTCTGCGTGACCATGGGGAGCGTCGTCATAACCGTAAACTGAAAGCATTCGCACGATGCGAACTCCGTCAGTGTCCAGGGGAACAAGAATCATAGATTGCTGCTGATGCTTGGCCGCAGCTGGATCCGTCTTACCCATAAAGATCGCGATCTTACAGCGTGGATCGCCAGCGCCACTGGTCCACCACTTGTGTCCGTTGATGACGTAGTCGTCTCCGTCACGCGTAATTGTTGAGCGAATGTTGGTGGCGTCGGATGAAGCGACGTCAGGTTCAGTCATGGCAAAACAAGAACGTATTGTGCCGTTGAGCAAAGGAGTCAACCACTGATCCTGTTGTGCAGCGGTACCGTAACGCACAAGAACTTCCATATTGCCCGTATCGGGTGCGCTGCAGTTAAAAAGTTCAGGTGCAAAGCCCGGTGAACGACCCATTAGTTCCGCCATTGGGGCATACTCTAAATTTGAGAGTTGCTCACCGTGTTCGCTTTCTGGGAGAAAGAGATTCCACAAACCTGCGGCTTTTGCTTTGGTTTTTAAGCTTTCCGTGATGGGTGCCGCGGTCCAGCGATTGTCGGTAATCTGATCGCGAAACAATCTCTCATTCGGGTAAACATCCGTATGCATGAACGAGTCGAGCTCGCTATAAATCTCTTTGGCTCGCTCGGACACTTCAAAACCGCAATACGGATCTTCCTTGGACATCTTTATGCGCGACCTCCATTGGTGTTGTTGTCGCGAAACAACATACAGGTTGCCGTGCCATGTGCGTAGAGTTTGCCGTCCTTGTCCACTAATCGACCTTCCGCCGTTGCGACTCGATTACCAACGTGAATCACACGCGCTTCGCAGCGAACTTCTCCCGTCTCTCCTCGAATTGGTCTAACGTAATTAACCTTCATTTCTACAGTTGTGAATACTCGTCCGGCAGGCAGCATAGAGTTGATCGCGACGCCTAGTGCCGAGTCCAACAAGGTAGCGGCCAAACCGCCATGTACTATTCCAAGTCCGTTGTAGTGTTGTTTTCCAGGTTTGATAGCGATTACAGCTCGACCAGGCTCAACCTCAACTAGTCGGAACCCCATCAACTCACTCATACCGGAAACTGGGATTTCTCCGGCGACGAGTCTTCGCATGTATTCCAAACCGCTTAAAGCCTGTCGCGTTGTTGCCTGACCTTGAGACTCGTCCGTATTCATCACAAGCCGCCCGTCACTTCAAGTACTTGACCGGAAACGTAATCGCTAAGAGGAGACGCAAAAAACAACACCGCACCGGCGCCTTCGGAAGGTGTTCCGGCTCTCCCCATCGGAATCAACTTAAAGGCGAGCTCACGATTTGCCTGGGGAATACCGAGAGCAATGTCAGCAGCTTCACGTGAAATGTGTTCGCCCTGTTCTTTAGCTTGCGTGAGCCGAGTCTCGACAAAACCAAACGCAACCGCATTTACTTGTATATTGAATTGGCCCCATTCTTTTGCGAGCGTCTTGGTTACCCCAATTATTCCAGCTTTGCCAGCCGCATAGTTTGACTGACCAGCATTGCCTCGTGTGCCTGTCGTGGATGAGACGTTGATGATTTTGCGTGAAGCCGCTCGACCCGACTCCTGTTTCTCACGTTTGGCTGTCTCGCGAAGATATTCCGATGCGGCGCGGATAATACGAAACGGAGCAGTGAGATGTACTTCGAGCATGGCATGCCATTGTTCGTCACTCATTTTGTGAATCGTGCCATCCCATGTGTAACCGGCATTGTTGACGATTGCATCAATGCGTCCGTACCGATCGAGTGTTGCCTTGACCAGTTGAGGAGCAAAATCGCTATGGGTCACGTCGCCGGGAAATGCAAACACATCATGATCCGAACTTTGGATTGCTGAAGCAGCCTCTGCAGTTACGTCAGCATCAATGTCTGACAAAACTACGCGGGCGCCATGTGCGGCAAATGTCTCAGCGCAAGCTCGACCGATGCCTCTTGCAGCACCGGTGATAATTGCAACTCGTCCTTCCAACAGCGGCATACAACTCCTCCGTAACCAGGCCGTGATCGCTCGCAAAGCTTTAACTACTTCTCTGATTAGCTAGCTACTCTTTGTTTCTTCTCGCAAAACGCGGTGCAGAATCTTACCTACTGCAGTTTTAGGCAGACTTTCGCGAATCTCAATTAGTCGCGGCACTTTGAATTCCGCAAGATTTGTTTCGCAATGTTTCTTCAAATCTTCAATTGAGGCACTAGCGCCACTCTTGAGTACGACACATGCTTTAACTGCTTCACCGCGATACGAATCGTGAATACCAATCACTGCTGCTTCCATCACGGCCGAATGTGTGTAGAGCACTCCTTCTACTTCAGATGGATACACGTTAAAGCCGCTGACGATGATCATGTCCTTCTTTCGCTGGACGATATAAAAATAGCCGTCCTGATCCATACGTGCGATATCACCTGTGTAGAGCCACGTTCGTCCACTTTCGTCCTGCCGCAAAGCCACCGCAGTTTCTTCAGGATGGTTCCAATACCCTCGCATTACCTGAGGACCGGCGATACACAATTCTCCTTCTTCACCAACAGGTACCTCATGTTCGCCGGTTTCTAGATCGACTATCTTCACATCAGTGTCGGGTATTGGCAGGCCAATGCTTCCAGGTTTTCGCCGAGCCAATGAGGCTGTTGTATGAGTCACTGGCGACGCTTCGGACAGTCCATATCCCTCACACAGAGTTCCTCCCGTAACGCGTTCAAATTGTTCGATTATCTCGAGTGGCAAAGGAGCTGAGCCACTATTGAAAGCTCTGACGCGATCAAGTCCGTAATCTTTTGCTCGCGGATGGTTGAGCAGTGAGATGTAGATCGTCGGGACGCCGGGAAAGTATGTTGGTCGGTAATCGCGTATTGCCACCAATAACGCTTCCACGTCGTATTTCGGGATCAACACCTGTCGTACACCGTGCCAAACTCCGCTGATCATTCCAACTGTGAATCCATAGATATGGAAGAAAGGTATGACCAGAAGAAACGTATTTTCACCCCGGCGTGTGGGCCGAAACACCCAGCCTTCAGCCTGAACTACATTCGCAAAGATGTTGTAATGCGTGAGCATCGCACCTTTTGGCGTGCCTGTGGTTCCACCCGTGTATTGCAGCACTGCGACATCGTTTTCTGGATCGATATCCACTGATGGAAGGTCAATGTTCGAGACGTCAGCAATCAAATCTGAAAACCGAATTACTCCCTCGTCTTTAGGACAGGGAAGTGCCGCAGCGGAATACTCCATTGCTGAGGTAACGATCAAAGTGGCAAGGATACTCTCGTCCGTCTGTTCCTTAACCGCTTTTGCCGTTGGTAACATCAAGTCAAGGACTATGAGCGCACGCATTCCGGAATCGTTTGCGACTACTGCGAGTTCGCGAGGAGTGTAGAGCGGGTTGACGTTTACGATCGTGCAACCGAGGCGTAGCACTGCAAAAGCAGCGATCAAATACTGCGGGCAATTAGGCAGCATGATTCCTATACGATCGTGCTGCTTGAGTCCCAATTGCGAGAGAGCGGTCGCGAATTTATCGGCGCGTGTCCTTATGTCGGAGAACGTGAGTGTTGCTCCAAGAAAGACGGTTGCGGGCGCGTCGGGCACGTCGGCCGTGGCCGCACGCAAAATCTCGTAGAGTGGACGGCAAGGATAGTTATTATGCGGCTGGACCCAGTAGTCGTAATGGTCCAGCCATGGTTTAGCTGCATACGGAGATACAACGTTTTCATTAGCGGGTTTCGCCCTACTCATCGACGCCTCCGATTAGACGATGGTTTGGCCACCATCGACAACATGTTTGTCCGGTGATGTAGTTTGACGCATCAGAGGATAGAAAGACAGCGAGTCATGCCTGATTCCTGATTTCTGGTCTATCAATCACGAGCCTTGCAATTCGCTCACGATGAAAGGTTGCGTCGCCGAACATCGTCTCTGACGATTTGCTGCGTTTGTAGTAAAGCTGAAGGTTGTGTTCCCAGGTAAAGCCGATTCCACCGTGAATTTGAACGCCTCGATTAGCTACTTCTCGAAAGGCGTCGGAACAGTAAGCTTTCGCCATAGAAACGCCGACATGCGACATCGGGTCGTTTTCAGTTAAGGCCCAGGCGGCAAAGTAAGTGGCCGACCTCGCGCTTTCGGTGAGCAGGAGCATGTCGGCACATTGGTGTTGCACCGCCTGGAAAGAACCAATGACTTTACCAAACTGCTGCCTTGTCTTCGCGTACTCAACCGAAGTATCGAGGATCCATTGCATTCCGCCAACCATTTCGGCACATAAAGCAACCGTCGCCGCTTCAAGCGCACCCTCGAGCGCTCCGTTCGGATCTCCATCCGCACCGAGAAGATCGGAAGCTGGCAAACGAACATCATTGAAAGTTAACTCAAAGATCTTGCGGGTGGCATCCATCGACGGCATTGCTTCAACCTTAACCTGACTATGTCCCCCCTCGATAGGAAGAAGTGCAACGCCGTCTCCGTTTCGGGCCACACAAATGATCACGTCAGCGATTGCGGCGTCGTTAACAAACAATTTCTTTCCTGAGAGTGTAAAAGAATCGGCTTCTCTCCTTGCTTTGAGTTTTATTGAACTGAGGTCCCAACTCGCATCTTCTTCGAGGAAAGCGATCGTGGCTTTCTTTTCACCGGTTGCTAATGACTCGAGGTACTTTGACTTTTGTGTTTCACTCCCGGCCCGCTCGATTAATGTTGCGGCTGTCATTGTTGATAGAAAAACTCCGGGTAGACAGGCGCGGCCCATTTCCTCGGCGACTACGGCGAGTTCAACCAGGCCGAGACCTAAACCGCCGTGCGCCTCCGGTATTGTCAGGCCGGTCCAACCTTGATCGGCGATAGCCTGCCAGAGTTTGTCGTCGTGAGCGGAATCAGTTGACATCAGCTCACGTACTCGTTCAGGTTTGCACTCACGCGCAAGAAAATCGCGGGCTGAGTCCTTTAAAAGCTTCTGGGGTTTGCTTAAATCAAAGTCCATGACATTTTTAGTCTCGTCTCGTTGCGCGTTCAATAGCTCTTTGGCAGGCCGAGAACGCGTTCGGCAATTATGTTGCGTTGAATTTCACTTGTGCCTGCCTCAATCGTGTTGCCGCGAGCTCGTAGATATCCATACTCCCAACGACCATTATCGAAGTCTTTGAGTTGACCGTACGGGCCGAGTATTTCCTGCGCGATTTGTTGAGTTCGTTGGTTCATCTCACTCCAATAGAGTTTTTGAGTCGAACCCTCCGGACCCGGAATGCCCGTTTTCGACAGAGAGGTTAAGGCGCGATTAGTGTTTAGCCGAAGGATTTCCAACTCGAGAAAGGCTTGAGCGAGTTTCTGTCTGACCAGAGGGTCTTCAGTCGCTGGTTTACCATTTCGCTTAACTTTCTGCGCACACTCGATAAGAGCGTTGAGGTTTCGTTTAAAAACTACTTGCGCGCCGGTGCCGAGGTTTGCTCTTTCATTCATCAACGCAGTTATAGCCGTGGTCCAACCTTTGTTGACCTCTCCCAAAACCTGCGAAGTACTTACGCGAACATTTGAAAAGAAGACTTCATTGAACCCTTCATCACCCGACATTTGACGTAGAGGTCGGACGGACACACCTTCGCTCCTCATACTAACGAGCAAGCAAGTTATTCCCTTGTGTTTAGGAACCTCCGTGTCGGTACGTACCAGCAAAAGACACCAATCAGCCATCTGCGCAAAGCTGGTCCAGATCTTTTGACCGTTTACGATGAAGTCGTCGTTATCGCGCAACGCTCGCGTACCGAGAGCGGCCAGGTCACTCCCGGAGTTTGGTTCTGAAAACCCCTGACACCAGATCTCTTCTCCGGAGAGAATTGTTGGCAAATAACGCGATTTCTGTTCGTTGGTACCCATTGCAATGATTGTTGGACCAACGAGTGACAGTCCGATCGTTCCTATCAGTGGAGGAGTATTTGCGCGGGCTAGTTCGGCTTGAAAAATCGCCTGCTCCATAAGCGTTGCGCCACGCCCGCCAAACTCTTTGGGCCAGGAAATTCCAGCCCAGCCATTCTCGTAGAGTCTTCTCTGCCAATCGCGTAGATAATTGAGATAAGGACCATTGCCTTCTGAACTTGTCGAGCCGCTGCCAGTCCATGGCGCAGGAGCGTTCTTTTCCAGCCAGCTCCGAAAGTCATCGCGAAAGTTCTCTTCGGTTTTCGTCAGATTCAAGTCCATGATTTTTGTTCAACTAACAAACAGAAACGTTTCCCTCATCAGCGCGTGTGGCCTCGAGTAGTAACTCAGATAAGTCCATCACGCGTACATCTCTATTTCCCTTACGAGCATTGATACCATCCTCCATCATTGTCAGGCAGAAGGGACAGGCCACAGCCAGCACATCCGCACCTGTCGCCAGGGCCTCTTTGGCTCGTTCTTGATTTACTCTTTGGGTGGGAGGTTCCTCGACAAAGCTCATCCCTCCACCACCGCCACAACAAAAGCTCTGATTGCGGCTGCGCTCCATCTCAATCGGTTTCTGTCGGGTCGAAATCTGAACGAGAGAACGCGGTGCGTCAAAGACTCCATTTTGCCGGCCCAAATAGCACGGATCATGAAAGGTAACCTTTCTATCACTGGTAGCTGGTGCTTTGATTTGACCTGCAGCCACGAGTCCAGCAAGGTATTCGCTATGATGTTGTACCTCAAAGTTAGCACCATACTGCGGATATTCATTCTTAAAAGTGTTGAAGCAATGCGGACATGCTGTTATTACTTTCCGAACCTGATACTTCTGCATGTTTTTCACATTGTCTCGGACAAGTGTCTCGAAGAGAAATTCGTTGCCAATTCGTCTTGCTGGATCTCCAGAACACTTTTCATCACGTCCAAGAATCGCAAACTTCACGCCAGCATCTTTCAAGAGTTGAGCCGTAGCTCGGGTCACCTTTTGGTTTCTCTCAACTAGCGCACCGCCGCAACCTACCCAGAGCAGCACTTCGGCGTCCGAAATTTCGCTCGCGTGCTTCACATCCATCCCTTTGGCCCAATCAACTCTCGTTGCCTGCGTTCCGCTATACGGATGACCGCGTTTCTCAAGTGACATGACAGCTTCCTGCATGGTTTCAGGAAATTCAGCTTCTTCCATTACAAGGAATCGTCGCATGTCTACGATCTTGGGCATCTGTTCGATAAAAACTGGACACGCTTCCATGCAAGCTGCGCAAGTTGTGCATTGCCAGATTGGAGTTGGCGAAGTTGCAGGAGTGGCATTAATCAAATGACCATTGCCGTCGACGGATCGCAGATCACGCAATTGGAGAATGACGTCACGCGGCGAGAGTTCCTTGCCTACGGTATTTGCCGGACAGACCTCAGTGCAACGTCCACACTCAGTACAAGCGTCAAGATCGAGGAGATCCTTCCAGGTAAACTGTGCAAAAGAGTTGACACCAAAGGAGCCTTCTTTTTCAAAATCAATTGGCTTCAGTGTGCCGCCAAGAGGACCGAGATTGGCCGTGTAAATGTTCAGTGGGGCAGTGAACATGTGAATCATCTTGGTGTAGGGTAGCCAGGCGATGCATCCAAAAACAGTTACCAAATGGAACCACCAGAATCCCAGATGTGCGTTGCGCATTTGATCAGTAGTCAAAAGCGCTTTAAAGGACCGCGCAATTAGGTTGCCGAAAGGTGACCAGGCTGCCCACGGATCATTTGTTACGGCAATGCGCCAACCCTCTAATAAAAATCCCTGCAGACACATTAGAAAGATCAACACCAAAATGAGCGTAGCCTCGTTAGTGAAAACCAGTGAGCGAGGTCGAACAACGTAACGGCGAACTGCAGCAATCAGGACGCCCGCCATCACTAAGGCGCCAAACAAATCGACGATGAACGACTGAAAATAGAGGTAGAAGTTGCCCCTCATGATGGTCGTTCCCAGATCGGCATCAAGGGCTACAACTGTTGTAGCAACAGTGAGAATCAGGAATCCGGACGTGAGTAGCGAGTGAAAAATTCCAGCCCAAGCTTTTCGAGTTGTGCGCCCTTGAGCCAGGGCATGTTTCAGGAATAATTGAGTCCTGCGCACCGGTTGGTCAAAGCGAGCTAACGGAAGTCCTTTTCTCCAGCGCACGATGTGAAGGTAAAAGCCGTATAGAAACAGACCGATTGCAGGGATCAGTAGTAGATACATCAGCCAGATGTGGCTGATGTTCCAATAGATTTGCCTAGTTGCCTCGGCTGTGTTCATGGAAGGCAGAGAAGCATTTGCTAAGGCATCTGTCGTTGCTGCTCAGCTTAACGACAAGCTAAAGCATGTCGGACAGTTTTTCGCGTAACAGTGGAACCACTTTGCGATAGTCCTCGACAATCCCGAAACGGGAGTGCTTAAAGATTGGGGCGTCCGGGTCTGTGTTAATGGCGCAGATTGTTTTTGCTTCCGAAATCCCCGCCATATGCTGGCTTGCACCGGTTATTGCGATAGCAAGGTATAGATCCGGCGAAACCTTTTTACCTGTCTGGCCCACTTGCCACGTCGGTAACACCCAACCCGCGTCGCAAGCTGCTCGCGAAGCTGCCATCTCTGCGCCCATTAGTTCAGCCAATGGTTTCAATTCGCTCACGAAAGGTTCTGGTCCACCGATTCCTCGACCACCAGACACAATGACGCGCGCGTCCTCTAATTTGACTTCGCCCTGACCCTCTCGCTTCAGCTCCACAAGTTTTGTGCGCGAATCAACTTCGATCGCGACCGTTGAACGTCGGATTTCTGTGTTGAGATCGTGGGCGGGTGGTGGTCCAAACGACCGCGCTCTCAACCACACGACAGCTGGACTGCGTTTTAGTTCAATGACAGCCTGCGCTTTGCCACCATAAACCTGACGAGTAACAAGGACCCTGTTGTTCTCGACTCGTACCTCAATTGCGTCGCCTACGGCAGAACCTCCAAGTCGATGGGCAAGTCGCGGCGCAAGCTCCTGGCTATAAGTGTCGTTACCCAACAGCACTGCTCCTGGTGAAAGTTCCTTCGCGAACGTAGCGAGAGTGTTCAGATAGGTCTCGGGCTGGTAGTTAGCCAGCTCGGGTTGGGCCAACACAGTGATTGAATCGGCGATTCCCGTTAATCCCGTTACGAGTTCGTTGCTGTTCTGTCCAAACACGAGGACGTGTAACTTGCCACCATTTGCATCTGCCAGTCGGCGGCCTTCACCTGCAAGACCCTGTGCGGCTTTATCGAAGTTGGAAGAAAAGAAGCTGATGACAACATTCATTGGTCTAAACTTTATTCATAACCTCGACGATACGTTGAGCAAACACAGTAACCTTATCGTTTAGAGTGTCTCCTTCAACAAACTCGCAACTAGTCTCTTTTGTCGGGATGAAGAGTTGTCTCACACTGTAATAGTCATTTTCTGTTGCCGTATTTACACCGAGATCCGCGAGTGTTAACGAAGTTAAGGGTTGTCGATACGAGGCCATGACGTCTCGTACTTTTGGTATTCGTGGCACGTTGTGCTCGTTGTTAGTGATCGTCACAACTACTGGCGGACTAGCTTCAAACACTTCCCAGCCAACGTCGGTCTGACGTTTCAACTTCAACTTTCCATTGGTCGACTCGATCTGATCGACAAATGAAATACAGGGAAGCCCTAGTTCCTCAGCCAGTAGTCCACCTGTTTGTCCAGCCCCCCAATCACCGGATTCTCTGCCAACCATTATCAAATCAGCACCGGACATCTTTCGAATTGCAGCCGCGAGTACCTTCGCAACCGACAAAGGATCTGGCTTAGCCTCGGTTTCGTTAACGACGAGGGTTGCGTCGTCTGCTTTCATCGCGAGCGCCTTGCGTAATGAGTCCTCAGCGGAGGAGGGGCCGTAAGACAGGACACTTATACGTCCCTCTCCGAGACGTTCGCGCAGTTGTAAAGCGGTTTCGAGTGCATTCTCGCAAAAGATGTTTGTTACCAGATTCGCCGAACCCTGTTCGGCCTGGAGTTTTTCGGAATCGACTGCAAAGTCGCGGGCTGGAATTTCAGGATCAAGTATTTGTTTAAGACAAACTACAATGTTCATAGAGCAGACCCGAGCGAAATCGATATGTTAACTCTTCACAATCTTCAAACCGTGACGTGCGGCGTCGGGACGAACCAAACCATGTAAGACAATCCGCGAAATTTGTTCGCCAATTTGATCGGGTGTGAGAGAACCATCTGGTCTATACCAGCGTGAGAGCCAGTTGATCATGCCAAGGATACTAAAGGTGGCGGTTGTTACGTCCACATCCTGCAACTTTCCATCGGTTTGGAGCTCCTTAAGAGTATTGCGCAGTTTGTCAAAGTACTCGCGTTTTCGCGACGTAATCTTTCGTTGCTGCACAGGAGTGAGTGCAGAGATCTCGTCGACTAGGATCGTGATGGCGCCCTGACCGCGCGTAACTAACTGCGCGTGCCTGGCGACAATAAAGCGTAAACGTTCTCCGGGATCTTTAATAGAGGAGGCAGGTGTAACGCATTCGTCTCTTAGTTCATCGAGTCCGAATGTCATGATGTCGAAGAGCAACTCTTTCTTCCCGCTGATGTAGTGATAGAGGCCGGCTTTAGTCATTCCCAAAGAATTCGCAATATCGTTTACAGAAGTAGCATCGTATCCTTTACGAAGAATGATCTGTGCCGCGGCGCGATAGACTTCCGCCAGTCGCTCGTTATTATTGTTCTTTTTTTGCACCTTCATATTCAGGCTCGTACCAGCTTGATGGGTTTTATGGCTTGTTGCGCTGAACGTCAAATGCTATCTTACCGACCGTCCGGTAGGTAAGCGTTATACAGGCTAATCCAAACGGAGTCAATACGATATCTCGGGCGGCCGTCCGCAGCGTTGTTCTCTTATTGCTAGGTTCACTTTGCGTGAAGAGTATGAATCTACAAATCGCTTTTGCCAAAGGGGCAATGCCTTAAGGGGAAGGCAAAGGTAAACGCCAAAGTATAGAACACTATGTCTACTATTCATGTCTCGGAGATCGCCGGCGAACAGTTTCTTAGTACTGATGCGAGCGCTGAGGAGATCTTCACTCGTGAAGATCTCACGCCAGCTCAACAGATGCTTGGAAAAGTTGCAGCCGAGTTTATGCGCACCGAGGTGCGGCCGGTTGAGGATAGGATCTACGAAAAAGACTGGGACCTGACCAGACAACTGTTACTCAAAGCCGGCGAACTCGATCTGCTACGAGTGGACATTCCTGAAGCCTACGGAGGCCTCGGCCTGGACAAGGTTAGTTCTGCTTATTTAGGTGAACAGATCGGTACGATGCCATCTTTTGCCGGTTCACTCGGCGCACATACCACAATCGGAACCTTACCCCTGGTCTATTTCGGAAACGAGGATCAAAAGGCTCGTTATCTCGCAAAGCTCGCGAGTGGCGAATTGATCTCGGCATTTGCGTTGACTGAACCTGGTTCAGGTTCTGACGCTCTGGCGGCTCGAACTCACGCAACGCTCGCCGACGACGGGCGCCACTACGTCTTGAACGGGCAGAAGATGTGGATAACTAATGGTGGCTTTGCAGATGTGTTCACCATCTTCGCACAAGTGGACGGCGAAAAGTTTACAGCTTTTATTGTCGAACGTTCGATGGGAGTTGTGAGTGGACGTGAGGAACCAAAGTTGGGATTGGATGGTTCATCCACAACCGCTCTAATTCTGGACAATGTTCACGTGCCAGTTGAAAACGTGCTCGGGAAGATTGGCGAGGGCCATAAGGTTGCATTCAATATTCTCAATCTCGGAAGACTAAAACTGGGCACGCGGAATCTGGCCTCTTCGAAACAAGCTTTGTCACTTGCATGTCGTTACGCTACCGAGCGTGTGCAATTTGGACGAGCCATTGCGGAGTTTGGTCTGATCAAGCAGAAGTTAGGACAAATGGTGGTCAGGTGTTTCGTGGGCGACTCAATGGTCTATCGAACTCTCGGAGCAGTTGATCGAGCACTTGAAGAATTAGGAGAAGCTGACAGCAATGCAGTTCTCAAAGCCATCGAAGCCTTCGCTGTTGAGTGTTCAATAAACAAGGTGTGGACCAGTGAGGCCCTGGCCGCTGTTGTTGATGAGGCTCTTCAGGTTTACGGAGGTTATGGCTATTCGAAGGAATTTCCTGCTGAACGAGCTTATCGCGACGCCCGTATCACGCGGATTTACGAAGGTACAAACGAGATCAATCGACTCATCATTCCCACTCGTCTTCTGAAAAACAATGCTAACGCCCAACTCTTTGATCCAACTCAATTACGAACAAGGTTGAGTGCTGATAACCAATTAGCGGCCGTCCCCGAATTGGCTGATTCACGGAAACTTCTCAAGGCAGCAAAGTCGTTGGCGGTTATTTCCTTAGGGAGCGCAAAGGCAGCTTTTGGATCTTCGCTCTCAGAGGAACAGGAAATACTTGGTCACGTGGCAGACATCGTCATAGATACATATGCGCTTGAAAGTGTAATTCTGCGTACGGAAAAACTGATTACAGCGCGAGGCGTTGCGTTAAGCGCAGTCCCGATTGATATTGCCAATTTATTTGCGACCGACGCAGCCAGTCGTCTGTCTCATTCGGGGCGACAAGTCTTTTGTGCGTTACCTACTGGTCGAGATTTGCTCCAGGAAGCGGTCCAGAACATCCCTGAGACAAATTACAATACGGTTGCGGCCTATCGTCGTGTTGCCGATGCAATGATCAAGGCACGACGTTATAACCTGTGATCCTTCCCACCCTTTAGTGGCTCCTCAAGCTCTACCACTCAAGCTCTTCTGTCGGAGCGCGTACGTCCTCGTGCGCTAACGCTAGCTGGAGGTCTGTTGTATGGAAGCCAGCCTTTGACGAAACAAGCGCACGAGGACGTACGCGCTCCGACAGAAGAGCTCGTCTGGTTAATTCCATCCAGCCACTAAAGGATATCGCGAGTCAACTAGGGAGAGGATGCGAATGGTTTGCGAAGCTTTAGGCACTCGACCTAAGCCCACAAAAAGTGGCAAAATGTTAGGAAAAAATAGGAGGCGATATGCGAATAGCAGTTGTGGGTGGTACGGGACTCGTCGGGCGAAACACTGTGGAAGCCATTCGACGCAATGGTCACGAGGCAGTTGTCATCGCGCTTTCTACCGGAGTCGACTTGGCGACTGGCGTTGGACTTGATCAGGCTTTAGCTGGAGTCGAAACAACGATTGATGTGACAAGTGTCGAAACGCCTGACCGAGAAACAACAATTCGCCTGTTTGGCACGTTCACAAGGAATCTTCTCGACGCCGCGTTGCGCGCAAAGGTGAAGCATCACGTCTTGCTTTCAATCCTGGGAGTTGATCGCATCGAAGGGAATCCACATCACTCAGGAAAGCGAAAGCAGGAAGAACTCGTAATGGCATCGGCCGTACCCTACACGATCGTTCGGGCCACACAGTTTTATGAATTTGCTGAGATGGTGGTCCAGTGGACTCGCAAGGGTGACGTTGCGACTGTGCCTCCTGCGTTGATGCAGCCCGTTGCTGTGACGGATGTCGCAGCTACATTGGCTGAAGTTGCCGCAGGAAAACCTCAAGGACGAATCGACCTCGCCGGACCAGAGCCGCAAGATTTTGTCGACATGACTCGTCGCGTGCTAGCGGCGAGGGGAGATACAGTCAAGCTGGTTCCCAGCTGGCATGATGGCCCATATGGAGTCGAAGCAGCGGGTGAAGTACTCTTACCCGGTCCTGAGGCTCGAATTGCGCCGACTACATTTGACACCTGGCTGGAACAGCTGTCGAAAGGGTCCGCGAGCAAAGCAGCCGGATAGCTGAAATTTTCTTCCTCTTTGTCACAACCAATCATTCCATTTTGTCATATGAATGATTGACCGCGTTTTAAGGTCTAAAACCGGCTCTTGGAGGTTGGGATGAGGAACCTACTAAGCTCTTTATCACTCACATTTGCACTCATATTCTCGGCTGTTGTTCAGTCGGCTCTAGCTCAAAACCAAACACTTACCGACAGCAAAATCGAGGCCCTGAAGACTGAGGTCGCCAGACGACTCGCAAATGGCAAAGAGCGAGTTAGTGTTAAATTACGCACTGGCACCGAAATCAAAGGCCGTATCACCCAGGCAAACGCGAGTTCATTCACGATTATGCTGGAAAAAGCGGGCCAACAAACCGAAGTGGCATATGGCGAAGTGGCTAAACTTACTGGACGTGGAATGAGTAAGTGGACCAAAATAGGGCTGATTGCCGGTGCGGCTGTGGTTGTAGTTGTCGTTATTGGTATAGTTAGCGTCAGGAACTTCGATCCTTTTGAGAACGGAATTCTGAGATGAATCATTTAGAGGTTTTCACCGAACACCGTTCATATCTTTTTGCGCTTGCCTACAAGATGCTGGGTAGCGTGATGGATGCTGAGGATCTGATTCAGGACACATTTCTCCGTTGGCAAAACTCTTCTCTCGCCAGGATCAAATCGCCAAAAGCATTTCTCTCTACCGTGGTGCGTAATCTATGTCTTAACCATCTGCAGTCGGCAAGAGTTAGAAGAGAGGAATTGAGTGATGCGCCCGAGGAAATTCAGGTAAACGAAGAAACGTTGATAGCCGATTCGTTGTCGTCAGCCTTCCTTGTACTGCTCGAACGATTGTCGCCAAAGGAACGCGCGGTTTTTCTATTGCGAGAAGTCTTTGATCGCGACTACGACGAGATTGCGGCGATAGTGCGCAAGAACACGGTAACTTGTCGTCAGATGTTGCGACGTGCGAAACAACACATTCAGTCTGGGACCTCACGCTTCTCAGCTTCGAAAGAGCAACTCGAGCTACTCGTCCGAAAGTTTTCCGACAGCTGCGCCACCGGTGACATTAGCGGGTTAGTCGCAGCGTTGGTCTAACAAAACTCACCCTCTCATTCTCCCCAGGCTTCAGCCTCTGGATCAGTGCGTGCAAAAATGGGCAACCGTTCTCACGGTTAGGGCGTTGCCCCAAAACTCTGAATAGAAACAACAGCGCCAAAGGCGCGAAATATGAGAGCCAGGGGCAATCCCGATTCATCGGGAGTCGCCCCTGGGTAGGTTAGGCTCCATTGACGCAGCTCTGAAAGAGCGTAATAACTAGGCTTAAAGGCACTCATATTTCGCACTTCCAGTGCTGCCTAAATTGATGCGACCTGTTCCAGGGGCGACGCGCTCCGCTCTCGCTACGCGCTTGCCCCTGGCTCCCATATTCCGCGCCTTTGGCGCTACTCATCTCGCTGTCAAACTTTTGAGGCAAAGCTACGGTTTACCCCATTGACACTAGATACGGATTACACGTGTCCGCCCAAAACCGTTGAAACGGTTCTTCGTCTTGAAGTGCGCTTAACCCCCAACCTAAAGGTTGGGGAGAATGAGAGGCTGACGTCTTACACCTCACGTTCCTTACCGACGCGAGCTACTTCTTGCGCTCTTTTCCACGCCATTCAAGGGTCATTGACTCGCCGATCGCGAGCTTAGACCATACTGCGCTCACAGTATCGAACACCCCGCAGATTTGTTTGATTCTCTCAGGAGACACTCCCTTGATCTGACTTGCACCCGAAATCTTTTTGTTCCAGGCCTGACATGCGATCGCGACTACCGTTTCAGATAAATTTGTGTCGTCTCGATTGCCGGCCGCAATTCGATCTCCGCGTCTGCCCAGCTTTCTTTTGTGTTGTATGTCCTCGGTGTGGAACGTACGCCCATGTCCACCTTGAGCAAGCTGTCCAAAGACCCCGCCGCTGATGCCCAACTCGTTCTCAACTACAAAGTGAGCCATGTCATGGGGCAGTTGATCGTCATAGCCGGGCGCCGGCTCCATCCATGAAGGAGCGATGCCGGGTCCCTCAACTGAGACTCTATATCTACGTGCAGCGGTCTTTGTGAATGTTACCTTCATCGTTATTAGCAGATCGACCTTCGGTCTCTTAAGATGCTCGTATGAGTATCTGGCAAATTATTCGGCGACTAGTTCCGTTTGTAAAACCATATGGACGCTGGGTGATCTTTTCTCTCATTCTCACACTCCTCGGAGCGTTTGCTGCCCAGGTTAATCCACTAGTACTCCGTTTCACAGTCGACACGATAGACGGCCTGTTGCGAGCCGGTCAGTCGCTTACCGACGGCAAGTCTCTGTTATTAATGATCAGCGCAATTCTCTTGGGCAAGGAGATACTCAACGCACTGTTGAGATACGGCCAGAATCTATTTGGAGAAAAAATCAGAGTTAATGTTTCAAGTCGACTCTCACAGTTTGCGGTTGAGAAGATTCTAACCTATCGACTCGCTTTCTATTCCGACGCTGACAATCAAACCGGGATCCTGCAAACACGTATTGACCGCGGGGCTGAGAGCCTCACTAAGATCGTTCAAAGTGCATTCATCGATATTCTTCCGTTATTTGCTAATTCGATCATGGCGTTAATCGTCATGTACTACGCTAACGTTTACGTGGGACTAGTGGCTTCGGCAATCTTGCCCATCTACTTCTTGTTGAGCCAGCGACAGGCATCAATGCTGAAGGGCGCGCGGCGGGGTCTGCGAGCTCTCCGAGAGGAAAAGAACAACGGGCTGCATAACATAATCGGATCTATTGTTGTGATTAAGTCATTTGTCAGAGAGGAATACGAAAAGGAGAAACAATTCCGTCTGCAGCAGAATCTGATCGACGCTCAATTAAAGCAACGTCAAACCAACTTTATCTTCGATGGGCTAAAGACTTTTGTCGAACAAATTGGTGTTGTGCTGATCATTATTCTGACGGCCTACCTCGTGCTCGAAGGTAGGATGTCGATTGGCGCGATCATGTTTCACATCATGCTATTCAGCAATGTCTCAGCACCGATCAGGCAACTCCATCGCATATACGACGAGATGAACGACGCGTTGACTTATGCTGAAGGGTATTTTCAGATTCTGGACGCGGACGACCAGATCGAACAAAGCGGCAAACTTAAAGTCACAGACCTTACGGGTGGATTTGAACTGGCTGACGTCAACTTTACTTATCCGAATGGCACGCAGGCTCTTCATCATATAAATATGATCATTCCACACGGAAAGACGACCGCCTTCGTCGGATTATCAGGGGCGGGAAAAACTACGCTTCTGAACTTGCTCACCCGTTTTTATCAACCGACCAGTGGCAGGATCTTCTTGAATGGGATTGAGCTTTCCGAGTATGAAACCGATTCATTGCGCCGCAAGATTGGTTTGGTGTTGCAGAAGAATCATATTTTCAAAGGAACGATCGAAGAGAACATCCGCTACGGTAATACAGCCGCCTCTTTCGAACAGATTAAAGCAGCGGCTCGCAAGGCCTATCTCCATGAACAGATTGAGCACCTGCCAAACAAATATCAGACAGATGCTCAATTGCTTTCAGGTGGACAACAACAGAGAATCGCGATTGCCCGTCTATTCTTGAAAGACCCGCCGATCATATTCTTGGATGAGCCAACGGCGAGTCTTGATGCGATTGCTACGGAACAGATCAAGAATAGTTTGGACGCAATTAAAGAGGGTCGCACTGTGGTTGTAATCTCGCACAGTATTTCGCAGATCATCGATTCGGATGTGATCTATGTTTTGCAGGAAGGCCGGGTGGTTGAACACGGAACTCACGAAGATCTATACGATAATAATGGGGTATACCGCGAGATCTTTAATGCGTCGGCGCGGAGCTTGAATATTGATAAGATCTCAAAGACTTTAGACTTCTCGACGATAACAACCTCAAGTGACAGCATCAACTAGTAGAGCCACCACTTCGTCCTGGTTCTGTTCAGTCGCCACATCCAAGGGTGTGCGAAGCTTCTGATCCAGCGCCTCTGTGTCTGCTCCATGGTCTTGTAGAGGGTTAATCAGATCAACCATTCCGTACCCGGGCCGCGTAATGTAGCGCCGTCCATCCAACGCGAGGCCAGCCTGGTCCACCTCGCTTCAATTTCACGTCTGCGCCGCGGGTAATCAAAAGCGAGCAGCGTCGTGACTACGTCCGAGCATTGCTGAATGCAACGGTGTAACATGGCGCTATTTCTCCAAATCGGATTCATTTCCGATCGTCGAGAACTACCTCATAGTGTTGCACGTGTGGCTCGAGTTCCAGGAGGTACTCCGGGTCGCGTGGTAGATTGTGTGTTTTCTCAATTTCGTCACCCGCAAACTTGCGAATAGCATCTTTCGATTCCCAGTAAGAGATTACTGTGAACTCAGTGATGTCGCCTTGTGACTTGCGGAGAACTTGTACTCCAAGATTTCCCTGTATCGCCTTGATCTTTTGAATGCCGGCTTCGTTCAAATAGAGATAGTACTCATCGGCTTTCGCGGTCTTTGTCCTTCCGTGCCAGATTCGAGCAATTTTGTTCTTGCTCGTCTGAATAGAAGAACCAGACGCCTTTACGGCGCGAACTGTATAGATAGCCGATGAAAATAAGATTAGCGTGACGAAGATGATCAGCGTTGTTTTGACGGAACTCTTCATATTGTTACTCCTTTTCACATGAACTACATTTTCGTACCGACGGGTTAAAGTTAATCCTTCCCGGAGTCAAACGCGAGTGGGCCGGTCGGCGAATGCATAAGGCTGATTTTAGGCCACTGGCTTGTCCAGTGGTCGCTAACGCTTATGGCCAATCCCCAGTAGCTTGATTTCACTCTTGCGCGCGCAAGCGCGCTGAAAGGAAAAACAAGTTTTCATTGTAGCAATGAGCGTAAATTACCACTGGACAAGCCAGTGGCCTGCTCGCATGTGGGATTCTTGAAGATCATTTGGGTAGAGGGCAATATTTGTGGCCCATTAAGGAAAGATACAAGTTAGGAGAACCAAACAGAAATGGTCCCAGAAAATGAACCAGAGGTGGGTTCCACTACCTCGGCACGACTCGTAGTTGGGCCAGCTGACCTTGCAAGCTCACTAGTGTTGGAAGCAAATGACAATTTTCCCGAGGTCCTGGCAACTGCTCGAATGATCGCATTAATGGAGGTAGCTGGTTCCCGCGCGCTCCAGGGTTTACTCAAAGAAGGAGAACTTTCGGTTGGAGTTACAGTCGACGTTTCTCATACCGCTCCGACTCCAATAGGTACCGAGGTTGTTGCCCAAGCGCGATATTTGGGCAAGGAAGGGAAGCTTTATCTCTTTGAAGTTTCGGCTTACGATGCGGGCGGCGAAATTGGTAAAGGATTTCATAAGCGAGCAATTGTAGCGCGTGATCGACTCGAACGAGGTGCGCTGAAGCGCATTGCCTCAAGCGAGTAAACATTTGCCTGAGGAGGTGCTCAATGAAATTTATGCGTGCTGGAAAGGGCAGAGACGCGGCGACAGCTTTTGAGAAAGAATTGTCGCTTGAGATGCTCAAGAGTGAAGTGCTGCGCGTCACGATACTGCTTGCTTCATGGTTGGGTTCTTACTTAATAGTCATCGTTCTTGCACTCGTTTATTACAGCGAGTTTCAGGTCATCTTTCATGGAAACTTCCGCAGGTTCATTGCTTCACTCACTGTTGGATTACTTGTCATAGAGGGATCGCTCCTGATCGAGCGTTTTATTATTCTAGATAACATAAAGAAGGGAAGAGATCCGTCACCTGTACTACGCTACTTAAGTGCCCTCATCGAGACGAGCATCCCCACATTGGGCATGGTTGTTACAGCAGGCTTTCTTGGACCAGTTTACGCACTCTTCACACCAGCACCGCTTGCCTATCTGATTTTTGTAATCCTGTCGGTCTTGCGCCTGGACTTTAAGCTTAGTGTTTTCACTGGAGCGGTCGCCGCCATCGAATACATTATCGTCGCTTATCTGTTTCTCAAAACCGTGCCCGCTGGCGCTCAGATTGAGCCGATCCTGATCGGGATTCCGCAGCATTTCGTGAGAGCTGGAATTTTTCTGGTTTCCGGGATTGTTGCTGGAGTGGTCGCCATTCAGATCAAGAAGCGAATCCTGTCGTCATTTGCGATGAGTGAAGAGCGTAATCGAATAAGCAGGACCTTCGGAGAGTATGTCTCTCCTGAGGTAATGAACACCTTGATGACTTTAAAGCCCGACCTGAGGAGCGAGAGCAAGAATGTATGTGTGATGTTTCTCGACATCCGCGACTTTACGGGATTTGCAGAGAAGCGAAGACCAGAAGAGGTGGTTCAATATCTGGAGTCGTTGTTTGAGTTTATGGTAGAGATTATCAACCGCAATCATGGAATCATCAATAAGTTTCTCGGCGACGGTTTTATGGCTGTCTTTGGTGCCCCGTTGTCTGATGGTCGGGACACGGCTAACGCATTAAGGGCCGCGCAAGAAATCTTAGCGAGAGTCAGTCTCGAGGTTGAGCGCGGAAACATCCTTCCCACGACAGTTGGAATTGGACTGCACGCGGGTGAAGCTGTCACTGGAAGTATTGGGTCGCCTTTACGACGCGAATACACTGTGATTGGTGATGTAGTTAACCTTGCGTCCCGCATTGAGAAGCTAAACAAACAGTACGGCTCGCAATTGTTGATTTCGGAAATAGTCTGGCAAGACTTGCCGGAAGGTTCGAGTGGCGCGACGCCGATAGGCAACGTTCAAGTCAGAGGTAGAGTAGAGCCGATACAGATTTATCAAGTTGCTTAGACTAATGTTAGTCTATTGCCAAATCCTGTCTGCCCCTCCTTTATATCATCTTGTAGAGCCTACCTGCCCAACCTCCGCCCGGCGCCATCTTTATCTTTAATCTCGTGGTCTTATTAACAACGGATCTTGTTGTCTTATAGTCGCTACCAAATCGATCTGCGTTCGGGCCGTCTTGATAGCTGACCAATTGGTAATTGCTATTTCCCAGAAATGAGAAATCGATCTCCAGTTCACGCGGAGTCCAATCAGTCATAGCACCAACCCACCAGTCAGTTTTTTGGCGACGTGCGACCACAACATAGTCTCCAATTTTTGCATCTAGTACTTTCGTCTCTTCCCACACGGTGGGTACTGGAGCGAGAAACGTGTGCATTAATTCCGGTTCACTCAAATAAAGTGTGGGACTGTCAGCGAGCATCTGTAACGGGCTTTCATAAACAACATACATTGCAAGCTGGTGACAGCGAGTGCCCAGGCTCATCGGCCGCTCAAACACGGCTGCAAAGTTTTTCTCGACGCCGCTGTTGACCATCGCACCAGGCGTGTAGTCCATTGGACCAAGAAACATACGGGTAAATGGGATCGTGACATTGTGTTCGGGGTTTGCGTACTTGCTCCATTTGTTCTGTTCCAGCCCCCTGACGCCTTCGGTATTGACCAGGTTGGGCCACGTGCGCGTCATTGTTGCTGGACGAATCGCACCATGAAAATCAACTAACAGCTTCCGCCTTGCGGCTTCGCGACAAACCTTCTGATAGAAGTTCATTACCGGCTGGTCATCACGCTGCATAAAGTCGACCTTCAGTCCTTTGACGCCCCATTTCTCATACTGGGCCATCGCTGCGTCGAACTGATCGTCGAGTGTTTTCCAAACTACCCAGAGTATTATTCCAACATTCTTCTGTTTTCCGTACGCGACAAGCTCTTCAATATTCATCTCCGGAACAACTTCAAGGACGTTGCCCAATTTGTACCAACCTTCGTCGAGAATGATGTACTCAATACCGTACTTCGACGCGAAATCGATGTAGTACTTGTAGGTTTGAGTGTTGATTCCTGATTTGAAGTCTGCGCCATAGATGTTGTTTGCGTTATACCAGTCCCAGGCTACCTTGCCGGGTTTGATCCAGGAGGTGTCTTGAATCTGCGATGGCTTGGCGAGGAGATAAACGAGTTGATTGGTAATAATATCAGCGTCCTTTTCCGCCACTCCGATTAGTCGCCAGGGAAACGTGCGCGTTCCATTAGTTACAGCGACGTAGTCAGCACCCTGGACCACTCTCAGGTTTCGGTCATTCTTCAACTCTTCTTTAAGCGGATAAGGAGGGAACGTGGCTACGAGACTGTTGTCGTTGTTACCACGCAGCCACAGGCCAGGGTAATCATCAACATCTGACTCAGCGACGACAAGTTTGATTCCTTCGCTTGTGTCAACAACAGCGGGAAGACTGGCAAGGGAACTCTTGGGAATCTCTTTTAGTGCGAGGCGAATGAACTCGCGTTCATTGTGGGAAAAGAAACTCTCTTCCTTCGGATAATAGACATTATAGTCGCCGGCGAAGTTGAGTTTTACCTCTTCGTTGTAAATCTTAACTTCACGTTGGGCGAGATTCGTTTCAATCCGATATGCGATCCCTTCGTTGTATGCGCGAAAAACGACGGCGTAATTGCCGCTCATTTCGAGACGTAGTTCTGAATAGTTCTCACGAATCTTTGCAGACTTCTGCGGAACCGGGGACACAAGCTCGCGATCGACAGAGCTGGGCTTTGCGGACTTGATAACAGGGTTTAGTCCGAGCGTGTTGTGATCGACGTCGATCGAAAGAGAGGAGCTACCCAAGACTATCTTGTCATTCACAAGCACGTCATAGGTGAGATGCTCACCCGCTTGAATGCGCACCTTGTTGTGACCATTTGGTGATTGAAGTTCGTACGAGCTTTGCTGTGCGGTTGCAACACCGGTTAGTACTAAGGTGAGTAGTACGGCTTTTATCAGCAAATGTTTTCTCCTTGTATCAGTGACTTTCACGAGGTACGTCGAGACCGCTGTGGCCCACAAGAAAATCGAGATCAGCGCCGCGGTCAGCTTGCATGACATGATCCTGATACAACTTGTAATAACCTCGAGTGGAATGAGGAGTTGGTGGTTTCCAGGCTGCAAGACGTCGTTGGATCTCCTGGTCAGCTACATCGAGATGTAAACGTCTCGCCTCTACATCCAGCTCAATCTGATCACCGTTTTCAACAACAGCGAGTACACCACCAGCGGCGGCTTCTGGAGCGACGTGAAGAACTGCCGTTCCATAAGCGGTGCCGCTCATGCGTGCGTCGGAGATTCGGACCATGTCAGTGATACCCTTCTTTAGAACTTTAGGCGGGAGCGGCATATTACCGACCTCAGCCATTCCGGGATAACCTCGTGGTCCACAGTTCTTCAGCACCATCACACAGTTTTCATCGATGTCGAGATTTGGATCGTCAATTTTCGCGTTGAAGTCTTCGATCGTTTCGAAGACCACCGCGCGTCCTTTGTGCTTCATCAGTTCAGGGGTCGCGGCGGAAGGTTTGATTACCGCTCCGTTGGGGCACAAATTGCCACGCAACACTGCCAGACCACCCTCGTTCACGAGTGGTTGGTCGATTGGCTTAATTACGTCGCGATTGTGGCAAAGTGCTTCGGCGACATTTTCTCCAATTGTCTTTCCATTTACGGTCAAGGCATCGCGATGAATTCGATGGCCAAGGTCACGTATTACTGCCGGCAGTCCGCCGGCGTAGAAAAAATCTTCCATTAGATATTTACCCGACGGCATTAGGTTTACGAGGCAAGGTACGCCGCGTCCCAGCTTGTCCCAATCGTCCAACGTTAGTTCGACACCAATCCGTCCAGCAATGGCTAACAAGTGGACCACCGCATTGGTAGAACCCCCGATTGCGCCGACGACTCGAATAGCGTTTTCAAAAGCCTTACGCGTCAGGATCTTCGACATGCGCAAATCTTCATGGACCATCTCGACAATACGCCGGCCGGCCATATGTGCGAGGGCATACCGGCGAGAATCTACGGCGGGAATAGCAGCATTTGTAGGTAGACCGATCCCGAGTGCTTCGACCACACTTGCCATCGTCGAAGCAGTTCCCATGGTCATGCAGTGACCGTCAGAACGGTTCATGCAGCCTTCTGCTTCAAGAAACTCGCATTCGCTCATAGCTCCGCTGCGTACATCTTCACTGAATTTCCAGACGTCAGTGCCTGAACCGATATCCTTCCCCTTAAACTTTCCGTTCAGCATTGGTCCACCTGAGACCATAATCGCAGGAAGGTCACAGCTGGAAGCGCCCATTAGCAGTGCCGGAGTTGTCTTATCACAGCCCGCGAGAAGAATTACCCCGTCAATTGGATTTGCTCTAATGGATTCCTCGACGTCCATGCTCACGAGATTCCGGAATAGCATGGCGGTCGGACGCATCAAGGTTTCGCCCAGTGACATGACAGGGAACTCAAGCGGAAAGCCTCCTGCTTCGAACACGCCACGCTTGACGTATTCTGCGATTACGCGAAAGTGAGCGTTGCAGGGTGTTAGTTCTGACCAGGTATTACAGATCCCGATGACGGGGCGTCCGTCGAAAAGGTGATCGGGAAGCCCCTGGTTCTTCATCCAACTGCGATGGATAAACCCACCCTTGTCCTGTCCTCCAAACCATGCTGCACTACGACGTTTCATAAATATGTAATTCCCCTGATTTGAATTTGAGTTTCTGTTTCGATTTTAGAAAGCACTTGTTACAGAGTGCAAACACGATCGGAGGCCACGGGCTTGCCCCGTGGAGTTTCACGTTCGTTGCTACAAGAAATCACGCAAAGATTTTTTGGAGGCCACGGGCTTGCCCCGTGGAGTCTCACGTACGTTGCTACAAGAAGTCGCGCAAAGATTTTTTGGAGGCCACGGGCTTGCCCCGTGGAGTCTCACGTACGTTGCTACAAGAAATCACGCAAAGATTTTTTGGAGGCCACGGGCTTGCCCCGTGGAGTCTCACGTACGTTGCTACAAGAAGTCACGCAAAGATTTTTTGGAGGCCACGGGCTTGCCCCGTGGAGTCTCACGTACGTTGCTACAAGAAGTCACGCAAAGATTTTTTGGAGGCAACGGGCTTGCCCCGTGGAGTCTCACGTACGTTGCTACAAGAAATCACGCAAAGATTTTTTGGAGGCCACGGGCTTGCCCCGTGGAGTTTCACGTTAGTGTTCTTCGACGCGAGCAGCCTCAAAGTTCCTCCAATTGCGCGAGTGCGAACGTGAACCACCACCGCGCAAGGCGGTGGCCTCAATCAACAAAGGGACGAGGCGCCGACAAATCGTAGCCACGAGCGTTAGGCACCACCGCGCAAGGCGGTGGCCTCAATCAACAAAGGGACGAGGCGCCGACCAATCGTAGCCATGAGCGTTAGGCACCACCGCAAAAGGCGGTGGCCTCAATCAACAAAAGGGACGAGGCGCCACAAATCGTAGCTACGAGCGTTAGGCACCACCGCGGCAAGGCGGTGGCCTCAATCAACAAAGGAAGGAGGCGCCGACAAATCGTAGCCACGAGCGTTAGCACCACCGCGCAAGGCGGTGGCCTCAATCAACAAAGGGACGAGGCGCTGACAAATCGTAGCCACGAGCGTTAGGCACCACCGCGCAAGGCGGTGGCCTCAATCAACAAAGGGACGAGGCGCCGACCAATCGTAGCCACGAGCGTTAGGCACCACCGCGCAAGGCGGTGGCCTCAATCACGAATCACGCATCACTTGACCGTTACTTCTTCAAGTTTCCTAGACACTTGTCTTTCGCGAGTGGCTCGGAGAGAGAGTATCAAAAACGATGCAATCAATGCCGACAAAGACAAATAGAGTACTCCGCCAAAATACGAACCAGTTTTCTTGCTCAAATATCCAACGACGAATGGGCCAACAAAACCTCCAAGGTTGCCAAACGAATTGATTAGACCAATGGATGCTGCTGCTGCTGTTCCCGTCAAGAAACTGGTTGGGAGTGCCCAGAACCCGGGTAAATAGCCCGCTGTTCCCGCCGCTGCCAAACAAAACATTGAGACTGCCAGAAGTGTGTAGTTTCCGAATACAACACTCAAGAGGAGACCCAAACTTGCCACCATCATCGACAACGCGGTGTGCCAGCGACGCTCTTGCGTCTTATCTGAATGCCAGCCCACTAAAAGAATCGACACGAGCCCAACACAATAGGGAAGCGCGACTATGAAAGAGACCACGAGATTTGGTAAGTCTGATAACCGCTTGATAATTGACGGTAGCCAGAAGTTCAGACCATAGACTGCTGTCACCATGAAAAAGTAGGCCAGTGTAAGAAGCAGCACTTCGCGATGACGAAACGCTTGCAATATGTTCAATCCATGCTTAGCTTCTTTCTCTTTTTTCTCGCGCTCAAGTTCGGCTATCAACCATTCGCGCTCGTCTGCCGGTAACCACTTTGCTTGATGCGGCCAATCGGTCAAGTAAAAGAGCGTTATCACTCCAAGTATGATTGCGGGCGCACCTTCCAAAATAAACATCCAGCGCCAACCCTCAAGGCCCAACCAATTGATTCGCAAAAGGAATCCCGAAAGAGGTGAACCAACTATGTTCGACACTGAAACTGCCGCCATAAGCAACGCGACCGCCTTCGCCCGGTCCTGGTATCGAAACCAGTGACTCAGATAGACAATGATTCCCGGGAAGAAACCGGCTTCGGCGGCGCCCAGTAAGAACCGGATAATGTAGAAATGGCTTTTTGTATGAATAAAGCCAGTGAGTATCGCGAGGATTCCCCACGAGATCATAATTCGTGCAATCCAACCTTTTGCGGTCCACTTCTCAACGAGGATGCTGCCCGGAATTTCGAGTATCACGTATCCGATGAAAAATATTCCGGCACCAAAACCAATGACATCGTCGGTGAAGCCAAGACTCGTTTTCATTCCGCCTGGTGCAGCAAATCCGACGTTGACCCGGTCAAGGTATGCAATGACGTAAAGCACGAAGAGGTAAGGCATCAACCGCTTTGTAACTCGTCTCCGGCACCGGTCACTGATTGCGCTGTCTTTGACGTTAGTTGCACTCATAGTTTTAGGAGGCTCGTTGGAGTCGTGTGACGTCTAATTCTTGGACCAGGTACAGATAAGAGCGTAGACGTATTAGTACCCGGGCGGTCTAAGCAATATGAGCGCCTTGAGTTTCGACGTAGACAGCGTAGAGCGATTGGCTCGCAGTGATAAAGAGTCGATTTCTCTTTGGTCCACCGAAGCAAATGTTGCTTGCGGTTTCGGGAAGCAGAATCTGACCGATACGCTCACCCTCTGGTGAAAATATATGGACCCCGTCAAAGCCTTCACCGGCCCAACCTGCGCTTGCCCAGATATTTCCATCTACATCGGCGCGGAGTCCGTCTGTACCACCGTTGAGCTGTCGATCCTTTACCTTCAAACTCATAGAAGCAAAGGGTCGAGCGTTTTGCAGTTTCTTACCATCGACTACGTCCCACACGGTGATTCCTCCTGGCCGTCCGGTATCAACTACGAAGAGCTTTTTGTAATCTGGGGAGAAACAAAGTCCGTTTGGCTTCTTAAGTTCGTTTATGACCAAGTCCATTTGCGCGGTTTTGGGATCGATGCGATAGACAGCTTCCTTGATGAGCAACTCTCCTTTGTTGCCTTCGTAGTTCATCATGCTGCCGTAGCCGGGATCCGTAAACCAAATCCCGCCGTCCGGGTGGACCACGATGTCATTGGGCGCATTAAGCGGTTTGCCCTGCCATTTATCAGCGAGCACGGTGACGCTACCGCTATGCTCGTAGCGAACAACTCTTCGCGTACCATGTTCGCAGGATAGTTGCCGGCCTTCGAAGTCGAACGTATTTCCATTGCTATTATTGGAGGGATTTCGAAAAGTGCTAACCTGCCCATTCTCAACCAACCAGCGGTGTTGTACGTTGTTTGGAATATCACTCCAAACCAGAAAACGTCCCACACCATTCCACGCTGGTCCTTCCGCCCACAGCATTCCGGTGTAGAGACGTTGAATCGCAGCGTTGCCGAGTTTGTATTTCGAAAATCGTGGATCAAGAACAACGATGTCGGGATCCGGATATCTTACGGGAGGCGCGTTCTGACTGTAATCTCGATTCTGTGCAAGCGTAGTGGTGGTGATTGTGGCCGCCAGAGTAGCGCCGATGAAACTGCGTCTCCCTAACTTTGGTGTATCGTTCGACAACTTGATTTCAGTTTCCTTCAAGTTTGAATCTCCGTTGAATGGCTGTGGGACTTCAGATGTCCGACATGCTTTAGCTTGTCGTTTACTGTCGTTGGATCCCAGCCGGATCAAACGACAAGCTAAAGCATGTCGGACATTAAGAATTGGTGGCTCCGACACGCACCTTGTAACACGGGTTTAGTTTCTGGGGGAGCTAAATGTTTGTTTATTAAAGATATTTTTGTTTGTCTTTGCGGCGGCTTTCTCAGGCTTACTACATTCTGGACAAAGTTGAAGGGCGCTGTCCGCGCGGAGAGCGCCCTAGCGGATTACGAATCCAGGTCGCGCTAGAACATGAACTTCAATGCCAGTTGACCAATACGTGGATCCATAGCTGTTCGCAGCCGACCAAAGTTTCCATTACTCACGGTGGAGAAGTTATTGACCGTTCCTTCGTCGCCCAGGAAGTTCACCTGATTGAAGACGTTGAAGAATTCGCCGCGTAGTTGAAGTTTGTACCGCTCGGTGAGCGCGAAGGTCTTCGAGATTCCCATATCCCACGCGTAGAGCCCGGGAAATCTCAAGCTGCCTTTACCTATGTTCCCAAACGTTTTCTGGATACTTGGATCGTTAGCGGCCTTGAAGGCTGCGGGGTTGAGGAAAAGTTTGCACGATGCTACGCCTACACAATCACCAGACGTATATGGATTAGCTCCAGTGAAACTTCCGCGGTCCTGACCGATGCCAGTTCCCGAAATATCTGACCCCTGTGTGACCGACATTGGCCGGCCGGTCTGAGCTTGTACAAGTCCACTCAACTGCCAGTCACCAAAGAAGGCACGCAGAACCGCATTGCTACCTTTAAGGCCAGGCATTTGCCAGATCGACGAGGCAACAAAACGTTGGGTGTGATCAAACTCTGACGGTCCATAGTCGAATTGATGACGGCCAGGATCGTCCCAGGGTAGCGCTGAGGAGGTATCGAAACCAGTTACGCCAGCGCGCGGTGGTAGATCATCCAGACTCTTTGACCAGGTGTAGTTTGCAAGGATCATCAACCCGCGAGACATTCTTTTCTCGACCGACAGTTGCATTGAATTGTAGTTGGCATTGATGTCCTGAAGGTCTTGTTGGACCGTACTAAAAAGAGGACTGCCTGCAATCGCATTCAGTCTCGTCGGCGTTGCGGATGTTGTTCCAACTGGTCGTGGGTTCAGATTCAAAGTTTCGGTGAGGTGACTGCTATGTGAACCGACATATGCGGCACGAACCAACACATTCTCGGGAAGCTGATGCTCGATCGACAGGTTCCAGTTGTTGACTGTTGGTGGTTGATATTTGTTTACAGGATCCCAACTCAGAACGAAGGTACCCAACCCGAACGAAATATTCTTTGCAGGTGGGTAAGTGAATGGGAACGGATAGTTAGCTGATTGATTTGTGCAGTTTTGCAATGTCTGAGTGGCTGGAAGAGTACAAAGAGGATCACTAAAGGTACCAGGATTAACAACCCCAGTGTTCAGCACAAACTGTGGACTGAATGGAGTTAAATCCGCAAAGCGGTTGTTAATGATGCCGGGAATGCGAGTGTCGTAGAAGATTCCAAAGCCACCGCGAATGCTGGTCTTACCATCGCCGAACAAGTCATAAGCAAAACCGACTCGAGGTGCGAAGCTGGCGTAGTTTGGCCTGACACCATCTTCAGGTACGCCCACGTCACCGGGAAAGAAAACCCCCGGGGGAGCATTTGGGAATTGTGTCGAACGATTTCCTGCTATCAGATCGGGAAGTCGGAACTGCTCCTGACGTCCTTTGATCTCACGCCATGGGAGCGCCGGTTCCCACCTGAGTCCGAGGTTCAACATCAATCTGCTGCTGAAGCGGAAGTTATCCTGGATGTAGAGACCTATGAAGGTGTTGCGGTTGTTCTTAAACTCTCCCGCTCCCTGGCGGAACGCAAGGTTGCCGCTGTAGTCAGTTAGTTTGCCCGCCAAAAAATTCGCGAGTGATGAAAAACTAAATTCGGCTGGCTGGAAGAACTGATTAAGTAGGTCCACCTGACTTCGTTCAATGATTCCACCGAACTTGAGATCGTGCTTACCCGCAACTAGAGTGACATCATCGGCCCAGGTCAAGTTGTTTCGAATAAAGCTCGCTTGCGGATTGTCGCCGAAACTAAAAACGCCGTTGATGCGCACTTGTTGTATCGCTTTTTCGGGCGATTGGAACGGGAGCTTCACACCAAAAGCGGTCACATCAACAGCGTCAGGGGCTGGACCACGGGTAGCATTTTCAGGTGCGTAGCTAAAACGAAAATCGTTGATGAGAGTTGGCTTGAAGACGTGGGTCCAGTGACCAAGATAGTTTTGAGATCTGATCGTTGATCCGTCTGAGTAAGTTAGTAGGTTAGCTGGATCGAAGACTGCATTTCGTGTGAAGTGATCGTAGAAGTACCTAAACGTCACTTGATCATTGACGGAAAATGAATGATCTAGTCTGCCAGTGAACTCGCGAAAGTCTTGCTGATCTGGTCGCGCAAAAGTTAGCGTGTTTAGATTTGCATTAGTTGTGGGCACACCGAGTGGAATACCTTTTAACAAATTGATTACTGCTGGATCGGTTGCGTTCGCCCGGGCAGCAGCACTTGGAACAGAAGCGGGATTGGCAGTCAGGAAGTTGCGCTGGATTGTTTGCTGGTAGGCAGCAAAGAAGAAAGTACGATTCTGAATGATTGGACCACCAAAAGTTCCGCCGAATTGATTGCGCTTAAGCTGATCCTTAGTCACGGCGTGCCATGGTCTGGCGTTCAACACGGAATTGCGCACAAATTCAAACGCATTCCCATGGAATTGGTTTGTACCCGACTTAGTAATGACGTTTACAACACCGCCAGCGTTCTGTCCGTACTGGGCACTATAGTTACTTGTCTGTACGCTGAATTCCTGTAAAGCATCAGGCATCGGAAAAGGTTGATTGACATTGGTGTATTCGTCGACGTTATTGCCGCCATCAAGTTGATAGCTAACCTGATTCTGGCGGGAACCGTTTGTCACAATGGCAACCGCACCGGGAAATGTTTTGGTAGTACCCTGAAGTGCTCCGCCCGCGAATGTTCCAGTTGGATTGGCAGGATTCGTAGGATAGCTAACCGTACCTGCCACCAACAAACTAAGTTCAGCCGCATTCCTTCCATTTAACGGTAACTCAGAAATAGCACGTTGTTCGATAACTTGTTTGAGGGTTGAGGTCGTTGTGTCGACCATGTCTCCCGCCGTCGTGACGGAAACTGTTTCGGCAACAGTACCAACCTGCATCGTGATGTTCGCAGTAAGTGTCTGATCGGCGAGTAACGTCAAGACTTTCTGTTCATAAGTATGAAACCCGGTAGCCTCGACTGTGAGATTGTAATCAGATGGTCTAAGCGAACCGATCACGAAATATCCGCTCGAGTCCGTGACTGAAGAGCGTGATAAGTTCTTGCCGCTCTCGGTCGCGGTTACCTTCGCGTTTGCGATCAATGCGCCGGAAGAATCTTTTACGGTTCCTACAATGCTGCCAAATCCCTGAGCGTGGACAATGGTCGCGGTCAAAGCGATGGTCAGCAAGGCAAATGACAGCTGGACCAGTTTCAATTGCGTGGTCCGAGTCGCATGCCTCTGAATTCCAGGTGCATCTCCGGCGGCAAATGAAAAACTTGGAAGAGGTTTCTGGTGTGAAAGTACGCTGGTCGTTCTCATTGGCTTTCTCCTTCCAGTTTGTGAGCTTTGTTCGAAGGAACCGTTAAGCATTAATTGCTTCGCAAAAATCATCATGGACCAACAGGCGATCCGTCAGAGTTAATGAACCATTTTTAGCTCTCTCGCCTCATTGGTTTAACCATTCAACGCTTATGATGCGCCTTTTATCACTGTCGGAGCGACGGGTCAAGCTTTTTGTGCTCAGCGAAACAAAGTGTCGACTCAATCCACAAGTCGCTTTGTTGCAGAAGATAATGAATATTGACAGCTGATTGGCGCCGATGATAAACGTTCCTCTCACTCCAGTGGCTTCATCCGTGCGGAGTCGTATCAATTTGGCGGTGTTGCAAGAATGGTATGACCTATATAGGTGCATTACCGAAAAGCGCTTTTCAAGTCTAACACTAGTCGGAGGACTGAATGAGACTAAGAACTCGCACCCTGATGGTAGGGCTGCTCGTGTTGTTAACCGGCTTCTTCTTATCTGCAAAGTCAAGAATCGTGAATTCCGGTTCGATAGCGAACGTCCAGCAAGTCTCGCTGGCTAATTCTGTTTTCTCAGTTAAAGCGTTTGGAGCAAAAGGTGACGGAAAGGCACTTGATAGCCCAGCGATAAATAAGGCAATTGAAGCTGCCGCCGCTGCCGGCGGAGGAACCGTTTGGTTTTCTGCGGGTACCTACAGATCCTTCTCAATACGTCTCAAGAGCAACGTCACTCTGTATTTGGATCAAGGTTCGACAATTCTGGCAGCTGATCCGAAGGACGGTGACGGCAAATATGATCCACCTGAACCAAACCAGTTTGATCAGTATCAGGACTTCGGACACAGTCACTGGCATAACAGTCTAATCTGGGGAGAGAACCTCGAGAACATTTCCATTCTTGGACCAGGTCGGATTTGGGGTAAGGGACTTGTTCGGAGTGGCAGTCAGTCGCGAACAAAGGAACAAAATGACGCCTTGGGAAATGCACCGTCTGATCCAAGGGCTGGCCCATTTGGATATCCGAACCCGCGGGATGCAGTCGAACCAGGTTGGGGAAATAAGTCGATCAGTCTGAAACTCTGCCGCAACGTCATCATTCGCGACATTACCATTTTCCATGGCGGACACTTCGCTGTTCTTGCTACGGGTGTGGACAACCTAACGATTGACAACATTAAGATCGACACGAATCGCGATGGAATCGACGTTGATGCCTGTAAGAATGTCCGCATTTCCAACTGCACCGTAAATTCTCCGTTCGACGATGGCATCTGTCCCAAGAGCTCATTTGCGTTGGGGTACGCGCGATCGACCGACAACCTCACGATCACAAACTGCCAGGTCAGTGGCTACGACGAAGGAACACTACTGGATGGAACTTACAAACGAGATTTTAGAAATGCGAATGGGACTTTTAGTCCAACCGGGAGAATAAAACTCGGCACGGAGTCAAACGGTGGTTTTAAGAACATAACCATCTCAAACTGTGTCTTTGACTACTCACGTGGGCTCGCTCTCGAGGCAGTCGATGGTGCCCTGCTTGAAGACATAAGCATCTCAAATATCACGATGCGCGACATCAGCAACTCACCAATTTTCATGCGTCTCGGCGCCCGCAATCGTGGTCCAAAGGAAACCACCAAGGTGGGCGCATTGCGACGAGTCATGATCAGTAACATTGTGGTTTATGACGCTGATCCTAAATACGCTTCGATCATCAGTGGAATCCCCGGTTATTCGATCGAAGATGTGCGGCTTAACAATATTCGAGTGTACGCAAAGGGAGGAGGAACCAAAGAGCAAGCAGCGCTTGATCCTCAGGAAAAGGAAGACACGTATCCCGAGCCGACCATGTTTGGCGAGTTACCCGCTTATGGTTTCTTTATTCGTCACGTGAAAGGGCTGCAATTCAGGGATGTGGAAGTTAGTTATTTGAAAGATGACTCAAGGCCTCCGTTCTGGCTTAACGATGTTATCGGCGTAGAATTCAATGGTCTCAAGGCTCAACGTTTGGCTGATGGTCCGACCTTTGTTTTGCGAAACGTGTCTAACTTTGTGATCAACCAAAGTTGGCCACTGGCCGACATGCGTCTGGACAAAGTAGAAAATCGCAAACTGTAAGGCTTCGTAAATACCTCAAAACTAAGTCATTGTGGACCGGGCCGGGTCTAATACTTGAATTGGTTCCCGTGCCCGGTTGTCTCGCCAGCCTCTCTCATTTACGCTAGTCCAAATTGATTCTATCTTGAATCAGGCTGACCCCTTCAACATGGCCAGCTGCCCCACGGCTTTGAAACAGGAGATAAACACTTGTCAGCGGACTTACTCGAAAAGACCCACCAGTTAGAGGAAGAGATGGTTCAACTAAGAGAGGTAAACCAGAGACTTCGAGCTCAACTGAGTGACGCCAAGCGCGAAAACGAAGAGCTTAGCCGTTCCGAACGACGATTTCGCACCCTCGCGGAAAACAGCTCTTTAAACGTTTGGACGCTGGACGTTGCAGGTCGCGACATTCGCATTCCAGGTTGGGTTGATCTAACTGGTCAGTCAGAGGAGCAAGCAGCCAACGAAGGTTGGCTGAATCTGGTCCATCCCAAAGATCGTGAAGCTGCCGTAAGAATCTGGGAGAACGGACTGCGTGGGCAGACTGCTTTTGAATGTGAGGTTCGTGTTCGCTCCAACGATGGATCTTACAAGCAAGTGGTATCTAAAGCCGTTCCCGTCGTACACGATGAAAAAACACGAGAATGGATAGGTGCAATTTATGACGTTACTGAGAGTCGTAAGACAGAACAAGCCTTACGCGAAAGTGAGGCCCGCTTTCGACAGGTAACAGACAATATACGCGAAGTGCTCTGGCTGCAGATGCACGACTACAGCTCGTTGTTATTTATCAGTCCAGCGTACGAAACGATCTGGGGACGGTCGTTGGAGAGTTTGTACGCTGATCCTTACTCATTTCTTGAGGCAATTCATCCCGACGATCGTGAGAGAGTCAAAGAGACTATTCAACGACAACGCGAACTCGGCTTCGACCAGGAATACCGAATCGTTAGAGGAGATGGTTCGGTTCGTTGGGTTCGGGATCGAGGCTTTCCTATCAAAGATGAGTCGGGGACTGTCTACCGGATCGCCGGGATCGCTGAAGACATAACAGAGCGTCGAGCCGCGGAAGAAGCTCAACGAGAAGCGGCAGCGCAGATTCGGGATCTCTATAACACGGCACCATGCGGATATCACTCACTCGATGAGAATGGAGTTTATGCTCAGGTTAACGATACCGAATTGGGATGGATGGGCCGGACACGCGAAGAGGTCATCGGGAAGCTTAAGTTTAGCGAGGTTCTGACGCCGCAAAGCGCCAAGCTTATGCAGGCAAGGTTCGAAAGGTTTCTCGAGGAGGGTTCAGCTCACGACCTCGAATATCAACTTGTCTGCAAAGATGGAACCATTAAACACGTTCTGTTGAGTGCAACTTCGATTCGTGACGAAGCTGGAAAGTTCGTTATGAGCAGGAGCACCTTGTACGACATCTCAGAACGAAAACAAGCTGAGGAACTAATTCGCAAGTCGGAAGAGAAGTACGCTAAGGCTTTTCGCTCAAGTCCGATTGGAGTAAGTGTGACGCATCTTGCCGACGGTACCTATATCGAGATTAATGAAACGCTCGCTAGGCTATTTGGTTACGCTCGCGAAGACCTGATTGGTAAATCCACTCTCGATCTGGGCATCTGGGCCAACTTAGAAGATAGAGAAAGACTAGTCAAAAGACTGTCTGACTCTGGTTCAGCTCGCAATCTGGAGATGCGCTTCCGGACCAGACAGGGCAACATCGTGATCTCCGACTACTCTGCCGAGGTAATCGAGCTTGGTGGTGAGCAATGTTTACTGGCAGTCATATCAGACATAACTGAGCGCCGCTATATTGAGCAGGCACTACAAGCAAATGAAGCACTGCTGCGTCAGTTTGTTAAGCACACTCCCGCAGCAATCGCGATGTTTGATACGGAGATGCGCTATCTGCAGGTCAGCGATCGATTCCTTACGGATTACCATCTTGATGGTCAAGACATCATCGGGCAGTTTCACTACGACATCTTTCCGAACATTCCCGAAAGATGGAAAGACGTTCATCAGCGGATCCTCGCCGGAGCGATTGAGCGTTGCGATGAAGAACCGTACGCTCAACGTGATGGGACGACTGGTTGGTTACAGTGGGAAAGTTTGCCCTGGCGAAAAGCGGGGGGCGAAATTGGCGGATTAATTCTTTTCACCCAGGTTATTACTGAACGGAAGCGGGCTGATCAAGCGTTACGAGCCTCAGAAGAACGATTCGCAAAAATCTTCAACCTCAGTCCGTACCGCATGGGGATCATCCGTCGCTCCGACGGTGTGGTTCTGGATGTAAATGACTGTTGGGTAAACGAAACCGGCTTCACGCGTGAGGAGACTATCAATCGCGCCATTTTTGAGATGGACCAGTTGCTTGATCCAGCGACCAGAAACCGGATTCGCCAACAACTCTTGTTACCTGAGCCCCCGCGAAGTTTTGAAGGTGTTGTTAAAACGAAGTGGGGAGACGAACGCGTCACACTTTCTTCTGTAGCGTTAGTAGATTTCGACGGGGAGCCTTGTTACCTGTGGGCGGCGAACGACATTACAGATCGCAAACGAGCTGAAGAAGAGAAGCGACATCTGATTCACGACCTGAATGAACGTGTTAAGGAGTTGACGGCACTTCACCAAACGGCTCGCATCCTGCAAGACGATAGCAAGAGCGTTCCGGAGCTGTTGGAAAACATCGTTTCGTTTCTACCAGCAGCATGGCAGTACGCAGAGATCACTGCAGCTCGAATCCGTTTTGGAGAGTTTGAGGTCAAGTCGCACAACTTCAAGAGTACCGCCTGGTCTCAGCTGGTGGAATTCGCAGCCGGTGGGATCAAAGGAGAAATAGAGGTTGTTTATCTGGAGGAGCGTCCTGCGGAGGACATCGGACCATTTTTGACAGAAGAGCGTAGCTTGATTGATTCTGCGGCCGAGATGATGAGTTCCGCACTGAATCGTCGCTATGCGCAAACGGCCTTGCAGGAGAGTGAAGAAGTTTTTCGTACGCTGGCTGAAACTGTAACGGCTGGTATCTACATTTATCGGGACTTAAAGTTTGTCTATGTAAATCCGGCTGCCGAGCGTTTGACTGGCTACGCACGCGATGAATTGCTTGGTATGAGTCTACTCGATCTAATTCATCCGGACTTCCGAGATGTGGTTCGCCTCCGAGCTGCCATGCGCGAGAGCGGTCAAACGGTCCAATCACACTTTGAAGATAAGATTAAGACTAAGAGTGGTGAGGCTCGCTGGATGGATGTGACCGCTGCTAGAACGATCTTTCGCGGTGAGCCTGCAATGATTGTTACTACGTTTGATGTTACTGCTCGTAAACGTGCTGAAGAAGAATTACAGCTTAGTGAAGAGCGGTACCGAACGTTATTTGAGACGGCCCCAAATGCAGTCGAGGTCTTTGACTCGAACATGGGGCTGCTCATGACCAATGAAAGAGGGGCGAAGTTGTACGGATATGAGCGGTCTGAAATGATTATGGGACGTAACCTTTATCATTTCGTTGCGCCCCAGGATCGCAAGCGGATTGGAAGTTTAATCGACGAAATGCGAAAGACGGGCAAACCCGTAGTTTACGAATGCACCGGACTCAGGCGCGATGGAACGCACTTCGATCTTGAGACGCGAGCTACTCTAATCGCCGATTCGGAGGGTCACGATGCATCCGTCCTCACAGTTGCGACCGATATTACTGAACGCAAACGGGCTGAAACGGCTTTGCGAGTTTCAGAGGAACAATTGCGTGCATTATCGGCAAAGATGCAGTCGGCAAGAGAAGAAGAGGGAACCAGAATCGCCCGTGAGATTCATGACGAGTTAGGTGCTGCGCTGACCGGGCTCAAATGGGATCTGGAAGGAATAGAGAGCCAGTTGGTTACTGTGAATGGAGATCCTGCAATATCAGACGTGCGAAAACGAATTGGCTCAATGACTGGTCTAATCGAGTCTACAATCAATAGAGTTCGTCGTATTTCGTCCGAACTTAGACCCGGCGTGCTGGATGACCTTGGATTGGTAGCTGCGATTGAATGGCAAGGCCAGCAGTTTCAGACTAGGACAGGGATAGAGGTCCATTGGGATTCTTCGCTGGATACCGTCGAGATCAGTCGCGATGCGGCAACAGCCGTCTTCAGGATATTCCAGGAAGTTCTGACTAATGTGTTGCGTCATTCGTTAGCTCGCAATATTTATGTCAAGCTCGCGATCAGACGCCGGCAAATTGTTTTGGAAGTCCGCGACGACGGTCGTGGTATTACGGAACGTGAAAAGCGGAATACGAGCTCGCTGGGCCTACTGGGAATGAAGGAACGCGCATTGTTGGTTGATGGTGAGGTTGAAGTCGTTGGGTCCCGCGGTAAAGGCACAACAGTTGTGGTCCGAGTGCCTTTAACTCAGGCTGCGCTCGAAACTAATGCATAGAATTCTGACAATTGATGATCACGAAGTAGTTCGTGAGGGTGTGAAGGGTTTGTTTGCCTCGGGTCTCGCTGAGTTTGGCGAAGCACGTAATGGTATCGAGGCGCTCGGTCTCATCCGCGATCATGAATGGGACATAGCGATCCTCGATATCTCACTGGCCGGGCGCAGTGGACTCGACGTGCTGAAAGAGATCAAGCAGACTCGACCAAAACTGCCCGTTCTGATGCTCAGTATGCATGCTGAGGACCAATATGCCCTGCGAGCGTTCAAGGCTGGTGCGTCAGGGTACATAAGCAAGGCGAGTTCACGAGATGAGCTTCGACAGGCAGTTTTGAAAGTAATAAAAGGTGGTCGTTACGTCAGTCCATCATTAGCGGAACGAATCGTGTTAGGTCTGAACGCGACAGGGAAAGCTGCCCATGAACATTTGTCTGATAGAGAACTCGAAGTGCTGTGCCTCATCGCTTCGGGTAAGACTGTGGGAGAGATTGCCGCGGGTTTGTCTCTCAGTGACAAAACGATCAGTACCTACCGACGACGTATTCTGGACAAGATGCAGCTCAATACGAACGCCGAATTAACTCATTATGCGATTCGTAATGGACTCGTAGACTAATCCTTTGGCGCTACTTCGGCAGATCGCTCTCAGCCACGAGCTGATTCTTCACCTCGAATAGACCAGGCACACCTCGAGCGCGTATGTAAGCCAACTGTGCATCTTGCTTGGTCGCCACAACACCCTTAAGCGTTGCGCGTCCTCGGCTAACGATCAAATGAATCGAAGGTACCGCCTGAGTCGCATACCTGAAGAGCGGTGAGCCACTTCCATATATCGTGCGATAGAGTGCGTTCCTTAGACGATCATCTGAGGGAGACAGTGGCAATACCTCGATCTGGTTTACGACCTTCGAAATACCGTCAATATCTTTCACGTTGCCTTCCGCGTCAGACTTGGTTGTTGGACGGACCACCTGACCGCGAAGGATAACGGTATTGTCCGGTTGCAATTCGAATTCCAGCCAGTCAAAAACACCGTAGTAAGGCAGAGTTACTAACTCGTGCCGTATTTCTTTCACTAAACGCGCATTTACTTGTGGCGTCGAATAGTTGAGAGTCGAAGCGAGAATGCTTTGATTCATTGCTGCCGACGTCGTCAGACCAATGGACACCAAACACAAGACAATCTTTCTCATATTCTTTTTATCCTCAAGACCGAACTTAGTGGAGAATCTTTGGGAGGAAGTCGCAATGTGTCCACAAATCTGTCGCGATGAAAGTGAGCTTGAGGAAAACAAAATGGGGGCTGTGAGCCCCCATTTGGAAACTTTGATTGATGTTGTGGTTACTGTCCGATTGGTGGATCAGTTGCAGTCGCTGGCTGGCTATCATTAACGTGAATAGTATTTGAATCAGAATCTACAAAGTAATGATTCTTGCCGGTAGCTCCGACACCTTCTGCGACCTGCGGATCTGCGTTAATGGTGTATCCCGCTTGTTGTGCGGTCGACTTGGCAATCACCTTCATTGTATAGACGTAGCCATCAACTACGGGAGTGCTGCCATTGAAGCGCGAATCAAGCAGATTCTCTTTTCGCATATCTTCAAACGTTCCGAATGAAGCCCGCTGGTGAGAGTTGAAATAAAGCATTTGCTGCTCGGCGATTGAGCGCAAGGTTTTGACCGCAGCTGCCTCATTGGCTGCCTTCATTGCTGCCTTGTAGCCAGTTATACCCACTGCGATAAGTATGCCAATAATAGCGATTACGATCATCAACTCGATCAACGAAAAACCGCGTTGATTCTTGAGTTGGTCCTGGTGGTGAGTCTTCATAAATCCTCCTTGAGAACCTTACACGAAGCTTGGGTCTGCGGGTTCCGAATGTTGCTTCGCTACCGTCTTCAAAACCGATTTAGTCTACTACATGTGGGGCTGAACATCCCACTCCACCGGCTACCGAAAATTCCCACAACTGTCACAACGCCATGATTTTATCGCAGGTTGGAGCCAACTTTTCCGTGCGAGAGGTGCTCTTAGCATGTAGAATGAAAACAATTCATGCGTAACCTCGAACCAATCAATAGCGGACGGACAGCAAACGTTAGCGCAATCGAACAGATTGAACGACTGCAGGGTGCTGTCGAGACTGTTATTAAGGGAAAACCTGAGGCGATTCGCCTGGCAATCGTGACACTCATTGCTGGCGGTCACTTACTCGTTGAGGATGTTCCAGGAGTCGGAAAGACGACTTTGGCCCACGCTTTAGCCCGAGCTCTCGATTGTACTTTTCAAAGAATTCAGTTTACATCGGATCTACTTCCTTCTGACGTTATCGGGCTATCAGTATTCAACCAGCACAGTGGCCTGTTTGATTGGAAACCCGGTCCGGTCTTCGCAAATATTGTTCTGGCTGACGAGATCAACCGAACTACTCCAAAAACGCAATCGGCATTATTGGAAGCGATGGCTGAAAGGCATGTGACGGTTGAGGGAGCAACTCACAACCTGCCGGCACCTTTTATTGTGCTTGCGACACAAAACCCAATTGAGCATCACGGCACTTATCCCCTTCCGGAGTCACAACTCGATCGGTTTATGCTCAAACTCCGAATAGGTTACCCGGCGCCGATCGATGAGGAGCGGATTCTTCGTGATCGCGAATACAGGGATCCTTTGGATGATTTGCAACCCGTGATGCGAGCTCATGAAGTGGTCGAACTGCAGCGCGCAGTTGCAAAAGTCACAGTGGACGATTCTATTGTTCAATACCTTATGCGTATTGTAGCTGCAACTCGTGATTCGGAAATGCTGGATCTAGGAGTTAGTCCAAGAGGAACGCTATCGCTGTTTCGGGCGGCACAAGCGTTGGCGCTGGGAGAAGATCGCGACTTCTGCATTCCCGATGATATCAAGCGACTTGTCGTTCCTGTTTTTGCTCACCGAATCGTTGTGAGCTCCCGTTTCTCCTCGTCACTTCGTCGCAGTGAGGAAGCTGAAGCGGTGCTACACGAACTCCTGAAAACGGTCAGCGTCCCTCTGTAAAGCTCGTGCCTGAAGTAATGAAGGAAGCTGCGCCAGAATCAGGTGGGCTCGCGAGACTCTTCCCACAAACAAGCTCACTAACAAGAGTAGTACTGGGCACGTTGCTGGTACTGGCCGGCCTCGCGGCTGCTCTCGTTACTGTACTTGCTCGACGCGCAAACGAGACCGGACTGGCAGGCGGGGCAGCGGTGTTGTCGCTACTGATCGCGCTGCTACTAACGGTCTTTATCGTTCCTCCACTTGTCCGCTCTGCACGTGCTGAAGTTGCACATTTCGACTTTCCCCTGGAGCCCACAAGTGGTGGCGGCGTTTTTTTAGTAATCATCGTAGTCGTTGGATTTGCAGCCTGGAACACCGGAAACAATTTATTATTCCTGGTGCTCTCGCTGCTGTGTTCCACGTTATTTGTAGGTTGGATGGCGGCACGTACGTCTCTTCGTGACTTAACTGTGTCTGCGCGATTTCCTGATCACATCTTTGCCGGAGAGCCGGCACCAGTAATCGTAATTCTGCGGAACACAAAACGTTTGGTTCCGTCGTTTTCAATTTTGGTTGAGGCGCGTGGTCCAGACAGCGAGGCTGACAAGCAACGTCAAACTCGTCGAGTGAAGTATCACAAAAGACTGCTCGCGTACTTCAGCTACGTTCCGCATCGTGCTGCGGCCGAACAACGAATAGAACAACTATTCCCGCGTCGTGGCCACGTGCTGATTGATGGATTTGAACTGTCGACAAGATTTCCGTTTGGTTTCTTTCGTCGCAGTCGTCGGTTGCGCGCTCGCAATGTCGACATCGTGGTCTATCCAAAACCCGAAGTGATTAGTGATGAGCTACACCTTCTGCCGATGTATGCGGGACGCTTACCATCAACCCGACGAGGTGCTGGCCATGATTTATTCTCAATGCGCGATTATCAACCTCAGGACGATCTGCGACACATAGATTGGAAAGCGACGGCCCGATCACGCCGTTTGACTGTGCGCGAATTCACGTCAGAGGACGAACGCAGAATAACGATCGTCCTCGATACTCGTTTACCCGATGAATCGGAAGAATTAAAGGAACGATTTGAGAAAGGCGTTGTTCAGACTGCGTCCTTACTAAAGCACTTCATAGACGAACGAGCAGAGGTAAGACTGGTTCTGGGCGAAGATGTTGGAGCATTTGGTTCAGGAAGGGAACATCTTTATCGATGTTTGCGCCGTCTTGCACTGGCGTCGACTTTGAATGACCGGTCTGAGTCTGAGGCTCGAAGAGTCGACGTGGCACTGCGAACAAGTGTTAGCCGCGATGTCGTTGAACATGACTACGCTATCTTATTGACAGCAGCCTCGCCCGGATCCATCCCGGCAAATATCTGGCGCACCTCCCACGTGATTTATCTATAGCAAGCCTTCAGTAGCACCCCTCAGATAATCTCTCAAGAGAGCTTGGAGGGGTTTCGCTATGGGTCTACTAAAGGGCAACCTCGGCCAAAATATTCTGTGCCAAATCATCAACTGACAATGCTATATTGTTGGTCTCGCTCCTATCCTCCGCTTGGTTGATTAAGTAAAAGGACAAATTGCAGTGGTTCAAACTTCCCCAGTTCGGCAGAAATCTGTTGGGTACTCCCCTTCAACAATCCTGCTCGTCGGTTTGTGCTTCATTTTTTCCGGAGCAACGGGTCTTATCTATGAAGTGCTGTGGGCTCGAATGTTGGGGCTCGTGTTTGGCGCAACAACTCTCGCAGTTAGCACTGTGCTCGCGGCGTTTATGGGTGGACTAGCGCTGGGAAGTGCCTTAGCAGGTCGTTTTGCTACTCGGATAAAAAAACCACTTAGCACCTACGGCTGGTTGGAAATAGGAATCGCAGTCTACGCCCTGATGGTGCCATTCCTCTTTCAATGGGTTGACAATTTGTATGCTCACATCTGGCAACAGTTTCATCCTGGTTTCTTTGCCTTCAGCGTTTGGCGTTTTCTGCTTTCCTGTTTGATGTTGCTCGTTCCGACAACTCTCATGGGAGCAACGCTACCAGTACTGTCCGCCGCCCTCTTTCACTCTTCCGGTCACAACACGAATTCAGTCACCCGGCTTTATGGCTGCAATCTGATCGGTGCGATTCTTGGCACACTGCTGGCTGGATTTATTCTCCTGCCGATTCTCGGGATTCGAACGACCATAGTTGTAGCCGCAACAATAAACATCATAATCGGAGTTGTAGCATTAGTTGCACAGCGTAAGTCAGACTTGCAGACAGCTGGCACTACTGAAGGTGTTGAAGATGCTGCCGATGGACCAGGCGTCGCTGTGAGTGGTCGAGCATTTTGGTTGTTCTGCGCCTTCGTCTCGGGTTTTGTGACCATCAGCACTCAAGTCTCGTGGACACGAATTCTCACGATGGTGATTGGATCAAGTACCTACGCGTTCAGCATCGTCGTAGCTCTGTTCTTGATTGGTCTTGCACTTGGTGCGTGGATCATTGGACGTGGCGATCAAACCGTGCGGCTAAGAGCTACGACTATGAAAGTCGAGATCTTTATCGCGATCAGTCTCTTCCTGAGTTTGTATGTAATTAACTGGATACCTGGAATGCTGGTCAACCTGGGCTTGAAGTTTCAAACGGCTTCGTGGATTGGCCTTCTCTTTCTCCAAATACTTGCTGCTGGATTGTTGATACTTGTACCGGCGTTGCTAATGGGAATGGTGATGCCACTTGTGCTCGTGTGGGCGAGCAGTAATAAACCCGAAGCCGTGGCGCTTGTCGGACGTAGTTATGCAATCAATACAATCGGCGCGATCGCCGGCGCCTTTATTACCGGCTTTGTTCTGATTCCAAAAACCAGTACGAAGTTCACGATCCTGTTTGCGGCGGCACTGTGCTTCATCGTTTCTGGTCTTGCTTATCAACCTGCGGCGACTACAACTGAACCAGCGCTCAAACGCAGTTTCGCAATTGGCGTCATTCCAGTGTTGGTAATAGTGCTTTTTCTGATGGCACCTCCGATGAACCTGGCAGACTTGTCAATTGGTGCCTACGACAGTTTGATTCGCGTCCTGGCGCAGACCCGTGAAGGAATTAAGGACGATGCGAACCAGCAAAGTAACGCCCAGGCAGTACATAAGTTGCTGATGTATGAAGAAGGGCCGACGTCGACTGTGTCTGTGAGACAGGATCAGGACACAATCTCGCTCGCTATAAACGGTCGTACAAATGCGTCCGACAGTATCTACGACATGCCGACGCAAGTGATGTTGGCCCAGGTGCCAATGGTAGTAGCTCCGAAGATCGACAACGGTCTGATTATAGGATTTGCGACAGGTGTGAGCGTCGGGGCGATGTTGCAGTCACCGATTCAGGCAGTAACCTGTGTCGAGCTTGAGCCTGCGACAGTTAATGCCTCGCATTTCTTTGATCATGTTAACAATCAACCGCTAAAAGATCCGCGTGCAAAATTGATCATTGACGACGCGCGAACATATCTGCGTGTTACTCCCAATCGTTACGATGTGATTGTTAGTGAGCCAAGTCATCCCTGGGTACCTGGAGTTGCAAATCTATTTACGCAAGAGTTTTTTGAGATGGGGCGGCAAAGGCTTAGTGACCAGGGAGTTTTTGTGCAGTGGCTACAAATCTATCAACTTTCAACGGACAGTTTGAAGTCTGTACTTGCAACTTATCACAAGGTATTTCCGCACGTGCTGGTGTTTCGCGTGGGCGGGATGGCAAAGGGCAAAGACTTAATCCTGGTTGGTAGTAACCAGCCGCTAAACCTCGATAAGGTACATGAACGATTCGCTGATAAGAGAATCGCGGCAGAACTGGCTCGGGTTGAGTTGAAGTCAGAAGAGGATTTTCGAGGTTGGTTTATTTGTGATGAAACCAAACTAGGACCAGCGGTCGCCGGCGCAAAAATAAACACCGATGACAACATGCATATTGAGACAACCGTTCCGCGTGAGGCCTTTCGTCCACTGATGCAATCGAACGCCGATTGGATCCTGTCACTGAAATAGACTCCCAGTCTCTAACTTAGCTGATTGGGCATGCTTGAACTGAGACGAGTTGCCACTTTCCGTCTCGTTGGGAGTAGACGTGCGCAATCTTGTAATGACCGCTAAAGTCGCGACCTTGATAAAACCACTTCGCTGAATCGTGGGCGCTCAGGACTGCAGTATTTCCCCAGATTCGCACCATCACATTTTCTCGATTCAAATACTCGACTCGTACAACTCCTGATGAAACATCATTGATGAATTGCTCCTTGTCGTCGCCTTCCATCGGATACGCAAAGAAAAAATCATCCGCCATTATCCGATTAAGCGTTTCGCCATCACCACGTACGAGTGCTTTCACCCACTCGGCGTTCATTTGACGCAGTTCTTGCTCGATTTTGATTAGACGGGTATCCGGGCTAGGTTGAACCATTGGAGGTGTACTCCTTTCGGCGAGGGTGCTTGTTAGCTAGTTGGGTTCTATGTCAAAAGAGCGTCCGGGTCAAGATTTTTGTAGCCAGGTTTCTTTGCTTGCAACATTAGCGGCGCTGAGCTTCTCACCCTCTATTGACCCTAAACCTATTACTGTGGGGTAATGCCGTTCGAAATATTGAATTCGCTCAGGTTTTGGACACTACCGCGGGTTTTCAAATTGAAACTTAGGGAGGTGGAGCATGGCCCGTCCGACAGAAGACGCAATTAACTTTTTTCAGGCTGCAGCTCAAAACGCGAATTTTGCAATCCTTCGTATGGGAACCTCGCCGACAACAAACGAGCTACTGGCACAAAAGGAAATGATGCAGGCGATCTGGGCTCTATCAATAGGACTTGAGCATCTGAGTGTTGGTTTGCGGGCAACCTACATAAAGCTTGAAGAAGTTAAGGCAAGCATAAAGAAATAAAGTAACAGCGACTTCGAATCAATCTTTAGTGTCGAATGGCTTTGCCTCAAAAGTCTGATTAGCGTAACGAGGAGCGCCAAAGGCGCGGAATATGAAAGCCTGGGCAAGCGCGTAGCGATAGCGGAGCGCGTCGCCCCTCGTTCGTAAGCTAGGTAAGTCTCCATTGTGCAGCTGTGAAACCGTCGTAATAACTAGGCTTAAGAATAATGATATTTCGCACTTTCAGTGCTGCCCAAATTGCTGCAACTTGTTCCAGGGGCGACGCGCTCCGCTATCGCTACGCGCTTGCCCCTGGCTTTCATATTCCGCGCCGTTGGCGCTACTCGCTCTAGCTAATCGGACTTTTGAGGCAAGCAGTGTCGAATAATTCCTGAGCCGCAAGTTCGCCGCTGCGAATACAATCAGGAATTCCCACTCCACTGTAAGCATTGCCGCTTAGCGCGAAGTTGCCGAGAGACCGTACTCCACGCTCGATCTCGGCAATTCGATCTGTGTGCCCAACTTCGTACTGCGGCATGGACTCTGGCCATCGGGCAACTTTCACAAACAGCGGTTCGTTCTTAATTCCCAGTAGTTCACTCAGATCTGCTTTTACTCGTGCAATCGTCTCATTCTCGTCGAGCGTAAACATTTCGGGCTGTAAAGCGCCGCCAACAAATGCTCTAAGCAGCACCTGTGTTTCAGGCGCTCTCCCTGCAAATTTCACGCTGCTGAAAGTGCACGCCATTAGCGAACGCTTTTCCGCAAAAGGAACGACGAAGCCGAAACCGTCTAGCGGATGCTTAATGTCTTTACGTCTATAGCCGAGGTTGATAGTTGCAGTTGATGCGTAAGTGATCTGGCGCAGCGATTGTTCAAGCTTCACGCTAGTCGATCCGATTAGCGATGCTGCGATTTGAGAAGGCAGTGCAAGACAAAGTGCGTCCGCCGGTATTACTTCTTCGGAGGCAGTCCTGATGTTCCAACTGCGTTCCTTGTTAATAGACTCAACCTTTGTATTAAGTCGGATTTCGATGCCTTCCTCTTGGAGACGTCGTACGAGCGCATCAACAAGTACCTGCATTCCGCGATCGAAAGACAAAAAGAGACTGTAACGAGCACCGCTCACTCCCGAATTGTTTTGAGCAGTAGACCTTCCGCGTCGAATCATCCCAAGAATAACGCTGCGATGATCCCGTTCCATTTCGAGGAATCTAGGCAGAGTCGCTTTAAGACTCAGGCGCTCCGGGTCTGCGGTGTATATTCCGCCGACCATAGGTTGGGCCATTCGTACAAGTGCTTCCCGGCCAAGGCGACGACGGACGAAATTGGCTAATGATTCATCGTCAACTCCGTTACGTTGCCTGCGCGGTAGCAGTAGATCCGCTGCCATTCGAATTTTGCCAGGAAGGCTAAAGATGTCACTCTTTACAAATGGCCAAAGACGAGTTGGAGCAAGTAGTTGAAAACCTTCGGGTATCGGACTGAGTTTGCCGTTTCTAACTATGAAGCTCCGTCTAAACTGTGAGTTTGTTTCAATGAGTTGCGATTCGACTCCCAGTCTTTTCGCCAGCGCGACAGCTTCAGGTTTCTCCGAGATAAATGAGTCAGGACCGCATTCCACCAGGTAGCCATCGCACTCGACGGTTTGTATGACACCACCTGGACGCGGTCCAGCTTCGAGCAGTGTGATCTTGATTCTTTGATTACTCTGCGAGCTTAGTTCGGTAAGCCGATGCGCTGCTGCAAGACCTGAAATGCCGCCACCAATAATAACGATGTGTTTCACGGTTGTGGAGTTAGCCTTTGAGGCAACAAGTCGGAAAACATTTTTCGCAGCTCGGACCTCGTGATCCAAGGAAACGCGGCGTTTCGTTATTTGTCTTTTCCATTATCAGTTCGCGAATCATTTGTACAAAAGCCGGATCCGTCCCGGCTGTAGCCGCGCGTACCATGTTCAATCCAATCTCTTTCGAGACGTGTTGTGCTTCAACATCCAGATCGTAAATCACTTCCATGTGATCGGAAACAAATCCGATTGGCACCACCGCCACATCTCGTATACCTGAAGCTCTTAATTGTCGAAGATGCTCACAGACGTCGGGACCCAGCCACGGCTGCGTCGGAGAACCGCTACGACTCTGATAGACAAGTTTCCAATGCTCGATACCTAATTCGTCAGCTACAAGTTTACTTGCCTCAAGTAGTTGATCAGCATAATCACAATTTGCCGCCATCGATTCCGGGATACTGTGTGCTGTAAATACCAAAGTGCGAGCCTGCGACAATTGAATTACTGTGCGTGCATGATTGACATTCGCTTGAATGAATAAAGGATGGTTATAAAAGGGTCGGAGCTTTGTGACTCGAGGCGCTGTCGCTCCTGCGGCGAAACGCGCATCCTCGATGTTCTCGAGATATTGTCTGCAACTCGAGTAGGAACTATATGCCGATGTCACAAAAGCCAGCGCATTCTTCACTCCATCGCTGGCCATTTGCCGCAGTGTGTCTGGAAGTAAAGGGTGCCAGTTTCGATTCCCCCAATATATTGGCATGGCTGGTCCATGCTGCGAAAGTTCAACTCGAAGGGCCTCGATTAGATTTCGATTTTCTTGGTTGATTGGACTGACGCCACCAAACATTTCGTAGTGATGTGCAACTTTCAACATCCGCTCTCGGGGCACATTGCGACCTCTGAGGACGTTTTCTAGAAAGGGAATTACGTCTTCCATTCCTTCTGGCCCGCCAAAAGAAACTACTAAGAGTGCATCGAAGGATGTTGCCTCGTTTTGCAACCTGATTACCTCGAGATATTGTACGTATGTCGGGAAGCTGTCGAAATGATAAGACTAACTTGAAGTCATTTCGTGGACCATTTCGACGAGCGCGATTACGTTCTCGACTGGCGTTTCGGGGAGAATGCCGTGTCCAAGATTGAATATGTGGCCTGGTTTACCAGCAGCCTGATCGAGGATCCTCTTTGTTTGAGATAGCAGTACAGATTGATCGGCGAAGAGAACGACCGGATCCAGATTGCCCATCACCGATACTTCATTTCCAAGCCTCTTCCAACCTTCGTCGAGTCTGATCCGCCAGTCCAAGCCGATTACGTCGCCACCAGCCTCCTTCATTGATTCGAGCAACGAACTTGTGCCTGTGCCGAAGTGTATGACGGGAGCTCCTGCGGAGATGTTCTGGATTACGTGCTGGGTGTGCGGCAGGACAAACTCCCGGTAATCGTCTACGCTCAAACAACCCACCCAGGAATCAAACAGCTGAACAGCTTGAGCGCCAGCCGTGAGCTGAGCATTAAGATACTTAACAAGACCGCGTGCCAGAAGAGACATCATGGCGTGCCACGCAGCCGAGTCGTTGTACATTAGCGTTTTTGTTTGTACATAGTTTTTCGAGCTGCCGCCTTCAATTAAGTAAGAGGCAAGGGTGAAGGGTGCGCCGGCAAAACCAATTAAGGGGATGTTGGGTTTAAGTTCGCGCCGGGTCAGCTTGATTGCGTCGAAGACGTAATTTAGGGCTTCTGGATCGTCTAGCTCACGCATTCGATCGACATCCGCAGCTTTTCTAACCGGATTATGAATGACTGGCCCCTCACCTTTTGCAAACTCGAGCTCCAGTCCCATTGGCATCAGGATTAGGAGTATGTCCGCGAAGATGATGGCGGCGTCGACGTTGAGCCGCTCCGCTGCGGTGACTGTGACTTCGGCCGCTAGCTGCGAGTTCTTACATAATTCCAGAAAGCTCATTCGCGCTCTGACCTCACGGTATTCCTTCATGTATCGACCAGCCTGCCGCATTAGCCAGATCGGCGTGTAGGGCGTTACTTCGCGCCTGCACGCTTTCATGAAAGGGCTGTCGTGTAAGGTCTTAGCTGAAGTTGTGTCGATTTCCGGATTCAAACTGGCACCTGGGACGTCAAAGTTTAGAGCTGAGAACTTTCTTTAAGGATCGAGCGTTAAACGAAACCTACCAGGCTTATTGAGCACTAACTGAAGACACCGCTCAATCTTGAGTTTTAGATATTGGTGCAAAACGGGTTTCAGACTACAATAATCCGACAAAAAGCTGTAGCAGCCTGAAACAAGAAAACTGCCACAAGTCAGTACTTTGTGGTGTTTGCACTGTTGAGAGAGCGGTGATTGATGAACGGACAAGCTAGAGCTTTGATCGAGTCCATGCCAAACGACATCGGGGCTGAGGCGGCTTCTTCGCCTAGTTTCGACGAGGCGTTTACCCTCCATCACCGCGCGGTTTTTCGAACCGCCAGGGCGGTCGTGCGCGACTCTGCCCTGGCCGAAGACGTGACGCAGGAAGTATTCCTGAGACTTTATCGCAATCTCCACGCCACCCCGGGCGAAGAACTACTCCGGGCGTGGCTGCTGCGTGTAACTCTTAACGTTGCGCGAAACACGATACGGGGTCAAAACCGTTCGATGGCTCGCGACAACGAATATCAGAAGGGTAGCGCAGAAGATGGCTTGATGACCGGAGCACCGGAAGAGGACTACGAGCGCCGCTTGGCAATCGAAGAAGCTCGTCGGGCTTTGGATAAAATCAAAGAGCCAATGAGAAGTTGCCTGTTGCTCAAACAGCAGGGACTCTCGTACCGCGAAATAGCGACCAGTTTGTCACTCAAAGAGACGAACGTTGGTAGTTTGGTCGCTCGTGGTCGTAAGGAGTTTGCGCGGGTGTACGGCAAGATCGGAGGCAGACGATGAAACAGTGTTTGGATGAAGCGACACTGCAGAGCTATTTCGATGGCGAGCTTTCCACCGAGATGATGGAAAGCGCCACAATGCATATAGCATCATGCGAAATGTGCGACGCAGCAGCTCGTGAACTCGAACAAGAGACAAACCTTTTGACGAACGCGCTGGCCAGCGAATTTGCAGTCAGCGTACCAACTGAGCGACTGCGTCAACGAATTGACGCAGCGGTCTTGGATATGCGTGTTGCATCTGCCGAGAGTAGTCAATACTCAACTGGCGGATTCTTCAGTTCGCTCGCAGGTTTGTTCAGCTTTGGATCACAACGTACGTTGGGTTACGCGAGCCTGGCCATCGTTTTGGCGTTCGCAGCGATCTTTGCCGTCGTGAAACTGAAGACAAGACAAGTCACGGACGCTCCCACCACAGTGGCGGTAGCAGGGTCTTCTGCCGTTGAAAAAACTCCAACGTCAGCTCCTGCTATCACTGAAGGCACCGTAAGCTCTGCGCCAGAATCTATAGTAACTGTCCCAAGAGCGGTATCTCCAAACAAGCGCACGGCTGTTAAGAGGATTCCCACTCAGAATAACGACGCAAGTGTTGCTAAAACGACACCAGTTAAATTGCTCCCAGGCGAACGTGCTTATTTGCAGACGATCGCCAAACTCGATACAGCGATTAAATCCGATAAGAATCCGATGCGCCCGGGGCTTCAGGCGGAATATCAGCGCAATCTAGCGGTCGTTGATCGCGCGATTGCTGCCACTCGTAGTGCGGCTAAGAGTAATCCTAATGATCCAGACGCGGCCGATTTCATGTTTGCTGCTTATCAAAGCAAAGTGGACCTTCTCAATACGATCGCAGATGCGGGAGTAGGTGGTAGGTCACACTGAAAGGGCCGGGTCTAAGTCAACAATGAAGCTGTTTGCAGTTTGTGCAGTTCTAGGCCTAATCCTATATCTTCCCGGTTCGGCCCCCGCCAATAACGATAATACGGACCCCAAGGCTTCCGAAAAAACTGAGCGATCGACGATCGTTGACCCACAGGTTACGGTGACGCTGTGCGTTATGTCAGGGACTCTCACCGTTCGCGGATGGGACAAGAACGAGATTCGCGCGCGGTCCTCAGATGTCGATCAAATTGACTTTCGTCGTATCGACAAAGGTAAGGACACTTCAAGACCTGCGACCAGAATTGATGTGATGGTTGTGGACGAGTCATACAAGCTCAAGACTAAGGCCGACTGTCAGGCCGTTGCTGATGTTGATATGGACGTGCCAGTCGGTGCGACTGTCCAGGTTCAGACTCGTGATGGTGACATAAGTATTGTTGGTGTGGCGGCTGCTTATGCTGGCTCGCAGAATGGTGACATCTCGATTGAGAAAGTTTCAAAGCTAGTCGAGGCCGGAAGTGTTGGCGGAAGTATTTCTTTAAAGGATTCAAGCGGTCGCATCAATTTGAACTCGGCGGGAGGTGGCGTTGATGTCACCAACGTGCGCCCGGCAACATCAGACGATGCAATCGAGGTTGGCACAGTAAGTGGTGATATTCAATTGGAGCACGTTTCAAATCCAAAGGTGGTCACCAAGACTGTCAATGGCACTGTTACCTTAACTGGTCCTTTGGCTCGCGCCGGATATTACGGGTTTACTTCAATGGGAGGCGATCTGGTGCTCATGCTTCCTCGTGATGCTTCGTTCAAATTAAATGCAAAGATCTCTGATAAAGAAGACATTGTGTCTGATTTTTCATTGACCTATTTGAAAGAAGCCGCTCCAGCACCTCCTACTCCCATACCTCAACCAGCACCGGGGGCAGCACCAAAGAGTCCAGCAGCAAAAGGACAGCCACCGCACAAGGGCGGAATCGTTGTTGCGCCAGTGATTGTGGCAAAACCAGTTGTTGTAAACCCTTATGTTCTGACTCGATTTACTGCTATTTGCGGTACTGGTGATGCCACTATTTCAGTGGCTTCGTTTGGCGGAACTCTCCGCCTGAAGAAGATGTAGTTAAGCGCTGTGCTGTGAGATTGATTACAACTCCTAAATAGACCCAGATTCGCTTCCCCTATAGTCTTTATTTATTGGACGTCTTACGTTCAATGGACGGTCTTTGTGTTTCTTAAACTTGGGCAAAAACCCCTTATTTCTCAACGGTTAAATTTGTTGTCACAACCTGAGAAGGTTCGGTGTTCTCAATATAGAGCAACGCAGAAGAGCCGGGGGCAGTTAAGAGGGAACTAACAATTCAGGCTGACTGCTCCCGGCTCGTTAATCTAAAGAGAACAAGTAAGTTCAGAAGTTGAGGCCCACGGGCATGAATAACATCAGAGCTCATAAAACTAAGGACAAGTCGCATCGAGTCATTCTGCTTTTAGTGGTTGCACTAGCAGCCCTCTCGAGCGCTATGAAGGAATTGAATCAACTCCAGACGCTGACTGTGGAAGCGGGAGAGTTGATCGCGCAATGGTCTGATGTCGTTGTCCCAACAGCGAATGCTAGAACCGAGAGTCCGGTTGAGAGTTGCTCATTCGTCCCGGTGACGCAGAATCGCTCTGATGAGTTTCGGTGGAGCGGCAACATCGCTCAGGGAGCAGCTATCGAGATTAAAGGAATCAACGGAAACATAGCTGCGGAACAAGGTGGGAACGAAGTTGAAGTCGTAGCCAGGAAGAGAGCACGTCGCAGCGACATCGATTCAGTACAGATCAAAGTTGTACCGCACGCAGGGGGGGTGACAATTTGTGCCGTTTATCCGACCGATGACGACTCAAAACCGAATACATGTGAGCCTGGGGAAGGTAAGGGAAGAAACTCGGTTCGGAACAATGATGTCAATGTCGATTTTACGGTTCGTGTTCCTTATCGTGTAGGTTTTATCGGTCGTACAATAAACGGTGAAATTAGTGCCACTTCGCTCACAGGTAATGTGGAGGCGAAGACAATCAACGGTAGCATCAAGATCTCAACGAGTGGTTATGCCGAAGCAACGACTATCAATGGCGGAATAGTTGCCAAAGTGGGCGACGCCGCTTGGCCCACGTCGCTGACCTTCTCAACACTTAATGGTGAAATAAGTCTCGACCTACCGTCGAATGCAAGTGCAGACGTCGAAGCTCAAACCTTGAATGGATCGATACACTCTGACTTTCCGTTGTCTGTAACTAACCTGGAAGGTCAGAAACGAGTTAAAGGCAAGATTGGCGTCGGGGGGCGCGGTTTACATTTGAAAACGTTGAATGGAAGTATCAACTTGCGAAGTGCTGGATAAGACTGTTGGAGTTAGTGAGTAGAGAATAGACCATGTCGAATAAAGTGATGATATTTGTGGCTCTGATTGTTGTCGCCTTAGCGATCAACGGAACCGAGACGACAGCGGCAATTAACAATTTTGGGCCGCAGGATTTTCGTCAAGGTCCCGCAGCACCGAAACCATTGGAACCGGTGCTCGCAGGCGAATCTGGCGAAGAGGTACGGGAAGAGTTTCATCAAACGTACGCGTTATCGGCGACGGGTCGCGTGAGTTTGGAAAATCTAAATGGCAATGTGCAGATAAAAGTTTGGGATCGTCCAGCAGTTCAGCTTGATGCAGTTAAGCGTGCGTATCGAAAAGAGCGACTATCAGAAGTCCGCATAGAAGTTAATTCAACTGAAGAAAACATTCGCATTAAGACCGAGTACCCCGATTGGAACCAAACATTTCGAAGTGACGACCGCCGCTACGACAATCCAGCGCTCGTCGATTACACGTTGACGGTGCCGCGCAAAGCAATCCTTGAGTCGATTGAACTCGTTAATGGTTCGCTCGATGTAGACGGAGCTGAGGGAAGCGTAAAGGCATCATCCATCAATGGACGTCTGACCGCGCGTAATCTTCTCGGTGAAGCAAAGCTTTCAACGATTAATGGATCGCTAAATGCCAGCTTTACTCAGCTTGATGAGGCGAAGCCAATTACCCTCGGTTCTGTAAATGGCAGCGTAACGCTGATTATTCCTTCCAACTCAAATGCCATGATCCGTGCTGGCACAGTTCATGGTGCAATCACAAATGATTTTGGTTTGCAGGTAAAGGATGGCGATTACGTAGGACACAATCTCGACGGTCAAATTGGTAATGGTGGACCTAAGATAAAACTGGGGAACGTAAATGGCGGCATCCGTATCACCCACGCGCAGGATGGATTTGCAATCAGTTCCGTTACCTCAATCGCGATTGAAAAAGAAAAGATCAAAAAGGAAGCCAAGATCGAAATGGACGCTGATATTGCGCGCCAGATCGAGCAGGCAAATGAGACCGCGAGCGCCGCAGCTGCACGCGCTGCTGAAGCTAGCCGGGTAACGCTGGAGGCGCAACGTCGAGTTGACGATGAGCTCCGTCGTGCTCAACGTGAAGTGGAGCGGGCGCAGTTGCAAATACAACGTCAGATGGAGCGTGAACAGGTGCGCGTGGAAGTTGGGAGAAGTCGAGGCGTTGGCAGTAGTGCAGGCGCCGGGTCTGGTGCGGGGGCAGGTGCTGGAGCCGGTTCTGGAAGCGGCCGCTCGTACGATGGACGTTTGACCTCGCAGGAAACCAAGTCGTTTACGGTTACCGGAACACCTCGAGTAGTTCTATCTACCTTCGATGGTCCAATCACGGTTCATGGTTGGGACAAGGCGGAAGTTTCCTACACCGCAACCAAGCGAGCGGAAGACGATGAAAGTTTGAAATCGATCTCTATTCAATCCCAACAAAACGGCTCCGAGATTTCAATAAACGCCAGATGCGAGAGTGATTCAAATGCGAGTGCGCAACTCGAAGTCTACGTGCCGCGAAATACAAGTCTCCACGTTTCATCTGATGACGGTGCTTTGAAACTCGATAAGGTTTCGGGCGACATTATCCTGCGCACCGGAGATGGTTCAATCGAGGTTGCTGAGGGTGCGGGAACACTTCAGGTTAATACTGGCGATGGGCGGGTTCAGGTCATTTCGTTCAATGGTCAGGTTGATGCACGAACAGGGGATGGTTCAATCAGTCTTGATGGAAATTTCAATGAAGTTGCCGCTCGAACAGGTGACGGAGCGATTACCCTGACGGTTCCGCAAGGTTCTAACTTTACAGTTGAAACTAACGCCGACAACGAAGTTACCAATCAAGGGTTGAACATGACCGAAGAAATAGCTCCCTCTAGACGCTTCAAGCGCTGGAGCATCGGAAGTGGCGGCAAAGTTTTTATCCTCAAAACAGGCGACGGAAGAATTCTTGTCCGTAGTCGTTAATTAAGTGAACTTGAGCTCGGGAAGATTCTTTGGACCAAATGCGTCCAAGTGAGCGGGAACCTTTCGGGCAGATCGAAACAACTAACACCGTTTCAAACTGCAACTAGGTAAACGTCTTCATGAAAGCCGCAGTGGTCAGCTTTATCGTAATCGGTCTGTGTCTGCTCAACGCTAACGCGCAAACTGCGCAGCCAGAGCCGGTCTCGTCACCCACCGTCGCAAAAGCCACTGTTTCAAATCCATTAGCTCCAACTGAAACTAAAGTCGGGAAGGCGGCAGCTCTCTCCTTGCCGCTCGAGAAGAAAAACCCCGTAAAGCTCCCGCTCTTTTCAGTCGCGCCCGTCATCGATGGAAAACTTGACGATGAAGTGTGGAAGAGTGGCGCTCTACTCAAGGATTTCTACCAGATCCAACCGGGTGACAATATCATTCCTCAAAATCAAACTGAGGTGATGCTCGGCTATGACGCTCGCTTTATCTACATCGCCTTTCACTGTTACGACGAGCCAGACAAGGTTCGCGCAACAGTAGCCAAACGAGATGACATTTTTAATGATGATTACGTCGGCATTCTATTCGACACCTTTAACGATCAGCGTCGCGCTTACGAGTTTGATTTCAATCCTCTCGGAGTTCAGGCAGATGGCATCTGGACCGAAGGTCTAAACGAAGACTTCAGCCTGGACCTGGTCTTTGAATCTAAAGGAATGGTGACAGACGATGGGTACGTCGTTGAAGCCGCGATTCCCTTTAAGTCCCTGCGTTATCTCTCCGGTAAAGACACACTTTGGGGAGTCCACTTCTGGCGTCGTACGAAGCGTCTGAATAACTCGCTCGATATGTGGATTCCCCTTGATCGGGACAAGGGCAGCTGGTTGGCCCAGGCAGGACACATTACCGGACTCGAAGGCCTCTCAACTGAACGCACGCTGGATCTGATTCCCAGTTTCACGATATCTGAAACGGGCAGACGCAAACGCTTATTCCCAGTGCTTTCCCCTATTCCAGTTCTAGATCCCGGTCGATTTGTAAACGAACCAATAGAAATTGATCCTGGTCTCACTGGCAAGTTCACGCTAACACCAACCGTTACGCTCGACTTCGCCGTCAACCCTGATTTTGCCCAGGTCGAGTCAGACCAGTTGGTTGTTACTGCCAACCAACGATTTCCGATTTTTTTCGAGGAGAAGAGACCCTTCTTTCTTGAGGGTATCGACATCTTTAGTACACAGATCGCCGCAGTTCATACGCGGGCCATTGTCGATCCGGACTTTGCAGTCAAACTCAGCGGAAAGATAAATCGCAATTCATTTGGCTTGTTGGTCGCGTCCGACAATGCACCGGGTAACTTTAACGAGGATGAGCGACTAACGGCCGACTCAAGGTTGGTCGACAAGAACGCCAACGTCGGGATTCTGCGTTTGAAGCGCGACCTTGGGAACTCTGACTCCTTCATTGGCTTCCTTGGCACCTATCGGAGATTTGTTGATTTCTACAACGAGCTCGGTGGTTTTGACGGACGCTTTCGCATAGACAAACAAAAGACTTTTAGTTGGCAAGTGCTGGCCACACACTCTCGCAATCTCTTCTTCTTTCCTGAAGAGGGACGGGTTCGCGACAGTAAACAAAACGGATTTATCTATGCGTTAGATTACAATCAGTCAGGCCGGCACTTTGGACAAGAGTTTTCCATGGTAGGTCGGACGAGATACTACCGCGCTGATGTTGGCTTCAATCGCCGTATCAATACCAACAATCCCAACTGGTTCATCCGTTACAACTCAGAACCACAACCAAAAGCTCGTTTGATTTCGTGGCGTGTCTACACCGATTTCAATTCTAGCTTTGACTGGCAAGGACGTTCTCAGAACTTCAACAACGAAACCCAGATTCAGTTCCAGTTCGTCAAGCAAACCTATATCGGGTTTGGCGTCGACAATGGATACGAGCGGGTCTTTGAAAGTGAATTTGGCCCCATGCGTCAGCCCGGCTCCAGTTGTGCGATCGATAACAACTGCACATTTGCCGGTGACGACAATGAACGTTCGACTCCGAACAAGGGTGTTTACATGTTTGGCGGTTCGAACCCAAGTAAGAAGTACAACTTCAACTTCTTCTTGAATCGTGTTTGGGGAGCAATGGACTTCGACTTTGGGGCTGAACCGAAATATCCGCGCGTCAGCCCGGTTGCCATCAGAGCTCAGGAAGCTCTTGCCAATGGAGTGTGTAACGTTAGTCCGCTTCCTGCAATTTGTCGGGCACCTCAAGATCCTGGACCGGGAGATTTCTGGCATTTTGACGGTGGCATTACTTATCAACCGACCGAAGCTCTGAATGCGCGACTTAGTTATACAAAGGAAAGACTCACGCGTTATGACACCGGCCGTCTGGCGTTTGACGAGAATATTGTTTCATTGAGAACCACTTACCAGTTCACTCGTTACATCTTTGCGCGAGGCCGAGTCGACTACGACACGATTGCGTCCAATGTAAAAGGCCAGTTTCTGCTTGGCTGGACGCCGAATCCCGGAACCGCATTCTATGTGGGTTATAACGACGACCTTAATCGAAATGGCTACAGTCCTTTCTCTGGTCAACTTGAGCCGGGGCTTCGACGCAACGGCAGAACATTTTTTATCAAACTCTCATACTTGTTCCGTCGGAGCTTCTAGTTTTTTTCAGGCAACCGCCACGACGAGTCTCAACTCAAACCCCTTGTTAGCTAAAAAGCCCGTTGCCGCAACTGACTCGCTCTTCTCCTCGTGTTAAACTACGGCAGCCAGTCTTCCGCTCTGCTCCTCGGTTTGATTAGCATAATCTCGATTTTGGACTTGGTAGTAGGCTAGTACTGATCTAAATTGCTTAACATGCCTGACTCATTTGACCCGATAAACTCTGGATTGAAAGCACTTGTTCCAGTTCTTCTGCTTTCATTTTGTGCCGCGTTTTCTCTTACCTCCTGCAAAAGTGACTATCAGGCTTCAGCCCGACAGAATCGTCCTGGCGAAACTAAATCCGCCCGACCGGTGAAAACAGTTGCAGTGGCTGAAACTCCATTCGGTGAGAGCGTAACGGCTAATGGAACTCTGGCGGCATTTGATCAGACGACTGTCAGCGTGAAAGTACCCGGTCGAGTTCGGATCATCAACGTCGACCTTGGCACCCCTGTTAAGCGTGGTCAGGTAATCGCTCAACTCGAACCTGGCGATTACGAGTTAAGAGTTCAACAATCCGAAGCGGCTCTCGCTCAAGCGCGAGCTCGTCTGGGTCTCGCACCCGATGGTACGGATGATCGAATTGATCCAGAACAGACGGCTACAGTCCGACAAGCTAGAGCAGTACTGGACGAGGCGCGGTTCAGTCGAGACCGAGCGGCACGATTGGTTGAGCAGGGTGTGATTGCCAAGGCCGAATTCGACACCGCCAACGCAACATTCAAAGTAGCGGAAGGTCGCTATCAGGATGCATACGAGGAGATCCGTAATCGTCAGGCAGTGTTGGCCCAGCGTCGCTCCGAGCTTGCACTCGCACGGCAACAACTAAAGGACACTGCTGTTGTTGCGCCGCTTGATGGTGTTGTTCAGGAGAAACGTACGAGTGCAGGAGAATATCTGGCCGCGGGCACACCAGTTGTAAATATTGTGCGAATGGACCCGCTAAGACTCCGCGCAGAGATTCCTGAACGTGAGTCCCGTACGGTTCGCAATGGCCAAAACGTGCGTGTTACGGTTGAAGGCGATCCGACCGTTTATATAGGCCAAATCATGCGGTTGAGTCCGGTGATAGCCGAACAGAATCGAATGCTCGTAGTTGAAGCCGATGTACGCAACAACGGTAAGTTACGACCAGGATCGTTTGCACACGCTGAGATCGTTACGAACGATTCAAAGATGGCAATCACTGTTCCGAATAACACGATTGTTACATTCGCCGGAATCGAAAAAGTAATAGTGGTTCAGGATGGTAAGGCTTTGGAGAAGCCCATCACTACCGGTCGACGAAGTGCGGACTTCACCGAGATAGTTTCTGGTGTGAATCTGGGTGAAAAGGTCATCATAGATCCCGGAAATCTGCAATCGGGCCAACCAGTCCAAGTGGTGGATTGAGCTGACCAAGCTCAGGGAAAATAGGTACAAGAACAAAGATCAGGGTAAATGCAAAAACTAGCCGAGATATGTATCCGTCGTCCGGTCTTCGCAACGATGATCGTGTTGTCTCTGGTTGTGATTGGAGCTGCGGGTTTCTTCAGGCTCGGTGTTGATCGGTTTCCTTCAGTTGACCTCCCAACTGTCAGCGTGCGCACCGGTCTTCCCGGTGCAGCCCCCGAAGAAGTTGAATCTCTCGTTACACAAAAAGTTGAAGAAGTTATCAATACCGTCGACGGTATCAGCGAACTTCGTTCGGTGTCGGGACAGGGAACTTCTGTCGTTATTGCCACCTTTAAACTCGATCGCAATTTAGAGACGGCAACACAGGACGTTCGCGATCGCGTTAACACACTTGGTCGAAATATTCCTGAAGACGCCACTCCTCCGGTGGTGCAAAAGTTTGATAACGACAGTACACCCGTACTTACCTTGTCGCTTTCCGCAGATCGTTCGTTGCGTGAGTTGACGGAACTGGCCGACAAAACTGTACGCGTGCAATTAGAACGAGTGGGTGGCGTTGGCGAGGTTAGAGTTGTCGGCGGTTTGGATCGCGCTATCAATGTATGGATCGACGCAGATCGGCTCGCCGCTTATCAGATTTCGATCTCCGACATTCGTCAGGCTTTAACCCGCCAAAATGCTGACGTTCCCGGCGGCAACGTAGTTACTGGAAAAGAAGAATTAACACTACGCACGCTTGGTAGATACACGGATCCGCGTCAATTTGAAGATCTTGTAATTGCTAACGTTAATGGCTTCCCAGTGAAGTTAAGAGACGTTGGCCATGTTGAGGATGGAACAAAAGAACAGCGTTCGCTGGCTCGATTGAATGGAGTCCCAACTGTCACTCTTGACATTCGACGCCAGTCTGGCGCGAATACCGTAGAGGTGATCAATGGAGTGAAAGCGGCGCTCTCACGCGTCAACGCTCAACTGCCTCAGGACGTAAAACTCGAGGTCATTCGCGATCAGTCACGTTACATCGAAGCCGCGCTACATGAAATACAAACCCACCTGATTCTGGGAAGTATTCTCGCTAGTCTCGTTGTGCTCGTGTTTATGCGATCGTGGCGCTCAACACTGATCGCAGCCGTCGCGATTCCGTGTTCGGTTATTTCCACGTTCGGGATGATGCGTGCTCTCAATTTCACGCTGAACAGTGTCACGATGTTGGCGCTGGTTTTGATGGTTGGCGTGGTTATCGACGACGCAATCGTGGTGCTGGAGAACATCTTCCGGTTTATCGAAGAGAAGCGAATCAACCCGAGGGAGGCCGCGAAGGAAGCCACGAAAGACATCGGTCTGGCTGTACTGGCCACAACCTTGTCGCTGGTTGTTATTTTCCTACCAGTGTCTTTCATGTCATCGATATCCGGTAGATTTCTATATCAGTTTGGAATCACTGCCGCGGTCGCCATCATGGTCAGTCTTTTGGTGTCGTTCACACTGACGCCAATGATGAGCTCGCGTTTAATTCGTGTCACTGATGCGAAGGGTGGTCATGAGTCGCCGGCATCTCGACGCGGTTTCTATCGTTGGATTGATGCCGGTTATTCATCGATGCTCGGTTTCGCCATGCGACATCGAGTCGCAGTCGCTGTCGTCGCTTTCGCTACCGTGCTGACAACCATTCCGCTTTACCGCGCTGTCAAGCAGGAGTTTATCCCGACGAATGTTGATGAGGCCGAGTTTGAAGTAAGTGTGAACGGTCCTGAAGGAACCAACCTGGCAGTCATGAACGAAACGATCAGCGCAATGGAGAAAGATATTGCGTCGATTCCAGGTGTGCGGATAGTGCTTTCGTCAGTTGGCGGAAACTTCCTCGGTGGCGTCAATCAAGGTGGCGCGTACGTGCGTATCGCACCGCACGAAGAAAGAACCTTGTCCTTTACGAAGTTGTGGGCGGAGACAAAAAAGGGGAATCCTTTCAACGCGTTCAGAGGTAACTACAGTCAACAGGACGTGATGAGTGAGGTTCGTAAAACTCTGCAAAAATACTCGCCGATGAGAATCGGCGTGCGGAACGCTCAATCGTTTAACTTCGGTGCTGGCGGGCGCACCGATATCGACTTTGTTTTCAAAGGCCCTGATCTGGTGGCACTTTCCGGTTACGCTGATGATTTAGTCGAAAGATCGAAACAGTTAGGCGGCATCGTCGACGCAGACACAACTCTAAAACTGAACAAGCCCGAGTTGCGAGTTGTTATCGATCGCGAGCGTGCTGCCGACCTTGGTGTTGACACCTCCGACATCGCAACAAGTCTGCGATTGATGGTTGGTGGTGAAGAACAGGCTTCAAGATTTAGAGACGAATCAATCAATGAAGACTACGACGTTCAGTTGAGATTGACTGAGGCCGATCGAAGTGATGTGGGCACGATCAGTAGACTGTATGTGCCATCCTCGTCTGGCAAGTTGGTTAGACTCGATAACCTGGTGAAGATTAGGCGTGACACTAGTCCGTCGCGTATCGATCGCCTGGATCGTGAACGACAGGTTTCAGTGCGAGCATCGGTAGCGCAGGGCTACGCGCTGGCAGATCGAATTGAGGCACTACGTGGCGCAGTCGCCCAAATGAATTTACCGACAGCCTATACAACTACAGTCTCCGGACGTGCGAGGGAACTTGAACGAACCTTTACGGAGTTCATTTGGGCCTTCATCCTCTCGATCATCTTCATGTACATGATTCTTGCCTCACAGTTTGAGAGCACGGTCCACCCGATAACTATTCTTTTGAGCTTGCCACTGTCTGTTCCGTTCGCACTCTTGTCGCTTTGGGGAACCGGCGACACGCTTAACCTGTATTCTGCCCTGGGTGTGCTTGTCTTGTTTGGTGTGGTGAAGAAGAACGCGATTCTGCAGATCGATCACATGAACAGTTTGCGAGCCCGTGGAATGGAACGATCTGAAGCAATCATGCAGGGAAATCGTGATCGACTTCGTCCGATCCTAATGACGACTCTTGCTTTGGTAGCCGGCATGTTGCCGCTTGCTTTAGGTACAGGACCGGGAGCTGAAGAGCGGCGTTCGATTGCGGTAGTTGTTATTGGCGGGCAATCGCTTTCACTTCTGTTGACGCTGATTGCGACCCCAGTGGTCTACTCTCTGCTCGACGATCTTGGATCAACTGCTCGTTGGCGTCGGTTCATCAGTTCGGTTGCGGCCGTTCCTGAACGAATCCGCATGCGGTTGAGACCACGGCGGAGGCCAGCTGAAGAAGCCGCAGCTGAGCGAAGTTCAGTTGAAGGGCGCGATGATCAGATACAGGCAGGCGTCGGCGGCGACTAGTCCTTTAAGTATTGTAGTTTGATACCTTCCGATCCAATTTACGGAGTAAAGCGGGCCAGGCGAGTTGTCCGCGACCTCCCTTGGTCACAATCTCTTCCTGCGCTGGAATCTGTTTCAAAATCTGTCCCGGGATTGAAATCAATTTCTTACCTCCAGACTGGGCCATAATCTGAATCCGACAGGCTCGTTCCAGCAAAAACATTGATAAGAATGCGTCCGCAACCGTTCGTCCCACGGTAAGCAATCCATGATTGCGCAAGATGAGAAAAGTATTCTTACCGAGATTGTTTACCAGCCGCGGCTTTTCGTCGTCGTTGACTGCCAGTCCTTCGTAATCGTGATAACCAAGTGAGGCAAGAACAAACAACGCTTGCTGTGAGATCGGTAAGAGTCCCTCTTCCTGGGCTGAAACGGCAATTCCACAATCCGTATGGAGATGTAAAACGCAGAGCGCGTCTTCCCGAGCCGCATGGACCGCACTGTGTATCGTGAATCCAGCAGGATTGATTTTGTAGTCAGTTTCCATCACGATGTTTCCCTCGAGATCAACTTTTACTAAGCTCGAGGCAGTGATTTCTTCAAACATCATCCCATACGGATTGATTAAGAAATGATGTTCTGGTCCAGGAACTCGTGCGGAGATATGGGTGAATACCAGGTCATCCCAACCGTAGTCAGCAACCAGTTGATACGCCGCCGCTAAATCGACACGTACCTGCCATTCTTCCGGAGAAACTAAATCTCGCACATTTGATTGTTTCGCTTTTTCAGGGCTGCTCATGATTTTCCTTTCACTTCTGTTTGTAGGGTCTCGCTCGGCATCCGTATAACATCCTGCCAGCCCGACACATCTGCCCGAAGTCTGCTGACCAGATCATTGCGTAGTTCTCTTAGTCGCTCACTCAGGTGGACCGGATAGTTGTCGATGTCAACGAAACGCTTCCGCTGCTCTTCGACAAAGACCTTTTGTTTCACGATGGAGGGAATCGACGAGTGCTGTCCGTTTTCCCAGAACGGGACGAGCAGACGATCAACCCGCGTAGCTCGATCAATCTCTACTACATCGTCGTTAAGACCGATGACATCTCCGACATAGTTGCCGACTTCATCGCTCCCGCGAAACAGTTGGAGCTTGCCGGGTAGCGTTATCTTCTCGGGTGAGTTTGATGCTTTCAGGGTAGGCAGGCCCTTCATCAAACACAGCTTGAAAATAACACCGGCGACTGCGGGTACCTCGCTAGATAGTTTAGTACCGATCCCAAATCCGTTGACCTCCGGAAATTCGGAAATAATTTGTCTCACTTTAGGGACATCGAGATCCCCGGTGAGGTTCGGACGCAAACCCGGCAAACCATTCGCTTCAAAGAAACGTAGACACCATTCACCCAATTCAGCCAAATCACCGGAATCGACGCGGAATCCCTTGAATGCTCGTCGTCGTTCTTCAGTCGAGGTAGCAGCCATCGCAGCGTGAACGGCACCCATATAAACGTCGATCGTGTCGAGCAGCAGAGTGGTTCCGTTCGGATTAGCGTCGAGCCATCGCTCAAACGCAACCTGCTCGAAATGCTTTGGCTTTCCGGTGCGCGGCTCAATTTCTGGATGGTCCATGTATTCGATGTACGCCTGTTGCCAGTAGTGAGCCTCGGTTCCGACCGCCGGGATATCAAGCCGGTGCGCAGCTTCCATATTTGAGGTGTCGTTGAAGCCGCCGATAAAAGCATAAACAGCGATATCGACCGCGCGTTCGATGTCGCCATTCCGTCGTAGAGAAAAATCTGAAAGCCAGCGCTTGTCGCCTGCTGCCATGCGAAACTGCATAGCCGTACTGGCTGTAGTCATGGGCAGATCGAACGCATGTTCAAATTTGATTTCCTGGGCCTGTGTCAATCCGAAGGCCCCACTGATATCGGCAAAGGGTTCTTGCGCAAAAACTATAGTACCGGGACGAACGGTCCTTATCGTTCCGACGAACTGAATATCTTCGATGGCCTTGGCAAACAGTTGTAAGCCACCACGATCCTGCTCTAGAAATCTAAGCCGTGGGCGATCTATCTGCCCGTCTACTAGCAGTCGTACAAGGCGTTCGTGTCCGAGACAGGGAGCAAAAGGAAGTTTACGTTGCGTTATGTAGAAGGTTGCTTCCGCATCGCTGAGTCGCTCGTTGTGCAATCGAGTGACGTCTTTGAATGACGCATCACCCATTGCAGCGTGATACCGATCAATGTTTAAGGTACCCATAGCAGTTGGAATAAGCTGAGGGGTTAGCTATGCCCTAACAAGGCAATCGTATTCTTTGGTTGCCGATACTAATTGGCCAGTTTGGTCCAATACTATTTTACGAGTCCCGGCTCATTGCTCTCAACTATTTCTGCTCCGGCTTCTCGCATCTCCTTTATTGCTCGCTCACCATCGCCTGGTTCTACATTAACCGCACGCATTGCGTCCTTGATCGCTTTTACGTCAAATCCTTCCTTTACCGCGTCAAGCACAGTGTTCTTTACGCAGTAGTCGGTGGTTAGACCGCCGATGAGAACTTCTTTGATTCCCTGATCACGCAACTGAGTCGCAAGATCGGTTTCATCGAAAGCTGAATAACTATCTTTGTCGCCGAGTCCTTTGGAAATTACTACAATTCGCGAATCGTCTCTGAGTTCGTGATGAAACTCGGCCCCGTGGGTGTTCTGGACACAGTGTGTGGGCCAGGTGCCTCCATGAGCGGCAAAATGTTTTGTCTTAGGCGGATGCCAATCTCTTGACATGTAAACGGGGGATCCACGTTCCAGAAAGCGATCGATCAGATTGTTGAGTGGAGCGACCACTTCGTCCCCACGCTCCACAGCCAACGAACCACCCGGACAAAAATCGTTCTGGACGTCTACAACTAAGAGTGCTTGTTTTCCCTTGTTTTCCATCGCGTCTTTATTTTCACTCTAAGCGGCTCGAAACAAAAGTGCAAAATTAGCGGCCTGGTCCGCTCCTTCCCTTTTCACAACTGGTGATAAACTCTAGTCACACTAAACGGGAAGGTTGGATTCACTATGAGCAACGAACAATTGCCTCATCAGTTGGCCGAAAGTGTCAATGCGGTCATACAAACAGCGCAACAATTAGATGTCGCAAAGAGAATTTGGCGAAAGGATGGGTCACTCTGGAAGACTGATGATTCGAATCAGAAGATCATCAAGAATGCGCTGGGCTGGTTGACAGTACCTGACGAGATGTTGGCCGTTGCTGATGAGTTAACGGAATTTGCTAACGTGATCAGAAATCGTGGTTTCAAACACGTAATGGTTTGCGGTATGGGCGGCTCTTCGTTGTGTCCCGAGGTCCTGGAACGAACTTTTGGTCCACAAGCCGGTTTTCCGGAATTACTTGTTCTCGACTCCACTGATCCGGACGTGATATTCGATCTGACTAATAGAATCGAAATTGAACACTGCCTCTTTCTCATAGCTTCCAAATCCGGCACTACAACTGAACCGAATGTCTTCTACAAGTTTTGGTATGACCAGGTGAGTAAGCGGAGCTCAAACCCGGGAGAAAACTTTATCGCTATTACTGATCCAGGTTCTCCAATGGCTGAGGTTGCCGATAAACTCGGATTTCAACGTACCTTTCTCAACCAGGCCGATATCGGTGGAAGATACTCGGCCCTGTCGTACTTCGGTATGGTGCCCGCTGCATTGATGGGAATCGACGTGCACAAGTTTCTTGAGCGCCAAGCACGCGCAGCAGATGTGCTCAGCGGTTATGCCAGTCGATCGAAATCCCGCGCTAGGTCTGGGTGCAATCATGGGCGAGTGCCAGCGGAACGGTCGCGACAAGCTGACCTTAATTCTGGATTCTAAGATTGCGACGTTAGGGCTATGGATAGAACAACTCGTGGCGGAGAGTACGGGCAAGGAAGGGAAGGGAATCTTGCCGGTTGCTGGTGAGTCATTGGGGTCGCCCTCTGTTTATGGCGATGACCGATTGTTTGTTTCAATATCAGTTGGACCAGCGAAGGAAACAAAGCAAGCTTTGGATCTGTTATCTGAGGCGGGACACCCAGTCGTCTATCGAGAGTTGGGTGATTTCTATGATCTTGCTGCTGAGTTTTTTGTTTGGGAGTTTGCAACCGCTTGCGCTGGTTGGCGGATGGAAATAAATCCATTCGATCAACCCAATGTTCAAGAGTCAAAAGATGCAACTAGGAACTTACTCGAGATCTTTTCGCGAGACGGCAAGCTGCCAGAGCAAACCAAACTAGTTGCTGACGATCGAATTGCTCTGTTTGTAGAGGGAGCTACTGGCGAATCCCTTCCGCGAACGTCGGTATTCGATGCACTACGAGCGCATACGGCGTCGATAAAGACAGGTGATTACATTGCCTTTCTGGTTTATTCGGAGGAGACGCGTGAGGTAAACGAAAAACTCGAAAAGGTGAGATTACTCCTGCGTGATTCGACGCGCTGTGCGACAACAATTGGATACGGTCCGCGATTCTTACACTCAACCGGCCAACTGCATAAAGGTGGTACAGACGAAGGAGTCTTCTTTCAAATCACCGCCGGGGACAAGAATGACTTCCCAGTGCCAGGCGAACCCTACACCTTTAATGTTCTGAAACAAGCCCAGGCTTTGGGCGATTTTCATTCCCTGGCGACCCGTGGTCGAAGGGCAATCAGGGTGGATTTAGGTGCAGACACAGGGACTGGCCTTACGAGGTTCCTCGACTTGATCTCCCAGACTTTGTCCCTGAAAGCTGGGGTGACCTAAGAAATACCGCTTTTCCTGTCATCCTGACTGCCTTAAATTGGTACCGCAAAAGCCTTCTTTATGTCAGCCAGTGCCTTTTCTGGAAACACATCTGTAATCGACGTCTGTTAACTTCAGACATCCCCCACGACGATGGTGAGGCACAAGAGTTGCCGGATAAAAAGGGGCAACTCGAGCCCTCGAACCCTGCCAGTTCTTGGAGGAGGACAACGTCGCAATGAAGTTTGTAGAGAAATTTTTCAAACACGAACTCGCCATAGACCTCGGAACAGTTAACACACTCATTTTTGATCCAGACAAAGGGATTTTGCTCAACGAACCTTCGGTCGTGGCCATCGATCAATACGACGGTGAAGTGATCGCTGTGGGTCATAAAGCATTGAAACTATTGGGACGCGAGCCCAAAGGTGTTGAGGTACATCGCCCGATCAGATCGGGGACAATCTACAATTTTGAAGTAACGCAGAAGATGCTAAGAGACTTCCTGAAACATGTTATGGATGGCTACAGGCGTGGACACTTTGTCGTCGGCGTTCCTGGATCGGCGACAGCTGTGGAACAACGATCTGTTCGGGATGCAGCCCGAGACGCAGGTGGTAGTAGGATTGAACTCGTCGACGAAGGATTGGCTGCGGGCTTGGGTGCCGGACTTAGTTTCGATGATGAGCGCGCGCATCTTGTAGTAGATATAGGTGGCGGGACTACGAATATAGCCGTTGTAGCTTCGGGTGGTGTTGTTTCATCGCTTAGCTTACCTGTTGCTGGAAATACAATGGACGAAGCAATCCGTGATTACCTTCGTACCAATCATTTTTTGCAGATTGGTGAATACACCGCTGAAGCTATTAAGAAAGAGTTTGGTGCGTTAGTAGATGAAGACAGTAAGGAACGCACACTCGAAGTGGTTGGTAAGAATTTGCGTGACGGTTCGCCGGGAGCGATTCAGTTTTCTTCCGAAGAAGTGAAAGAAGCTCTTGAGTCGGTCATTTCTGAGATTGTCTCTGGAGTGCGTAAAGTGATCGAAGAGGCTCAGCCAGAAGCTGTAGCTGATATTTATTACTCAGGCGTGATACTCACTGGCGGAGGTTCACTGCTCAAAGGCATGAAGGAACGATTACAAAGTGATCTGAAACTTCATGTGAGCGTTCCCGAAGATCCTACGACTACAGTTGTGATGGGAGCCGGCGCGCTTTTATCCGCGCCTGAACAATTGTATCGCTGCGCTATTCGTCAGAATCTTCCAGTATGGCAAGCATCGGAAGAGTTGGTTGTTAGCTGGTAATAGCCGACCTTCTCGGAAAATGGCAACGACCAAGCGGAGCTCATTAGCTTCAGCTTGGTCGTTTTGCTTTAGATCAGTTCTGGGCTTAGCACCTGACGTATCCAAGTAGCCAAAAGACAATTATGAAAATCAGTATGGTAGAGATACAGCCACCTCCAAATTTGTAAGCGGCAGCACCGGCCAATAACCCTCTAAGTGGACCTTGCATTCAATCCTCCTGAAAATGGACCCGAATGAAATTCGGACAAAGAGTTAGCTTCTCGACTAACTGTGGCAACCTCAATGCCGAAAAGGTTATTTCGACCCAGCGTTCTTCAAGAGCTTAAGTAAAGCCCTTTCGGATTTGTGTAGAGCCCGTCCTCTGTATGAAGTGAGACTGTCGATAGAATTGAAGTAGTTATCCAGCACATGACCTCGTTCAAACTCCTGCAAGACACGAGGGGAGATGTACGAACCTCGGCAAACTGCAGGTGTGTTTCCAAGCACCTCGGCAGTCTCTTTAACAGCAGTAACAATCTTCTTCTTACGTAAGGTCTTATTTTCGATTCCTTCGGTTCCTTCACGAGCTAAGACGTTTGCGCAGATGAGTGTGCCTGCCCAGGTTCGAAAATCCTTGGCGCTAAAATTCTCGCCCATAATGCTTTTGATCTGAGCGTTGATTCGCGGTCTGGTAAGTTTGCAAAATTCGCCGCCACCGTTCTGATACTTGAAAACCGTTGGTCCAGGAATCTTGAGCAACTCCTTAATAACTGCCGCCACGCGTCGATCTCTTAATACCTGGTTCTGGCGAACGCCCGACTTGCCAGGAAAATCAAATTCGACAGAGTTGCTCCTGACCTTTACGTGGCTACGCCGAAGCGTTGCGATGCCATAGCTACCGTTTTCACTCGCGTAGACCTGACTCCCCGGTCGCATGAAACATGTTGAAAGGATTCTTAAGACCGCAGCCAGTACCGTGTCTCGTCCTAAATCCTGTTGCCGCAGATCGCGTGCGACTGTTGATCTTAAGGCGGGAAGACTCTGAGCAAACTTAATGAGACGTTGAAACTTTTTCGTTTCTTGTTGACGAGTATGATTTGCGTGGTAGAGGTACTGCCAACGTCCTGCTACATCTTTCCCGACAGCTTGAATACGACCTGTTGCGGCGGAGTTGATTGCGACATCTTTCCATGCGGGAGGAATTCGTAGGTCGTTGATTCTTTTAAGATCCGCCTTGACAATTCTTGAAGCATTGAAAGAGTGATAGCGGAATCCAGTTTTAGGAGATCCTAAACGCCGAATTCCGTTCTGTTGTAATCGCTCAAGTTGGGTCATAGCTCAAAAAAAGGCGGCGGAGAAACTATCTCAACGCCGCCGATCTTTCTGTGAATAGACTTCACTTTCTTTTCTGATCTCCACGATCACCTTGTCCGGGTGGTACGGTGTGTTTTGCAGTTTGTCTCCGGTCGTCTGTTAATGAGCGTCCCACATCAGTGACTTGGTCAAACTCGCCTTCCTCATTTCGTCGCACGTAACGTTTATCTTTTCCTGTATCGATCAATTCTCGGTGGCTCTTATGAGTTTCCTTTGCCATGTTCCCTCCTCGTGTAGCATTCCCGTACAACCTCACTTGCGGTTGTTCACTTCCAGATCAGTAAACTGTCGTCTTCTGATCGTTGAGGGCTAGCAGGGCAATATGGGTGCCAGCCCAAAAAGAGGCGATTCTCTTTCGAAAGTTGAAGAGTTCGCTGGGCGGGCGCGAGATTTGCACACTATTCCGGTAGTACTCGGAATCGCATCAATGATGGAGGCTCAGATGGCAGACAATGGAAGTGGTAGTACAGGTGTCGTAGCGGTCTTGGTGATTTTTGTGATTATCGTGGTCGCCGCTCTATTTGTGTTTGGTGGAAGAATGTTCAGTGGAAATAAGAGGATCGACGTAAATATTCAGACACCATCCAAGTAAAATGAACTTGATCAGAATCAGGGTTTCGGGCGACGCAGCTGCTGGAACCCTGGTCTGTTTTTCAATCTATTCGATCGAACGCCTCATTTTTCCTGCAGTATTGTAAGACTTAGGTAATCTAATGTCCTTCCGGTAGATTACCGACTACTTTCTGCTATAGTTTCTCACCACCATACGGTCTCGTTTAATTTAATTAGTGTCAATTTACCCTACCTCTTGTTTTCAACAATATAAGCCACTTTTGTCCTTTTGTTGACAGGTACCAAAGGGAGTCAATGCGAATTCTTCTATACAACCCAGATAACGGAGTCACTCGAAATTTCATGCCTCATCTTTGGATGTTTTTGCTCCAGGCATTAACTCCGCCGGAACATGAGGTCATTCTGATCGATGGCAATGCTCGAGCAATGTCGGATCAAGAGTTGGTTGATTTCATTCGTGAACAGAACGTTGGCCTTGTAGGCATTGGAGCGATGACGCGAATGATCGCGAGAGCCTATCGAGTGGCCGATGCGATCAGAGCGGCGGGAATTCCGGTTGTCATGGGTGGACCGCATGTGACTGAAGTACCCGACGAAGCGTTAGGTCGTTCTGGACCACGTCACGCAGATGCGGTCGCTCTTGGAGAAGCAGACGAAACTTGGCCATTGATTGTTGAAGACGCTGCTCGTGGAAAATTGAAAGAGGTCTATAAGCCCGAATCGGAAAAGGGAGTAGATCGCAAACCCACCTTACAACCCTATCCAGTTATTCCCTGGGACTCACTTGATCTGAAGCAGTTCAGTTTGGTCCCAAAAGTATTCAGACCATTAATGTCGAAATTTGGCAGTGGTTGGGGAACTTTCCATGTTGTGCCTATAGAGACCGGTCGTGGCTGTCCTTATGGTTGCGAGTTTTGCACTGTCACAGGTTTCTTTGGAGACTCAATTCGCTTTCGTACCAATGAAAGTGTGGTTGAGGAATTACTGCGCTTAAAGGCCAGGGCCGCTCGAGAACGGGGTCAGATAGCAGTCTTTTTCATCGACGACAATCTCGCAATAAATATCAAGCGTACAAAATCGCTGTTAAGAGAAATCATCGCTGCTGATGCACAACTGCCGTGGGTCGCTCAGATCAGTGCCAATCTTTTGCGTGATGAGGAACTCGTTGATCTAATAGCCCGGTCTGGCGGGAAATGGATCTTTATCGGGATGGAGTCAATCGATCCGACGAACATGGCCGACGTTAACAAGAACTTCAGTAAGCCGGGTGAGTATTCGGCGGTGCTTGCGCGCCTTGCACAGAGAAACGTCTACGCTATTACCTCATTTATTTTCGGAATGGATAATGACACCGTGGGCGTCGCAGGTAGAACCTTGAATGAGATTAATTCGTGGCCACCGGGGCTCCCGGTGTTCGGTCAGTTGACCCCATTTCCAGCAACGCCACTCTATGACCGTCTGAAGAGCGCTGGCCGATTGACTCGTCCGACTCACTGGTTGGACTTTGCTCCGTTTGTGATGGCTCACAATCCGCTCAAGATGACGATCGAGGAAGCGCGACTGGAAACAAATAAGGCCTGGTCAGCTTCGTATAGTGCAGAGCGCAACCGCGAAGTTGACGTTTCCATGAGTGACGCTCCGCTGCAATACCGAATCAGTCACTTGGTGGCACGTCTTTTCTTTCGCGGGATCTATTTCCCTCAAATGGGCTTGTGGTCGTGGCTCAAGGTTATCGGTCAGAATCGCCACACAATCGCACGAATCTCCAGAGACTCCGCCAAAGCAATTCTCAGATCTAAAAACAGAGAGAAAACTCTGAGTGAAGCTGCTTTAACGACGCCGCGGTGACTAGCCCAAATGAAACCTGGGCCTTAGACCGCTCTTCTGCCTGTCACCAAATTAATAATCAGAACTACGACCGCTACAACGAGTAAGAGGTGAATCAATCCACCGCCAACATGAGATAGCATTCCAATCAGCCATAGTACGAGCAGAATAACTAGAATCGTCCATAACATAGAAGTCGGTCTCCTTTTCGATACAACCTGACGTTAATCATTACTCCTTATGCGAAAGAGCAATGTTCATGCCGGATGGCGGGGGTTGTTCGGTGACGCCATTCTAGTTGATTTTCCGGCTTACGGATATTGTTTTGAGCGGCGCGCAGTCGCAGAATTTCTGAGAACGCTATTGGGGAGTGACGCATCAGAATAGGTCGGATCCGAACTGTGAGGTTCGAAAGAGTGGGTGAATGATACGCTTTTCGGGTGCTCAACAAGCCTGTATTTACCAATACAACTCCCGATTTTACAATCATTTAGGAGAGCTATTTAAGCCGTAAAGCATTTTGAGGTTGTGGGATTTTTCCGGATTGGTTGCGAAACATTTGACAAATTTAAAACTGTAACTATAATGGTTACAAAAGAGGGAGAGGCGAGACCGCCGGACACGATTTATCTATGTCAACGAATAGCCGATTCGCCGTTGCAGTTCATGTTTTGAGCTTGATGGCCTGGTCGGGAGAAGAACCGCTCAAATCGGAACAAGTAGCTGACAGCGTTAACACCAATCCGGTCGTCATCAGACGAATGTTGCTGGAACTGGCGGATGCCGGTTTAGTGGTCTCGCAAACTGGTTCACTCGGCGGATCGCGATTGGCCAACGATCCGGCGAAGACTACTCTGCTTGATGTTTATCAGGCGCTGGAGTACGGCGGGGTATTTTCGCTTCACAGGCAACCTCCAAGTCAGGATTGCCCGGTTGGGGTAAACATCGAAACAGTGTTGAGCGACGTGCTAAAAGAGGTCGACTCGGCTGTTGAACAAGTACTGGAAAAGATCACTATTAACGACGTAGTCCAACGTCTGAAGCCGTGCGTGGGAGCGTCGACGGCAAAGGCAAACGGTAAGGTAACCAAGAAAAAAGAGTACGGCCGGGAGCAGATTTCTTTGCCTGAATTGCGCGCAGGTGCAAAGAACCGAAGAACTAAGGCTCTTCGAACTGCATAACGAACCGCGAGAAAGGAATATTCCATTTTGTCCAGGCTTGAAAAAGATCAAAGCGGTATTGACTTGATGAATTCAGTCAAGGGCGACTTCGTCAGTATGAGCGAGGAACTGACTGACGATGCCGTGTCGATCCAGGATATCGACGAAGTTTTACAGACCCTCGAACGCGCCACCAGTAGCGAAACCGAAACTGAAGAGCCTTTGATCGAGGAATCCTCTTCATCGGTTGAGTCAGACGAAGCAATGAATGAAGAGGTTGAGCTCGACCTCTCTGCTGGTGAGATGGATAAGACGTCCGACCCGATTCGTGTCTACATGCGAGAGATGGGTGTCGTGCCACTCCTCACTCGAGAACAGGAAGTTTCGATCGCCAAGCGAATTGAGAGAGGACAGAAACGAGCGGAGAAGGCGATTGCTCGATCACCGATTGCCGTTGTCGAACTTTTTAGAATCGGCGACGAATTGGCGGAAGGCAAACTCAACATACGCGACGTCGTGGCTTTCTCTGATCAGATGGAGACTGAGGAGCACGAAGATCGCAGCGAAGAGTATTTGCAGTGGACAATCGAAGGACTGCAAAACATTAGACTGCTTTACAAGCGAGGTTTGAAGGAGTTCGAGAAGTATGCTTCTGAGTACAAGATTGCTCGTGGCAAAAAATCCAAGAAACTTCTGCGCTATCGCCGTAAATTGGCTCGTACGCGTCTTGAGATCGCTCAGGAAATCCGAGGGCTACATCTAAAGGAAGCGGCACGCCAACGTCTTATTTCAGCTATCGGCGAAGTCTTCAAAGAAACTCGTACGCTCGAACGTGAAGTTGACGGCAATACGGAGAAACTAAAGCGTAAGGGTCTGAAGCCAGATAAGCTAAAAGAGTTTCGCAAGAATATTGCAGTTGCCAAGAAGCGACTAAAAGAGATCGAAGAAGAGCATCATCTGTCGCCGCTTGAGATAAAGCGTTCACATCAGATGATTGCTGTCAGTGAAGCCCAAACGGCACAGGCGAAACATGAACTGACCGAAGCTAACTTGAGGTTGGTGGTTTCGATTGCGAAGAAGTATCAAAATCGCGGTTTGCAATTCCTGGATCTAATCCAGGAGGGCAATCTCGGTCTCATGAAGGGTGTCGATAAGTTTGACTGGCGTCGTGGTTACAAGTTCTCGACTTATGCAACATGGTGGATCCGTCAGGCTATTACGCGAGCGATCGCAGACCAGGCAAGGACGATCCGTATTCCGGTGCACATGATCGAGGTTATCAATAAGCTGAAGAACACGTCGCGAGAGTTGGTCCGTGAACTAGGGCGAGAGCCTACGACCGAAGAGATTGCCAAGAAGATGGATACATCGGTCGACAAGGTCCGGAAGGCTCGTAAGTTGATGCAGGATCCGATCTCCCTGGAAACCCCAATCGGTGAGAATGGCGACTCTCAACTAGGAGATCTGATTGAAGACAAATCGAGTGAGAGCCCTGCGGCTCGAGTTATTACCTCGAACCTTCGTGAGATCGCTGGAGACGTATTACAAACTCTGAGTCCTCGTGAAGAGCGTGTCATACGTTTGCGGTTTGGATTGGACAATGGTGGCCACGAGCGAACCCTTGAAGAAGTGGGCCAGAACTTTAATGTGACTCGCGAACGAATTCGACAAATCGAGGCGAAGGCGTTGCGCAAACTCAGACACCCATCGAGGGCACGTCTGCTTAAGAACTTCCTCGAAGGCGAAGGCTGAGAGGACCGCAAGACTATTTGAAATTGGTTTATTTGGAGAATGGAGCGACAAGACAATGAGTGAATTTGTGAAGGAAGTAACCGATAGTTCCTTTGAGAAGGATGTACTCGGATCAGGCAAGCCGGTTTTAGTAGATTTTTGGGCAGAGTGGTGTGCGCCGTGTCGAATGTTGGCGCCTACAGTTGCTGCCGTCGCAGAACACTATGGTGAGAGTGCCAGCGTTGTGAAATTGAACGTGGACGATAATCCTTCGACTGCCCAACGTTATGGTATCAAGGGTATTCCAACTCTCATCCTCTTCCGCGATGGTAAAGAGGTCGAACGAGTAGTTGGTGCGACCAGTAAAGAGTCGATCACTCGCATGGTCGAGAAATATGTCGGAGTGGTGAAAGCCTAACCGCATCTTCAACTGATCGAGTTATTAAGGCCGAGCGTCAGCGCGCTCGGCCTTTTGCTTTTAATGGCGAAGTTAATTCGTTCGGCTTTGCATCTCGGAGAGGAGTTAGCCACAATAAGATTGTTCCGTCTGCGAGGTAAATATGGATCAACCAAAAGCAACGCGACTCATTGTCGGCATAACCGGCGCTACTGGAACAATCTTTGGCGTTCGGTTGTTACAGATGCTTCATGGCTCGGGCGTTGAAACACATCTAGTGATGAGCAAGTGGGCAACCAGAACCTTGGCTCACGAAACTACTCATTCCAGCCAGGAAATACAGGAGTTGGCGACTAAGAGTTATCCGATTGGTGATCAGGGCGCTGCAATTTCGAGTGGCTCCTTCGTAACACTCGGAATGGTAATAGCGCCATGCAGCATGCGAACCCTGGCTGCTATTGCGCATGGCCTGGGTGACAACCTGATTCACCGCGCAGCAGATGTCATCCTCAAGGAACGTCGCAAACTGGTGCTTGTTGTTCGAGAGTCCCCATTTAATGAGATTCATCTTGAAAACATGTTGAAGCTTGCTCGGATGGGAGTTGTGATTCTTCCCCCGGTTCCCGCTTTCTACAACAATCCTCAGAATCTCGACGACATGATTAATCACATTACAATGAGGGTCATAGATCAGTTTGATATTCATCTCGACGTCATGAACCGCTGGGACGGAATCTTGCTTGATCAAAAGCGGAGTACGTCGGAAGCAGAGTAGGAGGACAACATGGGAGAGACTGTTGTATTTGCGAGCAATGGTAGTCAGGCCAGCGGTTATCTTGCAGTACCTGAAGCTGGCAGTGGTCCTGGAGTAGTTGTCATTCAGGAATGGTGGGGACTGGTGGATCACATAAAGGATGTATGTGATCGTCTGGCTAAAGAGGGATTTGTTGCCCTTGCGCCGGACTTGTATCACGGTACCACCACGAAGTCTCCGGATGAGGCTGGCAAACTGATGATGGCCCTGCGCATAGATGAGGCTGAAAAGGATTTGGCGGGTGCTATCAATTATTTGTTAACGCATAGTGCGACCATTGGAGACAAGGTCGGAACAATTGGTTTTTGTATGGGAGGCGCACTTTCGCTGTACGCAGCTACGAAGAACCCGAAAGTGGGAGCATGCATTGTCTTTTATGGTGGTCATCCAAATGTGAAACCAGACCTGCCAAATCTTCAAGCTCCGGTCCTTGGAATTTATGGTGCCAATGATCGCTCTATTACACCGGCTGTTGTGAAGGAGTTACAAAGACAGTTGGAGTCTTTAGGAAAATCGATTGAAGTACATATCTACGAGAACGCGGACCACGGTTTCTTCAATGACACTCGTGCTCAAGTCTACAATGCAGAAGCTTCAGCAGACTCATGGCGTCGCTCGTTAGCATTTCTACGCCAACATCTGTCGTGATCGTTTTTTGCCTATGTGTCAAGGCAGCTAATGAGGCCACCGGCTTGCCCGGTGGTCACTCACGCACATTGCTATGAAGAATGCTAAGCAGAATTCCAGGAGGCCACCGCCTTGTGCGGTGGTTTTTCACGTTCGATCGCAATAGAGAATCTCTGCATCAGCTTTAATTAAGAACTCAAAACGTGAAACACCACCGGGCAAGCCGGTGGCCTCAGAGGATTCCCCCTTAGTTTCCTTTGTAGCAACGTGCGTGAGTGACCACCGGACAAGCCGGTGGCCTCCCGGAATGCTCGTTAGCTTTCTTCGAAACAACGTGCGTGAGTGACCACCGGACAAGCCGGTGGCCTCCCGGAATGCTCGTTAGCTTTCTTCGAAGCAACGTGCGTG